>ERZ773218.996-NODE-996-length-29782-cov-264.178390_pt1 | contig 29782 bp, 25 predicted proteins | sample MGYA00580527_ERZ773218 | MGnify/ENA primary metagenome ERZ773218 (study PRJEB29015, sample SAMEA2737763) | human gut metagenome | biome: human gut; feature: human-associated habitat; material: faeces | place: China | collected 2012 ...
CTTGCCCATCATGGGCAACGTGCTTGCCCCTGTTGGGCAGATTTGCTGTCAGACAAATGCCCAAAAGTTAATGTTGTAATACCCATATTCCTGTTTTCTGGATTCAGCCGACTCCTACAATTCCTGTCGGCTGAATTCCTCACATCTGACAAATCCTTCCATCTGACAATTACTTTCATCAGCAAACCATCCAGACAATTGCCTGACAATCGCCAGACAGTCAACCACTTGGTTATCAGAATATTACAGCCAAAAACCAGACAATCTGATGGTTTTTTACAATTTTTGGGTAATATGACATTTGAGGTGAATTGGGGTGAGATTTATACAAACTATTGACGGTTTGAGTTATTACCTGAAAAAGGCGAATAACCACACATCGGAGAAAGAGCCTTTTCATTATCCCGTACAAAAGTACCACAATTAGCTACGTTTGTGGTATTTTTGTACTAAAATAGCTACAAAACTGTTGAAAGGTATTAAAAAAGGGGTGGATTTTAAAAGATTTCCGTACAAAAGTACCACAATTAGAAACATTTGTGATAATTTCGTACCAAAATCAGGAGAACAATTATGGAAACAAAGAATTCATTCATATCATCAGCAAGCGTCAAAGTACAAGGACGAACAGCTTACTACAAGATGCTGAAAGCCGCTCGCCAAGGTGAACTGATTCAGGTTTGCCGTGGCGTATATGCTAACATAGACCAATTGTCAGCATGTATGGTTGATATTGAGTCTATTGTCCCCAACGGTATTCTCTGCCTTTGGTCTGCCTGGAATATCCATCAGCTTACGACATCCATGCCGCAGGCTTATCATGTCGCCATCAAAAGGGATAGGAAAGTAAAAGTTCCTTCATTCCCAAAGATAGAGCTCCATCACTATACTTCCAACATTCTTGAAATTGGCGTGATGGAGAAAGTCATAGATGGATTTAAGGTAAAGGTATATGATGTAGAACGATGCGTATGCGATGCAGTAAAGTTCCGCAACAAGGTGGGCATTGATGTCTGTTCTGAAATCATCGATAACTATCTTTCCAGACCAGAAAGAAATATCAGTAAACTAATGGATTATGCCAGACAATTGCGTGTTGGCAATATCCTGGAAAATTATCTACAAGTGAAGCTATGAGTAAAGAACAAAATAAAAACTATGGGAAGTCTATACGTACAAAATTGCTGAACGTTGCAAGAAAGGAAAACGTCTTTAATCAGACTATCCTGACTCGGTATTTTCAAGAGAGACTTCTCTACAGAATATCGCAGACTCATTATAGAGGAAATTTTTATCTGAAGGGAGGTGCACTCATGTATGCATACGAAAAATTTGCGGCTCGTCCAACATTGGATATAGATTTCCTTGGCAATAATATCAGCAACGAAGGCTCTTCTATAATTGCAGCATTCAGAGAAATATGTTCTGTGCCATACGAGGAAGATGGCGTAATATTTGACACGGAGAACATGAAAGATGAATAGCAGGAAATACGATATATATCAGTTTCCAGAATGTAAGGACGTAGTGGTTTCTGGAGATATTCACGGTGACTTCAACCTCCTCGTGAACAAAATTTGTGTGCAATATCAAATGCAGAACACGTTAGTTATTGTAGCTGGCGATTGTGGATTTGGTTTTGACAAGAGAGGCTACTATGATAATATGGTGAAAAGGAACGCCAAACGTATGAATGATGCCAATAATTGGATTGTATTCATTAGAGGCAATCATGATAACCCGGCATATTTTGATGGTAAAAGCTTTAAGCACAAACGCTTTATTGCCATTCCAGACTATTCAGTAATCAACGCTTGCAACCATTCGATTCTCTGTGTAGGAGGAGCAATATCGGTTGACCGTACATATAGGCTTGAAGCATGGAGTAAGGAACAACAAAAGCGGCTACGTTTTGGTAACACGGAAGTCGTTGACGATTTTTCTCCATCATACTATTGGCAGAGCGAATCGCCGACTTATAATAAAGAAGCACTAATGTCGATTTTGTCTGAGCAGAAGGTTGACATTGTAATAACACATACGTCTCCATCCTTCTGCGAATTATTAAGCAAGGAAGGGATAACCAAATGGACTTGCAACGACAAAACTCTGATATCAGACATACAGCAGGAACGTGAAGTTATGAATAGTCTGTATGAAACTCTGAAAGAACATCAGCAGCATGTCACTCATTGGTGTTACGGACATTTTCATCAAAGCTGGCATTCTTCTATTGATGGTACATCGTTTAAGATGCTGGATATTATGGAGTTTTATGAGTTGAAATAATTTTGGACTCAAAAGAGAGCTACAGAATCACGCCCGAGCAGAAAGAATATCTGCGGACATTGAAGATAAAATAATTATGACACAAGATACCTCTACATATTACGTTTGGATAGGTGGCTCATGTGATTATGGCCATAAGGAGCGAGCTGGTGGTGCTGCTGTTGTGATTGAGAACAATGGAAGCATCATCAGCCGTGATGCAATCAGCGACCTCCACACCACGGAGTTCCGCCATGATGCTGACACTTATGATCAAGGTGATGCAGGAAATCCCGGAAGGTTCCGACATCGTTTTCCTGACCAACGCCGCCTATATTCAGAACTTTGACAAGGCTCCAACATCAAAATCAGCCAACCGAACGAACAGTGAGAGCAAAGATGCAAACTCGCTTGCAATCTCTGCCGAGCCGCAAGGGAGGAAGGCAAGAGCCAACTCCGACTTGATACTACAATGCATTGAGGAAAAGAAAAGGCACAAATCAGTAGGGGTCAAGATTGTGCAATACCACAAAAGCCCATTGCTGATAGAGACCCATAACATGGCTACGGAAGCAATGGCCAAGATAAGGAAGGAGTTTCATCAGAAGCTGCAATAGAATTTCTCTTTAAACATTCAGACACGATTTGCGTCTTATTCTTAGAAGATGGCGTTTAAGCACCCATAGCTTTTTAGGCATTATAAATTTTTAATTATATGAAACTAAACAAAATACATCATGTAGCCGTGATTTGCTCTGACTATGAGCAATCTAAGTATTTCTATACAGAAGTGTTGGGCTTGAAGATCGTGAGTGAAAATTATCGTGAGGAACGCCACTCATGGAAGGCAGACTGCTGGCTTGGCAACACATACGTCGTGGAACTATTCTCCTTCCCCAATCCTCCTGCACGTCCTTCCTATCCCGAAGCAGCCGGTCTGCGTCACCTCGCTTTCGAGGTGGACAATCTTGCGGCAGCCGTCAGCGAGCTTGACAGCAAGGGCGTAAAGCACGAGCCTATACGCACGGACGAATATACCGGCAGGCAGTTTGTATTCTTCAGCGACCCCGACGGTCTACCAATAGAACTGTACGAAAAGTAAAAAAGTATCACTTATAGGTATTGCCCGACTCACAACAAAATTGTATCTTTGCATCGTAACTAACAGATAAAAGACTATGACAGAAATGACAGCAACAATAATCATTGGACTTCTGATTCCGCTATTGGGAACGATGCTTGGTTCGGCTTTCGTATTAATGATGAAAAACGAGATGTCTGCGCGATTGCAAAAGACATTGTTGGGCTTTGCCTCTGGAGTGATGGTAGCAGCGTCCGTATGGTCGTTGCTAATTCCTGCTATGGAGATGAAGGCAGAGAGCGGCGTATGGTCGGTAGTACCGGCAGCCATAGGCTTTCTGTTAGGCATCGGTTTCCTACTGTTGATCGACGAGCTTACGCCCCACCTTCATATTGGCACAGACAAGCCCGAGGGCATCAAGTCGCACATGTCAAAGACAGCTATGCTTGCCCTTGCCGTAACCATCCACAACCTGCCCGAAGGAATGGCAGTAGGCGTGGTGTTTGCAGGAGCCGAAAACGGTGCTTCGCATATCTCGTTAGCCGGAGCCATTTCCGTTTCGTTGGGCATAGCCATTCAGAACATCCCCGAAGGCGCTATTATCTCTATGCCTATGCGTGCAGCAGGCAACAGCCGATGGAAATCCTTTATGTTAGGCTCGCTGAGCGGAGTGGTAGAGCCTATAGGAGCCATTGCCGTACTGTTGCTTGCCTCTCTCATTATGCCAGCCCTACCCTACATGCTCGCCTTTGCAGCAGGAGCCATGTTCTACGTAGTGGTGGAAGAGCTAATCCCTGAAGCCTCAAGCGGCCAGCACAGCAATCTCAGTACCATCGGCTTCGCCATAGGTTTCGTGCTGATGATGGTGCTTGATGTTGTTATGGGTTAACAAAAATATATTGATTATGAAACCGGCAAAGCTCCACGCAAAATCGAGTGATACAACAGCTCCCGTCATCACCATGGCTGCCACGGCAAGGCGGTAGACAAACAATGCTCTCGGTCTCTGCTGTCAGGGATAACGCCACCACTTCCAAATCCGAAAACTTGGGAACAGGACCACGACGTGGAACATTACCCGATTCATTGACGAGATTTTCAGAGAATTGCTTGCATATCTCAAGTATTTTGACGAATTTTGTATAAAGGTTGTACATACGATGGTTTGAACTTAATGTTTTGATCACCACTAAGTTACTAAAAATCAGCGATATGTACAACTTTTTACTCATATTTATCAACTTAAATTAATTCCGCCAACGGGTATTAATATTATTTATTAAAGACGTGTCACGATGGACTGCTGTGAACGTTAATGATAAGAAGACTTGAATATGATAAAAGATATAATGAATCACAACGCTGATGCCGCAGCGGGACTGAAAGAATTGGAGGTGCTGAAAAAGTACTTCCCTCAGTGCTTTCATGCTGACGGCGATTTTGACATAGAGGCTTTCAAGGCTGCATTGCCCGGAGGAACTACTATTACGGATGAGACAAGCGGTTTCAACTGGTTGGGCAAGAACTACGCCCGTATGCTTACCAACATGGACACTACCACACTCATCCGTCCCGATGAGGAGCATAATGCAAAACCTGAGAACAAGGACAGTCAGAATGTATATATCAGTGGCGACAATCTGGATGCGCTGCAGCATTTGGTGAAGTCGTATAGCGGCAAGGTGAAGGTGATTTATATCGACCCTCCTTACAACACAGGCTCTGACGGCTTTGTGTATAATGACAAGTTCAATTTTACTGCCGAGGATCTTGCCAAACGCTTGGATGTAAGTTCTGAGCGTGCCGAGCGTATTCTCTCTATGACTCGTCGTGGAAGTGCCAGCCATGCGGCTTGGCTCACCTTTATGTTGCCTCGTCTGTCGTTCGCGCGCGACTTGCTTACTGATGATGGCGTAATATTTATATCAATTGATGATAATGAACAGGCGAATCTGAAGAGGCTGTGTGATGAAGTGTTTGGTGAGGAAAATCTGATAGCACAGATAATTGTTCAATCAAATCCAAGAGGAAGACAATCTGATACTTTTGTAGCTACGGTTAATGATTATCTTTTATGCTATGCAAAAAATAAAGATCAGGCTTCAGTGAAAGGTAAAGAACTAACAGAAAAACAGAAAGCAGAATATTGTTATGATGATGGAGATGGCAAAAAATATAGGCTGTTAGGTCTACGCCAGAGAGGATCTGCATCATTACGTACTGATAGACCAGATATGTATTTCCCTATATATGTAAATTCTAATACAAAAGAAATCTCATTGTCTGAAAAAGAAGGTTGGGAAGTGGTAGTCCCCCAAAAATCTGATGGACGTGATGGGCGTTGGATGTGGGGTAAAGAAAAATGTAATAAAGAGATATATCGACTTGTTCCAAGATTTGTAAAAAAACGTCAGGAATATGATATTGATATAAAAGATTATTTAGAAAGAGATAATGGTGAACGTAATACTAAACGTAAAACCATATGGATGGATAAAGAGATAAATAATCAGAATGGAACAACAGAATTAAAAGCACTTTTAGGGGGCGAATATGCGGATTACCCCAAACCTTCCAAATATATTAACATGATACTTAGCTTTGCTGATGCACAGGATTGTATTGTATTAGATTTCTTTGGGGGAAGTGCTACTACGGCAGATTCTGTTATGCAACACTGTTCCTCTGAAAGAAATTGTAGTTTTGTATTGGTTCAGTTACCATTTAATCTCAAAGATAGACTTGAAAATTGTGATGCATCTAAGAAAAAAACAATAGAAAATACTATAAATTGGTTAGAGTCTTTGGGGTATCCAACAACATATGATTATGTGGGGTTTGAGCGCATCAAGCGAGCCGCCAAGAAAATTAAGGAAGACAATCCGCTCTTTGCAGGTGACCTTGGCTTCAAACATTACACCTTGGAGGAACCAAAAGAGGACGCATTGCTGTTAATGGAGAAGTTTGATCCTATATCCAATAATATCACGACCTTGAATGTGGATGACTTTGGTATTGAGACCGTTCTTCGCACATGGCTCGTGGCTGACGGTTATGGCTTGACCGAGGATGCCGAGGAAGTGATGCTCGGCAATTACAAAGTCTACTGGAAGGGTGATCACCTCTATATGATAAATCCAGACCATGACTTTAATGAAAGTAGCATCGCAGCTTTGATGGATAAGTATAATGGTGAGCCATTCTCTCCTCACAATATCGTGATCTTCGGTTACAGCTTCGGCTTCACCCATCGTGAGGAACTGCAGAAGAACCTCCGCACGCTGAAGGAGGGTAACAAGACCTTGACTGTGAACATAGATGTAAGATATTAAAAACGACATACAATGTATCTTAAGAAATTACATATCAGCAACTTCCGTTGCTTCCGCGACTACACCATTGAGTTCGCACCCGGTGTAACCGTACTGTTCGGAAAGAATGGTTCGGGCAAGTCAACATTGATACATGCCATTCATAAGGCATTGAGTTTCGCTTTCAAAAATGACAAAGTGGGGGATGGTGAAATCACTTTAGCTCCGGGATTTCCATCTCTTAGACCTAATCAATATAGTAAGAAGGAAGACATCGTTAGAGATGAAAAGTCTGGTTTATCTCTTCCTGACATCTGTATCCATGCAGAAGCAGACTTTTTGGATACTACCTTAGATTGGGATATGTATGCATTAACATCAACATTTGCATTGCAGCCTTCGAAATATAAAACTGCTTATAAGCTGTTGATGTCAAGGATTAAGGAAACCGGTACTTTCCCTGTATTTGCTTATTTCTCTGACAGTTTTCCACATATTTCAACGAAAGCGTCAACCTTAACTAAGACTCAGTTGTCCTTGCGTAATCTTGGTTATCTTGGTTGGGATGATGAAACTGCCTATTCAGATCTCTGGATTACAAGATTAACAAAAATCTGGACCATGTGGGATAGAGCTAAGATGAATGTGAGACATGAAGAAGCGGCTTTGGCTAATTGTGAAAAGTTAAAGGCTTCAGGTGATATCAATGAAAATGAATATCGTGAGGATGTGGATCTCCATCGGGCAAGATTGGAAAATGCTCTAAAAGATTTCAATAAGTATAACCCAGAAATATCATCCATTCGGGAGTGTCTTGTCAATTTTTCCAAGAAGCTGCCAGGAATCGATGTGCAGAATGTATTTGTCAGCGTTTATGAAGAAGATGGACTCTGTCTGGAAACGAAAGATGGGCAGAACCCGCCATTCGAGAAGTTGCCAGCCGGTTACAAGCGTATCTTCTATATGGCTCTTGACATAGCGTACCGTTCATATATTCTGAATGGAACAACAGATTCTGAAGGCATTGTTGTCATTGATGAAATCGATCTGCACTTGCATCCTGCGTTAGAGCAAGTAATACTCCAGTGTTTCCAAGAAACCTTCCCAAACATTCAGTTCGTTGTATCTACACATTCGCCATTGGTGTTGACCGACATAGATACAGTTACTGGAAAAAACAAGGTGATGCGTATGACTCCTGCGTGCGATGCTCCAGAGGAATGGCGCAATATACATGGCATTGACTACAATCAGATGCTGGAAGAGAATATGGATGTGAGCAAGCGCAAACCAGAGATTCAAGAACTCTTCGACAAGGCATGGTATGAAGTGGCAGAGAAAAATACAGAGGCGGCAAAGGCAACTGTAGCAGAACTTGAAGCCAAGACTCCAGCTGACCAAATAGAATTGATTCAGTTGCGTGCCATCATTAACCGTATAGAATTGATTGGGAAATGAGGTATGTAGAGAAGCATTTTGATGCTCCTGTCGTTATTCAGCATGAGCAGGAATTGACCTCTGTGAATCTTGACGAAGCGAGTCTTCTGAAAAGAAAAAAAACAGAGGCACTTGACGGCAATAGCCTCTATAAAGAGCAGATAAGGAGTACGGAATATATTCCGCATTGGAAAGACTTACAGGCACAAATGTGTCAAGACCAAGGTGGAGTATGTTGCTATTGTGGTATGAAACTTCAATTTCCAGATACGCAGCATTATAGTGTTGAACACGTTAAGCCAAGAAGTAAGTTTCCAGAGTTGGTTGGAGAATATAAGAACCTGCTGCTATCTTGTCACAGCTCAGAGTTAGAACGGGCACAGTTGAAAGAAACGATTCACAGTAAGAAGAAAAGAAAAAATACTCTTCATTGTGATGAATTTAAAGATAATAAGGAGTTGTATTATAGTCCTTTACAAGCAGATTGTGCTCTACACTTTTCGTATAAACTAAATGGTGAAGTGAAAGGGAATGACGAGAAAGCAGAAGGGGATATTAAAACTCTTAACTTGAATTGTCATAGTCTGAAAGAAAGAAGACGCGAACAAATGCTGGCTTATTCTTTTTTGACTGCAAATTCTCAGGAAATGCTTGATATTGATTCTTTAAGAGCATATCGCAAAGAAGTAGAAAAACGTGATGCAAACGGGAATCATGGTGAGTTCTATTTTGTCATTGCAGATTTATTGGATCAACTTCTCCCGGCAGTATAAGATACATGGAATTAAAACTCGAAAATAACCTCGCACATCAGACGATGCCTGTTGACGGCGTTGCTGCTATTGTAGAGGCTTCTATACAGGAACCTGCTAAGCAGAGCCACCAGAATCCACTGTTGAAACGACAGCTCGATGGTGAAGCTTTACGCTTGGTGCGTAAGAATGGCAATATATTGGATAAAGCCACCAAGCAAAGGGTGACGCCCTATATGCTGTCGGATAAGATTAAGAACTTGCCTTATCATCGTATTCTCGATGTCAAGATGGAGACGGGTACGGGCAAGACATACGTCTATACCCGAACCATGTTTGAACTGCACAAGCGTTGCGGATTCAACAAGTTCATCATAGCCGTTCCCACCTTGCCTATCAAGGCTGGCACTGCATCTTTCCTAAAGGAGCAAGAAGTGAAACGCCACTTTGAGATGGTGTGCAACTACAATGCAGAGATAGAGTTGTGCTTGCTTGAACCTCAGAAGCAACAGAAAAAGGGACGTCTGAATATGCCTTCTGCCGTGGGACATTTCTTTTACGGCACTCATCATGCAAAGCATAAGATTTATGTGCTGTTGCTTAATACGCAGCTCATTACTAACGGTAAGTTGCTGACCCGTGAGGACTATGACCAGATGCTGGACGAATTCCACCGTCCAGTGGATGCTATTGCCGATACTAAGCCAGTGCTGATTATCGATGAGCCGCATCGTGTGGAGCGTGGCAGCAAGTCGTATACCGCTCTTATTGAGAACTTCCGACCTCAGTTGGTGTTGCGCTATGGTGCCACCTTCCCTGAGTTGACAGTTGGTAAGGGCAAGAACAAACATTCTGTAAAAGATTATCAGGAACTGATTTATGACCTTAATGCCGCAGATTCTTTCAATCTGGGACTCATCAAGGGCGTTGCCAAAGAGCATCTGGAATTGCCAGGAGGAAAGAAGGCTGAAAAAAAAGTTAAGGTGCTTTCTACCGTTAAGGGTGATAGTGTCAACATGAAATTGACAAGTGCTGACAATGCGGGGAAGACTTTCACGCTTCATGTGGGTGAGAGTCTTGGCTCCATTGATAATGATTTGGATGGCGTTGTCGTAGAGGCTATCAGCAAAAATGGTGTCAGCCTGAGCAATGGTCAGGAGAAACAGACAGGAGAAGAGTTCTTTCCAGATCAATACGGTATGTCCTATCAAGAGGGTATGATAGAGCTGGCCTTGATGCGCCATTTTGAGACAGAGCGCGAGAATTTCTGTCGTGAAGGACTGCCTATCAAAACTCTGGCATTGTTTTTCATAGACAGCATTGAGAGTTTCCGTGGTCCTGAAGGCAATAATGACGGTTGGCTGAGAAAGAAGTTCATCGATCTGTTGGAAGCAAAAGTAAAGAAGGAACTGACACGCCAGAACACTCCTGAATACGAGGCATATCTGAGAGCCACTCTTGAAAATATAGATGCTTCATGTGCTGGCTACTTCTCGCAGGACAATAACGATTCTGATGAGAATGTTGCCAATGAGGTTAAGGTGATTCTTCATGGCAAGAAAGAACTCTTGAGCTTTACTGACAAGGAAGGAAAACCGAATGTATTGCGATTCCTGTTTTCTAAGTGGACATTGAAGGAAGGATGGGATAACCCGAATGTGTTTACTATCTGTAAGTTGCGCTCAAGCGGATCTGAAATCAGCAAATTGCAGGAGGTGGGCCGTGGTCTGCGTCTACCTGTTGATAGTGCAGGAAACCGCATCAGCGATTCTTCCTTCATGCTCAACTACATCGTAGATTTCACGGAGAAGGACTTTGCCAACAAACTGGTTGCTGAAATCAATGGTGAACTTGATGCTGACCAGAAGAGTCCGCTTTCAATTACCGCAGAAGATATCATCAAGGTTGCCGAGAAGCGCAATATCGAAGTCAATAAGTTCTTTATTGAACTGATGACTAAAGGTTATGTCGACTTTGATAAGAAGGTGGTGCCTGAGAAGTTCGACGAGATGTTGATTGAATATCCTGAGTTTAAGGATGTTACAAGTGGCGTGAATACCAATCGTATCATCAACCGTAACAGCAGTCGTAATGATAAGATTCATATCCGTAAGGCAAGATTTGAGGAACTGCGAGAGCTGTGGGCACAACTGAATAGGAAGTACGTTCTGTACTTTGATAAGGCGATAGACAAGAAGATAGAAGCCGAACTGCCTTCAATCATCAAGGATAAGCACGTATTCTCTCTTCAGACCGTAGAGTCATCTCGCAAAGTCTTGGAATTCGAGGGAAACGTAGCAGTTGCCAATGAAGGAGCTCATGCAGAATTGACATTGCATGACCGCCATTATGGCTATAATGAGTTTCTAAAGCGAGCTTCAAGATACACCAACATTCCGGTTCATATTCTGCATAAGGCTATATGTGAAGCAGCAAATGGTGGCTATCATCTCACCAACGAAATGTTCAACGATAGTTCGTTGACCAGATTGATAGGTGCTGTAGATGATTGGAAATGTGACCAGCTCGTTGGTTTTGTGCGCTATAAGCAAGCCAACTACACAGTGAAGGAAACCAAGCTCACCAATGCTGATGGTACAGTGAAGGATGAAGTTGTTCAGGCATACATTGGCAATAAGAGTGTGCCAGGCGAACCACCTGTCAAGTATCTCTATGATGCTTATGCTCATGACTCAGGTTTGGAATTACAGAATATCAAGACAGAGATAGATGAAGTCATCGTATATGGCAAGATTCCATCACACAGCATCTGTATTCCTACTGTGGCATCAAGCAACTACAGTCCTGACTTTATGTATGTGGTCAAGAAGGCTGATGGAACCAAGGAACTGAACATCGTGATAGAGACGAAGGCTTATGATAAGGAGTCACATATCTCACCTGATGAGGACACCAAGATTTCGTGTGCCGAGGAGTTCTTCAAGGCCATGACTGCAAATGGTTATACCGTCCACTTCCGAAAGCAGATCAACAGCACAGGTGTTAAGAACATCATTGATGAGTTGGTGACAGGATAAGTATTAGCAAGCAGCCCTACCAAAGAAGATAAGGCTGCTTGTTATGCAATAATGCACAATAAAAGTATTTCCAAGAATAGATACTCGAAAGTTTTGCCTATCTTTGCAGATGAACTTTTGATAGCATCTCTGCAGATTTACGCATATTGGCTGAGTGGTTCTGATGTCATGTCACTTTAAGCTTAGATAAGATGAAAAAGTACAATAGAAGATATACACCATATCGAATCTCCGAGTTGGAGGAGAATTATTTTGAATTATAGACGAGTTTTGCAAACATTTTGATGCAGAAAATGCAGGAAATTTGCCGGATTCGTTGATTCCACGATGATACCCGTATGCCATAATCTCAGGAGATATGCCAATAAGGTATTCAAGGGAATTGCCACTGACGGAAAATACACACCATTCTTATATTCCTCTTGGAATTTTCTACATGTTAAATCCGATAAATCTTGTTAAACAAATCCTGTCTTATCTCTCATGTTTATACCTTTGCACGCTAATTTGATAATTTTTTTAAATTGGAAAGAGAATTAAAATGAGAGAAGAGACAAAAAAATCGGTAGCATTCAATCATAATAAAGTAGGCTTTCTGGGACTGCTCGTCACATTGGGCATCGTGTTTGGCGACATCGGAACATCACCCCTCTATGTGATGAAGGCCATTCTCCATACGGGCGAAGCCATAAACGAGAGCACCATCCTGGGCGCATTATCCTGCATCATCTGGACACTCACCCTACAGACCACCATCAAATACGTATGCGTGGCTCTGCGAGCCGACAACAATGGCGAAGGAGGCATACTCGCTCTCTACGCTCTGTTGCGCAAGATGAAAAGAAAGTGGATTTACATATTGGCTATCATTGGTGCAAGCACCTTGCTGGCAGACGGAATCATCACCCCTGCCATCACGGTCACTACAGCCATCGAAGGACTCGAAAGCATCAGTCCTGATCTGCCGGTCATTCCAATTACGCTTGCCATCATCACCATCATCTTCTTCGTACAGCGGTTTGGCACAGAGAACATTGGCAAGTCGTTTGGAGTGTTCATGCTGCTATGGTTTCTGCTGCTTGGCGTGGTGGGAGCCGTCAGCATCACATCTTACCCCATGATAATGAAGGCTTTCAATCCCTATTACGCTATTGCTCTGCTGACAAAGTCTCCTGAATGGTTCCTAATCCTGGGCGCCGTATTCCTCTGTACCACGGGTGCAGAGGCTCTATATTCCGACCTGGGACATTGTGGCAGGAAAAACATCACCATCAGCTGGGCCTTTGTAAAGACCATGCTCATTCTCAACTATCTGGGACAGGGAGCATGGGTGCTGAACAATGTGCCGGCAGCCTTGTCCGTGAATCCGTTCTTTTCCATTATGCCACAGAGCATGCTTATCTTCGCCATCATCATGGCCACGGGTGCGGCTATCGTTGCAAGCCAGGCACTTATCAGCGGAACATTCTCCATATTGAGCGAAGCCATGAACCTGCACTTCTGGCCCCGCATGCGAATCAAGCATCCTACACATGTAAAGGGACAGCTCTATATCCCGATGATCAACCTTGCCATGTATATCGGTGTGGTCATCATCATCCTGCTGTTTCGCGACTCCTCACACATGGAGGCAGCCTACGGACTCGCCATCACCATCACCATGCTGATGACCACCCTGCTTCTCGGTTTCTACCTGCACAGCAAGGGTGTGTCGCGAGTCCTCACGATATTGTTTATGGGCGCATACTGCACCATCGAGGCAATCTTCCTGGCAGCCAACCTGTCGAAGTTTCTCGCAGGAGGATGGTGTACGATGCTTATTGGCGGAATCCTGTTTCTGATGATGTATGTATGGGTTAGAGCCATGAAGATACGCCACCATTATATCAGAACAAAACCTCTGGATGACTACTATCAGATTATATCCGACATCAAGGCAGACAAGAGTATCCCGAAGTACGCCTCCAACCTTGTCTATATAAACCATGCCAACAAGGAAGGCACCGTAGACAACAAACTGCTCTACTCCATCATCAACAAGCAGCCTAAACGTGCTGACCACTACTGGCTTATCAACATGGAGTTTGCCGATACGCCAGACACGTTGGAGTACAGATTTGATACCCTGGTACCCGACACCCTCTACAGCATTACGATGCGCATTGGTTTCCGCATAGAGCCCCGGGTGAGTCTCTACTTGAGGCAAGTGGTGGAAGACCTTGTGGCTGACGGAAAAGTTGATCTGACCAGCTCCTATCCGTCGCTCCGCAAAAACGGTATTCCTGGCGATTTCCGATTCATCATCATCCACCGAGTATATTATCCGGAGAGTTCCGTCAACCGCCAGCAGAACCTGCTAATGAGTATGTATGCACTCATCAGCAAGATAGGCATCGACGAACCAAAGGCATTGGGACTCGACACTTCTATGGTGGTGGTAGAACGTGTACCGCTCATCATCAGCCAACGCAACGGAAGCATAAGACGCATCACGCAAATCGTGGAAGAAGAGTAAGTCCTGTCGCAAGATAATATTTTTTCAAGTGATATATAGATACTGAAACGTTACGTAGGCAAAGGCGCATCACAAGGATGGCTCGAAGGCTTGCCGAAGGCGGTGCCTGACAAGATGGGGATGCTTACTCCGTGGGGCCGGTGTATTGGCCGATGAAGAAGATGGTGTTGGTAGCGCGCTCGGTAATCATGTAGATGAACGGGCGGTTGGCATGGAACACCACGTGGCGGGGCTCATCGGGCTGATACATCGACATCATCATGGTGGCGGCGGTGACTGCGGCGGCCTTGGTTCCATTCTCACTCACCTCTATCTTAGCCTTTTGCAGCATGGTCGACACATACATGGGGGCGTCGGTCATATTACCGAAATTAGCCTGACCTGCTTGGAAGATCGACGGGGCGCCAAGGGCTGAGATGGGCTGGTTGAGCGGGGTCTCGGTGGTGGTGGAGAAGCGGGGCAGCTTCAGATCGACCAAACACTCGGTCATGTTGGCCTGCAGCTCGGCAAAGTTCTTGGCGTTGAGTTGCTGCGCCACATCAGTGGTCGACTTGCCCTCAGCGGGCAGGATTATGGTCATCGAGTAGGTGCCATTGCCGTAAGGAAGGGTCACGGCGGCGTAATCCTTATTGTCGGCATACATGAACTTATGCTCCTGCTGCATCATGTCGACCTTCTTGATGTCGCGGGTGAAACCGCGGAACCTCTCCGTCTTGGTCTGGCTCTTGTCGAACTTGGAAGCCCAAGTGCCGTTGAAGTAGATGGCATTCATCAGCACTGCGGTGGCGTTGGCGTCGAGCTGGTCAACGATCTTGGGAATCATGCCGTCGGTTTGCTTGGCACACCATCCGTTGATCTTGCTCAGGGTCTTGGGCGACGTGAAATCCATGCTCTCCACCTGTGCCTCGAAGAGGGCCTTCATGGCGGTGGCATACTCATTCTTGAAGGTCACCTGCTTGTTCACGGCAATGCAGTTGGCTATGTTGATCTGGGTACGACGGTCGAGAGCCGACGCATGATTGATAATCGACTTATATGCGTCGTTGAGCGTCTGCAACGATGTGCCGTCCTGCCCCAATGCCTTCATGATCTCGGTCTGCGTGGTGCCTTCAGCACCATTGGCCAGCATGCCCATGAGGTAGGCCACGCTGATGGGCGAGAGAACCTTCGAGTCCATACCCTCCTGGGTGCGGAAAAGGTTGAAAGCAAAGTCGTTGGTCTGGGCCACAGCCTTCTGCTCAGCGTCGCTCAGAACGAGGTATTGCTCATCGAGGTTGCTCTCAATCTTGGTTGCATTCATACTGTTATCCGTCTTCTGATGGTTCTTCTGCGTGGCGCACGAGCCAAGCGTGGTAGCGGCCAGGGCTGCCATAACGGCTGCATGACCTATGTGTACGATATTTTTTTTCATTTTACAACTAACTTTGTTTTGTTTACAATCCATACTTTTCAGCTTTTTTATTTACATAAATACGCAAAAGGGTGGATTATTGCATGGGCTAACTAAATACTTTTGCAAAAACAGGGCAAAAGCGTTGTTTTTTTGGGGGAAGGAAAAAGACTTTGACTCACAATCCTGCAACTTGATTTCCTGCATGAAAGAGATAAACTCATAGGTCTTGTTATTGTTTATGGCTTGCTGCTCAAACAACTCGTAGTCGAGCACCTTTCTTCGCTTCAAGAACAAGGTCATCCAAGCGTCATAGTGGATGTTTCCCAACAAGAAGATAGCAAATACCAACTTATTGTAGAAGAAGATATGTCAGTATTATTTGTTTCATCTCGATTTGTGGCATAACAAATAATACTGTATCTTTGCATAAGGATGAATAAGAAAAAATCACAACTCTCAATCTTTTCATTTATGCAAGACACGAATATCCATACCGGCGTTTACGAACAGATTATCAACCGCCTCTTCAAACAGAAATTGAACGAGGTGGACACCGGGCGATTCTATATAGGCAAGAAGCTGATTTCGAAGGATGATGCAAGTCAATATAAAGCTATTGGATAATTATGAACACAGGAGAAAGAAAACATATAGAAGTGGTTGCCGCCGTTATCTGCGACGGCAACCGCATATTTGCCACACAAAGAGGATATGGCGAATGGAAGGACTGGTGGGAGTTTCCGGGCGGAAAGATGGAGCCTGGCGAAACGCCCGAAGCTGCCCTGCAAAGAGAGATACGAGAGGAGCTGGCAACGGATATCTCCGTGGAAAGCCTCCTCACCACAGTCTGCTACGACTACCCCAACTTCCACCTAACCATGCATTGCTACCTCTGCAAGGTCAAGAGCGGCAACCTCACTCTCCTCGAACACGAGGCAGCCAAGTGGCTCACGCGCGACGAGCTGGGATGTGTGAAGTGGCTGCCAGCAGATGAGGAAGTGGTGGAGAAGATAAAGGGCTGATTTGGAAGCGTGCAGACAGAGCACGACATCTCGGTATATCTATCCGGCTGCTACGGCGATTTCGACTCTTTTGAATTTATGCCGCCAGATAATACCGATATAAAACATGACAAAACCAGCCTTTATTTTTGTGTTCCCCCAAAAAGCAGTATCTTTGGAATTCAAATGAAATCAAGACAATAATGGTATTTTATTTTTCAGGTACAGGCAACAGCAAGCATGTGGCGCAACGGCTGGCACAGGCAACCGGCGAAAGCTGCATTTCGATAACAGACTGCATGAGCAAGGACGAATGTTCGTTTTCCTTAAGCGAGGATGAACGTGTGGGATTTGTCACCCCCGTGTATTTCTGGGGGCTGCCCGACATCGTCGTGAGGTTTGTCAACAAACTGACTCTCACGGGGCTCCATCACAACTTCATCTATCATGTGCTCACATTCGGCACCACTACCGGGCAGGCTCATTATATGATGCAGGAATTGCTCAAGAAGAAGGGGCTGCGGCTGGATGCGAAGTATAATGTGAGAATGGTGGATGTATGGACTCCGATATTCGATGTGTCGGACCACGAGAAATGCCTGCGAAAAATGGAAGAAGCCGAAAAGAGCATTGCCAAGACCACGGCAAGGGCTGCAGCACGCAAGGCTGGCAACTTTGATTGTCTGCGTTTTCCGCATTGGCTTGCCCATTGGTATTATCTCACCTACGGGAAGCAGCGCAAGACGAAGAATTTCCATGTGATGAACGACAGATGTGTAGGTTGTGGGAAATGCGCCAGCCAATGTCCGGAACAAGCCATAGAATGCAAGGACGGCTATCCTGTATGGACGAAAGAGAAATGCACGCTGTGTCTCAGATGCCTGCACCACTGCCCCCGTTTTGCCATACAATATGGCAGACACACCATGAAGCATGGGCAGTTCGTGCATCCCGGAGAAAGGGGGCAGGATGCTTGAAAGGAAAAAGAATGAATATCAGGTTGGGGCAACAGGCTTTTCGAAATAATCGATATTGACTGACAAGTTTTCAAACTATACAGTCTGAAGAGAAGCCTTTCTCAATCGTAGAACTTCAAGAAGGTCTACCCGTTGGCGGAATTCATTTAGTGCACACTTAATCTTAATGACCGATTCTGGTAAAAATGAGCACGGTGCTTGCCCAACAGGGGTACGCTGCTTTCTCATTATGGGCACGCTGCTTTCCCCGGATGGGCATAATTGCTGTCAGGCAGCTGCCCAATAAGTTGATGTTGTAATACCCATATTCCTGTTTTCAGGATTCTGCCAACGCTGGCAATTCATGCTATCTGACAATTCCATCCATCAGCAAAACCATCCAGACAATTGGCTGACAATCGCCAGACAGTCAACTGCCTGTTCATCAGAATATTACAACAAAAAACCAGATGATCTGACAGTTTTTCAGCAATTCTTGATTATACTGATAATCAGCGTTATCGGCAACTTTTTCTCATATCGACCAACTTGCAACCTTTTTTCGTAGCAGGAAAAAAGTTTCAGAAAAGTTGTTTTTTTAGTGTTTCCTCTAAAGAAACATACACATCCCTTGTCACCGCACCGAAGGCAGCGACCATTCCCTGACAGGCTATGCGGGAGGATTGGAGGCAAAGAGAGGTTACATATACAAAAAAATCCGATTAAGCGAGAGGAGAGAGAAAATTGCTCGCATAAAATTGTTGCAGTATCAATATAAAAATCGTAATTTTGCATTACAGAGAGAAAAACAACGAACTCAAACAGAAAGGTTTCTGATTATATCATAATTATAAGGCAACATGCAGATATTATTAGCAAACGCCAAGATAATGTTCGACAAGACGGACAGGAAGCCGGTCTCCACCCCACTCTTCCAGACCGTAGCCGACACTCTGGCTGCGGAGATGGCAAGGATGGGCGTAGAGGATTTGGCCCGGCAGCTGGATTGCAGCCGGAAGATAGCGGCAGAGAACTGGAGACGCTATCAAGACTTTATGACAGCCGAGAAGATGCCAGCCCTGCTTGCCTACAATGGTCAGGCATACAAGCATCTGTGTGCCTGTACATTGAGCGACGAGGCTTTGGAGTATGCCCAGAAGCATCTTTGGATAACGTGTTTTCTCTATGGTCTGCTGCGCCCTATGGACGGCATAGTGCCCTATCGCATGGAACATTGTGTAACGCTCGAAGCCACAAACGACAAGCCCATCAATCAGTTCTGGAAAGACCGACTGACAGATGTGCTAATAGACAGCGTGAAGGCTGACGACGGCATCCTCCTGCATCTCTCCACCGAGGAATATGAGCATCTGTTCGACTGGAAGAGAGTCTGCAAGGAAGTGACGGTCGTTCACCCCCTCTTCTATGTACGGCAGAAAGACGGCAGGCTGAAGATGCAGGCAGTATGGGCCAAGACGTGCCGTGGAGCAATGCTACGCTTCATTCTGAACAACAGCATCGTCACCCCCGAAGAACTCTCCGCTTTCAGCTACGAAGGCTTTGAATACGCTCCGCAATCAGGCGACGCAAACAATCCGCATTTCGTAAGAGAAAATATCGGGTAAAGAAGATTATGGCAGAACACCCTGTACTGCATAACGATGAATATAGTTGTTTCTACGGTATCAGACCTTCAGGCATAATCTGCGTCTAATTCATAGATGATTAAACACTCATCACAACTTGGGTATTAATTTATTATCTAATTTTTTTTGCTTATGAAAAGAATGATAAGAGTATTGATGACCGTCATTTGTTGTATGATGTCATGCAACATGGCGGCGAATGCAGGCAACGGAAAGCCTATCTCTGTAGATGCACTTCCAGCCAAGGCCCAGACCTTGCTCAATAATCATTTCAATGGTCAGAAGGTGATGCTTGCAACGATTGAATCGGGAGTTGTCAGCAGAAGCTATGACGTTGTTCTGAAGAATGGCACGAAGCTGGAGTTCGACAAGAGGGGCAATCTTACTGAGATTGACTGCAAGCAAGGCATTGTGCCCGATCAGCTGATTCCGCAAGCCATAACTAATTACCTGAAGGAGAATTATGAAGGACAATCAGTGAGAAAGATTGAAATAAACAGGAAGGAATACGAAGTGGAACTGACGAACGGACTGGACCTGACCTTCAACAAGCACTTCCAACTGATAGATATTGAATGATAAGCATGGGAGAAGTAAGGATATGCATCCAGTATTACGACTCGCCATGCGGCCGACTGGTCTTGGCTTCTTTCGCTGACAGACTATGTCTTTGCGATTGGAGCGACAATCCTTTTGCAGAGCGCAACATGCTCAGACTTACAAGGAACATGAAGACTTCTTTCAAGACTGAGACAACCTCTGTCTTGGAAGAGACCAAAAGACAACTCGACGAATACTTTGCCGGCAAGCGCAAGGCTTTCGACATACAGTTACGCCTGGCGGGTACTGATTTTCAGCATGAAGTGTGGAACGCTTTGCTCGACATTCCGTACGGAGCGACAAAGAGTTATAAGGATATAGCCCAATGCATCGGCAAGCCCAAAGCCGTGAGAGCCGTAGCAGGAGCCATCGGCGCAAACGGCATCAGCATCCTAATCCCTTGCCACCGCGTAATAGGCAGCGACCATTCACTGACAGGCTATGCGGGAGGATTGAAGGCAAAGAGAATGTTGCTCGGAATAGAGACGCAAATATAAATAATTATGTTACCTTTGCGAATACAAAAAAAAAACAGATACTCTGGCTGCGGAAATGGCAAGGATGGACGTGGAGAATTTATCAAGTAGACTTCCAATAGAGTCGTATTAGAAGTGAGATAGTAAAGACTTTATAAAAGCCGGAGCCTTTTAGTTAAATATTCGCAATGTTTTAGCCTCCGAACGTCATGATTATCACTAAACAGATATCTTTGTGTCGTAAATGACATACCGATTACACATACATCATAAGGTCCTTCGTTTGTAGTAAGTTGTCTATCCCCCACTTGCAGACAACTTATTATTAACATATCATTTTTATTAATGGGCTTAATCATTTTATATTTTACAGGTGCTCTGGCACTATCCTTTTTGTGTTCCGTCCTCGAGGCGGTACTCCTGTCCACTCCTATGTCGTTTATCTCGATGAAGGAAAACCAAGGCAACAAGACTGCCTCTTTGATGAAACGATACAAGAATAACGTAGACCGCCCCGTGGGCGCTATTCTTTCGCTCAACACCATTGCCCACACCATCGGTTCGGCAGGTGTGGGAGCGGAGTCAAAGATATGGGAGAAGATGCTGGAGAAGCGCGAACACATCTCCATCATCCTTGACGAATATGGTTGTCTGCGTGGCGTGGTCTCAATGGAAGACGTGATAGAGACCATGACCGGAGTGGAAATCGTGGACGAAGATGACGTGGCTGTGGACATGCAGGCTTTTGCCAAGGAAAAGTCGCGCAGGATGTTGCGGAAATAACGTTGAGTCCATGATGCAAGCCGGTCATTAGACCGTGTAATATAATATTTTAACCCCAAACGGTCATTAGGTCGTTTAATGTAATATTCTGCAACTGTTTGCAGTCTTTTGCCTGTCACAAGGCGTCTTTTACCAGCTTTAGCTCACTTATGGCCCGCATATTCATAGCTATACGTTTCAACGACGAGTTCAAGAAAGCACTCGTAAGCATACAGGATGCCCTGAAAGCAAGAGGCGTCAGCGGAAACTATTGCCCTTATGGCAACCTCCATATGACTCTTGTCTTCATAGGCGAACGATATGACCTGCAGAAAATCGGAAAGGCTTTGAGCGAAGTGGAATTCAAACCTTTCACCCTGACATTGGACAGACTTGGATCATTCCCCACGAAAGCCGGAGTCATCTGGTGTGGCACGAAAGAGAACGAACCTGCCACGACTATAGCCAACCTGCTGCGCGAACGCCTCACCGCACATGGAGTTTCTTTCAGCACCAAGGCTTTCTATCCCCACATATCCCTGGTGCGACACCCGTCACAAATCGTTACAGACATCGACGTGCCGGCGGCAAGCATCAAGATAGAACGAGTTTTCGTGATGAAATCCGAACGTATCGATGGAGAACTGGTATATTCTGAGATGACGGCAACAGAATGACGCCTGCACCTGTAATCCTTGCATCATATAAACCCATAATACCACCTATGTTTCCGCCGTTCTGCGTGGGAATATGAATATTTTTGCCTACTTTTGCAGCGTTTTTCATTATAAGTACAAGAAAGAGACATGATTACAGTTGATGGACTGACCGTCGAGTTCGGCGGCACCACCCTATTCAAAGACATCTCCTTCCAGATAAACGAGAAGGACCGTATAGCCCTGATGGGAAAAAATGGAGCAGGCAAGAGCACGCTGCTCAAGATTATCGCTGGTGTCAGGACTGCCACACGAGGCAGCGTTTCGGCACCGAAGGACTGCGTCATCGCCTATCTGCCTCAGCACTTGATGACAGAAGACGGTCGCACAGTGTTCGACGAGACCTGCCAGGCTTTCGCCCATCTGCACGAGATACAGGCTGAAATAGACCGCATCAACAACGAACTTACCACACGCACCGACTACGAGAGCGACGAATATATGCAGCTCATAGAAAAAGTGTCGGCGCTCTCTGAGAAATTCTACGCCATAGACATGTCTCACTTCGAAGAGGACGTGGAGAAGACACTGCTCGGACTTGGTTTTGAGCGCTCTGACTTCAACCGCCCGACGAGCGAATTCTCCGGAGGATGGCGTATGCGTATCGAACTTGCCAAGCTGCTGCTCAAGTCGCCCGACGTGCTGCTGCTCGACGAGCCTACCAACCATCTCGACATAGAATCCATAGGATGGCTCGAAGACTTCATCATCAACAGTTCCAAAGCCGTGGTCGTGATAAGCCACGACCGCAAATTCGTTGACAATATCACCACACGAACCATAGAGGTGACCATGGGGCGCATCTACGACTACAAAGCCACCTACAGCCACTATCTGGAACTGCGCAAGGAGCGCCGCGAACAACAGATGAAGAAATACGAAGAGCAGCAGAAGATGATTGCAGAGACGAAAGATTTCATCGAGCGTTTCAAAGGCACATACTCAAAGACTTTCCAGGTGCAGAGCCGCGTGAAGATGCTCGAGAAGCTGGAACTCATCGAAGTGGACGAGGAAGACACGAGCCACCTGCGCCTCAAGTTCCCGCCAAGCCCGCGCAGCGGTTCCTATCCCGTACAGATGAGCGATGTGGCAATGTCGTTCGACGGCAAGAAGATTTTCAGTGGTGTAAATCTCACAGTGGAACGCGGCGACAAGATTGCCTTCGTGGGACGCAACGGCGAGGGTAAGTCAACGCTCGTGAAATGCATCATGGGACAGTTGCAGAACGAAGGTAAACTGGAGCTCGGCCACAACGTGCAGATAGGCTACTTCGCCCAGAACCAGGCATCGCTGCTCGACGGCAACCTCACGGTATTCCAGACCATCGACGACGTGGCAAAAGGCGAAATACGCAACAAGATACGCGACCTGCTCGGCGCATTCATGTTCGGAGGAGAAGACTCCACAAAGAAGGTGAAAGTGCTCTCTGGCGGTGAACGCACGCGACTTGCCATCCTCAAGCTCCTGCTGGAGCCCGTAAACCTGCTCATCCTCGATGAGCCCACCAACCATCTCGACCTCAAGACCAAGGATGTGCTCAAGCAAGCCCTTCAGGACTTCGACGGCACCCTCATCGTGGTAAGCCACGACCGCGACTTCCTCGACGGCCTTGTAAGCAAAGTATACGAATTCGGTCATGGCCGCGTTCGCGAACACCTCTGCGGCATCTACGAATTCCTCGAGACAAAGAAGATGGAAAGTCTGCAGGAGCTGGAAAAGAAATAAGTAATGACATAGACAACGTGAAAGACTCTTTCTATATAATAAATCCGGAATTGACCAAGGACCTGTTTCGACAATTAGCCTTCATGACATGGCATGGCGATCTTACAAAGAAGACAATGACGGCTATAAGGGTCCAGAAAATGTAATAGACCATTTATGGGAATTTACCAATGGAGCTTGCAGAAAAACAAACAAAATGAAGACAGACAATCATTGAGTCAACAAATACTGCTGCTCGACAAGACTTTTGCATGCATTATTTTCTTTTCCTCCTTCTCACCCTATAGCCCGACCACAGGCACCAGAGGGAGAGGATGCCCATCACGAAGATGAATACGTATGTGGCGATGCTGCCGATGAATATTCTGCCGCTATGCACCTCAAGAGCGACATTCCAGAGCGACATCGGCAGGTGGGCTAAAGCTGAGGGCTGGGAAACCACCGACGTGCCGTCGTAATAATCCGCTATGACAGGAGCGCAGAAATGCTGACTCATGCCAGCTATCGCCTTCTTGCCGAATGGCGGACCGGCTTCTGCCGGAGCCGGCTCATGAGTGAAATAGTCTGTTGCCTTGGAGTGCTGCCTGTCCCATACATACAGTCCGCTGAAGGATCCGCAATACCAGTTTCCATCCTTATCCTTCTGCAACACGTTCAGTCCCATCACGCTCACCGGCGGAGCGGCGCTGATTTTAGTCGCCTCCCGACGCTTGATATCCAACGAATAGAAACCGTCTGACGCAGACAAGAGCCAATCGCCGCAAGCCTCATCAAAACGCACCATGCGCAGCTTGTCATTCCAGGGATTCCGACTCTTGAGCGTCGTTCCGGGGATAGCAGGAATCTTGTTCTGCACCAGAGCTATCATCACCGGCGGACGCAGACACCATCCTGTCAGCGCCACCAATATAGTGAGCACGATGGTATACCGCCCCACCCTGTCGTGTATCTGAAACGACGCCTTCAGCAAAGCCTTGCGTTTCGGCCTCAACCAGAAGATGACTCCCGTGAGGCAAAGCACCACCAGCACTATAGCAACGGCATCCACGACCAGTCGTCCAGCCATGCCGAAGAGTTCGCCGCTATGCAGGAGCCACACCGCACGGAAAGCCGTCGCCCGTCCGTCGTAACCTTCCGGCTCACGGATTTCAATGCGGCGGAATGTGGTATAAGGCGGCAATGACGTGTAGACGAATGAGCGGCTAAGCACCACCAGCGTATCGCCATGAGAAGCCACATCAGTCAAGCGCTCATCTTCTCCCAACGGCATCTTTATCTCATGCCACGCGCCATGTACACCATAACGATAGAGGGCGAAAGGAGATACGGCAAAAATGGCGTTTCCGGAATCACCGGCATTATCATTGGTGTCATTCGCGTTTTTGTCTATCCTGACAACATTTCTAATCTGACGGTAGTCTGCTCCCTCTGGCAGTCCCTCATTGAAATCTCTGACTGATGAGGCTTTTGCATCTGTAATCCATATACCTCCGCTGCCATATATCAGCAGATGGCGGCACGAGTCAGCGGTGCCTGCGGAAACAGACGGTGGTAGGTGTCCGATATCTGTGGTTCCTCTGAGCAGTCCACCGTTCCAGTCATGGTATTCATAACGGCCGGGCAGATATTTCCTGCTCACGTTCACGTTCTTGATCAGAGAACGATGATTGAGCAGGATGCCCGACACACAGAACAGCAGCATGAACAGCGTCATGCCGAGCCCTAACCATTTATGTTGTTTTCTCCAAGTGGACTTTTTCATCTTATCAGTTGACGAGTAATAAAGTAGACGACAAGTCTGCAAAATTACAATAATTTATCAATATCTATCGACATTCCCACCTGAAAAGTCACTCCGTCGGTTATCGGACTGTTAAGGTAATAATACTTCGGCTTGTATCCGAAGAGATTGTCCAATGCGGCATTCACCTTCACCGCCTTTCCGATGCGCTGCGAGAGAGAGAGTATCCAGATGGTATAGGCAGGATAGGATACGGAGACCGTTCCCTGGCTCACATCATAATAGTCTTTGTATTCCACATTCTTCACACCCGAAAGCACACGTCCCTGCAGACCGATGTTCATGCCATAGTGTTTGGTGAACTGACGGTCGTAGTCCACTCTTACATTCAGGGCATGCTCGCGGGCTGGTATATACTGGTTGTTGATGGTGTTGCCCTTTTTGTCCTTTGCCAGCTGTTCCTTGGTGTATGCATAGGTGAAGCGCGCACCGAGTCCGTTGTTCCATCTCGCCTGTGCGCCGATTTCTCCTCCGCAAACGCTATAGTCGTCGAGATTGGAATATGGCAGATAAGGCAGCTTGTCGGTCGGCGACTTGAAATATGATGCCGAGGTGGAAAGCTTGTTCTTCACTTTGTTGTGATACATAGACGCCGTGAAATTGTAGTGTTCCCTGGTGTATTCTGCCGAGATGTTGAAGTTGTGGCTCACCTCCGACTTCAAGTTGGCGTTGCCTTCCACTATCCATATGCCCGACATGTCGAAATTATAGTATTTCTCCTTCAGCGTCGGTGCACGGAATCCCATGCCGTATCCGGCACGTATGGCAAGATTATATAATGGCTTGTAGCAGATGTTCAGCTTCGGAGTGACGTGGGAGTCTCTGCCGTCGGAGAAATAATCATAGCGCAGTGCTGCCACAGCCTCCCATTTGTATGTGATGTGCCAGTCATATTGTGCGAACACATCAAATGAGTTCTGTTTTCTCGTCTCCCCTTCCAGATTGGTGTTATACAGATAGTCGTGCATCAGGTCTGAGCCCACGGTAAGCACGTCTCCCCTGTCGAAGGAGTGGTTGTAGAGCAGTCGCAAGGAGTTCTGCACATTGCTGTAGTCGCGGATGTCAAGACGGGTAATACGCTGATAGTCTGACTTGTCATACTGGTCGAAGGCATAACTCGCCTGCAGGTCATCACTGTCTGAGATGTTCCAGTTCATGCGCAGTCCGCCGGAGAAGTCGCAATAGCGCTCAGGCTGGTCTGCCGACCTCACTGTCTCTCTGAAGAAATATCCGGCGCGTCCCGTGAGATTGAAATTCTTCGATGGGGCCCACACCAACTGGTCTTTTATATTCAGCGTCTTGTCGCCATATACGGTAGAGATGATACGTGTCACGGGGTCTGCCGCACTATGCACATCATAATTGTCCATACGGTTGAAGTTGGCGGTCAGCATATTGTTCCAGTACTTGCCGTTTAGGCCGAACGACGCTCCATATCTCTGTTCGTTATGTTTGGCGTAGCGGGCGTTCACGTTCAGCGTCCACGGCTGCTTGTTCTGCTTGGTGATGATGTTTATCACTCCCCCCGTGGCATTGCTGCCATAAAGGGCTGAGGCTGCCCCCTTCACTATTTCTATACGTTCCACATTGTCCATGTTGAGGCGCGTGAAGTCCACATCATCCATGGTCTCGCCAGCCAGTCTCTCTCCATCCACGAGGAAGAGCACTCCCTGTCCGCCGAAACCAGAGAAGTTGAGATGCGTCTGCTGGTTCATGGCATACGAGAATTCCACTCCTGGCAGTTCCTGCTGCAAGAGGTCCTGCACATTTGTGGCATCGAGCTTCGCCAGGTCCTTTGAGTTGATGACTCGGGTCTGTATCGGCGTGTCTTTCAGAAACTTCGGAGTCCGTGTGCCTGTCACCACCACTTCGCCCATATCAAACTTGCGGCTGATGGAGTCGAGATATGCCTCGTATGCCAAAGAGTCGCTCACCGACGGCATCGTCGCCGTCATGCCGCCGTTCCTCTCCATCCGGCCTTTCGTCACTACATCATCTAGAATGCCGACTGCCACTGCCGGCTGCCATGCGGCACCTGCCATCAGCATGGAGAATAATATATGCTTCTTCATTTCTTCTATATCGAGTATTTCCTGAATAGGATATTTTTATTGTGTAAGCCAGATTGCCTCTGTTGTGAATCTGCCTCTATGTGATACCGGCATGAATATGGATGTCGGCATAATGTCATGATAGCGTACTATATACTGTATCTATACCGGATACCGGAATCAATACGGATACTTGTAGTTTATGGTTAGATAACATTTCTTGCCACTGGGCGAGAGATAGTTTTCCAACTGCAACGCCGCATAGTTGCCGTTCTTTAGGCGCAGGATAAACACATGGCGGTTGAGGCTGAACGATGGTGGCATCGGAGGAATCTCCATGCTGAGCCACGACGAGAGCACCTTGTTCACCTCTATTCCCTGCGACGGCACATAGCCCTGGAGCATCTGGTCCTGACTGTTCCAAACCGCGTTTTCGCTCCATTCGTCTTCGGTAAACGTCATGTTGCGGAATGCCTCACTGCTCTCCGGCAGTTCGTCCATCGACGTATAGGTGGTCTCCAACACAGCGCCCCCATTGGTCCTCACATTGTTGCGATGCACGGCGAAGGTCCAGCTTTCCGGGGCTGTCTGCCCGGCTGTCGGTTCGAAATAGGAGAACGTGTTGTTCTTTATGCCCACACCGAACACATCAAACCAATACATATACTGTCCTGCTTTCTTGCCTTGGGTTGCAATGACCTTTCCGTCTTTCCCCTCATCGGCAGTCGTTGGTGTGTCCACCCTGTCGCCTGTGGCCTGCATCGGTATCGGGTAGGCTTCAAATTCGGTCTGCGCCTTCAGCAGCGCTGCCTCGTCGCCGGAGGTGGCAAGCTGGTGCAGTCGGTCAAGGTCTACATAATACCAGTCTGTCCAGCTAGTGGCATCCATCACTATCTGCCCTTTTGCCGGAACGATTTCTTCCGGTTTGTCGTAGATATCGTCAAAAATACCGTTGCAAGCCGTGAGCATCATCAGCCCCAATCCTGCAACGGTAGTTTTGAGATGATTCCTTTTATTCCAATTCATCATCTGCGATTGATTGTTTTATATATGAATCTAGTATTTTCCGCTTACGGTCATCATATCATATCTGCCGTATTTTATTTCTTTATGAATTTCTTTCCATTCACAATCACCATACCTTTGTAGCTCTCGCCCACCAGCTGGCCGTTGAGGTTATACATTCTGCCGTCGCTCTTCTTTTCAATCTTTGCCGAAGAGATTCCTGACGCCTCTGTATTGAAAGAGGTGACGATAGCGAAAGGCATGGCACCCATCTGGAAAGCGTTTACGATGTCTGTCACTTTGTTGCCGTCGTATTTCACGAGGATGTTGTTGTCTTTGGCGGCATTGAACGAATACTGTCCGTCCATGGTCTTGGTGCCATTGTTTTCTGCCGTGAAGTGGAACTCCAGTCCGTCGTTCTTGTAGTCGCGATAGTAGCCGCCCTTCTCCTCGTCGTAGGTCAGACCCTTCACGGTGTATGTGCCGAGGGTGAGGTTGCCCATCACAGTATTGTCGAGTGTATAAGTAGGGATTTCCACATCCACTTTCTCCACGTTACCGTCGATGTATTTGCGCACGTTGTATGTCACTCCGTCGTTGCCATAGATGAAGGTTCCGCCCACGTTAACCGTGATGGCGCTTGCCACTGGTTTCACATAATATGCCTTGACTTCGTAGGTCAGGTCGAATGGCATAGATCCATATTTGAACACTGCCTTCAAAGTCAGAGAATTGTCTGCCATATTATAGGAGCCAGAGATTGACGAGCCTTTGATGTTCTTCTCTTCACCGTTCACCGTAACCTTAGACGTGAAGGTCTGTTCTGCTATGCTAATCACATGATTCTCTCCCTTGCTGAAAGCCACATTCTCGATGGTAAAAGACGGAATGGCTGCCATGCCCTGCATCACGGGCAGCGTGATGTTGCCTGCACTCGTGCTTGCCATTTCAAATCTGACGGTATCGCAGGCATTCCCGGTGTTCTGAGTCAGGACATTAACCGACGAGGCTCCTGCGAAAGTCATAGCACCGTGCATATGTGCCATCATGCTACTTGCCATTAAAGTGGCTACAATGAGAGTAAAAAATTTCTTCATATAATACAATTTTGTTTCTTTAAATAATTAGTCTGTGGTAATCAAATTTCCGGCTGCAAAATTACAAGGACTTCCAAATTTGCGCAATACCTTAAAATTGGTTCTTCCGTTAAATGCGTAGACGCTTGTCGTGTAGAGCGTATAGCTTTAA
>ERZ773218.1028-NODE-1028-length-29197-cov-13.124597_pt1 | contig 29197 bp, 32 predicted proteins | sample MGYA00580527_ERZ773218 | MGnify/ENA primary metagenome ERZ773218 (study PRJEB29015, sample SAMEA2737763) | human gut metagenome | biome: human gut; feature: human-associated habitat; material: faeces | place: China | collected 2012 ...
AGTCCATGACATACTGAACATGGGAACTGTCCAGCTTCATAAACCGGGACTTTACTACCTCCGCCGGATAATCATCTCCGGCAATGCGGATGACTTTGCGGGCAGAACATACGGTATCCACGATCAGGTCAACAATCTCGTCAAGCTGCTCACGGTCGATATGGCTGTCCTGCACCAGATAGCTGTACTCGATGTTATCCAAAATCACTTCACGATAACATTCTCTGGCTCCCATCCGATCCGTTCCCATCCTTGCCCCTACGGGGGTAGGGGGATTTGATTGGATAGGATTTGATAGTTCCGTACTTGATAAATCAGTTCTTGATGGATAGTTACTTGATTCTTCTTTATTTAATTGGGCGAGTTCTTCCTGAACAGGCGTGACCAATGTTGGATTTACCTGTACGGGATTTTCCCGTATAGGTTTTTCCTGTGCAGGTGTTGGCTCTTTAGGCTGCTCCAGAATGGTGTACTCGATCGAACCAAGCTGACCGTTTGCGCCTCTCACGCGCTCACGGATCAGATAGCCGTGTTCCTCCAACTCTCGGATGCCGCCGCTGATACTGTCGATGCCGTCCTTGCAGATACGGGCAAGCCCCTTCATGGTGTAGTCCCAGTTCTCTGGCAGGGACAGCATGAGGGATAGAAGTCCCTTTGCTTTCAGCGACAGGGACATATCCCGCAGATGGTGGTTTGACATGACCGTGTAATCACGGGTCTTTTCGATACGGAAAACTGCCATGCCTGATACCTCCTTCCTCATGGTTTGAAAAGTGTTGATTTTCGGTGTTTCCTCCGTCTGTATCTCTCCCATACCCTTCACATGGGAAAACATCCATGCCCCTTTCGGTTCGTGGCACAGAGGGGAAGGAACAGCGGATTTTCCACCTTTTTTGATACAGTTTTCAGTTCCCTACAATTCACGGTCTTTGTGGTCATAACGGAGGTTGCCAGCTATGACCTTCGCATGGTTCTTTATTTTGATAAATCCCTTGTCCTGGTTCTCCAGGGCCTTTCCGTATCCGGCTTCGGTCAGGAACAGGCGCATTTTATCACCCTTGTATCCCATGGGGGACTCATGGGAGAGGACGTCAAAGACGATCATGTGGCGGGTATCGGGATCGAACCGCTCCAGGGCCATGATATCGTGACCGGCCATCTTCTGGGCACCGGATTGCTGCCTGGCCTCCGCCAACATTTCCCCGATAGTCCTTGCCTTGCCGGGCAGACGGTAATTCTTCTGAACATCCCGGATCACATCCATGCACTCCTTATCGGAGAGAGGACGGAGCTTTTTCAAAAGGCCTTCCGCCGTGTCCTTCATGGCCTTGTCAGGTGCATAGCGCCAGGTCATGTAAATTTCATTCAGAGCGGCCCCCTGGCTGGTGCCCTCGACCTGATAGATCATCCTTTTTTCAGCTTCACTTAAATTCATTTATCCGGCTCCTTCCTAAAATGGGCAACAAAAAAGCCACAGGTTTTTTATGCCTGCGGCTTGTGCCATGCTTCGCTTATGTGGGAGCGGAAGACAACAGAAAAGGGATACCATTCGTGAAAATAGTATCCCTGCTCTGTAAACTTATTCAATTTTTGATGGTTGCATTGTCTGTCACTGTCCACAAAGCCTTGATTTTACTTGTTTTTCTCAACCATCCTTATCAAAGCCTTGCATTTGCAGGGCTTTGCGGCGATTTTGACCGACGACACAGAAAGGAAAGAGAAAATATGGATGATAACAAGAAAAGCACCACGATCTGGCTGCGCCCCAGCGTGATCAGCCGCATGGATGGTTGGCTGGAAGCTGATAACTGTCAAAGCCGCAGTGAATTTGTGGATAAGGCTCTGCGCTTTTACATGGGCTATCTCGGCACGGAGGACAACACCGCCTACCTCTCCCAAGCCATCCTCACAGCCATTCAGGGTACGCTGGACGACAACAACAATCGGCTCTGCCGCATTCTTTTCAAGTGCGCGGTGGAACTGAATATGCTGTGCCACACCATCGCCGCGCACTTCCGCGCCGACCCTATCCACACGCGGGAGCTGCGTGCATACGCCGTGGATGAGGTGAAGCGCACCAACGGTCAGGTGAGTTTTGAGAGCGCGGTGCATCAGCAGCGCAGGATCGAATACGAGCCGGATGAGGAGATGGGAGGGTTCTAAAATGGCAAGCATCAAGCAATTGGACGAGCGGCGATATAAGATCACCGTCAGTAACGGCTACCGGCCCAACGGCAAAAAAATCAGCAAGGCAAAGACCATCCAAGTCCCGCCCAGCGTCCCCAAGCGCGGCATCGGGCAGTATGTCGCCCACGCCGCCGAAGAGCTGGAACGCAGCTTCAAGACCGGCTACGCCGAGGACGGAGAGATGACCTTTGAGGAATTCGCGTCCCGCTGGCTGAAGCGGCAGACAAAATACGCCTCCAGCACCATCGCTGCATACCGGCGGATGCTTGAGGTGGTGTATCCCATGATCGGCGGCATCCGCCTCAACAAGCTCCGACCGATGGCGCTGGAAAATATGCTCTCCGCGCTGCGCAAGCGCAAGCACCACGGAAAGCTCATCAACGAATCCACCGCGCAGCGGTACCTCTCCGTGGTCTCCGCCGTACTCAGCGACGCCAAGCGCAATGAGATCGTTGAGAAGAATCCCGCGCGGATGTTAGACCTGCCCACACCGCAACGCACGGTGCAGCGCATCCCCACGCGAAGCGAGGTAGAGAAGCTGCTGGACGCGCTGGCAATGGAACCGCGGCACTACCGCCTGTTCTATCTGCTCTCCATGTACACCGGCTGCCGCCGGGGCGAGCTGTGCGCTCTGCAATGGTCGGACTTCGCCGGCACGCAAAATGGTCTCCTGCTCACCGTCAGCCGCTCCCGCAGCAGCGTTCCCGGCAAGGGCATCGTGGAGGGCTCTACCAAAAACGGCAAGAGCCGCGAAGTCTATCTCTCCTCTGACCTGCGGGGTATCCTCCTCGCCTACAAGCGCCGCAAGCAGATGGAGGCGGACAAGCAGCGCCGCAAGCTCAGTCCCTACCTCTTCACCGACGAGCGCGGGCAGCTCATCCACCCGGACACCTTCACCAAGCGGCTGCGGAAGATCTATGCCGCCATCGGCTTTCCGCAGGAGTACCACCTCCACACCCTGCGCCACTACTTCGTAACATCGCTTCTGCACTGCGGCGTGGACAAACAGACGGTGGCAGACCTCGTGGGCCATTCGGACACCGGCTTCTTAGAGCGCACCTACTGCCACCCCCAGCAGGTGCAGAAGGAGCAGGCGGCAGACTCCATGCTCACCATGCTCCGCCCGGACGGCGAACAGATTTTCAATCTCGCCGCCGCCTGTTCCTCGAAGCAGCACAGCGCATGATTGTTGCTTTCGCCGAAATCGATTTTTCCAAGAAAATTGTGGTAGCTTTGCCGCCGTGCTTGCGGTATGTTGTGCTTGCAAAATAAATCTCAACTGTACTGAGGTCAAATGAAAGCGAGGTCATTTTTATGGCAAGCATCCGCAAGCGCGGCAGCAGCTATCTCATCGTGGTGTCCATGGGCTATGACTACAACGGCAAGCGCATCAGACAGCAGCAGAAAACTGTCCACCCGCCCGCAGAGCTGACGCCCAGACAGGTCGAAAAGTGGCTCAACGAACAGGCAGTCCTCTTCGAGCGGGACTGCCGTCACACGCCGCAGCCCGTCCAGCAGCTCACGCTGGCAAAATACATCAACCTGTGGCTGACGGACATCGCCCCCGGCAAGCTGGCAAAGTCCACCATCCGCCGCGACCGGCAGGATATCGAACGCATCCTCCCGGCGCTGGGCCACTACAAGCTCACCGAGCTGCGGCCGGAGCACTTCCGGAATTTCTACGCAGAGCTACGAAAAGTCATCCGTCCTGATACAAAAAAGCCACTCTCCGAGTACACCATTGAGGGCGTGCACGCGACGCTGTGCAGCATCCTCTCTGATGCCGTGGAGGGTGGCTTTCTTTCGCATAATCCGGCGTGGCGCACCTACCGCTACGCCGGGCGCAAGTGTGAAAAGAAGATCGCGGACGAGGAAACGGCGCAGAAGATCATCGCCGCACTGGAGGGCGAGAGCATCAAGTACGAAACCTACTTCAAGCTCATCATCGCCACGGGAATGCGGCGGGGTGAGTGCTGCGGACTGAAATGGTGCGACATTGATTGGGAGCAGCGTTCCATCCACATCTGCCGCAACGCGGTCAAGGTGACGGACGAGGAGATCTTCGTCAAGGAGCCAAAGACCCGCGCGGGTAATCGCTATGTGTACTTCTCCGCCGAGATGGAAAGTCTCCTACGGGAGTACCGGCAGGAATGTGCATACATCACCGAAACCTATGACCAGCGGGAGCTGACCGATGATGACTTCCTGTTCCGCCGTCAGGGAGCGCAGCTCCCTATGACGCCCACCACCTTCACCTACCGCTTCAAGCTGATCCTCAAGAAGAACGGCCTGCCGCAGGAGCTGAACGTCCACTCCCTCCGCCACACCGCCGCCAGTCTGATGATCGCAGGCGGTACGGATGTTGCAACGGTGGCGGGCATCCTCGGCCACAGTCAGCCCTCCACCACACTAGACATTTACACACACGCCTTCGACAAGAACAAAAAGGCCGCCAGCGCGGGCTTGCAAGGGATGCTGGAGATATGAATATCGTCAGCATCGAAATAACAGTAGCTTTGTGCGGTGAGTTGTGGTATGTGTTGTGGCTGCAAAGGGAGGGATACCATGTACGACTACATGAAAGCCTTGCAGGAACGGTTTGACAAGAAGCCGCCGGAGCGGCTCGTCCGCGCTGTCCAATCCGCCCGCGAAGAGGTACGTGAGGGAATGGATGATGAGAAGCGCAAGAAGCTGCTCCGTCTGCTGGATGCACAGAATATGTTACTGGAGGAGGCCACGCTGCTGAGCTTTACGGCGGGCTTCAAGCTGGCATGGGGCATTGCCGGAGAACTGGGAGCACCTTACTCCTACGACACCGATGAGGAACAAACGGCGCAGGATGCACACTCAAAGGACTAAAAACGCACCATCAGCGGGATGGTTTTCTCCCCAGTGCGGGTTCTCGTCATTGCTGACCATATGACAAAACCGTCTCAAGCAACATGCTTGAGACGGTTTTGTCTGTATATCGTTTAATTATCAGTTTTCTGCAAGCCGTTCCTCGCAGAACTGCTTCAGGGCTGGAATAGCAATCAATCGTCTTGCGGATCTCTTCGCAGTAATCGCGGATATGCTGGATGCGCTGGCGGTCAGGCTGCGTCATATACATTCAGTTTCTCCTTCATCACGGTTTCACGGAACATTTCCTCGCTGGGCATTTGCGCACGTTGTTCCAGCACGCTGACAGTAATCAGATCGATTGGCTTTTGCAGCGCCGCTTCAAGGTCGCAATACAGCGCGCCCAAAGAGAGAAGACTGCGCAGGTTCGTTCCGCTGGTATCGACCAGTAGGTCGATATCGCTGTCCTCACGGGCTTCACCTCTTGCGTAAGAGCCAAAGAGGAATACCGCTTTCACACCGTACTGCTTTGCCACCGGTGCGATTCGCTGCTGAATTTCGTAGATTGAATAAATCATAAGCACTCCTCCTTCGGGTTTATTATATCCGATAGCTAACAAAATGTCTACGTTTTAGTAAATTGTCCTCAAATGAGGTCTACCGTGGACAGACCTCATTTGTCAAGTACAAATTCCTGCCGGAGGGCATATCAGGCTGAGTTTCCAAAGCACGGAAATAGTAGCAGACCATTTCCACGCAAAACTTGGTTGACAACCGTATACCTTTCTGCTATGCTGGCCTCAGATAGGTATACAGCCGTATACCGAAAGGAGGAATGTCCTGTGTCCTGCAATCTGACCGATGCGGAGTGGAAGCTGATGCACCGTCTCTGGGAAACCGCGCCGCAGACCATCACACAGCTCACCGCCGCCCTGCGAGAGGAAACCGGCTGGGAGAAGCACACCGTCATCACCATGCTCTCGCGGCTGGAGGCCAAGGGCGCGGTGCGCCACGAGGAGGGCGCGCGCGCCAAGCAGTTTTCCCCCGCCGTCAAGCAGGGCGACGCCGCCCGCGCCGAGACCGAGAGCTTCCTCGGCAAGGTCTACGGCGGGAGCCTCGGGCTGATGATGAGTGCCATGGTCGAGGGCTGCGCGCTCACGCGCGAGGACATCGACGAGCTGTCCGCCATTTTGGAGCAAGCGGGAGGGAACTCAAAATGAAAGAAATTCTGCTCACTTCCTCTGTTTTGATCCTTGCGCTGCTGGCACTGCGGCGGCTGTTCCGCCGCACCATCTCGCGCCGCATGCAGTACACTCTCTGGGCGCTGGTGCTCGTGCGGCTGCTTGTGCCGCTGAATGTCGGCACGCTGGCACACAATGTGCTCTCTGCCGCTGAGCCGGTGCAGACCGCCGTGGAAAAGCGGCTGGAAACGCCCGTCCTGTACATGCAGGACGGTACGGAGCGCCACCCCGCTCAGCTTTTGTCCGGCGAGGAGTCGCAGGGTGACCCGCAGTCTCCGCCGTCCGACGCAGCGCAGAGCGCCCCTGCCGACGAATACTCTATTGTGACACCGACCTACCGTGCTGTCGCGCTCTCCGAAGCGCTCACCTATGTTTGGTACGCCGGTATGCTGATCGTGGGCGCGTGGTTCCTTTTCACCAATCTGCGCTTTGCCCGCGCGCTACGCAAGGCGCGCACGCCTTACAGCGTCGAGGGCTGCCGCTATCCAGTCTACCTCGTGTCCGCGCTGCCCTCGCCGTGCCTCTTCGGCGTTCTGCGCCCCGCCATCTATCTCAACAACGCGGCGGCCGCCTCGCCCGAATTGCTACGCTTCGTGCTCGCGCACGAGCAGACCCACGCGCGGCACTTAGACCCACTGTGGTCGCTGCTGCGCGGTCTGTGTCTGACCGTCTACTGGTTCGACCCACTCGTGTGGCTCGCGGCGGTGCTCTCGCGCGAGGACGGCGAGCTTGCCTGCGACGAGGGGACGCTCCGCGCGCTCGGCGCGGACGAGCGCACCGCCTACGGAAAAGCCCTGCTCTCGCTCGTGCCCGTGTGCACCAAGCCGCAAAACCCGCTCCTCGGCGCGACGACCATGACCGGCGGTAAAAAGAGTCTCAAGGAGCGCGTCACCCGCATTGCGGAGAACCGGCAGGCGAAGACCGCGGCGGTGTTCGTCGCTGTCGCGCTCGCGGCGCTCGTGTGCGCGGTGAGCTTCACCGGAAGCTCCCGTCCGCTGAGCGCGGTCTGCGGTGATTTCTGGGATGCGGAAGTGACCTGCACCTATGTGGAGGAGCGGCCCGATGTGGATGCGCGATATACCCCCGCCGACGGGACAGTATGTCTCTCCGAACATCTTGCGCTCGTTCGCATCGGCAGTGCGCATCCGAAGAAAACAGTCGCCGTCAACCCCGCGTGGTCTACGCTCTACCTTACGCTGCCTGACGCTGACGGGGGCACTGCCGAGCCTTTGACCATCAACTTCATTCGGGAGTATGACGCGCCGGGGAGCACGGAGGCGGTCTACTCGCTGAACATCGGCACAAGGGACGCTGCCAAATCCTACAAGGTCCTCTCCGGTCAAGAGGAAATCGACGCATTCCTCGCGTATCTGCGCGGCGAAGCGGCACCGGAGCAAATATCCCAGCCTGCGTTCCCCAACAATCTGACAGAGGCCGAGCGCAGCGTCGTCGACGAATTTCTGCACTGGGCGCAAGCTCTGCGCGCAGAGGACATTCTTAACCTGCAATTCCGCGACGGCAGCAGCTCGCGCTTCCTCGTCGATGCAGAGCTGACCGCACTTTCGGCGCAGCTCGTGCCCGCCCTCAACGCCCTCACCGAAGCAGAGCTTTACACGCAGCGCGGCTACGGAGACTCCGCATACTACACGCTCACGGTGAATATGCGGGACGGTACACAATACAGTTTTTTCTGCGGCTTCGACTGCGTGCGGCTCCTGCATCCCACCTTTGAGCCGGGGCTCTCCTCAAGCTATCCCAGCGACCGTCAAACGCTCTGGATTGACAGTCCCGCGCTGATGGCGTGTATCAACACCCTCCATTCCCCGCCTACGCTGCTGCCAGACCTTGAGACCGTCGACCCGACGCCGCTCACGGACATCCTTCCCGCGCGGGAGCCGTGGCTGACCATTCCCCTTGCAGGGAAGGCGCAGCGCATTGCCGACCGCCGCATCCCCTCCGATTCCCTTGACTGGCTCATACAGGTGGACATGGACGGCGACGGCGTGTGTGAGATCATCAACAGCTCTCCCAACTTCCCCGCGATCTACTACAAACGCGGCGGTCAGCTCTACGGCGTCGACCTCAAGTCCGTCATCACCGCCGCGTGGCAGGAGCTGAACTGGTGGGACTACACATCCGCCGCTCCCGACAGCCGTTCGGTCCTCTTCTGCGGCTTGTCTGCGGGCAACGCTCCCGGCGATGGGGTCAACTTCACGCGCTATCTCTATTTCGACGGTGAAAATCTGCTACTCTACAAGCCCGACCGCAGCCACACCGACCACATCGCCGACGCGACGCTTGCCGACCCAAGTATTCCCGCTGAGGTCGCTGCGCGGGCAAAGCAGCTTGTCCGGCAGCGGTACGACACCCTTGCGGGCAGCGCCGCGCAGTACGACGACTGGTACACGAGCGTCTCCTTCCTCGACGTGGAGACCCGCTACGCGGGTCTGACGCCGGAGGTCTATTGCTTCAGCCAGCATTACCACGCGCAAAAGCCGGAAAAAATCGTGCTTGCGGGCGGCACAGAGGTGGACGAGGACGGCTGGGCTGTTTTGGACGGCGACACGGTTTTGGACGGTCCCTATATCGTCTGCCTTATGGACGGCGGCGCACGGCGCATTTTAGAGGGCAGCATGAGCGGCGATTGCAGCACGGGCAGCCCCGCTTATTATGCCGATCTGACCGCGCTGCTGGCGAAAAACAATGTCCTCCGCCCCGACGCTCTGGACGGCGGCAGACTGAACGAGGTGATGAGCAGCAGCGGCATCAGCTTCCTCAACTGGTTGGGTCAATACGACGACACCGAGCAGGATCGCGCGCTCGAAAGGCTGAGCGCCTACCGCGCCTCGCTCACCGACAGCTACGACCTCGATATGTTCTCCCGCATCGTCGCCTATTTGCTCGGCGACCGTGATGGCCTGACCGACGCGGGCCGCACCGCACAGGCGCGTTTCCGCGCAATGTTTGGATAAACGTCTGGAAGAATGGCAAATTTGCGAATTCTTTCGAGAAACTGTAGCTAAATTGTCCATAAAAAAGCAAAGGGCTGTAGCGATTTTATTTCGCTACAGCCCCGGTTTTGATAATGGTCACATATATTATTGCAATACTGCATTGGCTTTTACAAGGGCATCTTCCTGAACCATCAGCTTATCCTCCCGGCGATAGTACACGCTGCCCTTGCCGGTGATACGGCAGAGGTCGCTGCCGTTCCATTTGACGGGGAGCTGCTGATCCTCCGCGGGCATGGTTTCAAAATCCATGCGGCGAAGGCGGATACTGGTCTCTTCGAGGTAACGGAGCTGTGCCGTTTCATTTTGACTGTCCATTTTGTGTTCCTCCTGCAAAAAAATAAGCCGGAGCATAGAAAAATGCTCCGACCGGTTGATGAATCAGGCAGAGACGCCCTTTTTGACGTCTGGAAATGAAAAAGGGCGTCTTTTTGATGGCTCCGACGAAACCAACAAACAGACGCCTGAAAGATCGTATGAAATTTTGAGGAAAAACGCTCTATTCTGCGCCCGCAAAAAGGGCGCTTCTCAGGATATTGCCTTTGAATCTGTGAAAGGGGGAGTTCGAATCCCCCCGATTACCAAAATAACGCGAAAATATCTTTTTTCCTGAGTGCAAAATTTGAAATAAAAAAAGGCGGCAACCCTTTGGTATTCTAAGCGTTGCGCTTAAAATATCCAAATTGTTGCCACCTTATGGTATGCCCGACTGGATTCGAACCAGCGGCCTTCAGAGTCGGAGTCTGACGCTCTATCCAACTGAGCTACGGGCACATATTTGGTTGTGGGTTTCTGCGATAGTCGTCAAATAGTAGTCAACGACCACTCATTTTTTCTCTGCCGTTCCCGCAAACGCAGGTGCGGCAAGGCTTTGCGCCATATCTCAACTGGAGACACCTGAAACGTCGGAGTCTAACGCTCTATCCAACTGAGCTACGGGCGCATATTAAATTGGGACGCAGGGGTTAACAAAGTAAGTATAGCAACTTTTTCCACTTCTGTAAAGCTAAAAATTTCGTCAAAGATCGTTAAAAAAATTGACAACTTCTTCTCTCGCTCGTATAATTGCAGTATCCTAAAACAAAGGATCGTTCCTTATGAAAAAACGCAAAATTTCCGACGCTGTCGTCCGGCGTCTTCCCCGTTACTACCGCTATCTCGACGATCTGCACTCCAAGGGCATCGTGCGCATCTCGTCGAGCACGCTCGGCGAGCGCATGGGCATCACCGCCTCGCAGATCCGCCAGGACCTGAGCTGCTTTGGCGAATTCGGCCAGCAGGGCTACGGCTACAACATTTTGGAGCTGCGCACCGAGATCGGTCACATTCTCGGCGTGGACGAGCAGCACCGCCTCGTCGTCGTCGGCGCCGGCCACCTGGGCCACGCGCTGCTGCGCAACTTTGACTTCATGCAGACCGGTTTTCTGCTTGACACCGCGTTCGACGTCTCCCCCACGCTCATCGGCACGCGCGTCAACAACGTGCTTATCCGCTCGTTCGACGAGATCGGCGACTATTTCGCCGTGTGCCATCCCGACGTCGCGGTACTGACCGTGCCCAAGCACATCGCCCAGGAGGTCGCCGAGCAGCTCGTTGTGCTTGGCGTGCGCGGGATCTGGAATTTCACCAACACAGAGCTGCACGTCGGCAGCGAGGTCTTCACCGAGGACGTCCACTTTGCCGACAGTCTGCTCACGCTGAGCTACCGCATCTCCAAGACCTCCGCCGAGGCGGAGGAGGAAGGAGCCAAACCGTGAAAAGGCCCATTGCCCTGCTCGCATCGCTCCTCGCAGTGACGGTGCTCGCCACCGCGGCCACGGCCGCAGGGGGAGGCAGCAGCGACCCGCTGATCTCGCTCAACTATCTGCAAACAACGTTTACCACCAAGGCGACTTCGTCCATCGACGCCGCCCTCGACAAGGCCGATCAGGCGGCGTATGCAAAGGCTGAGGCCGCGCTCCGCTCGACCATCGCCGCGGCCGAGGCCAACGTGGGCGCGCAGCGCGCCGACGTCTTCACCGAGTCGCGCCTCAAGCAGGGCGACATTCTCTCCGGCACGACCGGTCTTCAGGTCATCGTGCTGGCGGGCAGCGTCAATGTGCAGTTTTCCTCCGGCGCGGTCGTCGACGTGACGACCGGCAGCGAGGTCAAAAGCGGCGCGGCGCTCGCGGAAAATCACCGCTATCTCGTCGCCGAGGACACGACGGCGCTTTTCACCGTCACCGGCAAGACCGCGGTCGTGAATTACTGCGGCTTCTATTCCATCGCAAGCTCTTCCTCGGTCGACTATCCGGCCATGGCCGCCTCGCTCAAAACGCTCACGCTCTTCCGCGGGTCGGACACGGGCTACGGCGAGGGCTTTGACCTCGAAAAGGCCCCCACGCGCATGGAGGCGCTCATTATGCTCATTCGTCTTCTCGGCGAGGAGAGCGAGGCGCTGACCTGCACGGCCTACCAGCCCTTTACCGACGTGCCCGACTGGGCGCTGCCCTACGCGGCCTACGCCTACTCCAAAGGCTACACCAACGGCGTCGGCCCAACGACATTCGGCACGACGATGAGTGCATCGGCGGAGATGTACACAGAATTTCTGCTGCGCGCACTGCGCTACAGCTCCACCGCGCAGTCTGATATCTCCAACGCGCCCGAGCGCGCGCACTTTGCGGGCGTCCTGACCGCGGGCGAGGTCAGCGCTTTGCGCGCCTCCGCATTCCTGCGCGCCGACGTCGTATATCTCTCTTACTACGCACTCGAAACGAACGTCAGCGGCGGCAGCAAGCTGAGCGACACGCTCATCGCGCGTGGTGTCTTCTCCGACGCGGCCTACCGCGCTTCCCGCGCGATGGTAAATTCTGCGCGCATCGGCTGACACCTTTTTGCGTTCCCACCATACTATGGATTGAGACCGCCGCGCGGGCGGTTTCAATCTTCATAGGGGGTTCGTTTTATGTGCAATAATAACTGTGGTTTTGGCGGCGGCTGCTGCCTGTGGATCCTGATCCTCATCATCCTGATCTTCGCCTGCGGCGGCTGCGGCGGTGGCTGCGGCTGCAACAATGGCTGTGGCTGCAATAACGGCTGCGGCTGCTAAACCTGCATAAGAAGAGGGCTGCGCGAAAGCGCGGCCCTCTTTTTTTGCTTTCTGCGCACAGCGCAGTGGGGATGGCAGCGCCGGTGGCGCTGCACGGGATAAGGGGGATATTCTCTTTCTCGAAAGAGAATATCCCCCTTGAACCCCCAAGAGAAAGGTTACATTGCCAGCCTTGATCTTGAAGAGCTGCACGCGCTGCGCAATGTAAGTGCGGTGTACGTGGCTTCGCCACGAATCTTCTGCTATTCGTTGCCGATATCAACCGCGCCCTACTCCGTGGGGCGCGAGTGACGGTAGTACGGCGGCGGACTGCCTGCGGGCGCGGCATTGCTGCGCTCGCCGCAGGACAGCAAAAAACGACCGCGTTAGCGGTCGTTTTAATCTTCGGTGAAGCGGAAGAGGTCGTTGGGGGTGCATTCGAAGATCTGGCAGAGGGCTTCGATATTTTCGTAGCGGATGGATTTGGTCTCGTTGTTGACCATGCGGCTAAAATTCTGATAGCTCATCCCCAGCTGGTGGTAGAGCCAGTATTTCGTCTTTCCCTTTTTCTCCAACAGGGACAAAACATCTAATGTTACCATATCTGATGCTCCCATTCTCTCATGTTTTCATCAGTCTATGGCAGTTTTTCTCTTGACATATAGACTAATACATTAGATAATGTTTACATCAGATATTTAGGAGGAGAAACACATGGAAGACTACACAAAGCTGTACCATTTACTCTTCAACGCGATCACGGATGCGTTGGAACAAATGAATGCCCAAAACTTCGGCAGCGCCAAAGAAACCCTCGTCTCCGCCCAGCAAAAAGCAGAAGAAATCTATATCACAGCAGAGAACTAAAAAAGGAGCAGCCCTGAGCGCGGCGAGCGAAGCAATGCCGCGCCGTCAGAAGCAACAGCGGGGTGGATAATCCAAAAAGGAGGGGCAAGGCCCCTCCCTTTTGGTCGTTAGGGGTGCAGGGGCGAAATCGAAACGCCCCTGCCGTTCTCTTAGGGGTTCAAAAGGGGACCTTCTCTCACGTGAGAGAAGGTCCCCTTTTATCACCGCTTGTCCTGTAAGGACAAATAATTTACAGATACTTCTGCATGCCGTCGGTGGCAAGGGCGGGGTCGCCGGAGACGGAGATGGTGAACTTGACGCCGGTGGCGTTGCTGAAGCGCTCGAGCTCGTTCAGGAAATCGTCGGCCGCCTGGTTGCACTCGCCGCCGGTGATCTTGAACAGGTTGTCGATGAAGATGTGGGAAATATCATAATTGCCCGCGTACAGGCCGAACAGGAAGCCGCGCAGGGCCTCGTAGTTGGACAGGTCGTACTCGTAGGCAGAGATCAGACGAACGTGATAGTGCAGGTCAAAGGTCATGGTAGACTTTGCTTCGACGCAGACGACGCTGCCGTTATCCTCCTGCGCAGTGGTATTGATCATTTCGATCAGCTTCTTGGTCTTACCGGTGCCCTTTTCACCCATGATGAGTCTGACCATAGAAATCACTCCTTTCAATAGCTCCCCGCCTCTTTTGCGGGGGATGGTCTTTCTGATGGCATCAGCATAGCATAAATGAAACAAATTTGCAATGCTGAATGGAAAGTTTCAGGTTTATTCAAAAAATTCAGCGCAGGCGCTTACGCAGCTCCTCGCCCATTTCCTCGTATCCGGGCTTGCCGAGCAGCGCGAACATGTTCTTTTTATAGGCCTCCACGCCCGGCTGGTCGAAGGGGTTGACGCCGAGGAGGTATCCGCTCAGCCCGCAGGCGTATTCAAAGAAGTAGATGAGCTGACCCATCGTGCGGGCGTTGTTCTCATCGAGGTTCAAAATGATGTTCGGCACGCCGCCCTCGACATGGGCGAGCAGCGTCCCGTCCATGGCCTGACGGTTGATGAAGTCCATCGTCTTTCCCGCAAGGAAGTTGAGCCCGTCGCCATTGACTTCGTCAAAGGGGACGACCATCTGCTGCTCCGCGGGCGCAAAGCGCACAACGGTCTCCATCAGCATACGCTCGCCCTGCTGGATGTACTGGCCCATCGAGTGGAGGTCGGCGGTGAAGTCGACGCTCGCGGGGAAGAGGCCCTTTTCCTCCTTGCCCTCGCTCTCGCCGTAGAGCTGCTTCCACCACTCGGCCATGAAGCGGAACGCGGGCTCGAAGCACGCGAGAAGCTCCACCTTCTTGCCCTGACGGTAGAGCTCGTGGCGCATGGCGGCGTACTGCCAGGCGGGATTGCTGTAATCGTTTTTCGCGCAGAGCGACATCATCTCCTGCGCACCGCCCATGAGTTCATCCAGATCAACGCCCGCGACGGCGATGGGAAGAAGACCAACGGCGGTGAGCACGCTGTAGCGTCCGCCGATGTTGTCGGGCACGACGAATTCCTCGTATCCCTCCTGATCGGCGAGGGACTTGAGCGCGCCTTTGTGCGCGTCGGTCGTGGCGTAGATGCGCTTCGCGGCTTCGGCCTTGCCGTATTTCTTTTCGAGCTTTTCGCGGAAGAAGCGGAACGCGACGGCGGGCTCGGTCGTCGTGCCGGACTTCGAGATGACGTTGACGGAGAAATCGTCGTCGCCGATGAACTCCGTCACCTCGCGCAGCGCGTCGGAGGAGAGGCCGTTGCCGATAAAGTAGATGTTCGGCGTGGACTTCTTCTTTAAGTTATAGTTCAGGGAGCAGAGGCATTCGATGACGCCGCGCGCGCCGAGATAGCTGCCGCCGATGCCGATGACGACGAGCGCCTTGGAATCGCCCTGAATCTTCTTCGCCGCGGCGAGGATGCGGGCGTACTCATCCTTGTCATAGTCGCGCGGGAGCGTGACCCAGCCGATGAAATCAGAGCCCTTTCCGCCGCCGTTTTGCAGCCAGCCCGCCGCGCGCTCGAGACGCGGGCGCAGCGCCGCTTCATACGGCAACGAGAGAAACGATACGGCATGGGATACGTCGATAGACAGCATAAAAATGGCCTCCTGCGATCAAAAATTCTTGCTTGCATTGTAGCACACGGCAAAAAAAGAAACAAGCGCAAAGCGGGGAAAAACGGGAGGCAAACACCGCGCTGCCGTCCAGAAACCGTGAAAACTGTGGAAAGCGGCAAAAAACGATTCGCTTTACCGCTCCATCTTTGTAAAGTGTGTGCATTTACTGTCACAAGTTATTGTGTTATCGTGTTACCACACTAAATCAAACGGCCGAGCGCCGGAACTTACAGGAGGAAGAAACGATGAAAAAATTCTTAGCCATGGCGCTTGCCGCCGTGATGGTACTGGCCCTTGCCGCCTGCGGCAGCAAGAACGACACCGCCGACGATACCGGTGATGCGCAGGACGCGCAGGGCGGCGAGACGCAAAAGCTGATCGTCGGCTTTGATGCCGAGTTCCCGCCGTTCGGCTTCATCGCCGCCGACGGCACGTACGACGGCTTTGATCTCGCAATGGCCAAGGAGCTGTGCGCGCGCCTCGGCTGGGAGTACGAGGCCGTGGCCATCGACTGGAACAGCAAGGACGCCGAGCTTTCGAGCGGCACGATCAACTGCATCTGGAACGGCTTTACCTACACCGGCCGCGAAAATGACTACACGTTCTCCGACCCCTATGTGGATAACTCCATCGTGATGGTCGTGAAGGCGGACAGCGGCATCACCTCGCTCGCGGACCTCGCCGGTAAGAGCGTGATGGCGCAGGCCGCGTCCTCCGCGGTCGACGCGATCAACGAAAACGAGGACTTCAAGGCGTCGCTCAAGGGGGTCGTGGAGCTGGGCGACTACAACATGGGCTTTATGGACCTCGCCCAGGGCACGGTGGACGCCGTGGCCGCTGACCTCGGCGTTGCGCAGTATCAGATCGCGAACAACGACGGCGACTATGTCATCCTCGACGAGCCCCTCTCCACCGAGCAGTACGCCATCGGCTTCCTCAAGGGCAACACCGAGCTGCGCGACGCGGTGAACGCCGAGCTTCTCAAGATGGCCGAGGACGGCACCATGCTGGAGATCGCGCAGAAGTACGTCGATCAGGGTCTCGTGCTCGACAGCCTGTGCCTCATCAACAAGTAAAAACGTTTACCTCGGGCGACTGTAAAAACCAATTATAACTCATAGGCGCCCATCCTCTTCTCAGGGAGGGAGCGGGGGCGAAAGCCCCCGCTTTTTCCCGCTTATGACCGAATAAGGGAGAATCATTCCATGACTGTATCCACGATGCTTTCGCTATTATCCGAGGGCTTTGTCACATCGCTTTTGATCTTCGTGCTGACGCTGCTATTCTCGATGCCGCTGGGCCTTGCGGTGATGTTTGGCCGCCGCAGCAGATTGACGCCGCTGCGCGGCTTCATCAAGGCGTATATCTCCATCATGCGCGGAACGCCGCTGATGCTGCAGCTGATGGTCGTCTTCTACGGGCCGAAGCTCCTGCTTGGCGTCACGGTGCCGGGCAACTGGCGCTTCACGGCGGTCATCGTCGCGTTCGTCATCAACTATGCGGCGTATTTTGCCGAGATCTACCGCGGCGGCATCGAGTCCATCCCGCGCGGGCAGTATGAGGCCGCACAGGTGCTGGGCTACACCAAGGCGCAGACATTTTTCAAGATCATCCTGCCGCAGATGGTCAAGCGCGTCATCCCTGCGGTGACGAACGAGGTCATCACGCTCGTCAAGGACACGTCGCTCGCGTCCGTCATCGGCACGGTGGAGATGTTCACGCGCGCCAAGCAGATCGTTGCCTCGCCGAATACGCCGGGCATGCTGGCGCTGGTGGCGGCGGGTGTCTTCTACTATGTCTTCAACTATGTGGTCGCCTTCGCCATGGAAAAATGGGAGCAGGCGCTGCGCTATTACCGCTAAAGGGAGGGGAGAGCAATGGCAGTTTTTGAAATGCGGAACGCCAGAAAGGCGTTCGGCTTGCTCGAAGTCTTAAAGGGCGTGTCGCTCAAGGTGGAAAAGGGCGAGGTCGTGTCGATCATCGGTCCCTCGGGCGGCGGCAAGTCGACGATGCTGCGCTGCGCGACGCTGCTCGAAACGATGGACTCCGGCACGCTCGCGTATGGCGAAAACGTCGCAGCGCGCGAGGAAAACGGCAAAAGCGTCTACGCCGGAAAAGCCGCGCTTGCGCAGGTGCGGCGGCAGTTCGGGCTGGTGTTCCAGCAGTTTGACCTCTTCCCGCACTACACAGTGCTGAAAAACGTCTGCGACGCGCCGATCTCGGTGCAAAAGCGCGATAGAGCCGAGGTCGAGGCCGAGGCGATGGCGCTGCTCGACAAAATGGGACTAAAAGGCAAGGAAAACGCCTACCCCTATCAGCTCTCGGGCGGGCAGCAGCAGCGCGTGGCCATCGCCCGCGCGCTCGCGATGAAGCCGGAAATCCTCTTTTTCGACGAGCCGACCTCCGCGCTCGATCCGCTGCTCACGGGCGAGGTGCTGCGCGTCATCCGCTCTCTTGCCGACGAGCACATGACGATGGTCATCGTGACGCACGAGATGCCCTTTGCCCGCGCCGTGAGCGACCGCGTCGTGTTTTTAGACGGCGGCGTCATCGTGGAGCAGGGCAGCCCCGAGCAGGTCTTCGAAAACCCGCAGCAGGAGCGAACCAAGGAATTCTTGCAGTCTTACCGCGAGACGAGCAGCGCTCAGGCGTAGTAATTCACGAGCAGGTCGACGACCGCGCCGTAGCTCTGTGTGCCGAGTTCATCGCCGTAGGATTTGATCATCTTATCATTGAGCGACTGGGTGACGGTGGCCGTGAGGCCCTTGTACTGCGCCCAGTAGGCGCTGTTGTAGCGCAGATCGAGCACGATCTCGTCGGGTAAGCTGTCGCGAATCTGCTGCCATGCGTCGGGGTCGACGCGGTACAGCGCGTTGCCGAGGTGAATGTAGCCGAGCATCCAGCCCGCATAGTTGTAGTTTGCGTCGTCGCAGCGCGAGCAGGCGAGGACCGCAAGGAAGTTGCTCTGCTGCTCGGACGTGATGCCGCGCTGATGCGAGAGCTCGTGCGCGCAGGTCGAGGCCAGCAGCATCGCGGGCGAGTCCATGTTCACGTTTGACTCGCCCGTGAACGGAAAGTAGAAGCCCGTGAAGTTCATCGCGCTCATGATCTTCGAAAAGAAAATGCCCTTGGGCTTCTGGTCCGGCATGTCGAGGAACGGAAATTCGTCGTACAGGCAGTCGTACACCGTGTCGGCGTAGTTAAGGATCTCCTGCCGGTCGGCGGTGAAGAGGCCGTTTTCATCGCGCGCGATGTGCATCGACGCCTCGGCGAGATGGTCCGCGAAATACTGCGTGACGCGGACCAGATCATCATACGCGACGGGCTCGGGCGAAAGGCCGCTTCTGTCGCAGAAGTCGTCCGCGTAATAGTTCGCGCCCCAGAGAAGCGAGAACGCGGCGTAGACCGTGAGAAACAAGTCGAGCACGAAGAGCGCGCAGCGGTACGCGGCGCGCCCTTTTTGGCGCGACTTTATAAGATAGTGCACCATCAGCACGAGCAGCACGACCGCCGTGACCGCCGCGAGCACGTACAGAAGCTCTGCGACCGAAAACGGCAGCGCCGCGCACGCGCGGCCTAAGAATTGCTCGAAGGGCAGCGTGACCGAATAGACCCAGAAATTGACGGCCGCGCGGTTTCCGCGGATAAGATAGAAAAGCACAAGGACTGCGCCGCAGGCGAAAAGCCAGCGGTGCAGTCCTTTGTTGTCACGGTACAGGGTTTTCATGGGGAGATCAGTCCTTTTTTTCATCCGGAGAGGCGAGCGGCGCGGGGGCGAACATCGCGTCGTCCGTCACGCCCTTTTTCGTGAGGCTGCGGTTCGTGAACCAGTTCACAAGCGAGCTGATACACGCGAAGATCGGAACGCCGAGGAACATACCCAGCACGCCGCCGAAGCCGCCGCCGACCACGATGGCCACGATGACCCAGAAGCTCGAAATGCCGGTGGATTTGCCGAGGATCTTCGGCCCCAGAATATTGCCGTCAAACTGCTGCAATGCGATGATGAAGAGAATGAAATAAAGGCACTGCTTGGGGCTGACGAGCAGGATGAGGAATGCGCTCGGAATGGCGCCGAGAAACGGGCCGAAGATCGGAATGATGTTCGTCACGCCCACGAACACCGAAATAATTGGCGTATACGGGAACTTGAAGATCGAGCAGCAGATGAAGCAGAGGATGCCGATGATGAGCGAGTCGAGCAGCTTTCCGCGCACGAAGCCGCTGAAGATACGGTCAGCCTCGGCCACGGCGCGCAGCGTGCGGCGGTACGGCGTTTCGGGCAGAATGGCGTAGAGGATCTTCTTCGACTGCTTGGCAAAGCTCTCCTTGCGCGCGAGCAGATAGACCGAGATCATCATGCCGATGAGAAGGTTCTTGAGGAAGATGACGACGCTCCAGATGCCGCCGGTCACGGCGACGATCGCGACCTGCGCCTGCGGGATGACCGTGTCGGTGACCCACTTGACGAGCTTATCGTAGTAGCCGTTGAGTGCGGAGAGCAGCTGGTCGGAGTAGATGTCGTCGGAGAAGATCGTCTGATTCTCCACAAGGCTGTTGACCCAGTTGTAGACGGTTTTATAATAGCTTTCAAAGTTGTCGGCCAGTGTCTTCGTGCTGTCGACCAGCTCGGGGATGAGGATGCTGAACATCAGGTAGATGAGGGCGATGACGCAGATCCACGTGACGAGGATGCTCAGCCCCCGGACGAGCGAGGACTTGACCTTCGGCAGCCCCTTTTGGATATACCGGTCGAAAAAGTCGACGATGGGGGCGAGAAGGTACGCGAACGCAAGGCCGTAGATGACCGGCGAGAGCACGCTCATCAGCTTGTCGAAAAAGTCCAGCAGCACGCGGGACTGGAAAAACGTGTCGTAAAACATCAGCACCGCGCAGGCCGAGACGATCAGCGTTACGCCGAGGTGAAGATAGGTTTTGTTCTGCTTCATGGGCTCCCCCTTTTTTTGGGCAAAATGCGTTAAATGACTGCTAAAAAGATACCAAAAACAGCTTACTATTTTTTGCTGGGAATTGCAACCGCTCATTTCGTGTGTTATGATAATCTTTACTCTCTGTTAATGAAGATGAACAGAACTTGACTTTTTTGGCAGAGGGTGATTTTGACCGACAGGGCGCAGGGTGCTTTGCCGGTCTGATGCTGTGAAGAGCAAACGAGGAGGAACCCATGGACGACAAAAAGCTGCTCTTTATCGTCAATCCCCGCGCGGGGAAGACCAAATCCCTCGCACCGCTGTTTGACGCCGCCGCGATCTATTCCGAGGCGGGCTATCTCGTCTCCGTGCGCAAGACCACGCATCGCGGAGAAGCGACGGAGCTCGCCGAATCGCTCGGGCCGGAATTCGACGTCGTCGTCTGCCACGGCGGCGACGGCACGCTCAACGAAACGGTGAACGGGGTGATGCGCATTCCGCGAGAATACCGCCCGCTCGTGAGCTATCTGCCCGGCGGCAGCACGAACGACTTTGCCGCGAGCCTGAACATCTCGTCGAACCCCGCCGAGGCGGCGGCCTCCGCCATGCGCATGAAGCCGAGATCTCTCGATGTGGGCAAATTCGGCGAGCGGAACTTCGTCTATGTCGCGTCGTTCGGCGCGTTCACAAAAACGACCTACACCGTCCAGCAGGATATCAAGAATATGTTCGGGCACTTTGCCTACTTACTCGAGGGCGTCAAGAATCTCGACACGCTCTGCCCGTACCGCATGAAGATCACGGCGGACAGCGAGGTCTTCGACGGGGAATACCTCTTCGGTGCGATCAGTAATTCGACGTCGATCGCGGGGCTGATGAAGCTCTCGCCCGACGAGGTGTCGTTCGACGACGGCAAGTTCGAGCTGCTGCTCGTGCCCGTGCCGAGAACGCCCGCTGCGATGCAGGCGCTCATTTTAGCGCTCATCAACAAGGACTATTACGACTCCGAGGGGCTCATCTTCCGCCACGTCAAGCACGTGACGGCGGAGACCGCCGAGGACATTCCCTGGACGCTCGACGGCGAGTACGACCCCGGCGCGCCGCTCGTGGAGATCGGGATCGAAGATAATGGGGTCACGATGCTATTATGACTTCAAAAAAGAGAGGCTGGCCCATAGCCACCCTCGCATAAGGGCAACATTTAAAAGAGTCGTTTAGAGCAAGGCAAAAGCACAAGCGGCGCACCAGATTTGGTGCTTGTGCTTTTATTTAGGAGCAGCAACCGATATGTGTATTTCTGAAATTTTGCCCAATATCAGTGCTCATACCGGGTCCAGTCGGTTTTTTGTTCATGCCGGTCCAGGTCTCATAGTTGCCGGCCTTGTACTGGAACGCGTGGGAGTTGGTGGCCTCCTGGACCGCCAGGTAGAACCAGTCGCCGGGGTTGTAGTCTGCCCAGACCGTTGTGCCGGGCAGCAGGTCGTCCGGCTCCTCGGGGATCCGATTCAGTACCCGGTTGATCATGGTCATAGCCTCGGCACGGGTGATGTAGGCATCCGGGCGGAAGGTGCCGTCCTCGAAGCCCTTGATCCAGCCCAGCCCGGCAACTCGCCGGATATACTCCTCGGCCCAGTGTCCGCTGATGTCGGAGAAGGTCTGGGTGATGCCGCCGGCACCGGTATCAAACCGGGCGCAAATGGCGGCAAACTGAGCCCGCGTGATGGGGGCCTCGGGATCAAAGGTAGTACCGCTATGACCCTGCACGATGCCCAGACCCGTCATGGTGGAGATGGCGGTATTTGTCCTGTTCGGCTTTCATTTTCTCATAAAGGCGAGCATTGTAATCTGTTACGCTCATAGCGAGCACCTCCTTCAAAATAGAAATAGCCGCCTGATTTTTTTGAAAACCAAGCGGCTATGTATGTGGTTTATTCTGCTGTTAAAACAAGACGCAGGGTGCAGATCGGCGGGATCAGTTCATATCGTTATTATCTTTAATGCCTTCGTTCATTTTCTTAATCTTCCTTTTCCACACAGAATACTGAGTTACCCAAGCAGCGAGGAAGATCGCTACGAATATGCCTACATAAGACAGAATTCCAGCGGTCGAATGGGGCATCCAGTTGGCAAAATAAGAGATGGGGAACATAATCACGCAAGCAATCGCGAAGTAAATCCCGCTTTGCTTTGCAAGGCTCCACGAATCAATCTCCCAAATAACCGAAGCCATTGCAAAGCCTGTGCCCATTATTCCGCTCAGACCGGTTTGAATGAGAACCGCATTTAGTTCGCTCCCCATTTTATTCACAAGCTCCGGAGTGACCGGATAGAAAAAGCCATCCCCAATGCAGATTGAGATAATCACCGTAATGACATATCCGATTGCAATGCCAACAGGGAAACCAATTACACCTCGTCCAATCAGTTTTTTCTTCATTTCTGCCACCTCACATTCCTAACAGTTGTTTGATTTTGGCGACGGATCGCCGTGAAACATAAGTAACCGTACCGTTTGAAAGCGTGATGCAAATTGTCCCGACAAAGCTCAAATCAAAGCTCTTGACCTTTCTCAGATTGATAATATCCGAGTTTGATATTCGGACAAAAGTCTTGCTGTCAAGCCGTTGTTCCGCCTCGTATAGCCTCAGGCGGAGCGCATACTCGCCGTGATTTGTCTCGGCAAACACCTTACCTGATTCAGCAAAAACACGGTAGATCTCAGACGGTTCCAGAGCCTCGACCACATCCTCCCTGAATCCGGCAATGACCTGCGGTTGCTCGTCTGACAGTCTTTTTATGATCGCATTGACTTCATCGGTCATTTTGTCCGTCATCACGATGATTTTTGGCTCTTTGCATTTTTCGTCTATCTTGATTTCAATTTGCATCGGTCCACCTCCTCGCTACGGTTACAGTATAGGAAAATCAAGAACCGATTTCTACCGATTCTCGATAGGTGGTTGTTTTAGGAACATAGGTGGTATTTTTCACGGGAATCTCATACCGGTCTGTATGGGCAGCTGATAAGTATCTGCGGTATGGGGATGCTCCCATACCGCAGACGGATCATCCTTATATTCAGTTCGACAAACTGGGATCTGTCGTATTAGAGATACCAAACCAATCCATTTTCTGTTGCCTGAATCATTGCCCCCTTCGGTACCTTTCGCAATATGATTAAAACATCCATATAATCGGGTGCTGGAGAAATTAGTCCCATAAACGAAGGAACTACACATATTGTCATCAACCACTTCATTGAAATCGGGCAGACCACGAAAACAGCAAGAAAGATTATCCCCGGAATCAAAGGTGCCAATGACATCATTATATATCGTCCTCTGCTAAGTGCTGCTGAGGATGCAGCATATGCTCTCAACTGTTTTAGAGATACTCCTATATAAACTTTTGCCCCCTTTGGATAACTTATAGCATGAAGAAATTCATGTAACGGCATCGCAACAAAAAAGCCAATAATAAATGACAGCGGCATAAGCCATAAATTAAATATAAATTCATCTGATTGCGCCTTTTTTGTAAAAATTGCAACAAAGCATACAATACAAGGGATAATCATGTATGGAATTGATGCTTTAATTATGTCATCTGGTCTGTCAATTAGAACTGCATTTTCAGGAATGCTTTTTTCTTCAATCTCTCTGTCCCACGGCTGATTACCGTCCCAAACGTTTTCCCAGTTTTTATTGCCATCCCATATTATCTGCGCCATTTTAATATCCTCCACAAATTCCGATTGAGATTTCACCTGTTTTAAGAAATTTAATAACTGTTATATTTTATTATTAAATTCTTCGCAACCCCTTGAAAACACTGGATTTGTCGCAGGTGAGCTTTCCCTTATTATTTCCCTTGTGTTATATCGTCCCATCAGTGTTTATGCACTCTGATAAGGGCAAATACAAGGGCAAGAAAAATCTATAAGACAGTATAACACAAAATAAAAGTGACATGGTGAACTGATTGAAATGCTTCTTAATTTTTGCTACTACTGATTGATTAAATGATAAGGAGATGGGATACGATGAGAACAATATTTGCAGAATACAATCCACAGTGCAACAGCATTGATGTATATACTAATACGGGCTATATACTCCGTATTGATTGTTGGGAAGCAGAAAAAAATTTAAGAACCACACCTGGATCTGATTGTGCTTTGACATCGCTTGCAATCGATGAGCCATTAGAATATGCAAGGTTATATCTTGATGGGAATTTACAGATGTGGGTAGATGCTGAAGATTCATTAGAGTTATGATTATTCCAATCAAAATCTACTAGAATTTATTAAAAATTAGCTTCATAATTTTAAAAGGACAGCCCTATTGCTATGAGGCTGTCCTTAAAAATACAATAGATAAACCTAGATTATTCTTGCTACTATCTGATTGTTAAATTTTCTGTATTCCATATTGCAAATCTCCCTTTTCGCAATATTTTATTAGTATGAATGCCAGAATCGCTGAAAAAACACGTGCCAATACCGTACTCCACCATATCATAATCTGTCCACCAAATAAAGGTGGTAAAACAAGCATAAATATCAGCATCAATACTGGTTCAATGAATGTAAGAATGTATGACAATCCACTTTTTTCAGTAGCATAAAATCCAGCTGTCGCTATTCTGGTAATCGCAACAAATGGTAATGACACTAAAAATATAGGTACAATTTTAGAAATCTCAATACTTACTTCATAAGAAGCTCCGAAAACCCCTCCAATATTTGCTCTGTTTACATACATGATAATTCCACCACAAACAGCAAGAATTATTGCAAAAATGTATGCCATTCTCTGAACTCCTCTCAGGCTTTCTTGATCCTTCTCACCATAAAAACGGCTCATTAAAGGTTGACTTCCATCACCTACGCCCTGCAATATGAGATATATGATACAGATAATATAGGATACACATGCATAAGTTGCAATAGCTTTTTCTCCCCCATAAGAAGCGGAGAATCGGTTTATAAACACCAATGAAATATTAGGAGTCAATGCTAGCCCAAATGGTGCAAGACCTACTCTGAATATAGCGCCACACATTTCTTTTACATTTTTTAAGGATACATACACATAAAACTTTTTATTATATAATGCGTATATGATTGCAATTGCTGCAGTCACACCCTGTCCGGCTATTGTAGCTGTGGCTGCACCTTTCATGCCCATTTCATATATCCATACAAAGATAAAATCCAGAACAATATTGGTTATGAATCCACCAACCATCGCAAACATTGACCAGAAAGAGTTTCCATAATTTCTAATGAATGGCATCATTCCAGTTCCAAGAATCTGCAATATTGCTCCAAGTGCTATAATTTTGATATAATCTGTCGCATTTGTTAATATAATTCCATCTGCTCCAAGCAATCCTAAAATTTTAGACGAAAAGGAGTAAATAATTATGGTACTGATAACACTTACTATTACAAGAAGCCACCAGCTTGTAGCAATAAATTCTTCTGCCCGTTTTCCTTTCTTTTCTGCTGCATTAATTGAGTAATAAACAGCTCCTCCCATACCAATTCCTGTTCCAAGAGCCTGAATCAAAGCCACAATCGGATATGCAATATTAATAGCCGAAAGTCCAGCATCTCCTATGGTATTGCCTACAAAATATCCATCCACTATCGCATATATTCCTGATAATGCAAATGCTATAATAGATGGAATAACATATTTAAAAAATAATGATTTATGATTCATTTTTCTTACAATCTCCTTCCTTGAAAAGTCTGATAAACAGCTCTGTATTATCATTAAGACTTTCTATATTCTCTAATCCCATTTTTTCGATTACATATATTTCTTTTGAGTGCAGTTTTTCTATGATATCTTTCGTATATTCCATTCCTGATTCTGTGAGGCATATCAGCTTATTTCTCTTGTCTGAATCATCAGATACCATATTGATGTATCCTTTTTTCTGAAAATCTTTTAGTATCGTATTTACCGTTTGCTTAGGTATATTCCATTTTTCACTTATCATTTTCTGCGTGCATCTTCCATTACTTTCATAAAATGAATACAAAGCAAAAACTCCATTTGAAGACAGTCCCTGATCCTTTGACCATTCCTCATACATTGCTGTACATTCTTTCCATAAAGCATAATATCGTTGCAACTGTATTATCATATTATTATCTTTTCTCATCTTTTTCCTCCTTAAATTAGTACGAATCCGGACTTTTGTATTATAGTCCGAGTTCGTACTAATTGTCAAGATTTATTTATATACTTTTTCTTTATATAAACAATCAATAGTCCCTTACTAAGGACAGGAAGATTATGAAATTTCCCTGTCCTCTTTTAATAATATCCTCGTTCTTCCATCCAGTCTTTCACATAACATCTGATTCCAATATAAATAATATGCGACAGTAATAGCAATACAATAAGATTTATCGGATTAGCGTTTTTAATCCATTCTCCAAAGTAAATTACAACAGCTGTACTCGTTATCGCTACCACGATACTGATGATATCCCAACAATATTTCCGGTAGATTTTTCCTACCTGATAACCAATCCCGATTATCAGCCACCCGGTTATTACGAATAAAATTGCCATGACAGTACCGGCAATCAGCCAGTACACAATCCCGGAAAGAATACTGTTAGGTATTCCACTGCTTAACTGTCCGAAAGAGTCTGCACCTGTCACAAACTCCCGAAATAAACTTCCCATTCCTTTTCCTAACGCACCGAAAAAGACGATACAGTCGTTAAGGAAAACCGGCGAAAGAATCGCAGTAAACAGTGTTGTTGTTATGCTGTACCATGCCAGTAGAAACAAGATACTTTCATAACCAATCGTCATATTTTTATATTTCTTTTCTAACTGGCTTTTACGGCTATCGCATTTTTCTTTTGCTTTCCGGTAAGCAGTACGGTCACATTTTTCACATTTCTCATAAGGCACTTTTTTCTCAACAGCTACCTCTACCGTCTTTTGGTGTGTCTGTGCATAAAGTTTTTCCTGCTCTGCTTTTTCATACTTAAATTTCCATGCCACGGCTTCTGCGTCGGCTCTTTTCCTGCTGTCTGTCTCGCTGGTCAATCGTTCCTCTGTTTGCCTTAATCTTGTCCGCAATGCTTCGATATTCTCGGCTCTGTTTTCGCTGTTCAATTTCTCGTTCAAGGTCAGCGATTCGCTTAGCTGCCTGTTTAGTTCCTGGATTGTCTGGTCTTTCTGATCCAGTTCGTCCTGCATCTGTTCGGTCATCAGCAGAAGTTCTTCCACCTGCCCGACGTTCTCTAAGTTTCTGCATTCGCTCATCGATCTCCCTCGCTTTCTCTATCTGCTGTTTAAGGTCAGCAATTCGCTGTTCTGTTTCTGCAATAAGCTGTTCTCGTTGTTCAGCTTCTGCGTTAATTCCTGCCATTGCTGATTCTCGTTTTCCAACTGTTCGATTCTGGTTTTCTGTTGCTCGATCTGTGAGAGCAGTTCTTCTGTATCTGGCAAAAGATTTAGCAGCCTGGATAATTCGCTGTTTAAGCTTTTTAAACTCTGGTTCTGCTCCTGAAAAGACAGGAGCTGCCTGTCCCGTTCCTGCAATTCCTGTACCATCTCTGCCATAAGATTCTGCTGTTCCTCGATCTGGTTTATCATTGTCTCCATCATGGGAATGACTTCCCGGCTTTCTTCTAATGTCACGCAATCGCTCCTTCCATTGTGTTAATGCACTGGATACTTTTCCAAAAGAAATCTGTATTTTATCCAGCAGTGCATTTTGTCTTTTTATGATCTGGTTTTCCTCTACTTTCCATGAAGTAGAGGATGTCTGTCCGTTTTGAAATTTCTCGTCAATTTTTCTGGCATCTGCGCCCTCATGGATCGTCGGTATCTCTAATTTTCCCTGCCTTGCATAAGAACGATGGTCAATGTGATTTTCCGTTTTCAAATGTGCATTACAGACGTTTGCCCATTCGCTCCGCCATAGCTCACAATTTTTCGGATTGTTCCACCCGGTAGCATCGGTTAATACACGTTTCCACTGTTTGCGGTTCCTTGTCCCGACTTTCTGGACTCCATTTTCATCAAGTACGGGGATTCGGATTCCATGACGGTCAGGGTTCTTTTTATCCTGCCACCAGTCCGGATGGGATTCATCCACCACAATATTTCCATTTTCATCTCTGACAAACTCCCAATCCTTGATTTCTTTGTTACCCCATGAGTGGTCTGAATTGAATGGTCGCATCGTCACCAGTAAATGCACATGGGGATTACCATCTCCTTTATCGTGGATACTCCAATCCGCACACATTCCCTTATCTACAAAGGTCTTTTGAATATATTCAGTTGTATAATCAATCTGTTCCTGTCGGCTCCATTCTTTCGGAAGTGAGAACTCAAATGACCTGCCGAGTTGTGCATCTGAACTTTTTTCTATCCTCAAGACTTCATTCCATAAACGCTGCTTCTGAAAAGTAAGTTTGAATTTTTCCAGTGCAGCATTTTGGTTATCTGCCCTTTTATATCGGACAGATTTCTGGAACCGTCTGATATTTTCAGCAGGTACATTCTGCCATTCCTGTGGTGCATTTTCACACATCAGCAGGCTGGTATAAACGACTTCTTTTTTTGAAGTATAGTAGCTGATCCTGCCTGTTTCTTCATTTTTCATCACATCGCCATTGAGATAAGCAGACGCCGATATGATGGATTTTCCTTTGCTGCGTCCAACAATCTTTACTGTATAATGAAAAATCGCCATGCTCCGTTTCCCCCATTCTGCCGTATCCGGCTTTGATTTCCGGCAGGTAACGTTTTTCCTAAAAGAAAATGGTATCTGCCGGAGCACCCTCTGCGTAAGAGTGCCCTGTGCATAACAGCCTGCATGGAATGTGCCCCTCTGGCGAAGAGTGCCTCCTGCGGCATGAGCAGGTCTGGCTGAAAGCCCC
>ERZ773218.1051-NODE-1051-length-28789-cov-5.127897_pt1 | contig 28789 bp, 16 predicted proteins | sample MGYA00580527_ERZ773218 | MGnify/ENA primary metagenome ERZ773218 (study PRJEB29015, sample SAMEA2737763) | human gut metagenome | biome: human gut; feature: human-associated habitat; material: faeces | place: China | collected 2012 ...
CTCCCGTTTCCTGTCGGATGGGAATCTTCTTTAAAGATACCTCCAGTCCGGTCCCGGCCTGCTCTGCCAGTGTCCAGAGTGCATGGAATACACCGCCTTCCGATACTGCACAGGCAAGTCCGACACCGGACTTACCGGCGACTGCAGCCTCCGGTAAAATCGAAAAGTGCTGCTCCAGCTGTGCTACGTCGTCCAGAAGCTGCGCAGGATAGCGCTTCAAAAGGGCTTCCCGGTATGTTTTTTCCAGGCGGACAGTTCCTGCCAGTCCCGCCCATTTCGTCATTACAATCTGCTGACCGGCGCGCGCCGACAGCGCAGCGCCTGCAGGCGCAGTCCACACTTCCGCAAGCGCCTCTGCTGTCGCAACAGGCGCAATGACTGCACCGGACACATGCACTTTCACATCCGCGAGCGTAACCTGCAGCTTCTGCGCTGCTTCCTGCGCTGCGACAGTCATCTTCTGCAGCTCCTGCTCTTGACAGTCTGCCGGAAGCATCAGCTGCATGGACACCATGCGCACCTTTGCTTCTCCTTTTCCCACTGCTGCCGCTGCTGCGCGGTTTACTGCCTCATAAACGCAAAGTTTGGCTCCCTCTGCTCCGGACCAGACAGACAGACTCTGCGCCGTAATCCACAGCTGCTTCGCTTTTTCCGGCGCTTTATCCACATTTTCAGACGTAAGAAAGGCGCAGCCTTCCCCATACTCTGCGCCTTTCACCCCTATGCCGTTTATTTCTATTTTTCGATGAACGCTGCGTTTATAAACGTTTCCCGTTACGTTCCCTGTTTTCATAAGCTTTTCTCCATTCCGAATACCATCGTATCAAAGCATTGCAGAGCCGGACCTCCAGCCCGGCTCTGCCATCCGCTCTGCTTTATAATCCGGTGCTTAGTTTCCCGCCGCTGCGTCCTGCTGCGCCTGTGCAGCCTGCGCCTGAGCCTCTGCGATCGCCTGCAGCTGCTCCGGTGTCAATGCCGCCGCTGCTGCCTGCTGCGCTTTGATATTGGAAATGGTCGCTTTGACCGTATCAATGCTGCTGGTCGCAATGGCCGCCTGCATCTGGCTGGTCGCATTCGGATCCGGAGAAGCAATTCCGACGGTTGCCGTTCTGGGGCTCATCTTGTAGTTGCTGCTGTTGACCTGCTCCCGGCTGACTTCCACACCGTTTTCCTTTACAATCTTCCAGAGTCTTGCCTTGTAGCCGATATGTGCGCTGCTGACGCTGATGACGCCGATAGGCTGGGAAGCGTCCGCTATGATCTGATCCGCTTCCGGAACCTTTTTCTCAATCACTTCACTCTCATAAGCTACAGTGCGATTTTTTGCTCTCTTCTCTACACCATAGATCGTAAATGTAATCTTTTTATCTGCCGTATGTCCTTCGATATAAATCGGATAATCCGTATTATTCACAAATACAAAATCCTTGCCGGAGGATTCTGCAATTGCCGCATCTGCAGACGGATCTACATAGGTTACGATCATAGAATGATTGTGACGTTCTGTCACTTCCAGCTCTGCCCGCAGAACCGCATTGTACAGCGTCGTAGATACCTGACAGATACCGCCGCCGATGCTGTCTACCACCTTGCCGTTCAAATAAGAACCCGCCATCTCGTAACCGTTTTCGGTGGAGAAGGGCTTCACTGTATTATAGGTAGAAAACGTATCGCCGGGATACAAGGTTGTTCCGTTGATCAGGCTGCAGCCATTTGCAACGTTTTTGCTGCGGGACGCACCGGAGGTCGAATAGCTTGTGGTAAATGTTCCGAGCACATCTTTTACCTTTGCAAGCTCTTCTGTTTTTCCCTTGGGCTCATCCACTGCCATTACGAGGGCAACGCTTCCGTCTTCCCCTCTGACCCAGGAACCCGTAAGATAATCGTAGATCGCAGTTACGGACGCATTTTCATCCACCACATATCCGGTCTGTCCATCTTCGATCTGAAAGGATCCGTCAACCCGTGTCAGGTGCGCATCGATCGCTTCCACATTAAATTTACTGCAGCGCTCCGTCACAGCCTGACGAATCGCTTCTTTATCAAAATCCAGAACAACGGGGTAATTCTTTCCTTTATTCTGCAGATCCTTTTCCGCCTTATAGCGCGCTACAATATTTCCCTTTTTTCCAAGGGACACTGCTTCCGAAACAAGCTCCGGGTTTTTCCAGGAAATTCCCAGCTCAGAAAGGCTGATAGATACACTCTGTCCATCCTGCGCCTGCAGCTGCACCTGTGCCTGTCCGAGTTCGTTCACATAGCTCTGAACCGCCCCCTGTGCCTGTTCCTGTGTCATTCCGGAAAGATCCATGCCATCTGCCGAAATCCCGGTCTGGATGGTATCGTTCGGCGCTGCGTATACAGTCTTTCCTGCCGCCGCCGTGCACGCAAACACACACACCATCATGGCTGCCGTCATCAGTACGGTTTTCATTCGATTCATTTTAAAATTCCTTTCTATGCCGCTTATAAAAACGACAGCAATGTAGGAACAATCATCGCCAGCACCAGAATAAGAATGATGATCGATGATATAATTTTCTGTGTCTTTTTCTTTCTGAAATTCATGCTCTGCTCCTTTATCCGCAAACTGCCTTATAACATCTGACAAATAGCATTAAAGCACCAGCTTCCATGGCTGCGCTTCCACACATTATAAAGCACTTCCCTCACTTTTGCAAGCTTCCATATGCCGCAAGAATCCGGTCGATCTGACGGCTTGCCTCGTTTTTCGTCAGCATGGAAACGTCGTAATCCGGCGTCAGCTGATGCAGCGCAAGAAGCTTTGTCAGACGTTCCTTTTGAGCCTTTGTCGCAGGCGATTCGCGTTTTACCTTGCAAATTAACGGAACCGGCTCAAAAACCTTTGCCCGGTCCGGGTCTGTTCCATAAAGCTCCAGTAATTTTTCATATAAAATATGCGTTGCCCTCGCGTCCTCCAGCGCCCGATGCGCCTGAATCGGAATTTCGAAATGTTCGCACAGGGCGGATAGTCTTCTGCTCGGAAGCTCCGACAAAAACTGTCTGGAAAGCTTCAGGGTATCCACGCCGCTCCGTTCAAAATCCAGCCGCATATTCACCGCCGCGCGCTTCAAAAATCCATAATCGAACAAAATCCGATGTCCCACAAGGGGCAGATCTCCGGCAAACTCCAGAAAGGCAGGCAAAACGCTTTCCATCGTCTCTGCCTCATCTACCTGCTCCTGTAAAATCCCGGTCAGCTCTGTGATATGCGCAGGCAATATGCGCCCCGGATTGACAAAGGATGTAAAGCTTTCGACAATCTGTCCGTCCCGGACGCGCACTGCCCCGATCTCTATAATTTTATCCTGCTTCGGCGCAAGCCCGGTGGTTTCCACATCTACGCTCACATATTCTTTCACTTCTTTTTCCTGATCTCCTTTTTTTGACGGTTCTGATAATCCTTACACCATTCCGTCAGAAAACATTCCATACATTTCGGCGTCGGCGCCTTGCAGATGGTCCGCCCCAGCGTGATGATCTGAATATTGTACAAAATCCAATGATCCTTCGGTAATACCTTCATCAGCTCATATTCCACTTTTTCCGGGTCGTCCTCTTTTGTCAGCCCCAGCTTTTTGGAAATCCGCTTCACATGGGTATCCACCACAACGCTTGGCTCGTGGAAAATATTGCCGCGGATAACATTTGCTGTCTTGCGTCCGACTCCCGGCAGCGCCGTCAGCTCCTCCAGCCCGGAGGGGATTTCGCCGCCATGCAGTGCCATCAGCCTCTGACAGCAGGCAATGATATTTTTCGCTTTATTATGATAAAAACCGGTCGGGCGGATATCCTGCTCCAGCTCTTTTAAATCCGCCTCCGCAAAGGCTTCAACCGACGGATATTTCACAAACAGATCTTTCGTGACAATGTTGACCCGTGCGTCGGTGCACTGCGCGCTCAGCATCGTCGCGATCAAAAGCTGCCACGCGTTTTCATGGTTGAGGTAGCAGATATATTCTCTCCCGTAGTGGGCGTCGAGCTGATCCAAAATGGCTTTCGTGTGTGCGTTCAATCGGCTGCCCCCTTTCCTGTCGCGGCGACTGCTTCTGCGTCCGCGGCGGTCGCCTGTCCGGCTGTCGGTTTTGCGTCCGCAGCGGTCGGCAGCTCTACCACCGCTGTTCTCGCATTGTCCGTCAGGCGATCCCGGTTCTGATAATCGAATAAAATTGCCGTTTTCGTCTCCGGAACCTCGCCTCTTTTCAACATACTGATCAGCTCCCACGCCTTTTTCTGTACCGGCCAGGAAAATACCTCCAGATGGGTCATGCGCTGCAACTGTCTGGCATGATATTCCTCATACCCCGGCAGGTATGCGCGGTTTTTCTCTTCTTCCTGATAAAACTCGACGATCTGATCATGATACGGTTTTTCGTCCAATGCAAATACCGGGCGGCTCTTCGCATTTTCCCGCAGATACAAATCATACACCGCCAGCTCCCGGTATAACTCCATCCCATCCGGGTCTTCCTGCTGTGCAAACTCCAAAAGCACCTGGTAGCGGTAAGCTCTGGCAGGCGTATGGACAAAATATCCTTTTTCATGATAAAAATCAGCCAATTTGTCATACATTGCAAAGGGATTTTCAAAACGGCTCTGCAGAACCGGAATCAAATGTGTAAACTGATTGCTGTTATAATACAGCTCTACCATTTCCTCCACCCGCTTTAACCGGATGATATCCCCATAGCTCAGCCATTTTGTATACAAGACCTCATAGGGCGGACAGCTCTGGTACACAATCCCATAGGTCTGTGCCATTTCTTCCAGATAGGAGCCTTTTAATACCTTCAGAAATCCCAGCTGCAGCTGCTGCGGTCTCATGCTGTATACATCATTAAAGGACCGTATAAAGCTTCCCATATCTTCATAAGGAAGTCCTGCGATCAGATCCAGGTGCACATGAATATTATATTCGGAATGGATCCGTACCACTGCATGCCGCAGCTTATCCAGATTTGTATGCCGTCTGACCGCTTCCAGGGTTTGCAGATTCGTGGACTGCACACCGATTTCCAGCTGAACCAGACCGGGGCGCATTTTTGCCAGAAGCGCCAGCTCTTCTCCGTTCAGCAGATCTGCCGAGATCTCAAAATGGAAATTCGTAATTCCATTATCGTGCTCTTGAATATATTTCCAGATTTCCATCGCGTGCTGATGATTACAGTTGAAGGTTCTGTCAATAAATTTAACCTGCGGAACCTTTTGATCAAGGAAAAACTGCAGCTCCTCTTTCACCAGTGTCAGATCTCTCAGGCGTACCCGTTTATCGATGGAGGACAGACAGTAACCGCACCGAAACGGACATCCGCGGCTCGATTCATAATAAACGATCCGATTGGCAAAATCCTTCATATCCTTATAAAAAAACGGAATCTCACTGATATTGGTCAGAGAGCGCTCCTTTGTCCGCACAAGCTCCCCGGTGATGGGATCTCGATAAACAATACCTGCAATACTGTCCAGCCCGGCCTGTTTGATTGCCCCCGGCCAGAATGCCACAATCTGCAGCTGCTGCTGTTCCGAATACCGTCCGCTGCTCTTTTTTTCGTAAAAGGTCAAAAGCTCTGAAAACGTCACCTCGCCCTCGCCAACCATGACGCCGGTCAGAAACGGGAATTGCTCCAGAACCTCCTCCGCATGATAGGATACCTCCGGACCGCCCAGCCAGATGGGCAGCTCGGGACGCACCTGATGCAGCTCGGAAATGACCTCCTGCATCATTTTCCAGTTCCAGATATAACAGGAAAAAGCCACTGCCTCCGGCTTTCTCTCATAAAGATCGGCAAGGATTTCCTCCACCGTCTGATTGATCGTATACTCGGCAAGCTCCACCTGTGCTGCTGCCTCCGGATGGTATTTTTCTGCATAAGCCCGCAGACTGTAAAGCGCCGGATTGGAATGAATATATTTTGCGTTCAATGCCGCCAGTAAAAACTTCATCTATAAAACCTTCTTTCGTCAAATGCCTGTTTGATTTCGGTAAACATAATACCACAAATCCGTTTGCTGTGCATCAACATCCAAAACAAAATGCACGCGCTGCAAGCATTCCGTTCCCATGAAAAAAGGGCTTGCCGCACGTTAGTACGACAGCCCTTTCCTTTCGCTTGTGTTTATTATACCTGCTGCAGGTCTTTCTATATAGTGCACAGCAATATATCGTGAGCATAGCTCACTCAATAGCTTCGCCGTTCGCGATGAGCAGGCTTCGCCTGTTCCCGCTCTCTTGCGCTCATTATATCACATTTGCAGACTTGTGCACAAAGTCATGCATTTAAGCGGTCAATAAACCGCTCGAATCCTTTTCTTCCGTCCTCTGTGCATTTATAAACGCCTGCGTCCTCCAGAACCTGCATGAACACCAGTCCAATCTCCTGCTGCACAATTTCATGGATATTTTCGGCATTTACCTCGCTGTGTCTGGTCAAAAATTTCTCCGCCCAGTCCGCGTGAGCTGCAAGTACCTCATTTTGCCGAAGATCGGTTCCGCAAAGAATCGCTTCTTCCAGCTCTGCCATTTCTTTTTTCAGACGGGCAGGAAGCACTGCAAGTCCCATTACTTCGATCAAACCGATGTTTTCCTTTTTAATATGATGCAGGTTTGCATGGGGATGGAACACACCAAGGGGATGCTCTTTCGTGGTGATATTATTGCGCAGAACCAGATCCAGCTCATAATGATCGCCACGTTTTCTGGCGATAGGCGTGATCGTGTTGTGCTTCTCCCCCTCTGTCTCTGCAAAGATAAAGGAGGCTTCATCACTGTAGCTGCGCCATGCGTCCAGGATCACATCCGCCAGGGCGATCAGCCGCTCTGTATCCGGACCGGAAATTCGGATCACGGACATCGGCCAGTTTACAATTCCTGCCTGTACATCTTCAAAGCCTTTGACCGTAAAGCTTTTTTCGACCGGTGCTTTTGCCATCGGGAACTCGTATCTGCCGCCCTGAAAATGGTCATGGCTCAAAATCGAACCACCGACGATCGGCAGATCCGCATTGGAGCCCAGCATATAATGGGGAAACTGTTTTACAAAGTCAAACAGCTTCACAAAAGTGTTGTGCTCGATTTTCATCGGCGTGTGCTGGCCGTTAAACACGATGCAGTGCTCATTATAATACACATAGGGAGAATACTGAAATCCCCATCTGCTGCCGTTGATCGTCAACGGAATGATCCGGTGATTCTGACGTGCCGGATGATTGATACGACCTGCATAGCCCTCGTTTTCCACACAAAGCAGACATTTCGGATAGCCGCCCTGCTTTGCCAGCCTTGCCGCCGCAATGGCTTTGGGGTCTTTTTCCGGCTTGGACAGATTGATCGTAATATCCAGATCGCCGTATTTCGTTGGCGTTACCCACTTTTCATCCCTGCAAACACGGTATCTTCGAATATAGTCCGTGTCCTGACTGAATTTATAAAAGAAATCCGTTGCTGCTTCCGGAGACTTTTCATATTCCTCATGAAACCGGCGGATGATCTCGCTGGGACGCCCTACCAGACAGCTCATGATCTTTGTGTCAAACAGATCCCGATAAACGATACCATCCTCCTGCATGATCCCGTTTTCCACCGCATAATCCATCATTTCCGTCAGAAGATCCGGCAGTCTTTTGACCGACTCTTCTTCTGTCTGTTCTATCTTTTCCCCGAATCCATAGGGATAATCTTCTATCCGGAACAGCTCCAGCAGCCGGTTTGTCGTATAAATTTCATCCTCTGCAGATACCAGACCTGTCAAAAGTCCATACTGCACCAGTTCACGGATTTTATCCTGAATCATTGCCCTGATTGCCTGCCTTTCTTATAATACTACCGGACCGTCACCGATCTCTACCACATAAAAATCTGCCGCGTAACCGATTTTTTCCAGATAAGCCTTTCCAACCTGCTCCTGAAAAGCCTCGATTGCTTCATCCTTTACGATGCTGACCGTACAGCCGCCAAAGCCAGCGCCGGTCATTCTGGAACCGATGACACCGTCTACCTTCCAGGCTTCCTCTACCAGCGTATCCAGCTCAATGCCGGTTACTTCATAATCATCCCGCAGGGAAACGTGGGACGCATTCATCAGCTTGCCAAACTCTGTGATATCGTTCGCCTTCAGCGCTGCAACTGCCTTGATCGTGCGCTGATTCTCATAAACCGCATGCCGCGCACGCTTTACTCTGACAGGATCCTTGATGGCGGACTTGTAGGTTTCAAACTGCTCCTCCGACAGATCCCCCAGCGACTCGATGCCGATCACCTGCTGCAGCTCTGCCAGAGCCGCTTCGCACTCGCTTCTTCTTTCATTATATTTAGAATCGCCCAGACCGCGCTTTTTATTGCTGCAGGAAATCACAAGCTTCGCGCCCTCCAGCTGAATCGGCGCATACTCAAATTCCATCGTCGCAGTATCCAGGAAAATCGCATGATCCTTTTTGCCCATTGCGATTGCGAACTGATCCATAATGCCGCAGTTTACACCGTTAAACTTGTTCTCGGAAAACTGACCGATCAGCGCCAGATCCTGATTGGAAACCTCAAAACCATACTGATCACGCAGGATATAGCCTGTCAAAACCTCGACCGATGCGGAAGAAGACAGCCCGGAGCCGTTCGGAATATTACCAAACAGCAGCAAATCCATACCGTTTGTCACTTCCATCCCCTTCTCGCCAAATGCCCACATCACACCCTTGGGATAATTCGTCCAGTCCGCTTCCTTCTCCGGCTTCAAGCCCTCAACGCTCGACTCGATCACACCCAGCTGCTCGAAATTCATCGAATAAAACCGCAGCTTCTTATCCTCACGCCTGCGTGCCACACCATAAGTACCGATCGTCAGTGCACACGGAAAAACATGACCGCCGTTATAGTCGGTATGTTCTCCGATCAGATTCACTCTGCCCGGCGCAAAATAAACCTTTGCACCGTCTGTTCCCCCAAAAAGTTCTCCAAATTTTGCTAAAAGCTGATCTTTCATCGTAACCTCCCATTCCGCAGGCGCTTCGCGCCGGAGGAACCGCGAGCAGAACATCCGGTTCTGCTCTGCGATCATGGCTGCTTTGTGACGCCTGCGGCACAAACAGCCGTTTAAAGAATAAGCGACCACGCTTATTCTTCAAACTGACCTCCCATAAAATAATCTCAAACACAGGGCTCTCGCCCCTCCTGTAATTATCATACCATACCCCCTCCGTCCTGCCACCCCCAATTGTTAACAAGAACAGTCAAATTGTTGCATAACAATGAGCAGTGCCACCGGAAGGAAACCGACGGATGCGGGAAGCTTGCTCACCGGCAGACGCCGGATTCCTCCCGGTGATGCGGCGAATGCCGCCAATCCGGTGAATGCGCAGCATTTACCGGATTGCAGCGCTGCGGACTTTCCCGCTCCCCAAGCCCTCCCAACTCCCTTCCTGCCTACACTGCCCCGTCAGACAACGACTGATGTACTTCCTGCCAACATCCCATCGCCTCTCACTCCCCTTTTCCCCCTCCGCCCTTCATCACCCCGTCAGGCAACGCCTGACGTTTTCCCGCCACAACCTATCGCCTCTCTCTTTTAGAGCATAAAAAATCGCCACCCGTTTCCGAATGACGACTTTTCAATCTCTATTCTCTTTTCAACCGATCTGCCAACTATAATCCTTTCGGCAGTCAAAGAAAGGAAAATACTATTTTCCTTTTCGTTTCCTATAAAGTACAATAATTACCGCAAGACTGCCAATTGCAATCAAGACCCAGGGAATTATATTGGTGGTATCACCAGTCTTCACAATATCGATTATTTTCCGGATATGGTCAGGTATATCCGGTTTCGCTGGTGTTGGTTTCGCTAGTATCGGCTTCGCTGGTGTTGGCTCCGTTGGTGCCGGATCTGCTGGAGTTGGCTTATCTGGATTTGTCGGTGTAACAGGCGGCTTTACAGGAGAAACCCATTCCCCTTTTGGTTCTATCACTACATCATATTCTGCTTCTCCATTGATTTCAGATGGAATATTCACCAGAAAGGGGGCAGATTCAAATTTATCTGTACCACATTCCACATTACCAATTTGCGCAATAAGATAAATTCCTTCCTCTAACTCAACAAAACTTGCATGCCCCAAGTCATTTGTTGTTTGCGTGATTCCGGAAATATTTCTTTTTTCTGCATACCCAAATAAATCTTTCGCTTGTTTTTCTCTTGCTTCTGCACTTGTGTCTCCCAGTGACACTCCTGAATTTTCAAAACCATTTTGCCAGATCCATTCATCGTTTTTCTTATATTGAATCGGAAATATTGCAAATTTTGCTCCGGAAAGGATCACTTCTTCGTCTGAATGATTTCTCCCCTTATAAATGATCTGAATACTTCCTTTTCTGGTTCCAGCCTCAGCACGAATCGTTGAAACATCTATAAAACTGCCGAAAAGAATAAGTGTGATCATGAAAAGAATCCGAATACTTTTTGTCTTTTTTATCACCTTATTTTTCTCCTTTTTCTATCCCTTATACTGTAAATCACAGTTAAAATTAATCCTATGAAAATAACTATGACAGTTACGATCAACACTTTAGCGGTAAAGGATAATTCCGGTTTCACATTTACATCCGGCTCCTGCACCGTCGCCTCCTCGTAAGGGATCCGATGTCCACGAACTAAGAGTCTGTGTGTATTGATCGCATATGGAGTACAAGTGACAAGCGTTGCATAGTCTTTGCCAGGTTCAATAGCTAACGCATCTGTCTCCTCCGGTAAAACAGTTAAGATCTGATCTATTTGGTATGCCAGGGTTTCATCTAAGACCTTGATATAGAATATATCCCCTTCCTCCAACTTATCCATATTGGTAAAAAGTGTTTTGGTAGGCAGCCCTCTGTGACCGGTCAATACCGTATGGGTACTTTCCCCTCCAACCGGAAGAGAAGTACCCCAAAAATGGCCGACTCCCGCCTGCAGAACTGCTTCGCTTGTTCCATGATAAATCGGAAGCTCTATATTGATCTTGGGAATACGGATATATCCCATCATTCCTGTTCCATCCGAATTCAATAAACTCTGATACCGTTCATCAATTTCTGTATTCTCCTGTGAAAACGGATCGATGAGATCGATATTTCCCAGCATTTCCTGATTGTATGCTCTCGCATCTTCCAACATCTGCTCTTTTTCTGCCTTACTCAACTTCACACTTTCCTCATCATAGTAGGACACAACTTTGGATCCATTCTTTTCGTTCAGATAACTGCTGAACGTGGGATATAACAATACGGAGAATGCAATCAAAAGCACAATCAAACGAAGGATATCCTTTATTGTTATTTTCTTTTTCTTCTTACTTTTCATTTCATTCTCCCTGTTGTTATATTTGGAATTGCGGTTACCTTCCGTAGAAGATAACCGCCCATTCTTTAAATACTAACGTATATTTCTGGTAAATTTATTATGCTTCTTTTCTCTTATCACGGATGAAGCTTACTACTACACCAAATACCAGAAGTGCTGCAATTACAGCAAATACGATGGTTCCACGTCCACCAGTGGACGGAAGGAGGGAACCAGTGCTGTTTTCTACATCGATGATTTTATCGTCTTCTGATACATCATTTTTCTTAACAGTCCAATTTGCATCGCCATCTTTTGTGATTGTAACTTTGATTGGATCTGTCAACTTGTTGAATCCTTCTGGAGCCTGTGTCTCTACTAACCAGTAGTCTTTAGCCTCAAGACCATTAATATGAAGGTTATAGCCTTTTCCTTCAATTGATTTTACAGATTCAAATTCTGTAGTAGTAGATGCTGGATCTACCACATAGTTACCTGCAACGCCTGCAACTACAGGAGATACTTTAATCGCTTTTGATTCATCATTTGCTTTAGCATCAGCTTCGCTTGAATATAATCTAAATTTTGCACCTGCTAACTTTTCTTCAGTTACTTTTTTAATCTTGTTGATATCTAATGGATAAGTATTTATTTTTGCTTCACTTGGTGTTGTAGTTGTTGTATCGCTTGGATTGTTTCCATACTCTAATGAAGCCTTGTTGTTATTTGTTACTTCTGCATCTTTGTTTACTTTTGCATAATATGTAACTGTGAATTCTTTTCCTTTGTTTGTCTGGTTAGCTCTTACCCATGCAGAAAGGTCAAGACTCATTTTTTTGCTGTTACCTTTGGCAAGTGTTGCTTCTGTTGGTGCTGTACTAGCATCTGTTACACCTTTAAATGCTACTGTTACTTTAACTGTTGTAGCACCTGTTTCAAGAGCTGCTCCATTTGCATCGTTTACAAAATCAAGACCCTTAGATAATTCATCGTTGATTTTGTATACATATTCTGCATATCCTGTTGTATCCGGAATAACACCTGTTACTGTATATGTTACTACCTGACCGATTTCTGCTGTTTCTTTATCTGCTGTTTTTGTAATACTTGGTGCTTCTGTTTTTAAGTTTACTGTAGTTGTTGTCGCATCTACTGTAACTAAGGAAGACTGAATCTCTTTTCCACCTGTTACATATACAAGATAGTAACCAGCATCTAATCCTTTAAATTCATAAGATGTTTTGCTTTCTGCGATTTTTCCAGAAGTTGTTGTTGCTGCTAACTTTTTTTCCAAAGCTTTTGTAGTAAAAATATTTGCAAAATTCTGTACTTCAGTAGCGTTATCAGATCCAAGTTTAGTAACTGCAGCTGCAAAATCTTCATCTTTAGAAGTTTCAGCGATTTTTAATACAGTTGCCAATGTTTTCTTATAAGTCTCATTTACTGTATAAGCATAGTTCTTGTTCTGCCCTTCGCCTGACTCTGTCACATCAAATAATTTGTACAGATTAATTGTCTGATCTTTGAGTGTCTGTGTCGGAACGCCCTCTCCTGATTTCACATTAACGGTAAGTGCGTTTGCTCCTTCTGCCGCTATTGTTGCCCCTGCTGCTGGCTCTTCTTCGGCAAATGCGGTGATTGTCATTGCCATTGTCATCATTGCTGCCAGCAGCAGTACAATGATTTTTTTCATTCTTTTCATGCCTTTTTCTCCTTTTCTTTGAGGTTTTTTTTGCTTTATAGTTTTTCCGCCTTTTGTTTTCCCTGCACTTTTTATATCTCATGATGAGATATATCAGGAAAAACAGAATCGCTATCAGATAAATAAAATATCTTCCATATCCTCCGGTATCCGGAAGACCCGGGAAATGGCTGTTGGTTATCGTGAAGGTAAATCCATCCTTCGATGTCTCTATCTTCGTCGTATAACCATCTATTTTTGCTTCGGTAACGGAATAGGTGTAATAATATATGTTCTCTCCATCTGCCTTATAGGCCGGAAGCTTTTTTACCACCTCCTGCCATTTGGATTCCTCGATGGAACCGTTTATGGTGTAACTCTCGTAGCCCGGAACTGTTTCTGTCGTTTCTTTTCCCGCCTTGTCTGTCCAGGTACGTGATATGGTTACCGTGATACGACCTGGTCGTTTTTGATCAAAATTATTGAAATCCTTCCAGATCTTATTGATCGTCAGCCTGATGTACTCCTTACATGGATCCTGTGACTCGGACGGTTCCGGAGTATCACTTTCTCCTGTGTTCAATGTTGTTTTGGTATCTGACATCAATACTGCTTTCGCCGTCGATTCATAAGCTTTCAGTTCTGCTGTCGCAGACGCTGTTTCATCTGTCAGTTTTGCATTTTGCAACGCATCATAGCTTTTTACCGAATTCATATGACCCAGCGTGTAAATATCCCATCCAGTGGAATCATCCTTTTCATAGCTGAGATTTAACTTTTCTGAACCTTTTTTGATCTGATCCAGCGCCACATCCAGCTTTCTGTAAATACGGTAGTTGTTCTGCTCTCCTTCGACCTTCTCCTTTGTATTGAAGGAATAGGAAGAATTTAGTTTGCTTTCTCCGCTGAAAGGTCCGACCAGATTTGGAGTTCCTCGAACCACGTCACAGTAGTACATGTTGTTGTTCTGAAGAAGACCTTCGTTATTGAATCCAACAAAACCGCCGCTTCGTCCATCCTCTGCAGAACCATCTTTGTCGTTTCCGGCTCCACCGGCGTAGACATCATATCCATAGCTGATGCCATAAACATTGCTGTCCGTGATTTTCGTTCGGTTTGCTTTGATCAGGCTGATACTGATATTGGACTTTGTATCATCATCCTGTTTGATTCCATTGGAATCACAGGGAAGCTTGATCGTCGAATCTCCGATTTTAATAATCGCAAAATCTGTCTGCTGTTGATTCTCTGTAGGAGCCTTGGATAAGCCCACAGAGATTTTTAATCCAAGCAGATTGACACTCAGCAAATCACCTTCATAGGCTGCTTTGATCTTGATAATTCCCAGATCAATATTTAACAGATTAGCTGCTTGAAGCTTATCCAGATAGAGTGCTTTCACCAGTTGATTCAAAATGGTAAGCAATGCGTTCACTAACGTAGAATCCAGATCTATATTTCCAAGGTATTCGTAGCTTGTCCTTCCGGCAAAGCCACCGGCTGTTCCTCCTGATGCGACCTGTTTGAGCCCGTTTGCCTGAATAGTACTGTCTCCGGCTATACAGCCTGACATTCTCGCCAGATTCGCATAACCGATAAAGCCTCCGGCAATCTGTTCCTCGCCTCCACTGCTCTGTACGGTATAACCGCCATCCACTCCGGCTACGCTGCTGTCCTCAATATGCGAACCGAATACATCCAGGACGCCTGCTGCTCCTCCAAGAAGCTGCCATTTATTGTTGCCGAGAACATCGATTTTGTTCAGATCCACAACACCACTTTTTCCGGAATAACCGATAAAGCCTCCGGTGCTGTTTCGTCCGCTTACATTAGAAAGCTTTGTAACACTGCTGTTTTTAACAGAGCTGTTTAGTAAAGAACCTCCAAAGCCTCCGGCTGTTCCGCTGTATGTCACCGCATCATTCTGTCCGCTTTTCACAGCTGTATGTGCGCTTACGCTTAAGCCGGCATCTGCACTTCCGCTTACAGATCCATCATATACATAAGTACGGAATGCATCCAAGACATCGGTACGTCCAAGCTGAAGCAGATATTTGAATAATTGAGTCTCTGTCTTTCCTGAAACCTGCACTCCGGCATCGACATCCGCTATTCCAAAGAAGCCTCCGGCATATTCCCCAGCGATAACGGAACGGATTCCCTGTGCAGAAATTCCTGCTTCTGTGGTATCTTTTTTCCCAAGTACAGTTCCAACCAGACTTCCGGCGAAGCCTCCGGCTGCTTTTGCGTAGGAAGTGGTGCTGCCTCCGCCTGAATAAGTTCCGTTTACGATAATTCCCCAGTCATCCCAGGAAATCACATCTGCATAGCGGATCGTTGCCACGGTGGCATCCATGATTTTTATAAAATCTGCAGGAGTATCCAACAGTTTCTTTAATAATTTACTTAAAAATAATCCTTCCCCGGCAGTTGGATCTACGGTTGCTACACTTCCCGGTCTTGAACTTCCAACGAATCCGCCGACATAGCTTCTTCCGTCAACTCGTCTCAGCTTTGTAACCTGACAATGCGTATCGTTTTCGCCCCAGATCTGTCCACCGATCAGCTTTCCTACATAACCTCCTGCATAACCACAGGCATCTTTGTCATTGATTCCTTCTGACTGGACGATCAGACCACTCTGGTAGCCCTCAACAGAAGATTTCTTGATCACTGGCACAAATACGTTAAGTACCTGCAGCATTTGTCCTAATTGCAGATTAAGACCGAGGATATCAACTCCTCCAAGATTTGCTGCTCCGCCGTTTATCATTTCTCCTGCAAAACCGCCAGCACATCGAAGCCCCTTAATCGTCTTCGCCTGATAAGCCTGTCCATTTGTAATGGTTCCTGTCTGCATGGATCCAACATAGCCACCGGCTGCTCCGCCATTTGCCAGTTTTATTTCATCCCGGTAATTCTCTCTTCCTGCTACGACATTGTATCCGTAAGCATACTTTCCAATGATTGCATCCAGTTCTGCCTGACTGCTCACTGTTCCATTTGCAGCAAGATCACTTCCGTAACCGCCGTATTTCCCGACAAATGCTACCCATTTGTTCCAGGTCTCATAATCCATCAGAGCAAGCGGTCCGTAAACTGCCGTATTTTCTTCCGTCGGATAGACAACACTGAGTGCTCCCAGAATGTTATCTACTTTTACCAATCCCCATAATAAGGACAGGTTTCCGGTACTTGCCGTATCGGCTGACTCCATCAGTCCTGTAAAACCACCGGCAATCTCTTCTCCATATACAGAGCGGATCCGAACTGCCTTACAGGTACTGAGCGGTCCGGTATATTCTTTCCCTTTCCATTTCTTTGTATTGTTTCCCCAGATGTGACCGCCCTCATTATGTCCTACATAACCGCCTGCCATACCTCGTTGTACCTGTGTTTTGGAAGCCGCAGCTGCACGAACTGCACCGCCGCAGGGAATACAGGTTGTGGAGCTGTTTCGGATTGTTGGAACAAAGTCTTCTGCAAGAGACGCTAATGCACTTTCTGCATTCACAAGTCCGCCTAAAATACTTGCGTCTCCAAGAACATTTGCCACATTTCCCGGTTCCAGATCTCCCACGTAACCACCGGCTGTAATCTGTCCGATGATATAGGAGAAGTTATTTGCGTTGGAATTCTGAATGTGTCCACCGGAAATTTTTCCGGCAAAGCCTCCTGCATCTCCAAGGACATCCTTCGCTGACGTATCAGATGCTTTTACTGCAAAGCCTCCTGGATTTCCGTTCACATTAGAATGTTCGATTGTCGAAACAACGACATTCAATGCATCCAGCACGTTATTGATTCCGATTGAAGTACCTAAAATACTTAAACCTTTTCCAACGGAAGCTGCGGAACCGATATTCATATAGCCGATATATCCACCTGCATATCTGGCTCCGGTTACTGCATACTGGCTCTCTACATCATTAAAATAGCTTGAGCCATCTGTAGATTCCAAACCTTGCTCAGGTTCTGTGACATCTGTATGTTTCAGATTCGTAACATCACAATAGCTTACCTGAACGCCACTTCCATAACCAATAAATCCTCCGGCGCTTCCGGAATAACTGTCCTCTGATTTTATTTTATTCGCAGTAACGGTAAAACCATTGTCCGACTTGATTCCTGCATACTGAACATATGGAATGTAGGCATTGATCAGGTTCAGCAAATCGCCAACATTAACATTCAGTCCCTTGAGACCTCCAAGAATACTGATGCCGCCTCCGGCATCCGCTAATGCTCCGGAGTAAACATTTCCGCCAAAGCCTCCGGCATAAGACTGTCCGTTTACATGATCCAGATTATATACAGAATAATAGTTACCTTCTCCTGCGCCCTGGTTGTTAACCGTTCCACTCTGGAAGTTTCCGGCAAAACCGCCTGCTGTATCTGCAGCAACTCCGCCTTTATCAACATAAGTAACCGTGCACTCTGTATAAGAAGGAAGCAAGTACTTGACAGCACCTAACAACTTATTTGCATTTAACAAAGCCTTGACATCTGCTTCACCAGCTACATCTGCAAGACCTCCGGTCTGTGAGGAACCTACAAATCCTCCGGCAAAACCGTCTTTATCATTTGCTGTTACTTCTTTTAAATTTTTCACATCGGACTTAATGGTCTCACAACTGTTACTCTTTCCGATGAAACCACCAGCTGTATAATCCACTACTTCGCCGTTGGAGTTCGTACCTGTTGCTTCTACAGTCATGCCTCCTGCGATGCCATTTACATGAGCTTCGTTGATTTTAACTCTGACACCTTCTGCCACAGAAAGCAGATTTTCTACTTTCAACAAGTTATTAAGTCCCAACAGGTTCAAAGTCAGTCCGTTTCCACCTGCCAGATCTCCCGGACCTGCACAACCAACAAAACCACCGACTCTATTCTTCGCACTAACGGATTTTACCTGATTCAATGTTACAGTATCCACATCTCCACCAACAGCTTCACCAATCGCTCCGCCGGCGTAGTTTTCTTTTGCTTCTACTGTATATCCATCATTTACTCCCGTCACAGTTACATGATGCACAGTAAATCCAAGGAAGTTTCCGATTCCAAGCGTATTATTTAAAAGTCCTGTGACATTTGCTGTTGTTACACTTCCGGCAATACCTCCAGCACGATTTTCACTTGCCGTAACTGTTTTTAATCCTGTGAGCACATTATCTCTTTGGGCTACACTGCTCGCATCCCCTCCGCCATGTTTCCAGTAAGGAAGTTTATTTAAATATTCAGGACTGGATTCTGCAATATAGACACCATCACCACCACCAAGAATACCACCGGAATAACTCTTACCGGCCTCAACTGAAACTGATGAACAATCCATGTTACATCCAAGGATTGCTGATGGTGCAATTCCTACGAGTGACAAGAGCATACCTGCTTTTTCCGGATTACTGGACAAGAGACCCGTCAACAAGTCTTTTACCGTTGTTAAAAGACTTGCATCCTTGACTTCTTTATTTCCAAGGTTTGTAATCCATCCAACTGTTGAAATACCGCTCACACCGCCGGCATAACTTCCGCTTGCATTAACTGCAATGCTTCCGCTCACTCCACAGTTGACCGCATAACTATTTGCCTGTGCTCCTACGATACCGCCCTGATAATTTTCACCTGATACTGAGACATTACATCCTGTTAGATTGCAATTTAACAAGATACTCTGGGGCTGCATTACTCGAATAAGTTCAACACCTACATCACTTAACAATCCACGGATTTCCGCATCTCTGCTGATTCCTGCAAAACCTCCGCCGTATTCTTTTGCGGTTACAGAATAACTACTGTTTTTCACGGAACAGTCAAAGATTCTTGTTCCTACCTGCTGTCCTACGAAACCACCCGCATAATCTTTATCAGTAGCTCCGATAGTTCCTGCCAGATTCTCTACATTGCAATTTTTGATATTGACATTCTTATACCCTGTCGGTATCAAACTTCCAACTGGCAACGCATTATCTAAAAGAATGGTAATCAAGTCGCCTAATCCAAGTCCCGGTATAACATTTAATAAAGCCGATAATGCTTTAACTGTTACCCCAAGTGCCTGGGAAAGTCCCTCATACTGCGTAACACCTTCTGTGTAACCGACAAATCCACCTGTTCGATCATTAATATTCGTAACGGAAACTATTCCTGTCACATCGCACTTTTCTACAACAACATCGCCTACCATTCTTCCGGCAAAAGCTCCTGTTGCATAGATTGTCGGATCCTTTGCTCTGGCATTTAAAAGAGCCTCCAATGTGTCCTTTAAATTTAAGTTTAATTTGCCAAAAGTCAGAATTCCTAGAAGGGTATCTACTGTTCCTCCAAGTATTCCTCCAAGCAAGGTTGTCAACCCACTGATAAGCGTTTGTGTATCTTTGTGTTTATTTGTATTATTTTTTACGTCTACATTATGAAGTTCCAGATTGGAAACCGTAACCGTTCCGGCGCTGACACCAATATTGTTTACATTAACCTCATTCGTAATCGTTCCAAAAAAACCAATTCCAATGTACTTAGAGCCATCCATTTCTTCTGTCTGGTTCACATTCACATTAGAAATTACAGGTCTTCCAGTTGCCAGAATCGTGTTTCCATCCGTAAGCTTTGTTTGTCCATCTGATAACTTTGCACCTTTGATATCTCCCGATACCATAAGTGGTGTCCACAGATCATCTTCTTTATTTGAGTTCACACCATCCTTTGATAAGTCAATATCTCGGAAAATGATGTAATTTGCGTTGGATGAATATTTAAGATTGCCGTATTCACTCCTTAATTTATATTTATCTATATTTTTATCAGGAAGACCATTTTCATTGATTCCACAAAATTCACCGGTTCCAACAGTAAGTCCGCCCAGTAAGCCTCCTAAAAGTCCACCTACGCCTTTAAGCAAACCTGTAAGAATGTTGTCATCGGAAAGGTTTACATTCGCCAGCTTGTATTTTCCATTTTCCTTTCCATTCTCTTTATCTTTGTAATAAAGATATGAATTCTCACCTTCGACTTTATCTGCCTCAGGTCTTATATATCCATGTGTAGTAGCACCTTCCTTTGCCACAGCGTCGAGTCCCAAATCAGCATCACCGGGATAGTACGGCGTATAAAAAGGAGCGCTGCCTAACAGACCGCTTACCAAACCCGGTTTATAATAAACATACAGTCTCGGAGTCACGCTCTTATTACTTCCAATCGCCCGCAGCTGTGACTCATTTCCAATCAAAATATATTTCTTACCGGAAACTTCAACATATAACTGTCCCGGTTTTGTTCTTCCGTCAGCATGCTCACCATCCAGCCATTGAACTCCAGTCGCCGCTTTTTCTGTCAACTGATCTGCAATCAGTTCCGGCTTATCCGAATTAAACTTCTGTGACAATACATACTTATGTGACTTGCTATAGGTAAGATACTCCTGATCCTCACCATCCGGATAAATCAGCTGTCCCATACCAATCTGCGGTGCATCATAGTCCAATGACATGACTGGTTCGTTTTCAGACTCTTCCTGTGCAAGTATCATTAACTGATATGGATTGTAGATGTAAATCGTATCCGTTTCCTTGTCATACAGAGTAGGTGCTTCATCTTCTTCTATCTCTGTTCCTGTAATCGTTCCGGTAAAGGAATCCGGCACTGTCCAGATCTGTTTGGAGCTTATCTGGATGTCATTCATTAAACTGTACTGAACATCTGATCCGTATTTCAGTTCTGTACCTTCGCTCTTTACTACTTCTCCAGAACTGATTTCTCCATCCTTATCTCTGGTATATACATAGGCATCTGAACCGATCTGCTTTAATTGATCGTAATTATAAATACATATCTTGTCATCCTTATAATACGTATCTATATTCTCTGTTGTTTCTGCTTTTGTGTCTTCTTCCGTTGATTCTGTTTCCGTTGATTCTGTTTCTGCTGATTCTGTTTCCGCTGATTCTGTTTCTGTGTTTTCTTCCGTTGATCCTGTTTCTATGTCTTCTTCCGATGTTTCTACCTCATCCTTTTTTGATTCTTCTGTTGATTCTGTTTCTATATTTGTATCGGGTGTTTCTGCCTCAGTAGTATCCGGCTCTTCGTTTGTTTCCCCCGAAGGAGCGACAACAGATTCTATGCCTGCAGCATACGCAACCTGCACCTGTGAAAATAAGATAGACACGCATAGTATTGTTGCAATCATTCTGTTTTTAATTCTTCTTTTTTTCTTCATATCCAGACCTCTGATCTTTTGTCTTTTTTCCAGACTATCTTCCCGATATATTGCTTTATCCTATACTCATTTCACGAAACCGTATCTGAATCCTGTATAAACGGATCCAGTTTCATTTCATATACCGGCTGGCATATAAGAACCATCCGGTCCAGTGCCCCATGTCCTGTACAGGTAGACAGCGTAACCATTGGAAGATCCACATTGTAACCATTACCGGTATCATATATGGACATAGAAGCTTCTTTTGCCACATGCTCCGCATATCTGTCTCCAAACTCCGCTGCATATGTTTCAGACCCATCCGCAGCTTTATGCGCAGATATGATCTGGTATTTTCTCTCCCAGTACGGTGTAAACAGCCACACTTCCTTATGCTCTTTATAAAATGCTTCTTCCCGATAATTATTGAGTACAGCAAACATACTGCCATTCTTCATGTTATGCCCGTAAAGAACTGTGTTATCGTCGGAAAAATCCATGCGATTATCTGTATTCATGAAGATAGTTCCGCAGGAATTCTTTTTTCCATCAAAACCCTTTTTCAAATAATATTGATTATCTTTTGCCTGTACGATCGGATAATCCACCACTGTGCTCGGAATCTTGATCCACGCAACAACATCCGGATTTACCGTCTGCAAGCTTTTCCAGTCAATGGAATACGTCTGCTCTTCAACAGCCGGTGAGGTTTCCTCCACCAGGGCAATATATTTCTGAAGATCACCATACATCTTTTTTGCTTTGAAATAATCAAGAGTTTCGTACCAGATGCCTGCGCCTGAAAGCAGGATACAGAATATACATATACCAATAATGACCTTATCCACTGTTCCAAAGATGCTGCTTCGAGCTGTCTTTGTTTTTTGGAATCTATGATTTTTCTTTTTCTCCATCTTGTCTGTGTTTTTCACCAATCATTTAGTCTGGAGTCTCTTTTTCTTTAAACTCAGTTTCCGTACAACGCAAAAGCGTCCATATATTCATCTTATTCAGACCGGACGATCTCCGAAACTTTTACACTCTCTAATTTGTTGTTCCATGTATTCTGCAGTTCCAAGAAAACTTTATGTATCTTACAGCGATCTTCGTAATTTATGGAGCAAAAACGGTCTTCTTCCAAGCATTGATTAATCGCCATTGTTTCCTCTACACTTGCTATGATTTCCATTAAAGAGATCTCCTCAGGCCGTTTTGTCAACATGTAACCTCCATTCGTACCTTCACAAGCAGTGATTATCTTTGCATTTTTTAGCTTTTTCGCTATTTTAGAAATATAATTGGCAGAAAAATTTTACTTGTGTGACAATTCTGATGTAGACATCATTTGTTCTTGTGCCGCCAGACAACATACAATCCTAAGCGCATAATCTGTTGACGTTTTCAGCTGCATTTTTATACCTCATAACTAACCCCTGCGCGGTCTTAGTTTATATTCAAAAAAACATCCTCTGTAGCAATGATACTTTTTCTGAAATATTTTCTCATCAGTTTCCCAATTATACAGATTGAAACCGGTTAATATAATGTACAATCAACGAAAATATTTATCCTTTTTTTGTAAAATCTGTTCCATTGTATCGATATTCTCCATTAATATCTTTTTATGAACTTCGTTCAAAAAAAAGAAACCATGCCTCAACACGATTTCTCTTTCTTTTTCTATTCTATTTCTTTTAACATTTTATAAATAATCAGACCATTACTGACTGCCAGCACTTCATTTGCATTGTCAAAATTAATTCCAGAAATTTGTTTTATTTTTTCAAGTCTGTAAGATATCGTTCTATAATGAACAAACATTGCACCTGCAGTTTTCTTGATGCTTTGGTTATTTCTAAGATACATCTGCAAGGTTGTAATCAATTCTCCCTTATGTTCATCATCATATAAATATAATTTCTTTAATGTTTCCGGAATGTATCTTTCCAGTTCCGTCACATCATCAATTTCGCCGAATATCTGGAAAAATCCGAGGTTCGAATAATGTACTACTGACTTATTCTTATCACCGGTCACTTGGCGGATAATCTCAATATACTTGATAGCCTGACTTGCTTCGTGATAAGATTCTTTCAATCGTTGATACCCTTCCACACTTTTTCCTATACCAATCTGAAAGTCTGTATCTTTCTTTCTATAAAGGATGCTTCGCTGGATAACATCCTCTACTTCTTCCATCTCTTTCTGATACTCCAGTTCTGTCTGATTGGAATCTACCTGTTGAATCATAACAATCTGATCCATATTTCTGTAAATAAGCGCATCCGGCAAAAGATACGTCAATTCACCCACGATAACACCTACTTCGTGAAGCTGTTCTTTTGTATATTTTCTTTGTACATTTTTTTTGATGGTATGAAAATCAACAACCCTGTAAGTATCGCTTTCTTTCATGCCGAGCTGTGCTGCCGCTTCAGTCATTTCTTTCGAACTCAGTAATCCATTCAGAATATTATGGATAATATCTCTCTGATACGTCTTTTTCTCTTCATCCTGTGCAAATTCACTTAAAAATCCATACTGCAAGTTAATAGTCGCATTTTCGATTTCCTCACAAACATCCTGTTCTTTTTTTCTTAGCTCCTGCTCCATTGTTACAATCGTATTCGGAATCACTTTTGCATTATGAAATGTAATAATTGCTGTATTTTCCGTTACATCCACATACTTTCTAGCTTTTATCCATACATACGATGTACCGTTATTTTCAATGATTCCGCGACAGAAAATTTCTTCTTCCACACATCCATCTACAAGACGTTCTGTTAAATTCTCACCTGCAAGACATTTCTGGACATTCACCCAGTCTGCTTCACAAATATATTTTTCTGCATATTTTTTTATAAAATCATCATATGATTCTGCTGTTTTTACTTGTTCATAGACATCATGATTATTAGAATAAATACATTCATAATTTTTTTCTCTCAGATTAACTTTTATAACCACATAAAATCTTCCAAAATATTCATCCTTACCAGGACGGATAATATCTGATATCTTTACGCTTTCCAAGCGGTTATTGTATATATTTTGCAGATCCAGCAGAATCTGATGTACTTTACAGCAGTATATATAATTTCTGGAGCAACCTCCCTCTTTTTCCAGGCATCTGCTAATTGCCATGGTGGATTCTGTACACGATATCACATCCCTTAAAGATAAATTCTCTGGCTGTTTTGCAATCTGATATCCACCATTTATCCCTTCACAGGCTTTTATGATTCCTGCTTGTTTTAACTTTTTTGTTATTTTGGGAATATAACTGGATGGAATACTTAGTTTCTGAGATAATTCTGATGTAGAGATCATCTGCCTTTGTGCTGCCAGATAACATACGATTCTGATAGCATAATCCGTTGTACTGGTAAGCTGCATAGTTTTTCCCCTTCCCTTAACTAAACTATTTTAAGTATTAATTCGTCTTAAAAAAATTAGTGGGTTCCTGTCGGACGATGAAATTGATTATTCAGAAATTTCCATCAATTTCATCAAGATATGGGGTCGTTCTACTCTATCATCAGATATAAGATCTAGAATTTTATAAATAATAATATCGCAACATATAGTAATGCGATGATGGGTTTTCAATATAATTTTTTCTCATTGTCTATTTTGATCAAATAATGTTGTTTCTCATCACTATTTCTAAAATTGTATACCATTCTATTTTTTTTTATAATGTTCCAAACAGGAAAAGTTTTTTTATTTTTTTGTAAAATCTGTTCCATCGTATCGATACTCTTCCATATAATACCTTTTTATGAACTTCGTTCAAAAAAAAGAAACCATGCCTCAACACGATTTCTCTTTCTTTTTCTATTCTATTTCTTTTAACATTTTATAAATAATCAGACCATTACTGACTGCCAGCACTTCATTTGCATTGTCAAAATTAATTCCAGAAATTTGTTTTATTTTTTCAAGTCTGTAAGATATCGTTCTATAATGAACAAACATTGCACCTGCAGTTTTCTTGATGCTTTGGTTATTTCTAAGATACATCTGCAAGGTTGTAATCAATTCTCCCTTATGTTCATCATCATATAAATATAATTTCTTTAATGTTTCCGGAATGTATCTTTCCAGTTCCGTCACATCATCAATTTCGCCGAATATCTGGAAAAATCCGAGGTTCGAATAATGTACTACTGACTTATTCTTATCACCGGTCACTTGGCGGATAATCTCAATATACTTGATAGCCTGACTTGCTTCGTGATAAGATTCTTTCAATCGTTGATACCCTTCCACACTTTTTCCTATACCAATCTGAAAGTCTGTATCTTTCTTTCTATAAAGGATGCTTCGCTGGATAACATCCTCTACTTCTTCCATCTCTTTCTGATACTCCAGTTCTGTCTGATTGGAATCTACCTGTTGAATCATAACAATCTGATCCATATTTCTGTAAATAAGCGCATCCGGCAAAAGATACGTCAATTCACCCACGATAACACCTACTTCGTGAAGCTGTTCTTTTGTATATTTTCTTTGTACATTTTTTTTGATGGTATGAAAATCAACAACCCTGTAAGTATCGCTTTCTTTCATGCCGAGCTGTGCTGCCGCTTCAGTCATTTCTTTCGAACTCAGTAATCCATTCAGAATATTATGGATAATATCTCTCTGATACTTCTTTTTCACTTCATCCTGTGCAAATTCACTCAAAAATCCATACTGCAAGTTAATAATCGCATTCTCGATTGCCATATAATCAAGTTCTATCAGTTCTCTATTTTCTTCTGTTATTGTTATATATATTTCCACCTCACTCAATATGGCAAATTTCACTACATATTGAACACAGCTTCCTTTCATCTGCTTCATATATTGAAATTTCGTAATAATATTGGGTTTATAAGGCTGAATTTCATCTGACAATATTAACTCGGAGTTGTCCGAGTTTGTTGAAGTCATACAATTAAGATTACCATAATACAATACAACAGGATTCTCGATCATGATACTTAAAAATTTGATAATATCACTTGCTGTATTGCTTGATCCATTATTTTTTAAAATAAACGTATTAAAATTATCATGTGTAATTTTAAAATACTTTAAGCGTGCAGTGTCTTTATCGAATACCTGCATTATAACATGCCGGATAATTCCCCAGTAATATAAATCTTCTGGAATTTCTACCAGAGGAATTTCATATTTTTTGCAGTGTTTTTCTAATAAACTCAATCTGCGTCCTGTAGGATCATATTCTTTTCTTTTCTTTACAATGAATCCACTTATATCGCTTTTAACTAAATCTTCAAAATGCTGCTCTACTTCTTGATCACTGCATGATAAATATGCCCGAAGACTGGTTATGAGTATTTCACCACCCGTCAGGTATCGCTCCATATCTTCAATTTCGATTATTCGAATGCCTTTCACTTCCAAATCTAGACCTTTTTCACCGCAAAGCAGCTTCATTTTTGGAAATTGTTCTGATTCAAGTAATTTTCTTACAGTATATGCCATCGTTACTCCTTATCCATTGCAAAATCAATACAACATAATATCTGTTATGTTGTACAGTGCCTCTATTAACCTGTTCTACCCTATTTCTGCAAGTCATTCATTTCCTCTAAAAGATAACTTTAAGCAATAAAAATAATAAAGATTATAGCCAATTTACCAAGAGCGGTACTTAAATAGGGCACAGCTACCAAAAAATCAGAAAGGAACTATGTAATATGAACAGCATAACAGATAGCATGGTGTTATTTAACATTATATCGTACGAAACTTAATCTGTCCATAAACAACATAACAGATATTATGTTGTACATTCCAATATTTCCTGTTCGACAATCTTATCCAGCTTCTTTTGGAACACTTTTTCTGTAGTTGCTGTATATATTCTCGTTACATTGATACTGCTATGTCCAAGTAAATCAGCAAGACCTGTAATATCTTTTGTCACTTTATAATAAGTCCTTGCAAATAGATGTCGAAAATTATGCGGGAATATTTTTGATTCTGCTACTCCTGCCTTTTCTTTTAATCGTTTCATTTCTCTCCAAATATTACTTCTGTCTTTTAACTTCCCATTTTTCGTGACAAATATCCAACCTTCTGCTATTTGGTTATTATGGCAATAGGAAAGAAGTTTCCTTTGCAATACCTTCGGCAAAAAAATCCTTCTATACTTTCCTTTATTATAAATCTCTATCTTTCCAGATTTTACACGCTCCACTGTAAAATATTTTATTTCGCTGATCCGAATTCCTGTACATGCTATTGTTTCAATACACAATGCAAGCTGTTCTTTTCCTTCTGCCATAGCTGTTGCAATCAATTTCCTGCATTCTTTTTCTGTCAATTCTTTCTGATCCTGTAAAAAAGGCTGCTTCTGCACTTTTATTCTTTTCACTTTCAGCTTTCCTGCATTCAAAAATTCCAGGAACTGATTCAAAGCGGCAAGCATTGAATTAACACTATTGACAGCATATTTTTGAGCAAGCCATTCTTTATATTGCAACAATACTTTTTTATTGATCCGCTTATCATCTGCCAAAAAAGATAAAAACTTTTTTATATCTGCCATATATTTATTGATTGTTGCCTTTGCATTTTCTTTCTGGTATAGATAATCTGCAAATTTTTCTATCTCACTTTCTGATAGCTCTATTGAAAAATCCATCTGTTCCATAATCATAGTCCTCCTGAGAATTCATTTTCTTTCATTATAGCTGTTCGCTTTTTCATATTCCCATACACTACTTTTTCTACTTGTTATACATCCAAGATTTTTCAATATTTATCTCCGATTATATATCGTATTGTTGATTTTAGTCAACAGTAGACGCTTATTTTTATCATCTATTGTGGATATAATTTAACAATACGAGAGGAGATGTTTTATACTAATGTCGGATAGCGAATTATGTTTACAGGAAATCGGAAAAAGAATTATGGATCGTCGAAAAAAGCTGGGACTCACTCAAGAAGCACTTGCAGAAAAAGGGGAAGTCACTACCCAGTTTGTTTCTTATGCTGAATCAGGGAAGCGAGCAATGAGGCCTGAAAATCTGCTAAAAATCTCCTCTGCTTTAGAAGTAAGTGCCGATTATTTACTCACTGGTGAAATTATAGATAAGGATCTGTTGATTCTTTCAGATAAGCTCCGCCGACTCACGCCTTCACAGGTACGCACAGTTGAAGCTATTATAGATGAATGTAACAATCTATTTAATCAAAAATAACTCTTCTTCTCTCACGTCAAAAAAGGAATGAAAGCTACCAAAACAGTAACTTCCATTCCTTTTTCAATTATCTCACACCAAAATCAGCTTCTCTCTCCGGCTTATCTTTTCCCTGTTTTTCTTGAATAATCTTCTTATTGATTACAAGAATTACTGAAAAAGCAAAAGACTTTAAATATCATTCGTCAAAATTTCACTGCTCTGTTTAGTGAACAAAGTTCACAGATTTACCCTTCTCAACGAGATAATGTACAACTATAAAATGTTTTTCTTTAGTCGACTGATATGTAAGAAGAACACTGACTGCAAAATCAGTGTCCTTCTTTCTTCCTTTACATATATTTCATAATAGTCGGCAATA
>ERZ773218.1070-NODE-1070-length-28480-cov-5.213615_pt1 | contig 28480 bp, 24 predicted proteins | sample MGYA00580527_ERZ773218 | MGnify/ENA primary metagenome ERZ773218 (study PRJEB29015, sample SAMEA2737763) | human gut metagenome | biome: human gut; feature: human-associated habitat; material: faeces | place: China | collected 2012 ...
TTTCCAGTTCCTCTACGGAATTCAAAATAAACCGCGGCTCCTCAATCGGATCCGGGTGGGGATAATAAATCAAATCGTTTTCAAAATCCTTCATGTCTCTTTTTTCCTCCTGTTTAACCTAATTCAACAATAGAATACTCGCAGAGCGTGCATTCTATTGTCATGAACAAATGGCGTCCCGGGATCGAGACGCCACCTGTATTTTTAAAATAATCAAATTTCAAAGCTCTGCATTTCGCATTTTACTGCTGTGCATCTAATTCTTCCTGAACCTCTTTTGTAATCTCATCACCGCCGGATGCTTTCCATTCGTCCACAAAGGAGTCAAATGCATCGATTCCCACTTTTCCTGTGATGATCTTTGCAAAGGTTTCTTCCTCCAGCTTTTTCAGGTTTGCCCATTTGGAGTCCATTGTCTTGGTTCTGCCGTCATAGCTATTATAGATCGGAACATATTCCTCATTTACAAGGGGTGCATCACCTACCATAATGGAAACCAGACGAGGCAGATTGGTTGATGCCAGATCAGAATCTTCAAAGTTCCAATATTCCAGACTGAAGTCATCATAAGGCTCTTTTTTCAGCTTTGTGATCGCTTCCATATCGCTCTTCAGAAGCTTATGGGTGCTGTAATCCACATCATCAATTCCGATTTCGCCTGCAAGATATTTCTTCAGGCAATCATAGGATACTTCGATTTCATTTGCATTGTCATATACGTTGTATAAAGGATATAAATCTGAGGTGCTAAGTCCATTTGTTATACCCGAATCCACCCAGCCCTGCTCATACTCGATCAGATAGTTAATGATCTTAAAGGCAGCTTCCGGATTTTTGCACTGCTTGCTTGCTACAACATACTTTGTTGTAGGCTCTGCCATATGGGTATAGAATTTTCCGTCCTCTGCAAGGGGTGTGAAATATGCCTGCCAGTCAGCTTCCTGTGCCAGAGTTGCATCGCCAACGGTATATCCGCACCACCAGGGGCCAAAGAAGATACCAACCTTTCCTGCAAGCAAGGGCTCTGAACTGTCGTTTCTTACCAGGATCTCTGTATCGATCAGTCCATCTGCATACAGACCTGCAACCTTTTCCAGTGCAGTCCTGGTTTCTTCTGTAATAGAACCGTAAACAACATTTCCGCTATCATCCTTCAGCCAGTATTTCGGATAAGACTGAAAAGCGCTGAACAGAGGATCCAGACCATAGCGATTACCGCCGACTCCGTTTACATAATCTGAATTCGAAGGCCCAAGGATACCGATCGTATCATTTTCACCATTGCCATCCGGATCTTCCTTGACAAATGCTTCTGCAACCGCAACCATCTCATCCCAGGTTCTGGGTGCTTCCAGACCAAGATTATCCAGCCAGTCCTGGCGGATCCACATTTCATTTACACCGCCCGCTGTAATGTTGGGTGCCGGAATCGCCATCATCTCGCCGTCTTCATTGCAGATAACCTTCTGCAGTGCTTCACCGCCGGATTCCACATAGCTCTTCAGCTTGTCTGATGCATAGTCTTCATAGTAGGTTCCGATGGGCTGGATCAGATCGTATTTTAACAGTGCACGATACTGCTCTGCGTTTACATTCATCAGCTCCGGAATCGTATTACTGCCGATACACAGGTTCATCTTTTCATCATAATCAGAAGAAGATGCAACCCAGTCATATACTACATTGATGTTCAGATCCTCTTTCAGCATATCCAGAAAAGTGTTGTCCTCATAGGTCATTCCTTCCGGTATTTTTGCATTCGGATTCATGCCTCCGCCAAGATGTACCGTAACCTCTTCCGGATACTTTGCTAAAGGAAGATCCTCCTTTGCAGTTCCCTCTGCTTCCTGCACTCCCTGTCCACCGGCCGCATCGCTTCCCGTACTTGCTGCGGACGATCCACAGCCTGCCGCTGAAACCAGCATTGCTGCAGCACACAACCATACCAATACCTTTTTCGCTTTCATACCCTTCTCCTTTTCCTTTTATTTGCGCCGGCAAAGCCTGCCGGAAATCACAACAACCTTAACCTTTTACCGATCCAAGCGTAATACCGGATACAAAATACTTCTGTAAAAACGGATATACTGCCAGCACCGGAATCATCGCGATTACGATTTTCGCCGCATCCAGAGACTGGTTGTTCAGTTTCTGAACCTGCGCGATCTGTTCTACGTTCATCGTTGAAAAATCATAATTAACAACCAGCTGCTGAATATACGTTTGCAGCGGATAATTGGACTGTCTTGTACTCAGTACCATTCCCTGGAAGAACTCGTTCCAGTACTGTACGATGGTAAACAATGCAATGGTCGCTATCACTGGTTTTGCCAGCGGGATAAAAATCGAAACCAGACACTTCCAGGGTCCGGCACCATCCACCAGTGCCGCTTCCTCCAGCTCTGCCGGGAGATTTTTGAAGAAATTCACTGCCAGGATCAGATTGTATACATTTAATCCCATGCCGAGCACCAGGCCCCAGATGTTGTCTACCAGACCATAGCTCTTCATTGTAATATACCACGGAACGGTTCCTCCGTTAAACAGCATGCAGAAGACCAGTATCCACATAAAAATGGATCTCTTTGGAAACTGCTTGGATGTTCTCGACAGGGGATATGCTGCAAGCAGGATACAGAACATGCTGACTCCGGTTCCTAACAGCACTCTCTGGATCGATACCCAGAAGGAACGGAAGAAATCCGATTCCCCAAGGATCTTCTGGTAAGAGAACAGGTTAAATCCAACCGGCCAGAAGGATACCAGACCTGCATTAACCGCTTCCTTGCTGCTCAGGGAAACACATAATACATACCATACCGGAACAATACAAAGCAGCGCACATATAATCATAATGATTACATTGATCACATCAAATATTTTTGAACCGAGCGTTCTATTTTCAATCATTTTAGTTTCTCCTTGCCTTCTGCTGTTTAAAATAGCTTATATCCTGTAAATTTATCTGCCAGCCAATATCCAAGTGTAATCAGAATCAAGCTGATAACAGATTTAAACAGACCAACCGTAGTTGCAAGTGAAAACTGCAGGTTCTGAAGACCATATCGGTAAACCCAGGTATCAATAATATCACCGGTAGAATATACGAGCGGATTATACAGGTTATAAATCTGATCAAAGCCTGCATTTAAAACATTACCAAGTGCCAGGATCGCAAGAAGCGCTACCGTCATTCGGATACCAGGTAAAGTAATGTGCCAGATTCTGCGGAAGCGTCCCGCTCCGTCTACTGCTGCTGCTTCATATAAGGTAGGATCAATTCCAAGAATCGCCGCCAGATAAATTACTGTATTATAGCCGAAGCTTTTCCAGACATCTGTGCCGATGACCAGCGGCCGAAACATGGACGGCTCTCCGAAAAACTGAACCGGCGACTGACCAAAGAATCCCAGGATCTGATTGATCGGTCCTGTGTAGCCAAAAATATTTAACACGATCTTTGCCAGGATAACCCAGGACAGGAAATGGGGCATATACACAATGGTCTGAATCGGGCGTTTCATCTTTTTTAAGCACAATTCATTCAGCAGGATCGCAAAGGTAAGCGGCACGATGATATTGCAGATAATCTTCGCCACAGCGATGATCACCGTATTTGCAATCGCCTGTCTTACATCGCTGATCTGCAGCATATACCGGAAATTATCCAATCCGACAAAAGGTGATTTCAACATTCCCAGTCCCGGATTGTAATCCTCGAATGCCATAATAATTCCGAACATCGGAACGATACTGAAGAAAATAAGCCAGAGAAATGCCGGAACCAGCATCACATAATAGTGTTTTAAAAACTTTTTAATATACACCTTCATTCCCTCCTTCACTTTGTAACTGCATTATACCGTTCCGCTCTTTTGTCAAACAGCGCAGATCATTCTATCTTTATTGTTCTTTTTTTCGTACACAAAAAAATGTCCGAAATAAATCGGACATTTTTTCATCTTTCTTTTTAAAATTCTCCCGGTGTACATCCGTACTCCTTTCGGAACAGCTTGGAAAAGTAGTAAAAATTATCGTACCCAAGCTCCAATGCGATCTCGGTCATACTCTTCTCTCCTTTTCGGATTTCCTGTGCCGCCGTTTTCATTTTATATCTTATCACACAATTATGAAACGTTTCTCCCGTCACTTCCCGGAATTTGGTGCTGAAATATCCGCGGCTCATTCCTACTGCATCTGCCGCAGCTTCCGCCCGCACACTTTCCGTTACATGCTCCTGAATGTATTGCACTGCACGGATGCAAAGACTGATATCATCTGTTTTACTGCTGCTGTTTAAATATTTGTTCTGCAGCCAGCTGTGGATCCAGTTTAACAGCTCCGGCATTGTTTCAAATGCCGGAATTTTGTCCCGCTCCGACAGATGCAGATGGTTAAAGCTGCTTACCAGGATCCGTTCCGCATAGCGCAGCGGCAGCTCCGAAAGCTGCTCTGACATTTTTTCCAGCTCGTCTTCATTAAAGATCCATCTCCCCGATTGAAACTCTTCTTCCAGCTTTCGAACGGTTTCTCCTTCCCAGTTTTCCTCTGTCCGCAAATTTCGTTCTGCTTTTTCCCGTCTTTTATTCTGATATGTCTCCACGATCTTTTTCATAATAGCATCACATTCTTCTGGATCAAATTCAATTTTGGAAATATAATCCAGTGCTCCCAGACGCAGCGCCTGTCTGGCAAAGGAAAAATCCTCATATACAGAAAATATGACAAAATCTGTTTCCGGATAGCTCTCCTTACAGATTTTCATCAGCTCCAGTCCGTTCATCTCCGGCATGTCAATATCTGTAAAGACCAGATCCACCGGATGATTTTCCAAAAACTCCAGCGCTTTTTTCCCATTTTGCACATCGCCGACAACACAAAGTCCATACTGCTCCCAGTCGATCACTGCGATCAGTCCCTTTCTGGCAAGCTTATCATCATCTACGATCAAAACATTCATGTTCGTCCACCTCTTTAGCTGCGGGTAAGATAATTGTGATCTTTGTTCCTGTTCCCCTTTTGCTGTTTACAAACAGATCCGCGTTTCCCTGATAAAATGTACTCAGCATCGCCTTGACATAGCGGATCCCGATTCCCCTGTTCTCTTTTCCTGTATTCCACCGATATCCGAAGGGTTCGTTAATTTCATCAATTTCTTTTTGACTCAGTCCATGTCCGAAATCTTCGATCGTCACAGCGACCAGGTCCCGTTTTTTGTCAAAAAACGTCTGGATAGCAATTTTTCCTTCCTCTCCAAGACCATATCGGATTGCATTCTCCACCAGAGGCTGCAGCATCATTCGCACAGTCGGTACATTCAGGTACTCGCCTTCCTCCACCGAAATATCTACCTCAAAATCATAGCGCTTCTGCTGCAAAAAGATATAATTTTTTACCATCTCGATCTCTTTTCGGAGCGTCGTTTCCCTTCCTTCTTTTCCGAGATTATACGACAACAGCTTTTTCAGTGCACTTGTGTATTCTCCAATATCCTTCTGATGACTCATCTGTGCCATCCACTGGATCGAATTCAACACATTCAGCAGAAAATGCGGATTGATCTGGTAAACCAGCTTTTCGTATTCCATCTGCTGTGCTTCCTTTTCCTGCTCTCTTGACCGTTGGATCAGCTCCCGAATCTGCTGCTTCATATCCTCTACATCCCCCAGCAGCTGATCAAATTCTGCGATTCCGCATTCCGGGATCACCTCATCCTGCAAAGAGCCCTGACCGATCCGTTCTATCTGGGTCCCAAGCTCCTGAATAGGCTTTCCAATTAAATGATATAAATACAGCACAAAGGACATAAACAGACTGAAAATCGCCAGAACAACCAGGATCGTTTTAAAACGCCATGCATAAATTTCATCTGTATAAGTTCCTTTGGGCAGTGACAGGGCATTCATATATCCCAGCTTGCTCCTGTAAATCAGAAAGCGGTAGCCTTCTTTTTCAATTACCTTGCTGGTTTCTTTTTCTATTGCTGTATCAAGCAGCTTCTGCCCCTTGGTCACTTTGGGGTTTGTGCTATAGGTCACAACTCCGTTTTCATTCAGCTGTAAAATACTGTAATCATAACCCTGTCGGTTCATTGCCGGACTGATCTCATATTCCGACTTTACCTCCGCATAACAGTCCAGCAAGGTTCCGTCGCCGAAGCGTTCCCTTCGATATGCAGAATAAACCGGCATCTGATTCTGATAAAACACAGATCCGTGGATTCCCTGAAAGGTATTTACCGTTGCCTCAAATAAAACCGGTGCTCTTTTATATTCCATGGAAATTTTGACATTTGCATAGTTCGGCACAAGCTCACAGTTCCGATACGGATCATAATAAAATGCAATTAAGAGACTCGGCGAGCTGCTGTTCAGACTCACAAGCTGTGCGCGGAGGTTTTTCTTATTGATATACTGATCGTAATGCTCCTCCTGTGTCAGATACTTGTCCACAGCGCTTCCAACCATACCGTCTGCGCTCATCTGATTCAGTACACGAAGAAGCTTATAACATGCTTCATCCGATTCTTTTGTAAACTGATACAGATTCATTTTCATATTATCTTCGATATTATTCTGATTCATCAGCTGCAGGGAGGAATAAGAGGTCAGTATAATAGCAACTGCACTCGTCAGACATCCGAGTATCATCAGCAGAAGAATGATTTTCCTTAACGATATTTTTTTCTTTTTCATATACAGATCGATTTCCTATCTCCCATTGTACTTATTTCGTAAGAACTTCTTTTGTATCCTCTGCTGCGTATCCACGGGCATATTGTTTTTCCCGTTTCTCTACATACATCATTTCATCTGCCCGTTTCATAACTTCTGCCAGGGACTCGAAATCCTGTACCTGCTCATAGCCAATGCTAACACCCAGAAACTCCGGCTTTTCTCCATCCCGGAAGCTCTGCAGATAGCATTCCCGAAGGGCTTCGATTTTCTCTGCCGGGCCTCCGCTGTACAACACCGCAAATTCATCACCACCCATTCGGTACGCCTGACCATTTTGCTTTGTCATTTCTTCCAGCATCGTCCCAAAGCGCTGCAGATACTGATCTCCGATATCATGCCCGTACTGATCGTTGATCGATTTGAAATTGTCCAGATCCAGACAGACCAGCCATAACGGCTCCGAAAGCGTTTCCAGCATTTCCTGAATATCATTCAGCATAGCACGCCGGTTTCTCAAACCGGTCAGCGGATCCATGGATGCTTTTTTTCGCATCTCTTCTGCCCGCACATGCTCCTCCGCGCCCAGAAAAGAGACACCGTAACCGCACGCAGGAATCAGGATCGCTGCAAAGTTCCGTGCTATATCTACCCCTGTCAGCGGCTGCCAGGGTGCCCAGGCATCTGCCAAAAGCAGCGTGCCATAATAGCTGACAAAGGCAAAGGCCGCCAGCAATCCCATCCTGTCCTGAAAGTCAAGCAGGACACATAGCATTTTTCTCCGGGCCCAGGTATGATACAGCACCACCACGACTGCCAATGACAGAGCATAAACACACAGGATCGTCTCCTGGTCCGGCAGTCCAAACAGCTGTATCAGCAGCATCGCCAACGTCCTGGAAAACAGGATCTGCAAAATCAGCACGTTATCCGCCATATAATAGAAAAAAATGCACGCCGTCAACCGTGCTTCCGGATATAGAAATCGGTATGCAAAGATCGCAAGCGGTGCAATGAACATGCCAATCCTTTCATGGGTCATATTCGGAAACGCCGTATGGTTTAAAAAACAGGCATCCAGGAATGCTCCGGCTGTGATCCAGAATAAATATACCAAAAGCCACGTGCAAATACATTGCCATAGCTTTCGTTTTGACTTTTGAAACGTATGTGCAAAATAGATCCCTATCAGAGAAAACCCCAAATTCATAATCGTCCTGGTCAGATCTGATAATTCGTATATCATACCCTGTCCCCACTTTGCGTTTTCCAAATGCCGCCTTTGGCGTCGCTTGTTTTTCTTTCGTGCTCTCGTTCGCTCACGAGCCCGCGCTGTCGCGCTTTATCGCCTGCTACGCCGGCTGCTCGTTCGCTAATGGCACGAGAAAAACAAATGCCGCCTTCGGCGTCGCTTGTTTTTCTTTCGTGCTCATTATATCATATTTTCCATGCGATGACACCGCTGAAAAAGGCGCTGCATGCCTTTTTCGTTGCACGCAGCGCCTGTCTCTTGATTGAATTTAATATGCCTTGCCCCAGTAAACCATCTTCTTTGCAGGCTTTCCGCAGCATACACAGGTATCGGACAATGTTTCCTGCTCGAACGGCATGCAGCGGCTTGTTGCTGCAAACTGCTCTTTGATCTTGTCCTCGCACTCCTGGCATCCGCACCACATCGCCTTTACAAATCCGGGAGTGTTATTTAAGATATTACCCATTTCTTCCATATTCTTTGCAACATAGGTATGGGATTCTCTGTGCTTTCTTGCTTTTTCCAGCATATCCTTCTGGATCGTTTCCATCAGCTCTGCAATCTTTGCTTCCAGCTCGTCTAATGCGCATTCGAGCTTTTCACCGGTATCTCTGCGTGCCAGAACGCATTTGCCTGCTTCGATATCCTTCGGTCCGATCTCAACACGAACCGGAATACCACGCATTTCAGCCTCTGCAAATTTCCAGCCGGGGCTCTTATCGGTATCGTCCACTTTTACGCGGAAGTTGGAAAGACGATCTTTTAATTCATATGCCTTATCCAGTACGCCCTCTTTTCTCTGCTGGATCGGAATGATCACAACCTGTGTCGGAGCAACCTTAGGAGGCAGAACCAGACCGGAGTTATCACCGTGTACCATGATCAGCGCACCGATCAGACGGGTCGTCACACCCCAGGAGGTCTGATGCACATATTTCAGCTTATTATCCTTATCTGTAAACTGAATACCGAAGGCTTTTGCAAAGCCGTCGCCGAAGTTGTGGCTCGTACCGGACTGCAGTGCCTTGCCATCATGCATCAGCGCTTCAATTGTATAGGTTGCTTCTGCACCGGCAAATTTTTCTTTTTCCGTTTTGCGTCCCTTTATCACCGGAATCGCAAGTACCTGCTCGGCAAAATCCGCATATTCATTCAACATCTGGATCGTACGCTCTTCTGCTTCTTCGGCAGTTGCATGTGCCGTATGGCCTTCCTGCCACAAAAACTCTCTGGAGCGCAAAAACGGACGGGTTTCTTTTTCCCAGCGAACAACGTTACACCACTGATTGTATACCTTCGGAAGGTCTCTGTAGGACTGGATATCATTTTTATAAAAATCGCAGAACAGTGTCTCAGAAGTCGGGCGAACGCACAGACGCTCCTGGAGCTTCTGCAAACCACCATAGGTTACCCATGCAACCTCAGGCGCGAATCCTTCTACATGATCTTTTTCTTTTTCCAGAAGGCTCTCCGGAATGAACATGGGCATATATACATTCTGTACCCCTGCTGCTTTAAATCTCTCGTCGAGCTGCTTCTGGATCAGCTCCCAAATCGCATAGCCGGCTGGTTTGATCGCCATACAGCCCTTTACGCTGGTATAGCCGATCAGCTCTGCCTTCAGAACCACATCGGTATACCACTGTGCGAAATCTTCTTCCATGGACGTGATCTGTTCTACCATCTTTTTGTCTGCCATGTTATTTCTCCTTTTCCTTGTAAATCTAAACCGGCGGCTCCTCATTTTTCTTTCAAAAACAATAGAATGCATACTCTGCGAATATTTTATTGCCATGAATAAAAAAAAGATACCTGATCCCCAAAGGGACCGGATATCCGGCGGTACCACCCCAATTAACATGCACTCTGCATGTTCGCTCTGCATCCGTTAACGCCGGATCTACGCTGCCTTATTGGGGCAAAGCTCCAAGGGTCGGTTCGAAATGCGCTGCACAGCTGCTTCCACCATTGCAGCCTCTCTGAAGTGCGCTCCCATCTCTACTATTCCTTTTCTGCGCTTCTTTTCTATCTGTTATTGATGATAAAAAAATTCTCCGGATTTGTCAACCGGAAAACGAAAAGTATTGGCGCGTCCGGTGGATGAAATGATGCCGGGCGCGCTGCTCCTGATTATTTCAGTTTATACTTTTTTCCCGCTCCTCGTCCGATAATATCGATCAATCCGTTTTCACTCATCTGACGTGCAAGCAAATATGCTCTCGTTTTTTTGATATTCAGCAGCTCCTGCAGCTCTTCCTCTGTCATTTCCTGATACTCCGCCAGATAATCCAGCACAATTTTCATCTGCGACGTAATTTCCGTCGAAGGTTTCTCTGCTGCAACTGTCAAAGCTTCCTGCTCTGGCATGTCTGCATTTCTGTTTGGCAAGATCATTTTAAACGTATTTTGCGTCACGTCAATTTTAGGCTGCACCACACAGCCCTTATAGAGTGCAAATATTTTTCGAATGCCAGTCCCATAGGATTCTATCAGTTTTAATCTGTGAAAAATTTCCGCCAGTCTCCGGTTGCGCGGTTGGGAAATTCCACTCCGGATATCTTCCGCTGACAACCCCGGCAACAGCCCTCCAATCGAAATAAATTCCATACAGGAATTATTGACATTGATAATAATGCTTCCACTGTAACTGTAATCCCGATGAACAAGGGCATTCAGCAACGCTTCTCTCAAAGCTTCCTCCGGATAATCCGATTTTTCGATCCGCTCCAGCCCTTTAAAAATCGCTGTCGTCCGGTTACAGAGGGACAGATACGCATAGCTTTCCTCCAGCTGTGTGAACTACCCATTGTCTTAAGCCAATGGGCTTCCTGCTTCATCGACCTCGTTTCTACGTTCCACTCCAGTCGGAGCAGAACAAACATCCACTGGATGTTTTGCTCCCTACTATCTCCACAGGCGTTAATTTGGGCAGTCCCTGCCCTATATGTTTCTTTATGCTATTTGTCTTAATCCTTCTGTCAGTATATTTTTCGCGGCATTGATATCCCTGTCATGTTCTGCTCCGCATTTCGGACATATCCATGTCCTCACTGACAAATCTTTTGTATCTGGATTCTGATACCCGCAAACAGAACATAATTGACTACTAGCATAAAATGTATCTATTTTGATGTATTTCCTGCCATTCCATTTTGCCTTATACTCTAACTGTCTTGTCAGCTCATACCATGATACATCACTTATGGCTTTTGCCAGATAGTGATTTTTTACCATGTTTTTTATCTGCAGATTTTCTGAAACTATCACTTGGTTTTCGCTGATCATCTCATGGGAAACTTTATGCAGATAATCTTTTCTGGTATTCCTTATTTTCTCATGACATAATGCTATCTTTTTCTTTGTTTTATAATAGGTTTTACTTCTCTTTTCTTTATGTGACAGTTGCCTTTGCAGCTTTACAAGCTGTTTCTCATATTTCCTTATAATTTTTAGATTCTCATATATCTTCCCATCGGAAGTAATACATAAATCTTTAATTCCTAAGTCTATTCCTATACTACCAGTTGTATGTACCAGCTCCTTATGCTCAGTTTCCACAAGTATGGACACATAATATTTTCCACTGGGCATCTGCGAAACGGTCGCTGACTTAATCTGTCCACTATAATTCCTATGCAGCCTTGCTTTTACCTCTTTTAATTTAGGCAGTTTTATCTTACCCTTCTCATAATTTACTGTTATATTTCCATTTGTATAATTTGTTTTATATGATTTATGGTTATCATGTTTGCTCTTGAATTTTGGGAATCCTGCATGTTCCTTAAAGAACTTTTGATATGCAGTATCCATGTTATAGATTGCGTTGGTCAGAGCAAATTTATCTACTTCCTTTAACCATTCATAGTCTTTCTTTAATTCTCTGTTACAGTAATTATTACAATCCGTTTTACTAACTGACTTTTTCTCTTTCTCGTATATTTCTTTCCGATATGCCAATGTCTGATTGTAAACAAAACGGCAACAGCCAAATGTTTTTGCAATCTGAATTCTTTGTTCGCTATTAGGATATATCCTGTATTTATATGCTTTTAACACCCACTGTCGCCACCTTCCTACCCTTGATTTTCTATATATTCCCTTAGCATTTCTTCTGAAACATTTCCTACACTACAGGCAAAATATCCGTCCGTCCAAAAAGTATGTTCTTTCCAAACTTGCATCCGAAAATAATATGATACTGTAACAAATACTTGTGTCTGTTTTTTGATTTCCATGTTCCCATAACGCAAGTATAGCACAATCCACCACTTTGGGCTACCTTAACCAGTGGGATTGCGGTAGCCCTATTTCAAAATCCTGCGCCAGCATGTATTGGCGCGTGACAAATCTGCTCTCTAATTCTTTTTTCATGAGGCGTCCTTTCTGTAATACATCGAATTCTTTTACCACAAAACTAGCACGAAATCGCAACTTTTACAATATAGCCAACTTCTCTTACAATCGTCTTTCTGCTATAATGAGTCTATCATAGGAATGCATGATATTCAGACAGCACCAATTGAAAGGGGGAACTTTCTCATGCTACAGACAGGGGCACAGCTCTACACCGTCCGCAGCTACACGCAGACGATCGAAGACTTTACCTGTACTATTCAAAAAATCGCTGACATCGGTTATAAAGCCGTCCAGCTTTCCGCCGTTTCCAAACAGATTAAGCCGGAGCAGATCCGTGAAATTTGCGACCACGCGGGCATTTCCATTGTCCTGACCCACAGTGATCCCGAGCGGATTCTGCACGATACCGACGCGCTCATCAAAGAGCACGATATCCTCGGCTGCAGCTATATCGGTCTTGGCTGCATGCCGGACAAATACCGCACCAAAGAGTGGCTTTCCCACTTTATTTCCGATTTTAAAGAGCCTGCGAAAAAAATCGCGGCGGCAGGAAAGCTTTTCATGTACCACAACCATAACCTCGAGTTCGAAACTTTTACCGCGGAAAATCTTCCAAATGCTGCGCCCAACCGCCGGATTTTGGAATATCTCCTCGAGGGCTTTGCACCGGATGAAATGGGAGTCACGCTCGATACTTACTGGGTTGCGGCAGCAGGCGCGGACGTCTGTGACTGGATTTCGCAGATGAGCGACCGGATTCCCTGCGTCCACTTAAAAGATATGAAGGTAAAAAACTGGCAGCCGGTCATGGCTCCGGTTATGGAAGGCAACTTAAACTTCTCCGCTATTTTCCATGCGCTGGAAACTTCCAACTGCAAATATATGCTCGTTGAGCAGGACGACTGCTATGGGGAAAGCCCCTTCGACTGCTTAAAGACCAGCTATGAAAATCTGGCAAAGGCTGGCTACCGCTAAATCAGACTTTCCTCCGGCAGCAAATGCCTACTGCCGGAACTGAATCGACACAGGCGAATTTTGCATTACCGAAATTTCTGTATCAAGAGGAGGTACTTATGAATCAGGTAAAACTTGGCATCATCGGACTTGGAAATATGGGCAGTGGCCACTGCAACAACATCCTCGCCGGACTGACGCCCGAAATCAAACTGACCGCCGCTGCAGACCTGCGGCAGTCCAGACGCGACTGGGCAAAGGAGACGCTGCCCGATGACGTCGTTCTTTTTGAAAACGGCGAACAGCTGATCGAATCCGGTCTGTGCGACGCCGTTATCATCGCAACGCCCCACTACGAGCATCCGCGTCTTGCGATCCTCGCATTCGAACACGGGCTTCATGTCATGAGTGAAAAGCCCGCAGGCGTTTATACCAAGCAGGTTCGCGAAATGAATGAAGCTGCCATCCGCTCCGGCAAAGTGTTCGGCATGATGTTCAACCAGCGTACCAACTGCGTTTACAGAAAGATGCATGAAATGGTACAGAGCGGCAAATACGGCCAGATCAAGCGTGTCAACTGGATCATCACCGACTGGTACCGCACACAGGCTTACTATAACTCCGGCGGCTGGCGCGCAACCTGGGACGGCGAAGGCGGCGGCGTGCTGTTAAATCAGTGCCCGCACAACTTAGACCTCCTGCAATGGATCTGTGGACTTCCCTGCCGCGTCCGCGCCTTCTGCCACAACGGAAAATGGCACCAGATCGAAGTCGAGGACGACGTAACCGCTTATCTCGAATTTCCGAATGGCGCAACCGGCGTTTTCGTCACGACCACGGCAGATGCTCCCGGCACGAACCGTTTTGAAATCACTTTGGAACGCGGCAAACTCGTAGCAGAGCATGACAACCTGACGTTCTTCGAGCTCGAACAAAGTGAACGTGACTTCTGCTTTTCGGCGACAGGCGGCTTCGAACAGCCCGCCGGACATGAGATCATCATCGAACTGGACGGCAAAAATCCGCAGCATGTCGGCGTATTGAACGCTTTTGCAGGTGCAGTCCTGCGCGGCGAGCCACTCGTTGCAGACGGAACCGAGGGCATCCGAGGTCTGGAGCTTTCCAATGCGATGCACCTTTCCTCCTGGACAGACCAGACGGTTACCCTGCCGATCGATGAAGCGCTTTTCCTCGAAAAATTAAACGAGCACCGCAAAGTCTCCAAAGTCAAAACCGAAGTGACCGAAGCGACGTTCGACACCTCTGACAGCTATGGAAGCAAGGTTTCGGACGATACTGACAAAGGAGGCGTAAAGGCATGAAAACCTGTCTGGTTGGCTGCGGTGGTATCGCCGCCGTACACGGCAGCGTCCTGACCTCCGGCATTGATACGGAATTTGTCGCTGCCGCCGATATCAAACCCGAAAAAGCGCAAAGTTATGCAGAAAATTTCCATACCAAGCCCTATCCGTCCCTCGAAAGCATGCTTGATGCAGAAAAGCCGGATGTCCTGCATATCTGCACACCGCACTATCTGCACGTTCCAATGACGATTTATGCCCTGGAACGAAATATCAACGTCTTTATGGAAAAACCGCCTGCGATCTCTTTTGACCAGCTCGAAGAACTGAAAAAAGCTGCTGCAAAATCTGACGCCCAACTTGGCTTCTGTTATCAGAACCGCTATAACGCCAGCATCCGCGCGGCAAAGGATCTGATCGACTCCGGAAAAGCCGGAAAAGTCCTCGGCGCACGCGCGTTCGTAACCTGGTGCAGAGGCGCAGCTTATTATACCGAAAGCGGCTGGAGAGGCAGCTTAAAAACCGAGGGCGGCGGCGTTTTGATCAACCAGTCCGTCCACACACAGGATCTGCTCTGCTTTTTGCTCGGCGACCCGACTGCGGTCGATGCGACGATGACCAACCACCATTTAAAAGACGTAATAGAAGTCGAGGATACGCTCGAAGCCTATATTGACTTTAACGGCGTCCATGCAAGCTTCTATGCGACGACTTCTTACTGCGCAGATGTCGCACCGCTGATCGAAATTGCCTGCGAAAACATGATAATCCGGGTGGAAGACCCGCACGTCACGGTATATCCCAAAGACGCTGCGCCTTATCAGCTTTCCATCGAAACGCTGACCCCGATCGGCAAGAGTTACTGGGGCACCGGACACACCGCATGCATTTCGGACTTCTATCAGTCACTGCACGCCAACCGACGCTTTAGCTTAAACCTGGAAACAATGGAGCCGAGCATCCGCCTGATGCTTGGAACGTATGAGTCCGCCCGCAGCGGACACAGCGTGACGCTGATCGGATAAAAACGGAGGCGGCATGCATTCCGGCGTCCGACGGTACAGGCCGACAGATGCAGCGTGCATTCAAAACAGACTCAGCCAGGCAACTGCTGCCACTCCCCACACATAACACAACGAGGTAACCTATCATGAACACACAACATAAACTGCTCTCTTCCTGCCCGGTCAGCTGCTTTGCCGACGAAATCGCAGAATCCTTAGACCGCCAGATCGAAGTGCTTTCCAGACTCGGCATTTCCTACATCGAGCTGCGCAGCGCGGATGGCATAAATGTTTCCGATTTTACGATGGATTTTGCAAAAGAGGTAAAGAAAAAGCTCGATCAGGCAAATATCCGCATTTCCGCCATCGGTTCTCCGATCGGCAAAATCCGAATTGACGATGATTTCGATGCGCACCTGCAGAAGCTTTCCCATACGGAACAGATGGCAGACATCTTCGAAACAGCCTATATCCGTATGTTCAGCTTCTATATCCCGGAAAACTATGCTGCGGCAGACTGCCGCTCCGAGGTGCTTTTCCGGATGGAGGCGATGGTTGCAGAGGCTGCGCATAACAATATCACCCTGCTGCATGAAAATGAAAAAGGTATTTACGGCGACAACGCGTCCCGCTGCCTCGACCTGATGCAGCAATTTGCAGGAAAGCACTTCTCCTGCACATTCGACTTTGCGAACTTTATCCAGTGCGGTCAGGATCCGTCAGAGGCTTATGAAATGCTCTCCCCCTATATTTCCTATGTCCACGTCAAGGACGCGCTCTTTGCTACCGGCGAAGTCGTTCCGGCAGGCACAGGCGACGGACATCTGCCGGAAATTTTCCAAAAGCTCGACGCTTCCGGCTATCACGGCTTTTTGAGCCTCGAGCCGCATTTAGCCAATTTCAGCGGTCTTGCAGCATTAGAACACAACGCTGCGATTCGCACCGAAAACAACACGGAAAAGGCGTTCTGCGTTGCCTGGGAGGCATTCCGGAAGGTGCTGGGATAGCATCAAAGAGCTGCCCATACGGCAGCTCTTTTTCGTGGCATCTTATCTCACAGAATTAAACCTGTATTCCTCTTGATCTGGCGAAGTCTATCTGCAGTTTTCTTAATAGATTTTAATGTCTTTTAAGAATACTTCATCCCTCGCCGCAGTGATCTGTACCTGAATCTGACAGATGCGGTCTTCCATGTCGTTGATCAGCGGGTTCTGCTCGCCGAAGGGATTCTGCAGCTGGCAGATTTTGCGGTTTCCGATGACAGTGCCCTGATACAGCGGATACTGATTGCCGCTGCCGGACTGCGCCGTAATCCGAAAGCCCTCTACGCGCTGACCCTTGGTCAGATCTTCCCGCAGCGAAACATAGCGGATCTGGTCGGTGGGTTGCTTTAAGGAAATCGTATAGACCTTCTGCGTTTTGGGACTTTCCTCTTCCCGGATTTTGACATCCAGCTCAGTGCCGAACTCTTCTTGCAGCAGCGCGCCGAACTCTTTGAGACGCTTTACGTCCCGCTCATCAATCCGTCCGTCTGTGTTAGGCGGCAAATTCAGGTGCATACACGCATTCGACCCGACGCTTCCCAAATAGGTAGTAAACAGGCGTTCCAGGGAGTGAGGCTCCTCTTCCAGATGCCAGAACCAGCCCGGACGGATAGACATATTGATCTCCGTAGGCGTAAAGGTCAGCCCCTTCGTGTAGAGAATATTCGGCATCGTTCCTAACTCCTGTTCGGTATTGTAAATCCAGGAAAGGCTTCCTTCCTCCGCCATCGGTCCGGGACCCGTCTGCACCCTGCCCAAATGACACAGTTCGGACGGGATGACCGCCCATTCGGAATGTCTCGGTTTACCGGCTTCGTTGCCACACCACCGGATATCCGGTCCGAAATCGTTAAAAATAACCGCATTGGGCTGATATTTCCGGATCAGCTCAATATAACGAGGAAAATCGTATACCTGTTTTCTGCCGTTTAGACCTTCTCCGCAGGCGTTGTCAAACCAGACATAAAAGATGTCGCCGTACTCTGTCAGAAGCTCCGTCAGCTGGTTGCAGAAATAGTCGTTATATTCCGGTGTCCCGTAGCAGGAAGCGTTCCGATCCCACGGAGACAGATAAAATCCGAACTTGATGCCGCCCCTTTTACATGCTTCGGCAGCTTCCCGGACAACGTCTTTTTTGCACGGGCTGTTTTTCACAGAATGCTCCGTATATTTGGAAGGCCAAAGACAGAAACCGTCGTGATGCTTTGCAGTCAGCACCATTCCCTTCATGCCTGCTGCCTTGATAGCTTCCACCCACTGATCGCAGTCCAGATTTTCAGGATTAAAAACAGATTCCGGCTCGGTTCCCTCTCCCCATTCCCGGTTCGTAAAGGTATTTACCCCAAAATGAATAAACGCATAGCTTCCCAGCTCATACCAGTCCAGCTGGCGCTTCGACGGCACAACATGGGCCGCCTCCTGTAAAAATTGAATCATTCCGTTTCTCCCTCTGTAATTTTATGTTTCATTCACTTCTGCTCTATTATACAGACTGTTTGACATTTGTGTACCTTCTTTTTCTAAAAAGACTTCCATCCGTCCGAGGCCACAGACTTTCCCTTCTTTCAAAACAGGCGCCGTATCACTGCGGCGCCTGCTTCCGCAATTATTACAAAATCAGCCCCAGTTCCTATCGTTCCAGATAAGAACCGGGGCTGTTCTCTCCTTACACTCTTACGATGTAATCGTTCTTTCTCGGCTTTGCCTCCGGCAGCGGACCGTCCGCATAGCCTAAGATACAGCAGGCAACGCCAGCATAGGTATCTGCAATTCCCCATTCTTTCATCAGTGCTTTGCCTTCTGCACTTTCAAACATCTCCTTTGCGCGGTTGATCCAGCAGGAGCCAAGCCCGACTGCATAAGCGGCAAGCATCAGATTGCCCATCACGAGCGAACCGTCCTGCAGCCATGTTCCGGCATTTGTATCTGCAAAAACGATCACTACAGTAGGCGCTCCATAAAACGGATCGGAATCTGCTCCCATAACCGCCCCGTTCATTTTGGAAAGCTTTGCAATCAATTCAGGCTCCTGAACCACAACCATCTTCGCGGGCTGACGTCCCATCCCGGACGCCGCATAAGTTCCAGCCTCCAGAACTGCATCCAGCTCTTCCTTCGAAATTTGTTCTTTCCGATAAGAACGCACGCTTCTGCGTTCTTTGATACTCATCAGTGTTTCCAGTTTCATACTATCCTCCATTCCGCAGGCGCTTTGCGCCGAAGGAATCGCGAGCAGAAGTTCCAGTTCTGCTCTGCGATCCTAGCTACTTTGTGACGCCTGCGGCACAAATAGCTGTGAGAAAATAAGCGATCACGCTTATTTTTCTCACTATCCTCCATTCATTTTTGCTCATGCCAAGCTTGAATTACAGCTAAGTTCATGGTACGATATTTAAGATTCAAAATCAAGCAGTTCCTGAACCCGGGTTTGTTTGATGCACACTACAGAAAAGGATTTCTTACCTATGATTAAAGATTTATTTTCCCAGAAACAGACCCTTTCTTTTGAGGTATTTCCTCCCAAGAAGGACGACGAATTTACAAATGCGCAGAACGTCCTGCATCAGCTTTCCGAGCTGCAGCCGGATTTTATCAGCGTAACCTACGGTGCAGGCGGCAGCCGTTCCAAACGCACGGTGGAGCTGGCTTCCTTCATCCAGAACAGTCTTCACATCCCGGCAGTTGCCCATATGACCTGCGTTGGCTCCTCCAAAGAGGACATTCTCGCCGTTACCGATGACATGAAGCAGGCGGGTCTTTCCCATGTACTGGCACTTCGCGGTGACCGCCCGACCTGGATGGATGATGCACAGTTTGAAAACCGTGCCTTTGCCCATGCTTCCGACCTGACCCGCTTCTTAAAGGAGCACACGGATCTGGAAATCGCAGGCGCATGCTATCCCGAAAAGCATTTCGAAGCAGAAAGCCTTGACACCGATATTGCTTACCTGAAAGAAAAGCAGGAAGCAGGCGCAGCGTTTTTCATTACTCAGCTGTTCTTTGAAAATGACAGCTTCTACCGTTTCCTGGAAAAGAAAAACCATGCAGGCATTACGCTTCCGGTCTGTGCAGGCATCATGCCGATCACTTCCGCAAAGCAGCTCGGCACGACGGTAACCCTCTCCGGCTCTTCCGTTCCGAAAGAGCTTGCCGACATCATTGCGACTTACGGAGAAAACCCGGAAGATATGAGAAAAGCCGGTATCGATTATGCGATCCGCCAGATTCTTGATTTAAAGCAGCACGGCGTAGACGGCATCCATATTTATTCCATGAACAAGCCTAAGACAACCCGCACGATCGTGGAAGCGATCCGATAAGAACGAACCTTTCAAATTTCCTGCGGAAATTCGAAAGTAGCGCAAAAAAGAGAGCCTCCCGGCTCTCTTTTAAATAGAACCTTCTAAATTCCCTAACGGGAATTCAGAAGTAGCGCAAAAAAGAGAGCCTCCCGGCTCTCTTTTTTGCTTCATTCCCACTCTGTATCGGAGATTTCTACTTTTTTATCCCGCAGCATCAAATCTGCCACTGCTTCCTTTGCGGGCTTTCCGCCGAACAGCACCAGATTGACCTGCTCGATGATCGGCATCGATGTTTCGTACTTGTGTGCCAGACCCAGGGCTGCCTTTGCAGAATACACGCCCTCAACGACCATCTTGACTTCGTTCATGGCCTCTTCCATCGTGTATCCTTTTCCGATCAGGATGCCTGCGCGACGGTTTCTCGAATGCATGCTGGCACAGGTTACAATCAGGTCGCCGATTCCGCTCAGTCCAAAGAACGTCTCACGGCGTCCGCCCATCGCAGTGCCCAGGCGCGCAATTTCCGTGATACCTCGCGTAATCAGTGCAGCCTTGGTGTTATCGCCGTATCCTAAGCCGTCTGCAACGCCCGCTGCCAGCGCAACGACGTTTTTGAGTGCTGCACCCAGCTCGATACCAAGCACATCCGGGCTTGTATACACGCGGAATACCGGGCTCATAAAAATGCCCTGGATTTTTTCCGCAATTTCCTTTTTCTTAGAACCGACAACGATCGTCGTAGGGATTCCCTTGCCCACCTCTTCCGCATGGGACGGACCGGAAAGCACTGCAACCTCCGCCTGCGGAACCTCTTCTTCAATGATCTGAGAAAGCGTCATCAGCGTGTTTTCTTCCACGCCCTTTGCAACGTTTACGATGATCTGTCCCTGTGCTGCCACATCCTTTAACTGATGCGCCGTGCTTCTGGTAAACGGGGACGGAACTGCCAAAACGAGCAGATCCATACCCTCCACAGCAGCCTTTAAATCTGTCGTGAATACCACACTGTCATCCAGAATGACTCCCGGCAGCTTGGAGGTCTGTTCATGCTTTTCCTGCAGCATCGTAATCTCATCTGCAAGTGCGCTCCAGACCGTTACCTGATGTCCGTTATTTGTCAAAAGCCAGGTCAACGCAGTGCCCCAACTGCCTGCACCGATCATACCGATTTTTGCCATAGTTTTTACCATCCTACTCTAATTTATATCTGCTTTGTTTCTTAGTTCAGCGCTTCTTTATTTTTCTTAAAAAGATAGGTCTTGCGTTCTGTACCGGAAAGCAGACGTTTGATATTCTCCCGGTGCTTCCAATACGCCATTGCCGTCAGAAACGCCGCGATCCCATACATTTCAATCCGGTGTCCGACCGGCATGGAAAACAGATCCATCTGTCCCATAATCACCATTTCAATCAGGAATCCTGCATAAACCAACAGGGAACCGAGGGAAACATAATGCGTCAGCAGGAAGGTACCGAAAAACAGGATCACACCCATTGGGATAAATGCCGGATGGATCGCCAGGATCAGGCCTGCTGTCGCAGCAATGCCCTTGCCGCCCTTAAAGCCTAAATAAAACGGATAGTCGTGTCCCAGAATTGCACCGAGTGCCGCATACATCGCAAGCAGATAATACATATCCTCATGTACACCGCCTGCAAACAACAAACGCACTGCTGCGATTGCCAGGATACATTTTAAAATATCTCCTGCCAGTACGATCAGTCCTGCCTTTGTACCGAGCACGCGCAGCGTATTTGTCGTTCCCGCATTGCCGCTTCCGTAATTGCGGATATCGATTCCATGCAACTTTCCATAAATATAGGCAGTCTGAAACAGACCGAACAGATAGCCGATGGCTACACAGACCAGACGTTCCATCATTCGTTATTCTCCTTCCTCTCTCTGATAATGAATTTCAGAGGTGTTCCGCGGAATCCAAACGCCTCGCGGATTTTATTTTCTATATATCTCGTATACGAGAAGTGCATCAGCTCTTTATCGTTGACGAAAATAACAAATGTCGGAGGCTTTACCGATACCTGCGTAATGTAATACAGCCGCAGGCGCTTTCCCTTGTCCGTCGGAGGCTGCTGCAATGCAACCGCTTCCGCCATAATTTCATTCAATACGCCCGTTGCAACCCTCAGCGCATGGTTCTCAATGACTGCATCGATCGTCTCAAACAGCTTGGGCAGACGCTGCCCGGTCAGTGCAGAAATGAAAATAATCTCTGCATATGGCATAAAGGAAAGGGTGTTTCGGATCTTTTCCTGGAAACGATAAATCGTCTTATCATTTTTCTCAATGGCATCCCACTTGTTGACCGCAATGATCATGCCCTTGCCCCGCTCATGAGCAATTCCTGCAATCTTGGCATCCTGTTCGGTCACGCCCTCTTCCGCATCGATGACAAGCACGACGACATCGGCGCGCTCTACCGCGCTGACGGTGCGGACGATCATATAGCGCTCCAGCTCTTCTTTAATTTTATTTTTGCGTCGAAGACCTGCCGTATCAATGAAGATGTACTCTTTTCCGTTATGCACTACCTCGGTATCCACCGCATCCCGCGTTGTACCTGCAATATTGGAAACGATCACCCGGTTTTCACCGATCAAACGGTTAATAATGGACGATTTGCCGACATTCGGTTTTCCGACAATCGCAATTTTCGGACGATCATCCTCCTCTTCCATCTCTGCATCTTCAGGAAAATGACGTACAACTTCGTCCAGCATATCGCCGATCCCCATCCGGTTTGCCGCAGAGATCGGCCACGGATCACCGATCCCCAAATTATAAAACTCATAGACATCCGCCATGTATTTCTGGAAGCTGTCTACTTTGTTGACCACCAAAACCACCGGCTTGTGGGAACGGCGCAGCATATCCGCTACCTTGGAATCTGCATCCACCAATCCCTGCTTGACATCTACCATAAACAGAATCACGTCCGCCGTGTCGATGGCGATCTGTGCCTGCTCCCGCATCTGGGACAAAATGATGTCCCCGGAATCCGGCTCGATACCGCCGGTATCAATCAGGGTAAAATTTTTATCCAACCACGAAATGTCCGCATAAATACGGTCTCTTGTAATGCCCGGTGTATCCTTTACGATAGAGATCATCTCTCCCGCCAGTGCGTTGAACAGTGTCGATTTTCCGACATTGGGTCTGCCAACTACTGCAACGATTGGCTTTCTTTTTCTTGCCATATATGCTCCTTTCCTTATAACGGACAACATTTCTCCCGCCTGTCCTTTGGCAATGCGCTGATTTTTCTAAACTGCACAGCTGCAATTTCCGGACTGGGGTTAAAATTTGCCCAGCAAACTTTCCGTAAAATCATATCCGCTTGATTTTACAATATTCACGGGTACTTGTAAAGCGCTGGAAATATCCTCAACCGTATAGTCGTCCAACAGCACCCTTTCGCCGCTTCGAAGGACGTTGATCGGCAACAGCAGCTCTTCGCCCAGATGCTCGCCCTTTAACTGCGCCATGATATCCTGTCCGGTTAAAAGCCCTGTTACCGTAATCCGTTCCCCAAAAAAGTCGTTGCGGATCGGATGCACATGGACACAGAGCCCCGGAAATTCTTCCTCCATCCGTCTCGCCATCCGTTCGATGTAGGGTGCGACAATTCTGCCGGTTACTGTAGAAATTTCCCGCTTTCTGTGATTCCAGCGCTCCATCGCGCCGCTTTTTCGAAGCTGCCGCAGGGAATCTTCAAATTCTTCCAGCAAAAGCCGTATCATGCCGACACCGTTTTCCAGCTGCAGATACCCATCGTAGTTATCCTCGTCCGGAATCTCCTCTTCCGCCAGGATATACCATTCGTCGCTGGCATGGATAAAATGCAGACCGTACTCGGGAAAAAGCTTTTCCTGCCATTTGTGGATCGTCGCAAGCACCTGCTGCGCTTCTTCTTTTGTAAAGGGCTCCAGAGGATACAGCCCCTCCCGGTATTTCGACAGTCCAACCGGCACAACCGACACGCTGCGCAGATGCGGCAAATATTTCGACATGTCGGAAATGCTGCGTTCCAGCTCTGCACCGTCGTTGACTCCCTTACATAAAACGATCTGACCGTTCATCTCGATTCCCGCCTCGTAAAAGCGATCGACCTTTTTGAGCGCGTCGCCTGCAAAACGGTTGTGCAGCATCATGCAGCGCAGCTCCGGATTTGTGGTCTGAAAGGAAATATTGATCGGAGACATATGATATTTGATCACACGTTCCACATCCTTGTCAGACATGTTTGTCAGCGTCACATAGTTGCCCTGCAAAAAGGAAAGACGCGAATCGTCGTCTTTAAAATACAGTGTTTCCCGCATTCCCTTCGGCATCTGGTCGATGAAACAGAAAATACATTTGTTGCTGCAGGAACGGTAATCGCTCATCAGACCATTTTCAAAAGTCAGTCCCAGATCTTCATAATCATTTTCTATATCAAGTTCCCATTCTTCCCCGTTGGCTTTTCGCACCACCATGGTCATGGACGGCTTGGCGATCAGCACCTCCACATACTCTTCCTCGATCATATATTGATAATCAAAAATATCTTCTACCGTTTCACCGTTGATCTCCAGCAGGCGATCTCCGGGTTCTATCCCCATCTCCTCTGCGATGCTGTCCGGTTTTACAGTTTTAATCAAATGCCCTTTTTGCTTCTTCATGAACTATCCTACTCCTGCATGCTTTCTGATCGGAAATTCTTCTTTTTTTGAATCCAATTCCTGTACCTTCCTATTTTACTAGAAAAATCCCGCTCTGTCACGAGAAATTTCTTGACGCGCCAACAGGCGGATGATATAAATGAAAGGTAAATGTACTGTCTGATGAATTCCATCAGGATATAATGGAGGAAAATCAAATGCCTAATTTACGCGAACTGGAAAATGCACTTCCCGTTGGCCCTCTGAAAATCATTGCGTTAAACTCCGCAGAGAAGCTCGGCAGAAATGTCAATGATTATCTCGTAACATTCCGCAGAAATATGCGCAAGACCGTACATGACGATCCTGCATTCCGCGGCTATATCGAAAACAACTATCTGGTTGACGCCAGCTGCCCACGTTTCGGCAGTGGGGAAGGCAAGGGTGAACTACACGAATCCGTCCGCGGTACCGACCTCTATCTTCTGGTCGATGTCTGCAACCATAGCCTGACCTATTCTTTAAACGGTTATACCAACCATATGTCTCCCGATGACCATTATCAGGACTTAAAAAGAATGATTGCCGCCGTAGAAGGTAAGGCAAAGAGAATCAATGTCATTATGCCCTTCCTGTATGAAGGCCGTCAGCACAAAAGAAGTGGCCGTGAATCTTTGGACTGTGCCTATGCACTGACAGAGCTCGCTGAAATGGGCGTTACCAACTTTATCACCTTCGATGCGCACGACCCCAGAGTACAGAACGCAACCCCTCTGTGCGGCTTCGATAACTTTACCCCTCCGTATCAGTTCATGCGTGCCCTGCTCGACAACGTGCCGGATCTCATCATCGATAAGGATCATATGATGGTTATCAGCCCGGATGAAGGCGCACTCGACCGTACCACTTATTTTGCAAATGTGCTCGGCGTCAACATCGGTATGTTTTATAAGCGCCGCGATTACTCCGTGATCGTAAACGGCAAAAATCCCATCGTTGCACATGAATTCTTAGGAGATAATATTGACGGCAAGGATATTGTGATCGTCGATGATATGATTTCCTCCGGCGGAAGTATGCTTGATACCGCCCGTCAGTTAAAGGAAATGAATGCAAGACGTGTCTTCATCTGTACGACCTTCGGTCTGTTCACAGACGGCATGGCTGCATTCGATGAAGCCTATGAAAAGGGATGGTTCGACAAGGTAATCACCACCAACCTCACCTACCAGATTCCCGAACTGCTCTCCCGCCCTTACTACATCGAAGCGGACATGAGCAAATTCCTGGCATCGATCATCGACTTCATGAACCACGATGTTTCCATGTCCAACGTCCTGACTCCTACCGAGAAGATCCGTACAATTCTGGAAAAATACAACAAGCGCGAGTCTTATTTATAAATTCCGTTATCAGACAGCTATACTGTCCGGTGTCTTTATAAAAGTGCAAAAGAGAATGTGCCTTGGCACATTCTCGTAGCGCGTTTTTATTTCATAGGATGCATTTTCCTATGAAATAAAAAGAGCGAACCACTGCAAGGTGCAGAATGGTTCGCTCTTTTTTGTTCATGACAATAGAATGCTCGCAGGCGTACATTCTATTGTTTGCTGTCAACTACGTTCCAAAATCAGTCAGAGTTTACTTCATCACCATCTCTGCATCTGCAGGAAGCTCAAACGGCAGTTTTCCGGGCTTTTGCTGATACCAGAACGCCACAGAGGTATAATCATCGTATCTCGGTCCTGTCCAGCCAAGATTGTCCATTGTCATCTTAAAATTCTTCGAAAAATAAACCGGATCTTTTACATGGAAGCGGTAAAGCAAAAAGCGCTGCTGCTGGTTGTAAAACTCTTCGTTATCGCCAAGGATCGCATATAATCCGGTATACAATCCGGAGAAGGTCTGATATTTGTTCAAAATAATATCATTTCCGAACCCGTAAGATCCGCAGAAATAATCCTCCGTACCGGTATAATTTATGGAAGGGTATTTCGCACCATCAATATACATCTTGATCTCGCCTTCTACCCAGCAGGTGTTGTTGCCATTCATACCGGAGGAAAAACATACACCGGCAAACATTCCGGGACCCTCAACGTTGTCCAGCACAGTATAGGAACGTCCTTTCTGCACCGGATGCTCCTGTCTGTAAACTGCATGGAAATATCCGCTGTCCTCCGGAATTTCCCCGTGCCAGCCGGAAATCATATAAAACAGCGTCTGCTTCTGCTCTCCTCTGTTTTGCATTGTAATTTTACAATGCTTGTAAAAAGGCATCTCCCAGTAGCTGTTATAGCCGCGTCCCGGTGCAGTCAGCATCGTCGCAGCGTTCAATACAACATACTTTCCATCCCTGTCCTTGAAATTCTCATCATAAGCACATCCGAAAAATGCGGAAATCGGTGCTTCTACCGAAGGGAACTCCTCATTATCCCAATAGATTCTCATCACAAAGGAATGTCCCACATAGCCGGTAAACCAGATATGCGTAATCATACCCGGTCCGTCGGTATCGCATAAAACAACCGTTTCTCCCGGCTCAATGTCGATACAGGGACGCAATTTTTCGCAGTCCTTTGCATGCGTGCCGCCTTCTCTGGTTCCTGTTGGATTCTCTGCGGAAAACCCAAAACTCTCTCTCTGCCTGATCTGAAAAAGTGATGTCTCCATATCAAAATCTCCCTTTCGCTGCTCTTTTGTATTCCTTTTCCGTTTTACAGCTTATGTTTATTATATCTGATTTTCTTTTTTCTGAAAAGGGATAACTTGCATTTCAAAATCTATAGTTTTAAAAAGGACACAGAAAACTCCTTTGCAAAACACCTCCGGACGAGTTATACTGAAAGAAAAACGGGAGTGTCATACATGGACCAGAATGAATCCAAAATGCAGATCGCAGTACTGATCGATTCAGAAAACGTCAGTTCCAGATATGCATCTATCATTTTTAATGAAATCGAAACCTACGGCTTTGCCACTTATCGCCGCATCTACGGTAACTGGACAAAAAATAACGGCTGGAGTGAAAATATTCTTCTGGAGAACTCCATCACACCGATTCAGCAGTTTAACTATACCTCGGGCAAAAATTCTTCCGACATGACCATGGTCATCGACGCGATGGACATCCTCTATTCCGGCAATGTAGACGGTTTCTGTCTCGTCACCAGCGATAGCGATTTTACCCGGCTCGCCATGCGCCTGCGGGAAGCCAATATGTACGTGATTGGTATGGGAGAATCCAAAACCCCTGCCGCCCTCACAAAAGCGTGCAACAAATTCATCCATCTGAATCTGATTTTTGAAGCAAGTGTTACCCTTTCCGAAAGTCAGACCGCCGAACTGCATGAAGACTTTTCCTCCGACCGCAGCGTCAAAGCGAATGCAGTCACCCCGATCGCTGATATCGAAGAAGCCATCATTTCTGTCATCAACGATAATGAAAACAAAGGGAAACTCACCTATATGGGAGAAATCGGCAGCCGTTTAAACAGCAAATTCACCGATTTCGATGTCCGCAACTACGGATATACCAAGCTCTTAACATTTATTCAGGACAAATGCGCCAAGCTCGAGCTGGTGAAAGAAAATTCCTCTTATTATGTGAAAGTCCGCGAAATAAACAATGTTTCCGAAATGCAGAAGGAAGTAACGGATCTCATTGAGAAAAGCGGCGGCAGTGTGGATAATCTCTCTGTCATCTACGACTGCCTGAAAAAGAAGCATCCGGACTTTGACCTAAAGGATTACGGCTACAGCCGCCTGTCCAGCTTTTTACGCAGCATGGGCAATATTTCCGTCCGTGGAAACGCTGTTACCCTAAAGGATGCAGCAAAGCAAAAGACTCGAAAAAAAACAAAACAATAGAATGCACATTTCGCGAATCTTCTATTATCACGAACTATGAGAAACACGCTCCGCGAGTTTCTCAA
>ERZ773218.1078-NODE-1078-length-28401-cov-4.565300_pt1 | contig 28401 bp, 22 predicted proteins | sample MGYA00580527_ERZ773218 | MGnify/ENA primary metagenome ERZ773218 (study PRJEB29015, sample SAMEA2737763) | human gut metagenome | biome: human gut; feature: human-associated habitat; material: faeces | place: China | collected 2012 ...
TTTTCGGGTCTTTCGCGTCGATGCAGAGCGGCAGATGAATGAGTTCGAACAGATCGGTCTGCTGGCAGGTGATCTCGAAATGGCAATAGTAGGTGCGGTATGGATTATGGATATCGGTAAAAAACGCCTGGTTCGTGTAGGCGGGGAGCAGATACAGCTGTCCGCTTGTTGGATGGATGGTTGTCTCATCGATGCAGATGGTTCCCTCCCCCTGCAGGACGAGCTGAATGCTGGAAAAGGGCGGAACTGAGGAATCACATTTCCACGTCTCGTCACAGATGATGAGGTTGGCGCGCTCCAGACTGACGGTCGCTTCGCGCAGGCGGTTTTGGATAATCAGATTTGTTTCGTTCATAGTTTGTCTGTCCTGTTGCAGTAGTTAAGCATGATTTCGCAGATTGTTTTGTGTATTGCGCATCTACAGTCCGCTGGAAATTATAATCATTATTCTATCATACAAAAAGGAGATTTTGCAAATGGCACACAAGATCAGAGAAGTTTACATTGTACATCATTCTCACACAGACGTTGGTTACACAGACCTGCAGGAACAGGTTATTTATAACCAGGCGAATAACATCCGTCGGGCAGTAGAGCTGATTGCGGATGGCCTGGAGAAAGGAACCAATCAGAAAGGTCTGAAATGGAACTGTGAGACCTGGTACTGCGTAGAACAGTTTTTAAAGGTTGCAACGAAAGAAGAGAAAAAGACGTTCTTCGATCTGGTAAAGAAAAACAGCATCGGTCTTTCTGCAAATTACTTAAATTTTAATGACCTGGCGGACTGCGAATATCTGACCGAGAAAATCCATGAGATGCAAGAAGTATGCGCTGAGGAAGGTGTTACCGTAAAGACGGCGATGTTTGCGGATATCAACGGCATTTCCATGGGACAGAGAGATGCTATGCTCGCAAACGGCGTTGAGTTCTTATATACAAATATCCACACCCATCACGGCATGTATCCGCTGTATCAGAACCAGAAGCCTTATTTCTGGGAAAATGAAGACGGCAAGCGTCTGCTGGTATGGAGCGGCGAGCATTACAACCTGGGCAACGTGCTGGGCATCGTATTCAACAAAAACGTCAACTTCATGACAGAGAATTACTTTGGCAAAGCACAGGGCGATGTTGCAGGGCCGCTGGAGAAGCTGTACTCCAACCTGACTGCAAGCATGGAGGAATATGAAGAAAACGGTTACCCCTACGATTTCTATATTACAAGCGTTTCCGGTGTATTTTCCGATAACGCTCCCATCAATCCCGCAATTGCAGACACGGTAGCGTTGTTCAACGAAAAATACGGCGAAGAAGTTACCATGCGCATGGTAACCTTACAGGAGCTGTATGATCTGATCCGCGATAAGGTAGCGGATGCCCCCGTTTACCGCGGTGCGATCAACGACTGGTGGGGCAACGGTGTTGGCAGCACGCCTTATGCAGTAAAGCATTATAAAGAGGCAGTTCGTTTAAACCGTATCTGTGACCGCTTGGAAGAAAAGACCGGTGTTCATAATGCAGAGCTGGTAAAAGCTTACGGCGATAACTCCCTGCTGTATGCGGAACACACCTGGGGACATTCCGCAACCGTAACCAACCCTTACGATACCATGGTAACAAACCTGGATATGCGTAAAAACAGCTATGCATCCAAAGCACATGAGGCAGCTGCAATGCGCAAAAACGAGCAGTGCCATCTGCTCGGCGATATCCTGCGTTACTACAATCTGTCCGGTAAGGTAAAAGCAGTATCCACCAGCCATGAAAAGAGAGTATTTCCGGTTGAGTTCTATGTGGAAACCATGAGCCTTCCGGCTGTAAAAGTAACCGATGACAAGACAAACGAAGTGATGGAGGTTCAGCTGTCCGCACATCCCCGCGGTGTTCTGGTAAGCTTCCTGGCTGAATTTGAGCCGATGGAAGAAAAAATCTTCACTTATGAAGAACAGCCTGCACCGGCACACACTCTGTTTACCAGAACCGCATGGGTCGGCGCAGAGCGCGTGCGCGATATTATCAATACTTATGATACCGAAAGCTATAAGCTGCCTTACGGTATGGAAAACGATTCCTTCAAAATCAGCTGGAAGGTGGGCGAAGGAATTACTTCTTTCTATAACAAAAAAGCAGAGGTGGAAATGTGCAAGCCCGGATTGGAGACTTTCTTTACTCCTGTCTATGAGTGTACCAAAATCCGCAAGGGTGTTTATGAAGAGCGCCGTCTGATCGGCAGAAATATCAGAGGCCTGCACGCGGAACAGTATCAGGGCGACTTAAAGGATGTAAGGATTCTCGATCACGGTCCGGTATTTACTAAGGTGGAACTGGTATTTGATCTGGAAGGAACGTACTACAGCAGCGTTATCATCAAGATGTACAACAAGCTGCCCAAGATTGAGTTTTCTTATCATATCGCAAAGACACTGAGCGAGGATATCGAGAGTGTATTCCTGCCTCTGGCATTGAACCTGCCTGACGCAGAGGTTTCCATCCGGAATGGCGGCGTAGCCATGCGTCCCGGTATCGACCAGCTGCCCGGCACGAATATGGAGTACTATCTGGCAGATGAAGGCCTGATCTACCGTACCAAGGATCAGACGATTCTGGTAAATACATTTGATACCCCTCTGCTGTATATGGGAGCAATGGAATCCCATCCGATTCTTCTGTGCGATAACAGGGAAGAAAACAACAAGCGTCCGGTTTACAGCTGGATCATGAACAATACCTGGGAGACAAACTTCAAGATGGATCTGTCCGGCTTCAGCGAATTCCGTTACGGCGTGGAGATCGTAGACAACGGTTCTGTAAAAGAAGGCATGGAGCGTCTGTCTGATAACGATAAGGGCGTTGTAACCTTTATCTGCGGTTAAATGTGATTGATTTTTAATGCGCAGCATGAGGAGTAAAATGGAAAAGAAAAATTATATTCTGTTGTTTCTGCAGATTGCAGCGATTGCCGTATCCGGAGTATTCGGGGGAGATACAACATTTGCCCTGATTACGGCGCTGATCGGCATTACATTCAATTTCCTGGTATCGATGAATATCGCGTCCGGATTTTTATTCGGATTCGTGTATGCGGTATGTAATGGTATTCTGGCATGGCAGACGAACGTTTACGCAACCTTTGTATTCATGATCTTTATGCAGGCGCCGATGGCTCTTTACAGCTTCTGGAAATGGCATGGCAAGAAAAAAGAGACCGAAGCGATTATGAAGAAAATGAACCGCAGGGAACTGACCTTTATGATCGTTGGCGCGATTGTGCTGTTTGCGATCATGGCGGGAATTCTGTCCGCGGTAAACGGTGCGCTCAACGCAAACGTATTGTTTGACACGTTTTTCTTTGTCTGCAGCGTGACGGCCTGCATCGGTCTGGCAGCCTGCTACAAAAACGCGTATATCGTAAACCTCGGTTCCGGAATCGGAGGAACAATCCTCTGGCTGTATAAGGCGATTACGATGGAAACCGGAATTTCCATGGCAGTATTTTTCGCGATCGTTGCGATCAACTCCGCACTGGCTGTGCATCAGCAGTATGGGAAAGCGGCGGGGAAAGTAAAAACGGCCTGAAAAATCTGAGAATATCTGTAATAACCCGGTGAGGTGGCTATCGACAGGTAAAAAAGTATGGTATGATAAAAGACACCGATAACAAAAAGGAGGGGTCTCTATGAGCAGCAAAATGACTGTCAAAAAGGAAGCGATTATGGCCCGATTTGGGGGAATGGGGTTCCATAACAGCGAAGCAAACGTCTGGCGGGAGATGGATGATGTCCAGTTCAACCAGTATGTCGGCAAGGTTTATCGGGAGCTTTCGCCCGGTTTTTCCAGAATGTGGGGAGGCTTTCCGGAATGGACGAAGGAAGAGATGGACGCGTTCGCAGAATACTGTGAAAAAATGCAGTGTAAGGTTGGTGCAACAATCTATCTGACCGGACATTGCGTGCGGTATGAGACGGACGAGGAGCTGACTGCGTATGCATCGAATGTTGCAGACCGTCTGGAGTATCTGATCTATGAAAAGGGTCTGAGCAACGTTAAGATTTATTGTATGTCCAATGAACTGAGCCTGGATGACTGGGGAGACCTGGCATTTGAAATGGCTACGTTCAAAAAATATCATACCTATCTGTATAACGAGTTTGCGCACAGACATCTGCCGGTCTATCTGCTGGCGACCGATGCTTCCCCGATGGAGCGCTGGGAGACGGTGGAATGGGCGATTGCAAACGGCATGGTTCCGATTTCCAACGTATTTGGCGGACATCATTATGTAAATGACTTCGAAGCGGAGGATCTGGATTTTTATAAGATTTTCAAGCGTCACTGCTCCGATGTTGTCAATATGTTAAAGCCTTACGAGCGTCGTTTTATTCTGGGCGAGTTTGGTCTGGCGCAGGCATTCAAGCAGGGACAGAACAATATTAATGGCGTAAAGATGGACGTGTGTGATGCCTTCTATAACGGAAAGGAATCCTACTCTGCGCTGCAGATCTGTGAGATGGCGCTGGCAGCAGTGAATGCCGGCGTGTATGCGATGGCACTCTGGACCTTTGTAGATGTTCCGAATCCCCGTGATCTGCAGTACCGTCTGAACAAATGGGGATTGCTGCGCTGGGATGATACGGATTACGGCGCACGGGACTGGCTGTATGCCTATGGTCTGCTGGTTCGCTATTTCCGGAAAAATTCCAAACCTCTTACGATTTCCTCTGAGGATTATCTGCTGCGCAGCGGCGGCGTTGTAAACGATGACGGTTCCTTCTCTGTTGCCATCGTCAATCGTCACAAAGAGCCTGTTGAGATCGATATTTCTCTGGAAAATCTGAAATCAGACAAGGCTCTGCGCAGATATCTGTATGATTCTGCCAATGTGCCCCGCAGCAAATTTGCAGACCTGCAGGATTACGATGAACTGATTGCATGCGCCGGCAACAGCGTGCATGTGACCGTTCCGGCAAGCTCCATCGTTCTGCTGACAACGGATTACACCGATCATAAGCCGGCAGCAATTACAGGTATTTGTGCAGAAGACGGGACAGTTACCTGGGAAGCCTCTACAGAGGCAGAGCATCGCTATTATCGTGTATACAAGGGCGATTCTGCAGACTTTGTTCCGACAAAGGAAAATCAGGTTGCCTCCACCATCGCAACGTCCTTTACGGATCCTGACGCAGCGCCCGGATTCTATAAAGTGGAATCTGTCGATGCATGGGGAAATCACTAAACAGCGTTAAAGCGAACCAGACGGGGAGAAGTCCAGCGGATTTCTTCCCGTCTTTTGCTGATTTTCGGAGACAAAAGGAGAAAAGAACGCTATAATTTATAGTCAGAGTGTGAATGGCCGACAGACAGTGAAAATGTATGTCGGCAGCTGTAGTGAGCAACCAAAAAATGAGGAAGAAGCGATGAATGAGATGACCTATAACGAAGCGATTGAATGGATGGATTCAAGACACTGGAGCGGCACGGGAAAAGGGATCGTGCGGTCACAGGAGCTTTTGGAACGGCTTGGAAATCCGCAGGACAAGCTGAAATTTGTACATGTGGCGGGTACGAACGGCAAAGGTTCGGTCTGCGCGTGCCTGTCGAAAATTCTGACGGCAGCCGGCTATCAGGTTGGACTGTTTGTTTCTCCCCATTTAAAACGTTTTAACGACAGGATTTATTTTAACGGAACAGAGATCGGAGACGAAGATTTTGCGAGGTTGGCGTCACGGATCCGAACACAGGCAGAAGTCATGAAGGATGCGCCGACGGTGTTTGAGATCATGACGGCAATGGGGATGCTGTATTTTGCAGAAAAACAGTGTGATCTTGTGATGTTGGAAGTCGGCATGGGCGGCAGGCTGGATTCCACCAATGTGATCCGAACGCCGGAGGCTGCTGTTATCACCTCCATCGGACTGGATCATACAAAGGAGCTGGGTGATACACTGGAAAAAATCGCGGGAGAAAAGGGAGGCATCATAAAAACAGGCGGCACGGTCATTGTGGACGGAAGCAATACAGCAGTTATGCCGGTATTTGAAAAAATCTGTCAGAAAACAGGCGCGTTGCTTGTTACAAGCGCGCCGGAACAGATCCGGAATGTTGTGTTAAGTCCGGCGGGCGAGGTCTTTGATTATAAGGATCTGAAAGAGCTTCATCTCTCTTTGACAGGTGTCTATCAGATGAATAACGCGGCGGTGGTCATAGAAACTCTTCGTGTGCTGGAACAAAAAGGGTATAGGATCGGTGAAGCTGCTCTGCGCAAGGGGCTTTCAGAGGTGTATTGGCCGGGACGCTTTGAGCGCCTGCATGAGCAGCCGACCTTTCTGGTGGATGGCTCCCATAACCCGGACGGCATCCGGGCACTGCTGAAAAGCCTGCGCAGTTATTTTCCGGATAAAAAAATCCGTTTCCTGCTGGGGATTCTTTCTACAAAGGATGTCAGCACAATGCTGCAGCTGATCGAACCTTTGGCAGAGGAAATCGGCGTGATTATGCCGCCGTCTGAAAAAGCGATGGATAATGAAAGAATGGCGCAGCAGATCAGCCGGGAATGTTCGGTAAGGACAACGGCATTTGATTCGATCGAAGAAGGGGTTCGCAGTATGATTGAAAATGCTGAAAAGGAGGATGTGATCTGTGCAACCGGCTCGCTGTATTCGATTGAAGAGATCCGTACCTGCGCAAACCGGGAATTTCATCAAAACTGCGGAGGCTGTGAGAGACTGTGACACCGGAAGAAACTGCGCGCTTTGCTGCAGCAAAGGAGCGGATCATCGGTAAAAACCGGGAACGTAATGGTATCGGTACCCTTTCGGAAAAGACGGTTCACGCAGTGTTGAAAAACTATTACGCTCCGGATGAAACGCAGCATGAAATTCCGGTGGAGGGCTGCGTGGCAGATATCTTTAATGGAAAAGAGATAATCGAAATCCAGACCAGAAGCTTCGATCGGATGCGCCCGAAGCTGGAGCGATTTCTGCCGCTGTATCCGGTGACGATCGTGTACCCGATCCCATACTGCAAGCATGTTTTCTGGATCGACGAGGAAACCGGAGAAATTTCCGGCGGACGGAAATCTCCATTAAAGGGAAGTCCTTATCTGGCATTTAAGGAGCTGTACCGGATCAAAGCTTATCTGCAGGATCCGAACCTGAGGATCCGGATGACGTTTTTAAACATGGAAGAATATAAGCTGTTAAATGGCTGGAGCCGGGACAAAAAACGTGGCTCTGTCCGTTATGACAGAATCCCTGTTTCCATTGAAGGGGAAATGGAATTTACCTGCGCACAGGATTATGTCCAGCTGATCCCATACGATCTGCCGGAGCCCTTCACATCTGTGCAGCTTGCAAAGGCCGTGCATATTCGAAAGGAGCAGGCTGGCATTGTGTGCAATATCCTTCATGACCTCGGCGTGATGAAGCGGGAGGGCAAAAAAGGAAATGCATATCTCTACAGGGTGGTGGAGGTATGAGCTTCGATGGACACAATATCATCCAGAAAAATCTGCATTCCATCCTCCAGTGTGAGGATGCGCTGGAAAAGGTCGAGCTTTTTGACTGTGCCGGATACAGAAACATAGGAACCGCCCTGTTTGCGTTTGTCAGGGCAAAAAAAGGTAATGGAAATCAGCGGTTTTTCGGAGAGATGTTCGAGAAGCCGCTGAAATTTTATATCGAGAAGTTCTTGCATATCTTCGTTGAGCAGGATCTTTTCTTTCGTCAGGCGTGCTGTTTCCGAAATGGCGGAATCATAGCCGGTGAGAGCGGCAAAGGGAGAAAACTGGGCCGCGCGGTCATGCATGGACATCGGAGGATGGGTTTTGGAAACGTGGTGCGGAAGATGGATGATATCGCTGTAGTCTGGCTTCATGCCTTATGTCCTCCAATCTGGTTGTTGCGGTCTTTGGCGGTTGCGCCCTCTTCCAGGTTCATCGCTTTGAGCACTGCGTTTTTACCGAATTTCTTTCGGATGGAAAGCATCGCCTCCTGCAACTTTCGCTCACGCTCCAGGTCAGCAGCGTCGGCTTTCTGTTTTTGTTCTTCTGCTGCATAATCTGTGAAAAGATCGAGCTGGGTAAAGCGGTCTTTCTTTTGCAGAGCAGTGTCCTCCGGGATAATGTGGTTGGCGACAATATTCAGCCGGCGGATCAGGAGCGTCGGATCGATAAGACGATCGAAAAGATCAACGGCGGCGTTCATGATCCTATGGGAAGAGGAGGTATAGTCGTCCAGGTTTTGGGTCCCATGGGCCTGCTTTGGAATCGAGCGGCCGTAGCGGTCTGTTTCGATGGAACCGTGGTAGGTGGATCTCCGGGAGGGATCGGACAGGTTTTCAATATCGTAGCCGACGGTGAGGACAATCTGGTCGGTTACTATTTTTTTATTTACAAGATCGAGGGCGAGCTGGTCTGCCATTTCTTTCAAAACGAGCTTTGCTTTGTCTGCCTTGTACGGACAATGTAGAACCTGTCCGGAGCTGATGCTGTTGGTTTCCGGTTTGTAGGCTTTGATTTCCGGGACGGTGCAGGGTTCAAAGCCCCAGGCGTGGTCGATCAGAAGCTCTGCATTTTTCCCGAAAAGCCGATAGAGCAGGTCTTCATTTTTGACAGAGCAGCGTGCGATATCCCCCATCGTGAACAATCCGTTTTCGGCAAGCTTTCTGGCATAGCCGTGTCCGATGCGCCAGAAGTCAGTGAGCGGCTGATGTGCCCAGAGCTTTTGTCGGAATGCCATTTCATCGAGAAAAGCGATGCGCACGCCGTATTCATCTGCCGGGAGGTGCTTTGCTACGATATCCATTGCAACCTTGCAGAGAAAAAGGTTCGTCCCGATGCCGGCAGTAGCGGTGATTCCTGTCGTATCCATGACATCGAGAATAATTTTACGGGCAAATTCGCGGGCAGTCATCCCGCTGGCGGGCAGATAATCCGTAATGTCCATAAAAACCTCGTCGATGGAATAAACTACGATATCCTCCGGTGCGACATATTTCATATAGATAGAATAAATTCTGGTGCTGCATTCCATATAATGCGCCATCTGGGGCGGCGCGATCAGAAAATCAACGGCGAGTGCCGGATTCTGAGAAAGCTCCGAGAAAAAATAGGATGTACCGGAAAGTAGCTGTCCGGGCGCATGCTGTTTTCGTTCGATATTGACTTCCCGGACTCGCTGCTTTACTTCAAAAAGACGGCTTCGTCCGGACATGCCAAAGCTTTTCAGAGATGGTGTGACAGCAAGACAGATTGTTTTGTCTGTGCGGCTGATGTCTGCCACGACAAGGTTGGTGTCAAGGGGGTCAAGGCCGCGCTCCCGACATTCTACGGAAGCGTAAAAGGACTTTAAGTCGATGGCAATATAGATGCGGTCTTCCATGAAATGTGGGTCTCCTTTCTTTATTTCATAGGAAAATGCGTCCTATGAAATAAAAACGCTCCGCGAGGATGCGCACTCGGCGCAAGGGTAGATGGTTGCCGAGGCAACCGCGCCTCGGCGCGAGAATGTGCCAAGGCACATTCTTTTTTACATTGCAGTGGCTTTTTTATATTATACACGAACTGATGTTCGTTTTGCAAAGGAAATCTTTTTCTTCATGACAATAGAATGCTCACAGCGCGTGTATTCTATTGTTTGGTTCCCTATTTTTTTTGAACAGTCTTTCAGAAATCTGATATACTATCATCTATAGGATGCCCAGGGTGAAAAGGAGGATTGCTTATTATGTTCAGACAAGGAAAACAGGCTGTGAAAAAACCGGCACAGCAAAATGTGGTAATCATTTATGCCGATGATCTTGGTTTTGGGGATCTTGGATGCTATGGGAGCAGGAAGATCGACACCCCGAATCTGGACAGGCTATGTGCAGAAGGATTGAAATTTACCAACGCATATTCCACCTCTGCGGTTTGTACGCCTGCACGCTTCAGTATTCTGACAGGGCGTTATCCGTTCCGGAATGATCAGGCACATATTCTGCCGGGAGATGCAGGCTGTATTATTAAAAGAGAGCTTGATACCGTTCCAAAGCTGTTTCAGAGAGCGGGGTATCATACTGGAATTGTTGGAAAATGGCACCTGGGGCTGGGAGATGGCAGCAAACCGATCGACTGGAATCAGGAGATCAATCTGACACCGATAGACCTTGGTTTTGAGGAATCATTTATTTTTCCGGCAACGGCAGACCGTGTGCCCTGTGTATTCTTAGAGGGACGCTCGGTGGTAAATCTGGATCCAAAAGATCCGATCGAGGTTTCCTACGAAGCAGAATCTCCCTTTGAGGATATTCCAACGTATTATAAAAATCCGGAGCTTCTGCGCGTGCGCTCTTCTCACGGACACGATAAGAGCATTGTAAACGGCATCGGAAGGATTGGCTATATGCGCGGCGGAAGCAAAGCGGTCTGGAAGGATGAAGAGCTGGCGGAAACCTTTTTAAATCGGGCAAAGCAGTTTATTTCAGACAGCTGCAGGGCAGAAAAACCATTCTTTTTGTATTATGCCCTTCATCAGCCCCATGTACCCCGCGTGCCTTCTGCACGCTTTGAGGGCGCGACCGGACTGGGACCCAGAGGGGATGTGATCGCAGAGCTTGACTGGTGCGTTGGAGAAGTGATGGCTGCGCTGGAAAAAGAAGGGATTCTGGATAACACCATGATTATTTTTTCCAGTGATAATGGACCGGTACTGGATGATGGTTATCTGGACAGAGCATATGAATTAAATGGAACGCATCGGGCAGCAGGACCGCTGAGAGGCGGAAAATACAGCAAGTTTGACGGTGGTACAAGAATTCCATTTATTGTATACAGTTCTGCGCTGAAGCACCGGGGCGTGTCCGAGGCGCTGATCAGCCAGGTAGATCTATATGCTTCCTTTGCACACATGCTTGGCATCGAAACAGGAGAGGACAGCGCAGTAGACAGCCAGGACAGGTATGCGGCATTGATCGGAGAGGACCCTGCAGGCAGATCAGAACTGATGACAGAGGACTTAACCTGCGGTAAAATGCTGCGCTGCGGCAGCTGGGTATACTTATCTCCCAGCGAAGGGGCTCCATATATGCCCTTTACCAGGATTGAAACCGGATTGTCGAAGGATCCGCAGCTTTACAATATGGATTATGATATCGGGCAGCAGAACAACATCGCCTGGGATTATGCAGATCAGGTGGAGAAGATGGAAAAGCGTCTGCAGGAGATCCTGAAAAGCGAGAGCACCAGATAAAAGTAAAAAAACGTAACTGTGAGGGTACTGAACCGTTTGTAAAAAACAAAGGATGCCCGGAAGATCCGGGTAGAAAGGATTGAAAAATGGCAGGATATCTGATTAAAGAAACCACTTGCGAGGAACGCAAACAGATCGTGGAGGAGGCACTTGGCAATCTGTCCGCCAGCTGCGACGGCTGCATGGCGGGACTTGCGGATATGTATCAGGATTACATCGACGGCAAAAAAGAAATCCGTGACATCAACATGGAATTCAACGCCAGATACGAGAGAGGAGACATGGATCGGGAAGAAAGAAGAAGCTGCCCGATGTCAGTGTAAAGGGAAAAAGACAGAGACTATTTCGAAGGAAAGGTTTGGAAGAAGAATTTGGAAAGAAAATACGATTTGACAAAGGGAGATGTCTTCCGGACGATCCTGATGTTTATGCTGCCGATCCTGGCAGGAAATGTATTTCAACAGCTGTATTCTGCTGTGGATACGATCATCGTGGGGCGTACCCTTGGTTCTGACGCGTTGGCGTCGGTAGGAAGCATCGGGAGCCTGCAGTTTTTGGTGTTTGGATTTTGTTCCGGCCTTGCGGGCGGTGTAACAGTTGTGACATCTCAGTTTATTGGCGCCGGGAAAACGGAAAATGCGAGACGTTCCACAGCAGTGATCTATATGATCTGGGCGGTGGTTTCCCTGCTTTGTACCGTGGTAGGTATTGTTTGCCTGCCAGGGCTTTTGCATATTTTGAATATGCCGGAAAATCTGTTTCAGCGTGCGTATGCTTATCAGCTGGTCTGCTTTATCGGACTTGGAGGACAGCTTTTATACAACGTGGAATCAAGCCTTTTGAGGGCGATTGGAAACAGTAAAGTACCGCTTATTTTTCTGATCATTTCCTCTGTGTTGAACATTATATTGGATTTTGTGTTTATTCTGGTGTTTCATATGGATGTGGTCGGAGCAGCTGCAGCGACGATTCTGGCCCAAAGCCTTTCAGGGGTCGGCTGTCTGATCTACAGCTTTCGGAAATATCCGCAGCTGCGTGTCAGAAAAGAAGATTTTAAAATATCATTTGCTTTCTTAGCGGATCATCTCCGGGTAGGGCTGCCGCTTTCGATTCAGGACTCCATTACGGGCGTCGGAATGATGGTATTTCAGAGTGCATTGAACGGGATGGGTGCAGATGCGATTGCGGCATACACTGCATGTAATAAGCTGGAAACCTTTGTCGTGATGCCGATGTATTCGATCGCAGTTGCCATGGTAACGTTTACAGCACAGAATTTTGGTGCGAAGCAATATCAGAGAATTCGAAAAGGAATGAAGGTTTCCCTTTTGAGCTGTCTCTTTTTCAGTATTGTGGTAGGCGGATTGATCATTGTGTTCTGTAAGCCGCTCGTTTCGATTTTCGTTGGAAGCGGTGCAGTAGAGGTGATCCGGCTATCCAGGATTTACAACAATATTGAAGCCAGCTGCTTATGGTGTGCGGCGCTGTTGTTCACCTACCGGGGCGCGGTGCAGGGAACCGGAAATACGAAGATCCCGATGATGGGCGGATTTTTGGAGCTTCTCATGCGTGTTTTTGCAGCACTTTGCTTAAGCCGTATCTGGGGCTTCCCGGGACTGGCAATGGCCTATCCGCTGGCGTGGATATTTGCGGCACTGTTAAACATGTGGTATTATCGAAAGCTGGACAAAAATGATTTTCAGTGTACCAGAACTTCATCAATATGAAGAAGAATATGTTCCATGAGATAGAGGAGGACGAGTTGCTCGTCCTCCTTTGTCATGTCGGAAATCGGCTGCAGGAGAGTGATGTGGAGAATTGAGGTATCCGGAGAGCTTTCCGTAACTGCAAAGGCACAGAGACATTCTTTGCCAAATACGGAAACCTGCGCCTGAATATCACCGGTCATAACTTGGTCATAGGAGCTTTTCAGGCGATCCAGAATATCAAAAATCGCATAGACGGTCATACGCCGCGGACAGCCTAGATCCTGTTTGAGCGTGAACATGAGAGAGCCCTCCTATTACATTTTCCAATGAAAACTGGCGTTTTTTGCTTTTTTCAATGCTGCAGACTTACAGCGGCCGCAGCGTGCCTATTATTTCGGCAAGTACATTGCTGGAGTTATCAATATTTTCTTCGGATGTGCTTGCACCGACGATATAGGGGACACCGTCGATATCAGCTGCAGCGAAGATAGAAATATCGGAATCGTGAGAAACGATCCGAAATTTCCAGATAATATCGTCTTCCCGGCTTTCTGTCATGATCTCCGAAAGGGAAGCGCCGGAGACATCTTCCCAGATGCCGGAAAGGTAAGCAATACATTCGTCTGCGTTTTTTCCGGCAGAAAGTCCCTGCTCCACCTCAATATATTCCTCTTCGTTGGAGGAAAGGAAAAGAAGGAGGGCGGTTCCGCTGTTGCCGTTTGGAAGCGTAAAGCTGCTGCGTCTTGTGCTGCTGATCTGAGTGGAATCCGTGATGCATTGGATGCCTGCAGCGGTGTCGCAATAGCGCTCATAGGTAATATCCACAGGACCATTTATACGAAAGGATGTCAGACTGTTGTAAATCTGTGTGTGGTCTGTTTCGGAATCCTTTGGATAGGAGCCGACGAGCAGATATGCGCCAAAGTCATTCCTTCCTTCTACTGCAAGCAGCACATGCTGCAGGGTGGTCTGGCTGGAATCTGTTCCCTGGAAGAAAATCTGGTAAGCGGACTGTCCGCCGAAGTCGTCCGGTCCTGCGGTCAGAATCATGGCGTCGGTAAGACCGTAGCCCTCTGCGTAGGAGGAAACAATATCCTCCCGGTAGTTTTCGATGTCGGCAAGGGAATAGATCGGAACAATTGTAGCCCAGTTGAAGCTGGTTTCGATCCGGCAGTTTCTGGCATTGTTGGTAAAAGTAAAACCATCATCTGAAACGCTATACTCTGCCGGAACGTCGATGGTAGCATTTAAAATTCCGAGATCATAGGTGACAATTTCCGTACCGGTGCTGTCGTTTGAATCGCCGGAGGAAGGATCGTCCGGTGCGTCTGAATCCTGCCCGGGCGGGGTTTGAGAGGGCGTCGGCGTATCCGAACCGGGAGGTGTAGATGGAGCAGAAGGATTCATGGACGAAGCAGAGTTTGTGTAGCTGGTATTTTTTCCGGATTTTCCGGAAAGGGGCAAAAAGAGGACGAGGGCGACTACCGCGACCAGAGCGCCGCCAAGAGCGACTGCCAGAAGTGGATTTTGTTTCAGATGTGCCGACAGGACAGCAAAAAATGTGGCAGGTCGGGAAGACAACGCGCCGGTACATTGCTGCGGTGCGTTTGCCGTTGATCCGGGGGATGGCGATTGTGCCGATGCAGTTGCGACATCCCCGTTCAGCGCGTAGATAAAGGCTTCCATGCTCATGAAGCGGTCTTCCGTACGGATGCTGAGCGCCTTCAGAATCGCCTGTTCGATGGCAGGGGAAATGGAGATGCCAAGCTCGGAGGGGCGTTTGAGGGTATCGCCGTGAATCCGTTCGATGGAATCCGGCGGAAGAACTCCGGTGATGCAGCGATAAAGCGTTGCACCCATGGCATAAACGTCTGTCCAGGGTCCCTGATTTCCATGGGAAGAGTATTGCTCCTCCGGGGCATAGCCATGCTTTAGAATAACGGAAACGCTTTTCCCGTCACCGGAAGCAAAGCGCGCTGCGCCGAAGTCCAGAAGCCTGCTGTCACCGTCGGCGGTCAGGTAAATGTTGTCCGGGCTGATATCCCGGTGTAAAAGCTGCATGGAGTGGACAGAAACGAGCGCGTTCATAACAGGCAGCAGGATTTTCAATGCTTCTTCGCAGGAAATTTTTTCCCCGTGCGCAGCAAGATAGGCTTTTAGACTGGTGCCGTTCACGTATTCCATGACGAAGTATGCGGTGTTGTTTTCCCGGAAATAGTTCTGGACGGAAACGATATTCGGCGTGTTCTGGAGCTTTGCCAGAATGCGTGCTTCCTCCAGAAAACGTTCCATTCCGGATTGATAATCCTTTTCCTGATGACTGGTCAGAACGACAGTATAGCGGTCGGTGTTCCGGGTAGCCATGGCGGAGGGCATATATTCTTTGATGGCGACTTTGATTTCGAGGGTCAGGTCAAAGCCGAGGTAGGTAATGCCGAAGCCGCCGATGCCGAGGACTTTGCCGATCAGGTAACGGCCGTTTACAATTGTGCCCAGGGGAAGGGCGAGATAGGGCTGCTGCTTTGTTTCATCGAACCCGCAGACGGGGCAGACCGTGCCGGGTTCTTTTTCGGAAAAGCAGCCGTAACAGATACGTTCGGGATTCATAGTTCCTCACATTCCGCCGCAAAAGCGGCTTTTGATGATAGACAGTTGTAAAATGTTCCGGTGTATTAGGAAAAGGCTGGCGAGATCGCATCGGGACGGCTGATGCAGGTCAGGACGAAAAGCGTCCCATCGATGCTGCGGATGCGTTCCGTATGGCGAAACAGCAGCCCTACGAGCCAGTCTGTCGCGTTGTTGGCTTTTGAAAATTCAATCTGGATTTCCAAAGGTTCAATATAAAAATCTCCGCAGCAGACAAGGCTGCCCTCCCCTGGCAAAAGCACCGGGAGGGAAGTCTCTCTTTGCAGCCGGCCATCTGCCATCAGATGGTAAAAGACGGCAGCTTCGGGAAAAGAAAGCGTATCGGAGGAAAGCTCCACCAGCCGTGTTTCAAGGAGAGCCGCACAGGAAAGACCTGTTCTGGCAGAAATCGTATCAGATGCAGTCATAGGTTCTCTCATTTCTGCGCACGTTTTTTGTGCATGTCGAGTTTGTGTCAAGTGCGCGCAGACACAAATCTCGTTTATTCCTTTGCAACGAGAAAACGGTTTGAGGGATCGCAGAGGAAGAACGTATCTCCGGCATAGAGCTTTTCGGGGACGTTCGGGGCGAGCTTTTTCCCATTTCCAAGAAAGGTTCCATAGGAGGAACCGAGGTCGGTCAGGACGAAGCAGCCTTCCCCCGGATTGTAGGAAAGCTGGCAGTGGCGGCTGCTGATGCCGGGTGTGCTCTTTTCATAAACGATGTTGCAGAACGCAGGATCTCTGCCGATGGTAACCTTTCCCTTGAGCAGGTCGAAGCTCTGCCCTGCGTAGTAGCCGGTCATTCCACGCAGGATCGCATGAGCACTGGAGCTGCCTGCCGCACCGGAGTGTACAGGATTGCCGTTTAAGCCGCTTGCTGCGCCATTCGCCAGACCGCCGCCCAGGCTGCTGCTTCGATCTGCCAGGTCGCTGCGGCTATTTGTAACGCTGGCTGCAGCCTTCCTTTCCTTCCGGAAGAAAAACGTGCCCGCTGCGATCAACAGAATGCCGAGCAGGAGCAGCACAGCACTGCCGGGACCGTGGAACAGGGAAAAACCGGAGCCCGAAAACGTGTAGGGAATGCGCTCAACATCCAGGATTTTCGTCAGCTCATTGATGATGATGGCATAGTTCATGCCAAGGTTCAGCCCGGTATTGGGATCAATGGCGCCTGCAACGTTGATACCGATTACGTTTCCTTTTTCATCGACCAGAGGACCGCCGGAGTTGCCGGGAGCGATGGAAACGTCCATTTGAAATGCCTCATAGGTGGAAAAAGAGGTGGTTGTACGTTTGCTGATGATGCCTCGGGTGATTGTAATATCGTCTATATCGTAGGTGGCAAAATCCTGACGCTGGGAGGAATTGCCGGGATAGCCGAGCGCGTAGGCGGTGTCGCCGATCTTGATGTCGCCGGAGTCGCGCAGCGTCAGGGCAGTCCGCTTATCCGTCGGGGAGGGCAGCTGCAGGATGGCGATATCCTTTTCCTCCTGAGGGGAAAAGTAGACGACCTTGGCTTTTACATAGTCGTTTTCCGCTGCGGAAAAAAAGACATCAATTTCCCCTCCGTAAAGACTGGAATCATAGCGGGGATAGGTATAGGCTTTATTGACGACGTGCCCGTTTGTCACGATGTATTGAATCGGCTGTCCGGGCGTGCCGATGGCCCAGCCGGTTCCCATTCCGGCTTCGCTGTTTCCTTCGTTGTCATAGACTGTCGCATAAACCATGACGATACCGTTTCTGGATTCATAGGGATCCTCAGAGGAGCTTTTGGTCAGCCCTGTGATGCCGAAAATAGATGAGACAGCGCCGATCAGGATCAGCACAAGGGCGATCAGCTGTTTAGAAGAGAGTTGTTTGGTTTTCATTCAGTATTCTCCTTTTCCCCGTAATAATGTAAAACGATTGCGGTATAGTTATCCTGTGTGGGAAGTGCGGCTTTTCGGATTGCTGTTTCGAGCGCGCTGCAGCAGTCCTGAACCGGAAGCTCCATCGCCTCGCGGATTTGTTTCAGGGTCAGTGGATCGCTGATTCCGTCGGAGCATAACAGCAGGGTATCGCCCGGAAAAAGGGAAAGTGGAATGTGGGTGCGGTCCAGCGTGACCTCCTCCTTCCCGATATATTGGGAAAGTGCGCCTGCCTGAGGGTCAGAAAAAGCTTCCTCGATGGGAAATGCACCGTGAAAGGAACGCAGCAGCAGATCCTTTTGAAATTCCTGTCGGGTGTTTAATGCATAGAGCTGATGCTCCCGGAGCAGAAAAAGGTCGCTGTCTCCGACGCTCCAGAAGTGCAGTTGATTTCCCAAAATCCAGGCAGCGACAAGGGTGCAGCCGCCGTGGCCGTAAAACTGTTGATAGACCTTCCGGGTGCATGTAAAGATCAGCTCCGATACAGCTTTTGTCTGCGGCTTGGGAAATGGGAAATGGTTTAACAGACAGGATACGGTTTGAATTGCGATCCGTTGTCCTTCCGCCATTCCGCCCATGCCGTCACAGAGAACGGCTAAAATTCCGTCTGTTTCATAGCGGTTTGCCGGAGAAATTCCGAAGGCATCCTGCTGTTGCTCACGCTGCCCGATTCCCTGCAGGTTTGCAATGTCCAGAATAGAGGTCTTTTCCGAAGTCAGAACGGTGGTAACGCAAAGCGACTCCGGTGCCGGTTCGGATGGCTGCTGCTGAGTCTGTACTTTTTTTCGCTTTTTAAAAAAGAACATGGGCTATTCCTCGCTCCACTGAAACTGTTCGCTGCAAAGAGGCAGGAAAAGCAGTCGGCTTTTCCCGACCTCGATGATGTCGTATGCTTTGAGTGGATGAACCATTTCGACCTGTTCATCGTTGCAGTAGGTAATGCCGCGTCCCTGCCCGGGCGAAAGGGAAAAGGCATTGTGTTTGGCATCGTAAGTGACCAGTGCATGGCTTTCACGGGATACGGTATCATCGTCTGGCAGGGAAACATCCATCGCGGCAGCCCGGCCGATAAAGTTTCTTCCTGAAACGAGACGGAAATCCGTTCCGCGGTGTGGACCTTCGATGCAGATCAAAAAGCCGACTGCCGGATCAATACCGATTTTCTTTTTCATCACAGCGACTGTTTTGCCGCTGTCGAAGGCTGTCGCAGCTGCTGCAGCAGGATTGCCCGGAAAGGCAGCCACTGTCTTGCCGATATCCGCTGCAGCCACTGTCTTTCCGATCCCTGTATTCTCCTTGCAATACGGACAGCTTTCAAATCTTGCTTCATCATAGAAATGACCATTATCACACTGCTTCATAGAGTCCTCCTTGTTTTCCGAAGGAAAATGCGACTGTATTGAACGCTGCGCTGCGGTTTGCGTCAGGCGGGCATTTTCCGTTTTGCAGTTTTTTGTTACCTTCAGTCTACGCGCTGGGCCATCGTCCGGGTATGCCGTATGCGCGCCAAAACAGCGAAAAATGCGGGTTGGCGCTGGTGCGCCAGGGGAAAAATCAGAAAAAGCCGAACATCTTGGCGATGTCCGGCTTGTGACGTATTCAGATATTATGATGCCAGGGTCAAAAGGTCTAAGCCCACATGAGCTTGCTCATAGGTGGGTGAAAGACCTTTTGACACCGACATATTATAAAAGAGCTGGTTCCTGAGACTTGGAAGGCAAGACTTTACGGAAATATAATTTCAGCTCCGGTTACAGGTTTTTGCGCTGCCATTCGATGTAGGACTGGTACAGTCCCATCCGGGATTTTGCACCGACCTTTTCATAAATGGATGTGATATAGCGCTGACAGGTTCTTCGGGAAATGAAAAGGCTGTCGGCGATTTCCTGGATGCTCTTTTCTGTGTTGACGAGTTGGTCAAAAACAGACTGTTCCCGGTCAGTCAGGGAAAATGCCGTGGAAAATGTGGAAAACGGGTCTGCATTGGGAGTGTTCTGTGGATAATCCGGATCGGAGGAAATGTCCGAAGCCGTAGAGGCGGACGAATCGTTGCCGAGGGCGGCGTTTGTGTTATGGCTCGCGTTCGCTTCGCAAGCTGCCTGCATTTTGTGAGTCATAGTGCCGCCTGTCTCAGTCTGTACGCCCGGCGCTTTTAACGTACTATAGGCTGCGATCAAAATGCTCACCGTTGCGAACAGGACAAGAGCCGTGATAATCAGCGTGATGCTGTTGTTCGACGCGATCAGGGAGAGAGACAGGTTTGAGACCAGGGCAGCGCCCGCATTGTTGACGGCACGCCCCATTCCTGCCCAGAGCCGCGGGCAGCGGGTATCCTCGGACAGTGCCAGAAAGGAGGTCGTAAAGTATACGACGAAAAATCCGGAGGACAGGTAAAAGACGATCAGTCCGATCAGGAAAGAACCGCCAAGCTGCAGGATTGCGACGCTAAGGGTGGAAAGCATCATAATGCAATACATGATGAGATTCATGAAACGTCTGTTATGGAAGTCAAACAAAAACCCTGCGGCAAGCCCGCTGCAGGCGAGCAGGATGCGAGGCCACTGACCGATATCCATGGTTCCGTCTGCGTGTCCCAGTGTAACGGTGTTGTCCAGCGTACTGAAAATACAGGTCATAAAAATGACGAGAAAGATCAGCAAAACGAGCTGCGGCAGGGCACCGGAGGCAGATGGAGCAGGGAGCTTATGCTGTGAGTCGGTGCTGTCGGAAGCAACGCAAGCTGACGCGTCTGACATATGTGGACAGGGATTTGTCACATCGGACACCTGAGGGCTGGAATTTGCAGTGTCCGACATCTGAGAGCTGCGGCTTGCCTCCCGGTGCTGAAACCGGAACAGGAAAAATACGATAAAAAGTAACGCGGCGCAAAGCAGCAGCTGTTCTGCCAGGGCAGAAGAAATCAGACTGTTGTTTAGAAACTGCAGCAGGATAGCAAACCCATAGGAAATGCCGACCATGCGTGCGAAATATTTTTTGTCAGAAATTTCACAAAGAAAATGGTAATGCACCGCGCTGCCGAAGATGCCGAGAACCAGAAACAGAAGCATTCCGGCGGCAGTCAGAAGACCGGGCGGAACAGGACTGCCAAGGATTACAAAGCAGACGATTGCCAGCATTGTAAGTGTGAAAAACACAGCGCTGTGCAGACGATGGCGGAAAAACCGAAACAGCAGCGGATAGAGGCAAAAGCCGACCGCACTGATACCGAGCGCATAATTCTGGACGTTTACCGTCCGGGCGCTGGAGGCGTTCTGAGCGATCTGGTTGACATAGAAATATTCTGTGCTCAAAAAGAGAAATGTAAAAACCGCCAGCATGGAAATGGCGCGGAGGGATGAAGGTTTTGTAAGTTCCTGTTTCATAAGAGGGAAAGCTCCATTCGTATCGTTCACAAGTGTCGGTTGGCAGCTCTTTAAAAGGGGAAATGCTGTAAACCTTGAATCGGATTTCTTTTTCGTTGTATAATTCATTATATAAAATTTGAAAAAACAGTGCAATCGCTTCGCGGCGGAGAACTGAGAAAAGAGGTAACGGGAAAGAAAATAAAAAAACAACACCATAAATTTTAAAGGGGAGAGTAAAAGGTATGTACGAAGAGACACAAATGGAGAAAACCTTCCGGAAATTAAAACGTCTGGAAGAAATGCTGCATGACCGGATGTTCATTCCGGTGGATCAGGTGGAAATGAGCGTCTGGACGACGAAAAAGCCGGTGCATGAGGTGCCGGATCGGGCGATGTTTAGTCCGTGCGAAAAGGGACGAAAGTGGCTGGAGGAGGGATTGTATTGCTGGTTTCTGGGGGATTATACCATACCGGAAAAGCTGGCAGGACAGACACTTTTTATCTTTCCGAAGATCAAGGGCTATGAGGGGATGCTCTGGGTTGACAAAAAGCCCTATGGGAACTTCACCTCTAAGGTAATTCAGAATAGCTACGGCTACCATTACTGCGACCTGCTGACAAAGGGAAAAGCAGCGGGCGAGCAGCTGGAAATCGCGCTGGAATATTATTCGCATCATTATGTGCGCGGCACGCAGCCGTTTGAGGAAAGTGACGAGGTATTCGAGATCGCTTACGATCATGTGGATATCTGTGTAAAAGACGAGATCGTCTGCAACTTCTTCTACGATCTGCACATTGTAAACCAGATGGCGGAATCCCTTTCCAAGGAGCAGTTCCGCAGAGGGGATGCGGTCCGTGCGCTGTTAAGAGTGCACGAGATCATCGACTACGATATCGACCTCGCAGATCCTGTCGAATGGCATGAAAAAGCGCAGAAAGCGGACGCTGTTTTACAGAAGGTTCTGTCCGACCACAACGGACCGCATGCAGGCTTTGCAGGTCTGATCGGGCATTCCCATATGGATACCGCATGGCTGTGGCATCTGGATGAGACGGTGGAAAAGTGCGCGAGAACCTATGCAAACCAGCTGTCTTTGATGGATCAGTACCCGGATTATAAATTTATTCAGAGCTCCGCGGTGCATACCTCCTGGATGGAACAGTATTATCCTGCCATTTTTGAAGGGATGAAAAAACGGATCGCCGAGGGCAGATACGAGCCAAACGGCGGCGTCTGGGTAGAGTGCGACTGCAACATTCCCGGCGGCGAATTTATGGTGCGCCAGTTCTTATGGGGACAGCGCTATACGATGAGCAGATTCAACTATCGTTCCAACTGCTTCTGGCTGCCGGATACGTTTGGCTACAGCGCAGCTTTGCCGCAGATCATGAAAGGCTGTGGGGTGGATTATTTCCTGACGACGAAGATGGCGTGGGGCGATACGAACGAGTTCCCGTATGATACGTTTTATTGGGAAGGAATTGACGGTACAAGGGTATTTACTCATACAAACCGCACCCATATCTGGCCGGATGCGCAGCAGCTTCTGGAATGCGTCAACGGCTGCAAGGGCTACGGCATCAAGGATAAAAATGTGACGGACAGCAGACTGCTTTCCTACGGCTTCGGAGATGGCGGCGGCGGTCCGGAATTTGAAATGGTCGAAATCGCAAACCGCTTAAAGGACGTAGAGGGACTGCCCAGAACGGAGCATATCCGTGTCGGCGATTTCATGCAGAAGCTGGAAAAAGAGAGCTTCCGTCCTTCTGTTTATACCGGGGAACTGTATCTTGAGCTGCATCGCGGTACGCTGACCAATCAGCATCGGATCAAGAGAAATAACCGGAAAGCGGAAATCGCGATCCGAAATCTGGAATATATGACCGTTCTTTCTGCGCTGCAGTCGGGAAAAAAGATCAGCGGGGAGGCGATTGCGCCCCTGACCGGACTTTTGCTGCTGAACCAGTTCCATGATATCCTGCCCGGAACCTGTATTCCGCGCGTGCATGACGAATCGCTGGCACAGACCGGACATGTGATCGAGGAAGCTGCAAAGCAGATGAAAGCGCTGCTTGCGGACATGGCAGAGAAAAACAGTGCGATAGATGGCGCAGATCAAGCATCTCGGACGATTTACAATACCCTTTCCTTCGACCGGAAAGACACGGTTTATCTGCCGATTGAAAAGGACAGCCACATTGACAGTACATACGCACAGCAGATCGTTGAAAAGCTGGATGGACAGGACTACCTTGCAGTAGACGGACTGAACCTCCCTGCATTTGGCAGCCGCAGCGTAGAGCTGTCGGATGGAGCACCTGTTGAAAACGCCGACTGTGGGGCGGTAGCTTCCAGCGCTGAAACATCAGCTGCCGTGCCGTTTGTTCTGGACGGCGATCATCTGCAGACGCCTTTCTATGATGTGATCTTTGATGAAAGAGGTTACATTTCCTCCCTGATCGACCGTGAAAACGGCCGACAGCTAAAGGGCGAGGGATATGCACTCAATACGTTTCTTGTGGCAGAGGATGTGCCGGATTCCTGGGATAACTGGGATCTGGACGCGGACATCGCAGACAAATGGAGAGACTGTGCGAAACTGTTGAGCCGTAGCGTCGTTTCCTGCGGAGCGGTTGAGCTGCGGATTCGGAGCGAATATCAGCTGACGAAAAAGAGCAGCCTGCAGCAGGATATGGTGTTCTACAGCAAGGACAGAAAGATCGGCTTTGAGACAGTCATGAACTGGCAGGACGACCACCGCTTCTTAAAGGCTGCGTTTGACACTTCGGTTCAGAGCCGTTTTGCGAGAAATGAAGTGCAGTTCGGTTATATCGAGCGCGCGACCTACCGCAACACGTCCTGGGAAAAGGCGAAATTCGAGGTTTCCAACCATAAATACACTGACCTGTCTGAGCCTGGCTACGGTGTAGCAGTTTTGAATGACTGCAAATACGGCGTCAGCGTGGAAAACGGACGCATCTGGTTGTCTCTGCACAAAGGCGGCTGCCGCCCGGATTATAGGGGAGATAAAGGAATCCATGAATGCACCTATGCGCTGCTTCCGCATAACAGCGGTTTTGGCGCGGAGGCGGTCGTGCAGCCCGCTTACGAGCTGAACATCGCTCCGATCGTTATGCCTGGCAAAAAAGAGCTGGAATCCTTCGTAACCGTGGATGCGCCGAACGTTATCGTAGAAGCGGTTAAGCCGATGGAGGATGGCAACGGTTATGCGCTGCGTCTCTATGAAGCAGAAGGAACTTCCGTGCGGACGAAGATTCATCTGACAGAAACCGGTGAAAAGGTCATGCTGACAAATCTGCTGGAAGAGGAGATCGAAACGCTTCCGGATGAAAAGGAAATTGCACTGGAATTTAAGCCATTTGAAATCAAGACGATTTGTGTATTGATGAAATAAGAGCGTTCTGCAAAAACGCAAAAGCGACGGAGTGTAATGAGATCACTTCGTCGCTTTTACAATATATGGAAGAGAACCGGATGCGCTCCGCCGGAAGCTTTGATCGTGATGGTGTTGTCGGAAGTGATGCTGGAATCCCAATTGGGAAAGGTCAGATCGTTATCCTACAGGGTACGAGTGAACTGTAACGTCAAATCGTTAGTTATCACAGTCTCTTCCACTTGACACACTGGAAAAAACCGATATAATAAATTGAAAATGGTTTTTAATTTCAAAATGAACAGCTGCGGTTCATAGGGAAAGAAGATTGAAAAATAAAATTTTTCAATCGCGGGATTTGTGTCTGTGCGCACTTGACACAAACTCGGCATGCACAAAAAGCGTGCGCAGAAATGAGAGAAAAATGGCAGAACGTGTCAGATACAGAACGAAGCAACAGGAGCTGATCCGGGATTGTCTGGAAAAACACAGCGACCGGTTTGTGACAGCGGAACAGTGTATGGACTGTCTCAAAGCCGAAGGAATTCACGTTGGACAGACGACGGTTTATCGGGCTCTCGACCGTCTCACAGAGGAGAACGCCGTGATCAAAATTCCGGCAGTGGATGGCGCAGGCGCGCAGTACCGCTATATCGGAGAATTGAGGCCGGGCAGCCCGGGGCGGCTTGTCTGCCTGCAGTGCGGAAAGATCATTCCTCTGGAATGTAACAAGCTCCATGGATTTTCCGAACATATCCTGAAGGAGCATGACTTTGCGCTGGATTCCTCGCATCTGATCTTTTACGGCTGCTGTCGGGAGTGCCGCAAATTCAGGGAAACACAGGAAGGACTGCAGGATAGAAATGAGGATAAATAGAAAAAAGCAACTCGGGAAGCATGCTGTGATTTCCGGCATCAGGATGACGCAGCCGCGTTGCAGACGGGTATCAGAAAGCGGCATCCTGCGTCGTGCGTCGTTGGCGCTCTGCGCGTGCTTGCTGTTTACCGCAGTGTTTGTCGGCTGCGGAACGGAAGCTTCTGACGAACCGGTGGATCCCAACAGGCTGCAGGTGATGGCGAGTTTTTATACGATGTACGATTTCGCACAGAAAATCGGCGGCGAGCACGTCCAGGTGACCTGCATGGTGCCGTCCGGTACAGAGCCCCACGACTGGGAGCCGTCCACAAAGGATATTACCCGGATGGAGCAGGCGGAGGTTTTTATCTATAACGGTGCGGGGATGGAGCACTGGGTTTCAGACGTTCTGGCGGGGCTTTCCAATAAAAAATTGATTTCCGTGGAAGCGTCGCAGGGAGTGAGCCTGCTGCGCAGTGCAGAGGAAGAGGAGAGCCATGACCATGAAGCTGTGCATGCCGATGAGGACGAAGAGGACAGTCATGACCATGGGACCGCGCATGCTGATGAGGACGGTCACGATCATGCGGATGAAGAAGACGCCGCTGTGAGCAATGCGGCCGCGCATGAAGACGATGCCGCCGACCACACTGTTGTCGCCGCACCGGACGGTCATGACGGCCATGAGCACGGCGAGTACGACCCCCACGTCTGGCTGGACCCGATGAACGCAAAACAGGAAATGCAAAATATCTGCGAAGCGTTTTCTGAGGCGGATCCGGAGCATCGCGCAGACTATCAGGCAAATTATGAGAAATGGGCAAAGCAGCTCGACGAGCTGGACGAAACCTATCAGACGACGCTGGAAAATCTGTCGGAGCGAAACATCGTTGTGGCGCATGAGGCGTATGGATATCTGTGCAGGCGTTATAACCTGACGCAGGTGAGCATCGAGGGCATGTCGCCGGATTCCGAACCCGACCCGGGACGGATGGCAGATATTATCGATTTTGTCCGGGCAAACAACGTCCGTGCGATTTTCTTTGAAGAGCTGTCCGGCTCGAGGACGGCGGAAACGGTAGCGGCGGAAACCGGCGTGAAGCTTTTGACCCTCAGCCCGCTGGAAGGCCTAAGCGACAGACAGGAAGAAACCGGCGGAGATTATTTTTCCGTCATGGAAGAAAATCTGCAGCAGCTGACAGAAGCTTTGCGGTAAGGAGCAGACATATGAATGCGATAGAAATCAAAAATCTGCACTTTTCCTATGGAAAGGAAAATGTGCTGGACGGCGTCAGCCTTTGCCTGAAAGAAGGGCGGCTGGCGATTCTCGCAGGAGAAAACGGGGCAGGAAAATCGACGCTTTTAAGGCTTTTATTAGGAGAGCTCCCGATCGGGGAAAGCCACAAAGGGGATCAGGAGGAAGGCAGCAGCGACGGCAGCATTGAGATTCTGGGGCAGGACATCCGACAGTTTAAGGACTGGTCGAGCATCAGCTATGTGCCGCAGAACGGGATGGGTGGCTGGAAGGATTTTCCGGCATCCGTGGAAGAAATCGTGCGCGCAAATTTATATAAGCAGATCGGATTGTTCCGGTTTGCGGGGAAAAAAGAGCGGCAGCAGGTAAGAGCTGCGCTGGCGCAGGTGGGCATGGAGGAATACCAGAACCGTTTGATCGGCAGACTTTCTGGCGGACAGCAGCAGAGAGTGCTTCTGGCACGCGCCCTGGTCAACGAGCCGAAGCTTCTGATTCTGGATGAGCCGACGTCGGCATTGGATGAAAAAAATGCGTCACACTTTTACCAGCTGCTCAAAAAAATCAATGCGGAGAAAAGGATCACCGTCCTGATGGTGACGCATGACCTCAAACGTGCATCGTCCTATGCAGATGATATCTGGGTGCTGGAGGACGGAAAGGTAAAACAGGAAGCTGGGAAAGGAGAGGGGCAGGCATGAGAATTTTTGAGTATTTGTTTATGCAGCGGGCGTTTGTTGTCGGAATTTTGCTGGCGGCGGTTGTGCCCTGCGTCGGAATGGTCGTTGTCTGCAAACGTCTTTCCATGATCGGCGATGCACTTTCACATACGTCGCTCGCCGGCGTCGCAGCAGGACTTTTGCTGGGTGTCAATCCGGTGGCGGGCGCAGCGGCAGCCTGTGTGGCAGCGTCCTTCGGCATTGAAGCGATCCGCAGAAAGCTTCCGCGCTATTCGGAAATGTCGATATCCATTATCATGTCAGCAGGAATCGGTCTGGCAGGTGTGCTGTCCGGTTTTGTGAAAAATTCGGCAAACTTCAACAGCTTTCTGTTCGGAAGCATTGTGGCGATCAGCGATGCCGAGATGATTTCAGTCATCGTGGTGTCCGTTGTGGTACTTGCGTTATTTTTGCTTCTATATAAAGAACTGTTTTATATTTCATTAGATGAAAGAAGCGCGCGGTTGGCGGGTGTGCCGGTTGGCGTCGTCAATTTTATCTTCACGATTATGATTGCAGTGACGGTTTCGGTCGCAGCACGGACAGTCGGTGCGTTGATGGTATCGTCGATGATGGTCGTTCCGGTAGCTTGTGCGATGCAGCTGGGAAAAAACTTTAAACAGACTGTATGGTACGCTGTCGGTTTGAACGTACTGTTCATGATTATCGGGCTGTTTGCGGCGTTTTATCTGGGCCTAAAGCCAGGCGGCACAATCGTTTTGGTGGGCGTTGCAGCACTTCTGATCATTTTTATCGGGAAACGGATTGTGTTCGGAAAGCAGGAATAAAGTCGCAATTGACACAGGAAAAAAAGCGTGCTACCATGTTTGCAGTCAATGATGACTAACAAAAGAAAGCTATGCCGTACGACAGGTAGTATAGACGTATCCTGCGCCGGTCGAAGGAGGAAACGAACATGATGAAAGCATCTGATGCAAAGAAAATCGGTTTATTTTTAGGAGGCGTATTGTTCGGAACAGCCGGAATCAAGATCCTTTCCAGCAAAGACGCGAAGAAAGCATACGTACAGTGTACCGCAGCAGCGCTTCGCGCAAAGGACAGCGTTATGAAGACCGTAACAACAGTTCAGGAAAACGCTGGAGATGTTCTGGCAGAAGCAAAGCAGATCAACGAAGACAGAGCTGCAGAAGAAGTGGAAGCTGAAGTAAAAGAAGAAGCCTGATTCAGGGCAGTGGGGGGACGGAGCCGGAGACGGCGCCGTCCTTTTTGACGGAGTCCCATTTTCTGAAAAAGCGCGAAGCGTATCAGCGGAGTGGAGATAAGATTGAAAATAAAATTTTCAATCGCGAGATTTGTGTCTGCGCGCACTTGACACAAACTCG
>ERZ773218.1097-NODE-1097-length-27958-cov-7.244777_pt1 | contig 27958 bp, 28 predicted proteins | sample MGYA00580527_ERZ773218 | MGnify/ENA primary metagenome ERZ773218 (study PRJEB29015, sample SAMEA2737763) | human gut metagenome | biome: human gut; feature: human-associated habitat; material: faeces | place: China | collected 2012 ...
TGGCTTCGCCACGGGTCCCTACGTTTCGTCACCACTCGCAACCGCGCCTTACTTCGTGAGGCGCGAGTGACGATAGCACGGCGGCGGACTGCCTGCTGGCGGCATTGCTGCGCTCGCCGCGGGACGGGGGCAAAAAACGACCGCGTCAGCGGTCGTTTTCTTCTATGGGAATCTCACCGTGCTCCTGTTCGAAAGCTGCGATGCGGCGCTTGATCATCTGCTCCAGTTCACGGTTTTTGGTGCGTCCCTCGTATTCAGCGATATATCCGAGCTTTTCCAGCAGCACTGGATCGGTGCGCAGGGTGTAACGACTTTTTGAATCCATTTGCCAACCTCCGTGACGAAGTATTGACAAAATTTTAGCGTCAAATTATACTAAAAAGAAAAAGTGACGCAACAATGACGCACAAAAGGAGGAAATAAAATGACAACTTATCGAAACCTTTACCACGGCATGGTGCGCAGCATGAGCGAGGCCATTGATCTCTACGACGAGGGCAAAGGCATCCTTGCCCGCGAAGTCCTGAAAAAAGCCCTGCTGGACGCAGAAGAGCAAATCATCGCGCAAGATATCATTCCCGACAAACCCATCAACAGTACCGACCCAGCGAAGGACTAAAAAAGAAGCAGCCCTGAGCGCGGCGAGCGCAGCAATGCCGCCCCCGCAGGCAGTCTGCCGCCCTTCTTCCGTCACACGCGCCTCACGATAGTAAGGCGCGGTTGATACCGCTAACGACTCGCAGAGACTCGTGGCAAAGCCACGTACACCGCACCCGATTCCGCAGGCCGCGCAGCTCTTCGAGCCTCAATCTCGCAATGTAGCGGGGTCGAGGGGCAAGACCCCTCGCGTTCTCTTGGGGTTTCAAAGGGGCCATTCTCTCACGTGAGAGAATGGCCCCTTTGGCTCGTGCAGCGCTGCGCGCTGCTTACTTCTTGTTAGGATTATAATAATCCGTCTCCTCCGGCAGGACGATCGGCAGCCCGTTCTGATACACCGGAAGCGTCTGGAACTTGAATCTCGACACCTTGTGCTTGCGGTCGATCTGCTCCTTGATGGCGGGGTCGACCTCGCCCTTGCGGATGTACTCGTTCACCGCGTGGTAGGTAAAGCCGAGGTTGTCCTCGTCCGTCTTGCCGGTCAGGCCGTCGGACGGCGGCTTGATGAGGAAGCGCTCGGGCAGACCCAGCTCTGCGCCCAGCGCGATGACCTCCTCGGTCGTGTACATGCCGAGCGGCGAGAATGCGCCCGCGCTGTCGCCGTAGATCGTGCAGTAGCCGACCCAGTCCTCGGAGAGGTTCGAGGTATTGATGACGATGCCGCCCTCCTCGCTCTGCGCGATGGCATACAGCGTCGCCATGCGGATGCGGGACGGCAGGTTCACCTTCGTCTGGCGGCTCGCGTCGATGCCCACGCGCGCCATCTCGTCGAGAATGCCGCTCGTGCCGCCGTGAATATTGAACGTGTAGTGGCGGATGTTCAGCACGTCGACAAGGCCGTTGGAATAGTCGATGTCCGGCTGCACGCCGTCGGGCATCAGCACGCCGACGACATTCTCGCGACCGTAGGCCGCCACGCTCAGCGCCGCCGTGACGGAGCTGTCCTTGCCGCCCGAAATGCCGATGACGGCGGTCTTGCCTCCGCAGGCCTTCATCTGCGCGCGCATCCAGTCGAGAAGTCCCGGAAGCTGCTGCTTTGCGTTGAATTCTGCCATAGTCTTTTGCTCCTTCATATTACTTCAGCAAAGCGGGAAGGCTCCCCTCCCTGCTGAAAAAAATTTGCTTTTGTTGTACCACACTTCCGCTAAGCTTTCAAGTACCCTTCGGCCTGCTTTAAAAACATTTCCCGATATTTTCCGTTCTGCGCCATCAGCTCCGCGTGCGTGCCGGATTCTATGATTCTTCCATCGGAGAGAAGATAAATTCGGTCCGCGTCCACGACCGTGGAGAGCCGGTGCGCGACCATAACGGTGGTCGTCGGCGAGCGGTCGAAGATCAGCTTTGCGATGCGGTACTCGGCGATCGGATCCAGCGCGCTGGACGGCTCGTCGAGGATGAGCAGCCCAAATTCGCTGTGCAGCAGCCGCGTCAGGCATAGGCGCTGCGCGTCTCCGCCCGAGAGCACCGCGCCGTTTTCGTCGAACTCCTTCGTGACCTGCGCGTCCAGAGAAAGCCGCAGGCCGACCTCCTCAAGGCAGGATTTGAGCCGCGCATCGTCCGCGTCGGCGTAGGCCGTCATATTTTCGCGGACAGACAGCGCGTACAGGCGGGACTGCTGAAACGCGATGCCGATCCTGCCGCGCAGCGTGCTCACGTCATAGTCCGCGATCGGGCGGCCGTTGATCTGCACCGTTCCTCCGTCCGCGTCGTACAGACGGAGCAGGAGCTTTGTGAGCGTCGTCTTCCCCGCGCCATTTTCGCCGACGATGGCAATCTTTTCTCCGGGCGCGATGGCAAGACTCAGATCACGGATGGCAAACTCATCGCTGCCGCCGTAGCGGTAGGACACATGGTCGAATCGGACGGAAAACGGGCCGTCTGACGCTTTTTCGCCGTCTGTCGACGCTTCGATGGTCGAATCTGTGTCGAAAAAGCGCTGCACCTTCTGCGCGTAGGCAACGCCTAAGGCGACCTGCGAGCTCCACCAGCCGAGCGCGTTGAGCGCCTCCTTGAGCGCGAGCGACGAGGCGATCAGCGTCGCATAGACGCCAATGCCGCCGATATTGCCAGACATCACGCCCCATGTGACATAGACCGGCACGGCAAACGTCGTGCCGAGCTGCGCGAGGTTTACCAGGAGGTCAATCAAAAATTCCTTTGCGCCGTATTTTCGATAGATCGCGGCCCTGCTCTTCACAGAGCCGTCGAACAGCGAAAAAAGCGGCTTTTTGATGTTTGACGCGCGCAGGTCGGCGACCGCCGTATGGTCGAAAAACAGCCGCCGCAGATAGTCAGCCTTCCGCTGGTCGTTGACCATGGCCGTCTCACGCTCCACGGACACCCTGCTCCAGTAAATTTGCGCATACGCGACAAACGCAGAGCAGCCCAGAACGATGAGCAGCAGCGCAACGCCCTGCGACGCGATCAGCGCGCCGTAGACAATGCATTTCGCGACGCCGCTCAAAAGCGAGAAGAGATTTTGCAGCGTCTCCGACGACTGCGAGGCGAATTTCTCCGTCGTTAGCTTGTAGCTGTCGAAATAGCTCGGATCGTCAAAGTGCCGGTAGTCGACCATCAGGGCTTTTTCGTAGATCGACCGCTCGATCGTCCCCTCGATCTCCTGCTTTTTCCACCGGAGGTAAAAATCCTCGTACACCGCGTGGAGCAGATTGAGCGCCAGCGCGAGCAAAAGGTATGTCAGGCCCGTCAAAAATGCCGCTTCAAACGGCTTTCCCGCTTCGATCATTTCGATCACCGCCTGCGCCAGCGTCGCGGAAAAATACCCCGCCGCCGGCACAAACAGCACCGATGAGATAAACGAGCCGACCATTAAGGTCTTGCCGTATTTCCACCAGGGCGCTAAAAGGAAGCAAATGCTGTCCCAACCCTGCCTGAGCTTTCCAACCGTCTTCTCCGGAATCAACCTTCTTTCTGTAATTGTCGTTGGTTTTATTCTTACTTAAACTGATTCACCGTCGCGGCATTATTTTCCCACGCGGCAGGCCGCGCGGGAGCCCTGTTTTATTCCATGTCTTGCGGCGGCGAAGTGAATCCGCCGCTCGCGCCGCCGGACTTCCGGCGAAAGGCCACGCTATCTCTTACTTAAACTTGTGCCACTCATTAACAGCCATCTCATCGCAGCGGTTGTTGTACTCATTCTCCGCGTGGCCTTTGACCCAGTGGTAGTGCATTTCGTGCCGGGCGATGAGGGACAAGAGCTGCTCCCACAAATCGACGTTCAGCGCGGGCTTTTTGTCGCTTTTGACCCAGCCGCGCTGCTTCCAGCCGTAGACCCAGCGCTTTTCCAGCGCGTCGATGACGTAGCGCGAGTCGGAATAGAGCTCCACGACGCACGGCTCCTTCAAAAGCCGCAGCGCCTCGATGACGGCGGTGAGCTCCATGCGGTTGTTCGTCGTGCTCGCCTCGCCGCCGGAGAGCTCGCGCTCGTGCGCGCCGTATTTGAGCACCGCGCCCCAGCCGCCGGGGCCGGGGTTGCCCGAGCACGCGCCGTCGGTATAGATAATGACCTGTTTCATGCGTTTCCTCAATAAGAGCTGATCTCGAGCGATGCATCGTCCTCGCCCGGCGTGATCGAACGAATTTCGACCGTGTACTTCATTTCCGGCGAGACGACGATCTCGACGCGGTCGCCGACCTTTTTCCCCAGGATGGCCTTGCCGACGGGCGATTCCTTGCTGATGAGGCCCTTGAGCGCGTTCTGCCGCAGGGTGGTCACGAGCTGGATGTTCTGCTCTTTCCCCAGTTTTTCGTTATAGAGCGCCACATGGTCGAAAAGGCCGACCGTGCCGGCCTTCTCCTCCACCTCGATGACCTTCGCCGTCGAGATCATGCGCTCCAAGTAACGGATGCGGCTCTCGTTGCGGTTTTTCTCCTGCTTGGCGACCTTGTACTCGTAGTTTTCGCTCAAGTCGCCGAACGCGCGCGCCGTCTGCACATCTTCGATGAGCTTGGGGCGAAGCTCCAAACGGCGGTGCTCCAGCTCTGCCTTCATCTTGTCAATGTCGACCTGTGTCAGTTCGTCATACATGGTGTGTTCGCTTCCTTTTTTGCTCAATAACTGCCGCTCTGCGCGTGCTGACGCTTGACGCGCGCGACGCGCTGGGCGTATTCCTCGCGGTCCAGAATGCCCGCGTCATATAAGACCTTCAAACTCTCAAGCCGGTCCTCGCAGCTGTCCATGTGGACAGAATGCACCTCGCCGCTGTCGGCCTGCTTCCTGCGCGCGATCTCCCAGCGCTTTTCGCTGCTCTTGCGCTCCTGCGCGGCCAGATTCTTGTGGAAGTCGCGGATCTGCACGCCGCTTGGGCGCTTTTTTTCCGTCTGCCCGCGCAGCGCATCAAGATCCTCTGCTGTGCGCTTTGCCTTTTTGATGAGCTCGTCGGGCGATGCCGAAATGCTGCCCGTTTCCCGATCATTGACCTTTTTGTCCTCGTTGGCGACAGCCGCCTTAAACCACCAGACAAGTGCGATGATAATAAGGATCAAAACTTCTCCCATTGTCCGCGCTCCTTTCTCTTACAGCCGGTCCAGAATGTCCCTGCGCTTTTCCTGATACTCCTCTTCCGTAATGAGGCGGCGGTCGTAAAGGGTCTGCAACTCCTCGAGCCGCACCTCCGCATCGGATTTTCTTTCCTTTGCACCGTCGTCCGTCTCGTCGGTGATCTCATAGCCGCCGTTGTACTTCACAACGCCCGCCGCGAGCAGGAAATTGTAGATGCCCATGCCGAAGGCCATCAGGCACCAGATGGCCTTGAAGCCGATCATCGCGCCGATGCTCGGAATGGTAAACAGGCCGAACACGCCCATCGCGCACGCGATGACGCCCGACAGAATGCTCGCGCTTTTGCTGGGCTTATAGTGGATGTTTCTTCTCATGGTGACCTCCTCACAGCTGCTTTCTGCGTTCGTCGTACTCTTCCCTGCTCAGAATGCCCGCCTCGTAGAGCCGCTTGAGATTTTCAAGCCGGTCCTCCCTGCTGTCGGTCTCCGCACTCTGCGGCGCGGCGTTTTCCACAGGCTTTGGCGAAACGGGGATCTCTTCTGCCTCTTTAGACGCAGAATCGTCAGAAATTGTTTCTGCCCGCTCCTTCTTTCTCCACGGCATCGCCGCGCGGACAAAGCAGACCGCCGCACCGAGGCCGAAGAAAATTGCACCGGAGCGTCCGCTCTGTTCCTTCTGCTTCCGATCGTTTTCCACCATTTCCTGAACGGTGCGGTTCATCTCTTCATCGCCGAAGTCAAAGTCGCTCATATCGATCACAATGCTGTTTGTATTGTCAGCCTCCGGCGCGATCTGCGGCCAGATCAACGCCAGCGCCGCACCCAGCAAAATCACGCCGAGCACGATCATGCCCGGGCGGGTATAGATAGCGCGCAGCACCTCCATATTGTTCTCGTGTTTGCGCTGCTGCTGGCGCTCTATTGCGTCGCCCAGCGACTGCAAAATATTTGCCATTGCCATGCCCTCCTCCTTTTGGCTCTATTCTACCGAAGAGAGTTTTGTCTTTCCAGCAAGCTGGGGTTTACATGGGTTGCATTTGCATGCAACTTTGATGTTACATCGTGTTTTTTCAGCGCAAAAGCGCTGAAGGGGGGCTCCCATTGGCATGGGAGTGCGCTGTCAAAGGAGGTATTCTCTTCTCGAAGAGAATACCCCCTTTGTATCCCCCCAGAGAAGGACGAGGGGGGGGACCCCTCGACCCCCGACATTGCGGGTCTTATTCTTGAATGACTGCACGCGCTGCGCAGTGCGGGTGCGGTGTACATGGCTTCGCCATGAATCCCTGCGATTCGTCACCGTTTTCAACCGCGCCTTACTATCGTGAGGCGCGAGTGACGTTTTCTCGGCGGCAGACTGCGTGCGAAATAGCGGCATTGCTGCGCTCGCCGCATTGTGGAGTGCTTCGGTAGACGGAAATTAGGCTGTACTTCTACAAGATGGGCAGAGCGGCAGCGGATAATAGAAGCAGAGGCAAATCCGTCTTGCAATGCTAACGCGGCAACGCCGCACACAGGCACTCTCATTCCGGAGGCGCAAAAGTCATTCGAGCCCGAGACTGCCAATCAAAAACCTTTCTCTTGGGGGATTTAAAGGGGGCCATTCTCTTTTGTGACAGAGCATGGCCCCCTTTTGTGCCGCGGCGCGCACGCCGCTCTCCCCTCCCGCATAGTGCGGGAGTATCATCAATCCCTTTGATAAATCGCCAGCCCAAACGCCAGTTTGACACTAAGCTCCTGAGCCTGCTCAGCCTTTTGCTGGTCTTTAGCGCCAGTTTTATAATAGTACGGCGTCATGCGGAACAAAGATAGAATATCCTCATTACAGGATAAATGAATGATATCGCGCACTTCGCGCGTTTCGACGAGCGTGAAGCCCTCGGTCGTAAGCGGCGTGGGCGGGTTGTCGCGCGGCGTGTCGTAGATGAGCGCTTTGAGCTCCCACAGATGCTCGCGCAGGGGATAGGCACGCAGAAGATAGCCGCCCGGCTTCAGCACGCGCGCAAATTCCTCCGGCACGAAAGGGGAGAAGATATTGAGCACCTCGTCGACGCTGCCGTCTTCGACCGGCAGGTGCGCGCACGAGGCGACACAGAGCGTGAAGTCCGGCGAGCGCTTCGATGCGTACTGGAGCGCGGTCTTCGAAATGTCGACGCCTAAAAGCTCGCCGTGCTTGCCCGCTTTTTCGATGGCGCGCAGAACGGCAAGAGAATAAATCCCCTCGCCGCAGCCTGCGTCGAGGACCGTCGCCTCCGGCGGCGTGAACTCCGCCGCGGCGTCCGCAACGGCGGCGATGAAGCGGTCGTAATAGCCCTTGTCCAAAAAGTCGCGGCGGGCGCGTACCATGAGCTTGTCATCCCCGTGGTGGCCCTGCGAGGAGTTGAGCAGGAGGTTGACGTATCCGCTCTTGGCGATGTCAAAGCTGTGGTTTTTCGGGCAGAGATAGGCCCCCGCGCGTTTTTCAAGCGCCCCAGCGCAGACGGGGCAGCGCAAATTGACCATCAGAACAGCCCCACCTGCTGCGGCACCTCGCTCCGGCCGAGTGAGCGGAGCTGCTGCTGGTTTTCCTCGGCCAGCGCGTCGGCGATGGCGATCTTGCGGACGATATTTTTCATCGTCTCGTCAAAGAGCGTCCCGTCGCGGTAGTCCGCGGGGAAGATGAAGTCCACGCGCCCCTTGGCGAGCAGGTCCTCCACGCCCGCGCGGTTGCTGTCCTGATACACGGCCACGGCCTGCCCGCCGTAGGCGCGCATCATCTTCATGCACGGCACGTCGGAAAGGCCGTCGCCGATGTAGATCATGTTCGTGAACGGGATGCGCTTGGAGTCGTCGGGCATCGAAGCGTTGAGCTCCTTGTCCTTTGCGACGTCGAGTATTCCCTTGTTGATGCGGTAGACAAACTGGGTCTTGTTTGTGAAGTTGACGTCGAGCTTCGGCCACGAAGCAAGGCCCTCTTCGTTGTAGAAGAATTCGCAGGCGTAGATCTCCTTAAATTCGTGGCTCACGCCGCTGCCCTCGATGATCTCGCGCAGGCCGGAGGAGAGCACGTAGTGCTCGATCTCCACGCCCAGCGTTTCGCCGAAGGCGTTGATGCGCGAGAACCAGTCCTGCACGCCGGGGAACAGCTCGATCGCATGCCCGCAGGAGACGAGGTAGTCGCGGTCCAGGCGGATGCCCTTTTTGCGGCACTCCTCGATCATCGTATACATGTAGGCGAGCAGGCCGTCCATGCGGTTCTCAAAGCCGAAGGAATTCGCGATGCTCCAGAACTCGCCGGGCGTGTAGCCGAGCGAGGGGATGAACGTATAGTCCTGCATGTCGGTCGTGCAGAGGGTCTTGTCAAAGTCGTAGAGAAAGGCGATGATGGGCTTTTTGTTCATGTCGTCTCCTTTTCACCGCGCCGCGGCCAAAGAAAAAATAAAAGGGCGGTCTGAAACCGGCTCCTCTGTGGAGCCGGCCAAAACCGCCCTTTTGCTGTTACTCTTCTCCGTGATAGTTGCGGCCGAACTTGAGGTCATCCAGACGGATGGCATGGCTGGCCGTTTCCACAAACGGGCTGTCGTCCGGCTCGAGCGGCTCTGCCTTGGGCTCCTCAGCCTTCGGCGCGCTCTGCTCCTCTGCCGGAGCGGCCTCCTGCGCCTTTTCGGGCGCGGCCTCCTCCGCCGCGGGGCGGAAGGACGCGAGGATCGTTTCCTCGATGGCGTTCACGTCGGCCTCGGCCTTCTGCTCGGCCTTTTCGCCGCCCGCGATCTTCTCGGGCGTCAAGTCGGGCGCGCGCTCGATGAGCGCAAGCTGCGCCTGCGCAAGCTCGCGCGTCTTCTGCAAAAATTCCGCCGTCGCGGCCTTGGCCGCGTTCAATCGGCGCTGCTCGAGCTCGACATCGCTCTGCAGCGCGCCGATCTTGGCGCGGGCTTCGTCCTCCGCGCCGGCGAGCACGGCCTTTTTCTTCTCCTCGGCCTCTTCGACCATGGTGTTGGCCATGCGCTGGGCGGTCAGGAGGGCGGCGCGCATGGAATCCTCCGTCGCGCGGTACTCCTCCACCTTGTCGACCAGCACCTTGAGCTTGGCCTTGAGGGCGGCGTTTTCTTTATAGAGCGAGGTATAATCGTCGGTCAGCTCGTCGAGAAACTCGTCGACCATCGCCATATTATATCCGCCGAAGGCCGCTTTGCTGAAAGCGCGGCCGGAAACTTCCTGCGGTGTCAGCATACTATCCCACTCTCCGTTTCTTTACAGGTAGAGGCCGTTATTTTCCAGCTCGTCGATCAGATCGCCCATGATATCCACATGATAGGGCGTGATGATGTACGTGTTGGCCGCGACCTTTTTGATCTTGCCCTCGCCCGCGTAGGCCACGCCGGAGAGGAAGTCGATCAGTCTTCTTGCAATGTCCTTGTTCGTGGACTCAAGGTTGATGACCACCGTGCGCTTTTCCTTCAGATGGTCGGCGATCTCGCTCGCGTTTTCAAAGCGCTCGGGCTTGACGAGCACGACCTTGAGCTGCGTGGTCGCGTTGATGTTCACGACCTTGTTGCGGCGGTCCTCCGCCTTGCGCTCGGCGCTGCGGCGGTCGGCAAAGGCGCCCGTGTCGCCGCGGTCTCTCAGATCGGGGAAATCATCTTCATATTCCTCGTCCTCATCCTCGTAGGGGTGAGCCCACTTTTTCAGATCATCCAAAATACCCATGGTATCAAGACCTCCTCGATCAAATCGTATAATTGCGGGCGCCGAAGATCGCCGTGCCGACGCGCACCATCGTCGCGCCTGCGCGCACCGCGTCCTCGTAGTCTCCGCTCATGCCCATTGACAGTATATCAAGTGTATTATCATACAACTTGGCATTGATGTCAACAAAAAGTGCATGAACTTTTTCAAAGTAGGGCAGGCTGCCGTGCTCGCCCTCGGCGACCGGCGGGATACACATGAGGCCGCGCACGCGGACATTTGCGCACTTTTTGGCCTCTTCCGCCGCCTGCTCCAGGCTCTCGGGCGCAAAGCCGCTCTTGGCCTCCTCGCCGCCGATATTCACCTCAAGCAGGATATCCTGCACGATGCCCAGCTTCTCGGCCTGCTTGTCGATGGCAGAGAGCAGCTCGAGCGAGCCGACCGATTCGATCATTGCGACCTTGCCAACGACATTTTTCACCTTGTTGCGCTGGAGGTGGCCGATAAAGTGCAGGGGCGCGCCGTCATAGGCGTGCTCGGCGAGCTTTTTCGTCATCTCCTGCTCGCGGTTCTCGCCCAGCACGTCGATGCCCGCGGCGATGGCCTGACGGCAGGCGTCCGCGTCGTTCATCTTGCTCGCGCCAACGAGGGTAATTTCGCTTACATTGCGGCCCGCCTCTTTGGCGGCCGCGGCAATGTTTGCGCGCACGCGCGCGATGTTTTCAGCAATGCTCATTTCTAATCTACGACCTTTCCGTTATATAGCTCCCCTGCCGAAACGATGACCTCATCGTTCGGGCGCAGGGTGTAAAGGGACTTTTGGCTCTCCGTCGCGGCTTCGATCGTGCCGGGCTCCACCAGACAGTAGTCGCTGCCCTGATAGACGATGCTCACAGGCTTGAAGTACGCCACGCGCCCGACGAGGCAGTAAACGCCTGACACGCCGTTTTCATCCACGCGCAGCGCGTTTTTCGGCACGCGCAGGCCGTCGTATGCGCTGATGATGAGCTCGGCGTTCTGCTCGCGCAGCAGCGTCATGTAGGATAAGTACCGCGTGCTCTTGAGCACGATCAGGCATTTGCCGTTCTCCGCGGCGCTGATGCGCGTGAGCGTGACGGGCAGGTCAAAGTCGACGCCCGACGCCATGCGGAGCGTCAGCCTGCTGTTTTCCTTCAGGGACGCGGCGTTCTCCTCGCTCACGTTCGCGGCGAAGTACCACGCGCTGCCCTGAATGAGCTTGCCCACCGTGGTCGAAACGCTCTGCGGCGCGGCGGACGAAAGCTGCGAGGGCGTCATCGTCTCAAGGACCTCCGGCGTCAGCACGCTCTCGTACCCGTCGGCCACGGCGCTGTAAGTCCCCGACACGGGCGCTGTGATGCGCGTCGTGCCGCCGCTCGCCGCGCCCGAGAGCGCGGTGATCTGCGCGTTCAGCTCGTCGAGCTTCGCCGTTAAGTCATCGCTGCCGTTGTAGGCGTATTCGCGCTTCAAGACCGTCGTTTTGAGCTGGGGGATCAGCGTGTCGAGCGAGCTGTACGCGCCCGACTCGTAGGCCGCGCGCACGGAGATGATCTGCTCGCGGATGTCGGTATCCAGACGCAGCGCGGTGGCCGCGTCGCTCGAGGCGCTCTTGGCGTACTCAAGCTGCTCTTTCTGCGCGCGCAGTGTCTCGAGCTGCTGCGTGGCGTTCAGCGCGTCGGCCGAGCGGTAGACGGAGGCGATGGTGTCGCCCTGGCCCACGCGCTCGCCCTCGGCGTGCTTGAGCTCGATGAGCGTTTCATTGCAGTCCACGACCTGCTCGTCGCGCACCACGTAGCCCCGCAGGGCAATGGACCGCTCGCTGTGATAGCGGTAGACGAGCGTCGTCGTCTCGGGGCTGACAAAGTAGTTGTAGCCCTGCACGGCGAAATACCCGATGACCGCCAAAAGGAGCAGGATCGTGATGATCTTTGTGGAAACGGATGTAGATTTCATGGCACACTCCCGGATCAGGCGTGCTTACTCCTCGCTTTCCTCCGCGCCTTTGAGGTCGATGGCCGCGATGGGCACGATCGTTGAGATCGCGTGCTTGTAGAGCATCTGCTGCTTGCCGTCGCTCTCCAAGATGACGACAAAGCTGTCAAAGCCCGTGATGACGCCGCGCATCTGGAAGCCGTTGACGAGAAATACCGTCACGCTCGTGCGATTGCGGCGCGCAGAGAGGAGAAATAGGTCCTGAAGGTTTGCGATTTTTTTCATGGCTTTTCTTTCCTTTCTTTTTTGCGGACGGCTTGTCCGCGTTAAAGTCAGGATACGCCATAGGTATGGAGAATTTCTGTCGAAAAAGCGAGGCAATCGGGGAGAATCCTCGTTTTTTTCCAATAAAACCAGTGGATGCTGGGGTCGCGCCGCAGCCACGTGAGCTGGCGCTTGGCATACTGGCGGGAGCGGAGCTTGATCTCGTCGATGGCCTCCTCGCGCGCGGCCTCGCCGTCCAAGTAGGCAAGCGTCTCCTTATACCCGATGGCCTGCATGGCCGTCACGTCGCGGGGAAGTCCGGAATCGAGCAGCGCGCGCACCTCGTCGAAAAGCCCCGCCTCGACCATTTTGTCGACGCGGAGGTCGATGGCGCGCTTCATGTCGTCCCGATCCTCATAGGCAAGGCCGATGCGCACGGAATCGTAGCGCGGGGGGATGAGTTTCGTCTCCGCGTTGTGCTGTGCCATGGTCTTACCGGTCTCGTAGTAGACCTCGAGCGCGCGGAGGATGCGCTTTTTGTCGTTCAAATGGAGATTTCCGGCGGTCTCGGGGTCGATGCGTCGGAGCTCGACGAACATCGCCTCGCCGCCCTCCTTGTCCCAGCGGGATTCCAACTCCGCGCGGTATCTGCCGTCCTTGTCACCGCCGGCGAAGCCGTGACCGGCGAGCAGGGCATTGAGGTAAAGCCCCGTGCCGCCGACGATGACGGGCTGCTTCCCGCGCGAGAGGATATCGTCGACGCACTTCGCCGCGTCGTCCGCATAGCGGGCAACGGAGTAGTTTTCCCGCGGGTCGGCGACGCCGACCATGTGGTGCGGAATGCCCTGCATCTCCTCCGCCGTCGGCGCGGCGGTACCGATGGCCATGCCGCGGTAGATCTGCATCGAGTCGCAGGAGACGACCTCGCCGCCGAGCATTTTCGCAAGCTCGACGCCGAGCCACGTTTTGCCGCAGCCCGTCGGGCCGACGACGCATACGAGTTTCATCTTCTCCCTCCTGCGCTCACGCGCGCTTGAACATTTTTTCGAGCTCGTACTTCGTGAGCTTGGCTTTCACGGGCCGTCCGTGCGGGCAGAACTGCACCTCGCCGCTCTGCACCTTGTCGACGAGCACGCGCAGCTCGCTTAAATCGCTCTTCCATCCACCCTTGATGGCCGCCTTGCAGGCCATCGTGTGCAGCAGCGCGTCGCGCGCGGCGGCGGGGTCGACAGTGTGGGCGGTGACGAGCTTGTCGGCAAGCTCTTCGAGCGCGGGGATGGCGTCGCCGCTGTCGATATCGGCGGGGATGGCGCGCAGGATCAGGCTCCCGCCGCCGAACTCCTCGCACTCAAAACCGAATTCGCGCAAAAGCTCCAAATTCGCCGCAAGCGCGCTGTACTCCTCGGCGGCGAACTCCGCCACGAGGGGAGCGAGCAGGGCCTGGCACATCAGTGGCTCCTGGTTGGCCTTCATGCGGTCGAAATTCACGCGCTCGTGCGCGGCGTGCTTGTCGATGAGCCAGACGTTTTTATCCTCGTCCTCGCAGACGATGTAGGTGTCGAGCACCTCGCCCGCGATGCGCCACGGCGCGGCGGACGGGGGAACGAACGTCGTCTGCTCGATCTCGGGCTCTTCCTGCTTCGCAGGGGAAAACACGGGGACGGCAGGCGCTTCCGGCTCGGGCTCTGCCGCAGTCTCCGCCGCCGGTCCGATGATCGGGCCGGTCACGACGGGGCGGGCGTCTTCCTCCGGCATCGGCAGCGTGACGACCTCGTCGTCATGGTTTTCCACAGAATGGACAGACTTTTCCACAGGCTGTGACTGCTGTGCTGACAGTACTGGCGCGGACGCGGGCGTTTCATGGCGCACATAGTCGGAAAGCGCCGCCTTGCCGCCGCTCTGCGTGTCGATGGCGGGCACTCTCGTCTGCCACTGCGGGGCGGGCGCGGGCTTCACCGGCGCGCTCTGCGGCGCGGACACGGGACGCGCACCGGCAGGCGTATAAGCGGGCTTTTCCGCCGTCTTCCGGCTCTCGCGGTACTGCTGCGAGGTCATGTTGGCGAAGAAATCGCCGCGCGGATTCTGTACTTGAGACGCGGGCTTCGGCTGGGGGCGCTCGGCCTCCTCGCGCTTGTCGAGCGCGGCCATGACCGCGTGGTAAACGAGATCAAACACGCGCTTTTCGCCCACGAACTTCACGATGGTCTTGGCGGGGTGGACGTTCACATCCACCATGTCGCGCGGCAGCTCGACGAGCAGCACGCAGCCGGGGAACTTGCCCTTCATCATGCGGTTTGAGTACGCTTCTTCGAGCGCGGCGGTGAGAAGCTGGGATTTGACGAGCCGCCCGTTGACGAAAAACGTCTGCATGCCGCGCGTGCCGCGCGAGGCGATGGGCGAGGTCACAAAGCCCGTGACGCCCATGTCGCCGTCCGCGCCCTTGACCTCAAGGAGCGAGAGCGTGAACTCACGCCCGAGAGAGGCGTAAATGGCGGAGCGCAGCGCGCCGTCGCCGGGGGTCAAAAGCGTCTGCGTGCCGTCCTTGATGAGCTTGAACGACACCTCCGGATGCGAGAGCGCAAGGTGCCCGACAAGGCCCGCGATGGCCGTGGCCTCCGCGCTGTCGCGCTTCATAAACTTTAAGCGCGCGGGCGTGTTGTAGAAGAGGTCGCGCACGATGATGCTCGTGCCTTCGGGGCAGCCCGCGTCCTCGACCGTGCCGGGGACGCCGCCCTCTAAGTGGAGCTTTGCTCCGCTGAGCGCGCCGCGCTCGCGCGAGAAAATGTCGAGCCGAGAAACGGAAGAGATCGCCGCGAGCGCCTCGCCGCGGAAGCCCAGCGTGCCGATGGCAGCCAAATCCTCCGCCGTGCGCAGCTTGCTCGTCGCGTGGCGCAGAAAAGCCGTCGGCAGCTCGCTTGGCGCGATGCCGCAGCCGTCATCGCTGACGCGAAGATAGGTCATGCCGCCGTTTTTCATCTCCACCGTCACGCTCTGCGCGCCGGCGTCAATGGCATTTTCCAGCAGCTCCTTGACAACGCTCGCAGGGCGCTCGACCACCTCGCCCGCGGCGATGAGGTCGGCGACATGCGGCGATAATTGCTGAATATGGGGCATTGATTTCCTCCTTTTAGGAAGCGATGGTGAAAAGGGAAAGGGCATTGACGAGCATGTGGAGCAGGATCGACGTCCACAGCGTGCCCGAATGCTCATACGCCCAGGCAAACACAAGGCCGGGCACAAGGTATTGCAGCATCAAAATGAGATAGCCTAAGTCCCAGTTGGACACCGCCGCCGTCCACACGTGTAAAAACGCGAACAGCGCGCAGGAGAGGATATAGGCGAATATTCTGCTCTTTTCTTTGAGACACCCGAACACGAGGCCGCGGAAGAGCACCTCCTCCACAAACGGCGCGAGCAGCACGACGATCAGCGCCGTCATGTGCGGGGCGGAGGCCACCTGCGCGGCGATGGTCATGTCGTTCAGGTTCGTGTGGCTGTCGAAAAGCACGTTGCACACGCGATAGAGAAGCTCGTTCGCGCCGTAGAAGACGAGAAGGCCCAGAAGCATCGTCGAAAGCGCGCGGTTTAAATTGTCAAGAAAGCGCGAGGACGTGTGCGCAAGGTAGGAGTGGAAGAGCAGCACCGTGACGGCGAAGAGCGTGTAGTAATAGAGCACATTGCGCAGGGAATCGTTGATGGTGGTGTCGAGCACGACCTCCAGAAGGTCGAATATTCTTGTTGCCAAAAGCGGCATCACCAGAAGATAGATGAGGAAGAAGATCGTTCCGGCGACGCGCTCGGTGCGGTTCATGCCGCCGGAGGCGGTTTTCTTTTTTGCCATGGGGAGACCTCTTTTCCGGGGAAATTACGAGAGCTTCTGCTTGAGTTCGTAGAGGAGCTGCATCGCCTCGATGGGGGACATCGTGTCCGGCTGGACGCGGCGGATGGCCGCGAGCACCTCAGCCTCGCCGATCGCGTCGAGACTGACCTGCTCGGTCTCCTCGCGCGGCTTTGCCTGATACGCGCCGCCCTGCTCCAGCTCTTTTAAGATGACGTTCGCGCGCTTGACGACCTCGTTCGGAAGGCCCGCTAACTTTGCAACCTCGATGCCGTAGCTGCGGTCGGCGCCGCCGGGGACAATCTTGCGCAGGAAGATGAGCTCGTCGCCGCGCTTTTTGATGGAAATGCTGTAATTCTTCACGCCGGGAAGAATGCCCTCAAGCTCCGTGAGCTCGTGGTAGTGCGTGGCGAACAGCGTCTTGGCACCTAAGCGTTTCGGGTCGGCGCAGAATTCGAGCACCGCGCGGGCGATGCTCATGCCGTCGAAGGTCGACGTGCCGCGGCCGATCTCGTCGAGAATGAGCAGCGAGCGAGGCGTCGCCTGATGCAGGATCTCGCTCACCTCGGTCATCTCGACCATGAAGGTCGACTGACCGCCGGCTAAGTCGTCGCTCGCGCCGATACGCGTGAAGATGCGGTCGACCACGCCGATGCGCGCGCTCTTGGCGGGCACGAACGAGCCGATCTGCGCCATGAGCGTGATGAGCGCGACCTGACGCATGTAGGTCGACTTACCGGCCATGTTGGGGCCGGTGATGATGGCGGCGCGGTCCTCGCGCTCGCCCATATAGGTGTCGTTCGGGACGAAGAGCGCGTCCTTGAGCACGCGCTCGACGACGGGGTGGCGGCCGTCGTGAATTTCGATGACGCCGCTGTCGTCCACGCTCGGACGGCAATAGTTGTTGTTCACCGCGACGGACGCGAGCGAGCAGAGCGTGTCAAGCTCGGCGATGAGCCCCGCCGCGCGCTGGATGCGCACGCTCTCGGCGGTGACGGATTCGCGCAGGGCGGTGAAAATTTCAAATTCGAGCGCCTTGTCGCGATCTCCCGCGGTCAGAATCTCCTGCTCAAGGTTCTTGAGCTCTTCGGTGATGTAGCGCTCGCCGTTCACGAGCGTCTGCTTGCGGATGTACGTGTCGGGGACGAGGTCCTTGAACGAATTCGAGACCTCGATATAGTAGCCGAAGACCTTGTTGTAGCCGATCTTCAGCGTGCGGATGCCGGTCTTTTCCTTCTCGCGCGTCTCGATGTCGGCGAGAAGCCCCTTGCCGCCCGACAAAATCTCGTGCAGGCGGTCGACTTCGGCATTGTAGCCCTTGCGGATGAAGCCGCCCTCACGCACGGAAAACGGCGGCTCGTCGATGAGCGTTTCGCGGATGCTCTGCGCCACGTCGGTGAGCGTGTCAAGCTCGTTGTCTAACTCATGCAGCCTGCCCGTCGTGAACGCCGTAAGCTGGGCTTTGACCTCCGTGATGCGCTCGATGGAGCTGCGCAGCGACGCAAAGTCGCGCCCGCCCGCCGTGCCGTAGGCGATGCGGCCGATGAGGCGCTCCATGTCGCTGATGCCGGAGAGCGACAGAATCAGCTCTTCGCGCGCGACGGTGTTCTTCGTCAGCGCCTCGACCGCGCCGAGGCGGCGCTCGATGGCCGCAACATCGCGCAGCGGGCGCGTCAGCCACGCGCGCAGATTGCGCGCGCCCATGGCGGTCTTCGTCTTGTCGAGCACCCAGAGGAGGCTGCCGCGCTTTTCCTTGGCGCGGATGGTCTCGGTCAGCTCCAGATTGCGCCGCGCGGAGAGGTCAAGCTCCATGAAGCGGCCCTGCTCGTAGTATTCTAAGTCCTTGATGTAGGAAAGATCGGTCTTCTGCGTCTCGTGCAGATACGAGAGCAGCGCGCCCAGCGCGAGCGACGCGGCCGGGTTGTTGCGCGGAAGGCTTGCAAAGCACTCCTCGCCAAACTGCGCGCGGATGGCTTTTTCGCATGCTTTGAGCTCAAAGCGGTTCTCGCCGCGCTCGACCGCGCAGGACAGCTTATCGCGAAGGTATTCGACCAGCTCACCGTTGTCGTAAGCACCCGCGCTCAGCACCGCCTCGGCGGGGGAGAAACGGGATAACTCGTTATACAGGTGCTCTGCGCGGTCGTCGCCCGAAAAGGCGGTCACGTGCGTGTGGCCGGTCGTCATGTCGCAGAAGGCCGCGCCGGCGTTCTGCCCGTCCAAAAAGATGCCGCAGAGGAAGTTGCCGCGCCGGTCGTCGAGGCATGCGCTGTCGATGACCGTGCCGGGCGTGATGACGCGGATGATATCGCGCTTGACAAGGCCCTTGGCGAGCGCAGGGTCCTCGGTCTGCTCGCAGATGGCGACCTTGTAGCCCTTGGCGATCAGGCGCGCGATGTAGGCGTCGCTCGAATGATAGGGAATGCCGCACATCGGCGTCTGATCCTCCGCCGCCTTGCCGCGGTCGCGGGTCGTCAGCGTCAAATCGAGCTCGCGCGAGGCGAGCTGAGCATCCTCGTTGAACATCTCGTAGAAGTCGCCCAAGCGGAAAAAGAGGATCGAATCCTTATTCTGTTCCTTGATCTCCAAATACTGCTTCATCATCGGCGTGATCTCGGCCATGATTCGTCCTCGCTTTCTTTCTCTCTAAAATCTAAAATTTACACGGTAAAGTCGGAGCCCGCGGGCATTTCGCCGAGGCGGTCGCCGAGCTTACGTTTCAATCTTTCATAGGCTTCCTTGCCCGTGCAGTGGCCCGTGAAGTAGTGCGCGACCTTGTCGCCGCGCAGCTTTTCGCCCACGGCGTCGACCAGCTCGTCCGGCTCGCTCTTGCCGAGCGAGGGGTTATAGAGGTGGAAGCCCGCAAACACCGCGTCGGGCGCTCTGCCGAGCACGTCCTCGGCGCTTTTCAGGATATTCACGATGCCGCAGTGCGCGCAGCCCGCGAACAGCGCGGTCTTGCCGTTTTCCGTGACCAATAGATCCTGCTCGTGGCGGAACGTGTCGCGCGGATAGTCCTCACCGATCTTCTCGCGCAGCGTGTCGTTCGCGCCGCTCCACAGCTCGCGGCCCGGAACGGCGGAGAAAACCGTCAGTTCTTCGTCAAGCTTCTGCACGCCATCGCAGAGGACGAAGCGGTCCTCGTAATTCTTGAGCACCGCGTCCATGCCGATGTAGGCGCACTTGCTGGGCGTGACGACATAGTACTGGCCCCAGACGGCCTTCTGCATATAGACCTTGGCGCGGTCGTTCAGCTTTAAGAACGCTTCGAGGCCGCCGCAGTGGTCGTTGTGCGCGTGGGACAAAAAGGCGATGTCGACCTGCGTCAAATCGACGCCGAGCGCCTTGGCGTTGTCGATGAACTGCGCGTCGGGCCCCATGTCGAAAAGAATTTTGTGCTTGTCGGTCTCAATATACATCGACAGGCCGTGCGCGCAGGCGACGGCGTCTCTGCACGTGCTGTTTTCCATCAAAATGACAACTTTCATCAAAAAGCCCCCTTTTCTTTATTCCTCTACCGCTTCGCCGTAGAGCGCCCAGGTGTTGCTGTCGGTGATCTTCGCTTTGGCAAATGTGCCGATCAGGGCCTTGTCGCCCTTCATGCGCACGAGGCGGTTGCCCTCCGTGCGCGCGGCGAGGGGAAAGGCCTCGTCGTCGCTCTCGCCGTCGACCAGCACCTTGACCGTCCTGCCGATGTAGGCTGCGTGCTTTTTCGCGCTGATGGCGTTCTGCGCGTCGACGAGCTTTTCAAACCAGACCTGCTTTTCCTCGCGCGAGACGGGGTCGTCCATCTTCGCCGCCGGCGTGCCGGGACGCGGGGAGAAAATAAAGGTGAAGAGCGCGTCAAACTGCGTCTTTTCTACAAGATCGACAGTCTGCATCGCTTCGTCCTCGGTCTCTCCCGGGAAGCCGATGATGACGTCGCTCGTGAGCACCATGCCTGGCATGACGCTTCGCGCGTAGGCGATCATTTCCTCGTACTTTGCGCGCGTATAGGGGCGGTTCATCGCTTTCAGAACGCGGTCGCACCCGGACTGGACAGGGAGGTGGAGCTGCTTTGCAACGTGCTCGCAGCGTGCCATCGTGTCGAAGAGCTTGTTGGTCGCGTCCTTCGGCTGGCTCGACATAAAGCGGAGCCAATAGTCGCCGGGAATGGCGTTGATGGCGGCGAGCAGGTCTGCAAAGTCGTAATCGGTGCCCAAGTCCTTGCCGTAGCTGTTCACGTTCTGGCCGAGGAGGGTGATCTCCTTGTAGCCCTCGGCGATGAGGCCGCGGCATTCCTCGATGATCTTCTCCGGCTCGCGGCTGCGCTCGCGGCCGCGGACGTAGGGCACGATGCAGTACGAGCAGAAGTTATTGCACCCGTACATGATGCTCACCCACGCGCGCACGCCGCCCTCGCGCACGATGGGGAGGTCCTCGGCGATGCGGCCATGCTCGTTCTCGATGGAGAAAACGCGCTTATTCTTCGTGTATACCTCGTGCAGCAGCTCGGGGAGCCGCCATTCGGCCTGGGGGCCAAGCACAAGGTCGACGTGATGGTAGGAATTTTTTACCTTATCGGCCACGACCTTCTGCTGCGCCATGCAGCCGCAGAGGCAGATGATCTGGTCCGGCTTGGCGGCCTTCGTGTGGCTGAGGCGGCCCAAGTGGCCGTAAACGCGCTTTTCTGCGTGCTCGCGGATGGCGCAGGTGTTGAGCAGGATGACGTCGGCCTGATTTTCGTCGCGCGTGAGCTCGTAGCCCATCTCGCGCAGCATGCCCATGAGCACCTCGCCGTCTGCCACGTTCTGCTGGCAGCCGAACGTGTCGACCAGCGCGAGCGGCGTGCGGGTGCGGCGGTCGTTCATCTCGCGCATCTTGCGCGTAAATTCCTTCTGACGCGCGAGCTCCTGCTCGCTGACGATGACTTCTTTGCGTTCCAAGGGATGTTTCCTCCCGAATCTCGATAGTTTAGCAATATAGTATATCATGTTCGCGAGAGCGTGGCAAGGCCGCAGCGCGGCTTCCGGTGCGAAAAATCCACAGCTTTCGCCCCTGACGGTGACTTTTCCGCACCCATGTGTTATGCTATGGAAAACCTGAAGTACAAGGGAGGGCTTTCCATGGCGGCGTTTTATCAAAAATTTCTGCGCAAGCATCTTGACTTATCGTCTCTCAGCGTGATGCGGCGGGAGGACAACGATCCCTATTTCTGCACGCCCAAGGGCGCTTCTATCTTCGGCTGGGCGGGCGTGGACGGCATCCACTTCTGCTTTGTCCGCGGTTTTGGCGAAACGGTCTTCGCCGTAAGCCCGATGAACGGCGGCAAGGACTGCGTGCACGTCATCGCGCGCGATTTCAGCGATTTTCTGCGCCTGCTGCTCGCGACCGGCGACAGCGCGGCGCTCGAGCAGGCGTGGCAGTGGGACGAGGCGCAATTCGACGCCTTCCTTGCCGAGAATCCGCCGACGGACGAGCAGAAGGCGGTGCTCTTGCAGATCACCACAGTCTTTTCCCTCACGCCGATGGAGCGGCCGTGGCAATACCTGCGCAAGCTGCAAGCGGAGTTCGATCTCAGCAAGCTCAAATTCACCGAGGACTTTTATGATCCCGAAATGAATCCCGACGCGCCCGAACAGAAAATGGACTGGAAGGTCTACTTTGACGGCAGCTTTTGGGGCCACCACGGGCGCGAGCGCGCGGGCAGGGAAATGCCTGTACAAAAGTGGTTTTCGTGGGCGGGGCGCGACTGGTTCGTGCCGTCGGTTTACGTTTGTTCAAAGGGCATTGTCGTTGATTTTTGTATGCGCACGGAGGCTTCCGCGCTGCGCGGCTTTATGGAAAAGTGGGGGATCGATCCCGAAAGCGACGAGTCCATCGATTTCTCGCGCGACGAACGCGAACAGATGGAGCGCGAGCACCCGCTCAGCCTCGGTTTTACCCCCAGCCTCACCTTGAACGGTGCGAAGCTCCGCACGAGCCACGGCTGCGGCATCGTTTTCCTGCCGGAGCAGCCCGGCTTCTGCGCCGACGCAGAGCCCGCCATGGCGCACTACGGCCTTGACCGCGCGTATGGCTGGAGCATCCGCCGCGCGGCATTCCCGTTCGTCACGAAGCGCGCGCCGAAACTCAAGTCGCTCGCCGTCACGATGATGGCGGACGAGGTGCGCGTCCCCGGCCCGCGCTTCCGCGCGGACAAGGCGGGCGATACGTTTGCCTTCTCCTACCGCGGCACAGAGTATACGCTCGCCGTACAGGAGGTCGAGCCGCAGGAACTGCCGCGCGAGCGGATGAATCTCGACCCGCGGTTCGACTATCCGACGCATTTCACAGCCATCAGCTTTACGCTCACGCCCGAGCCGCCGGAAAACTCGATCTTCGTCGAGGACTGCGTCGAAAGTGACCGCCCGCGTCAGGTCAGACGTGAGACCGCTTCCTTTGCGCCCGAGGCGCAGAACGCCTTCTGCTTCGGCATCATCGGCGGCGCGGACGGGCCGGTCGCCATCGTCGTGGGCGAAGCGGCGCAGGGGAAGCTCCACACCGCGTGCTCGTCGCTGCACTTTGCGGCGGTCGACCACGTCGACTGGCGCGTCGGCTTCCGCGAAACACCGTGGGAAGCAGGGACGTTCGACCTCTTATAATTCACTTTTTCTGCGATCTCCGGTACTCCGTCGGCAGGACGCCGAAGGCCTTGTGGAATTCGGTGGAAAACTTGCTCTGGCTCTCGTAGCCGACGGCGCGCGCGACCTGCGCGACGTTCTCGTCGCCCTCGATCAGCAGCTTTGCCGCGTGCTGCATGCGGTGCTCGCGAATGTGCGAGGCGAGCGAGCTGCCGTAGACGGACTTGAAGAGCGCCTTCATCGTCGAGGGGTTCATCAAAAAGCGGCGCGACAGCTCGTCGATCGTCACGCGGCTTGAAAGGTGCTGCGTCAGGTAGTCGTGCACGGCACGGATGGTCTCGATCTGCTCACTCGTGCCGCCGCCCTCGTACACCTCGGCGTCGAGCGGGGGCAGGTGCGGCGCGCCGGTGGCGGCCTTGCTCTCCTCCTCGGGACAGGAAATCTCCATCGTGCGCTCGATCATGCGGTGCAATAGCTGCGCCTGCTCGCTGTCCGACGCGCGGTAGTAGACCTCCTTCCCCACGCGGCGCGAGACGAGAAGTCCGCTCTCACGCAGCTGCCTCAAATGGTGCGACACCGCGGGCGAGCTCATGCCGACCATCGCGGAGAGGTCGATGACGCACTCCTCGCAGTGGCACAGCAGCCAGAAAATGCGCACGCGGCTGCTGTCGGAGAGCTGCTTGAACACGTCCGCCACGGTCTGGAAGCTGCCGATCGTCTCCACCGATTCCTGCAGCTCCCGCATCGTGCCCTCGTCGCTGTGCTGGTGGGGTAAATGCACTTCGCTCATCGTTGTTCCGCCTTTCTTTTTGGGGCCTGCGGGCGCGTCCGTATCCCGTTTGGAAGTTTGTTTCGCCCGAACGGAAGAGACATGCGAGCAGCCCTTGACTTTTGCCTTTGCGGACATTATAGTACGGTCATCAAGATTAAACAAGCACTTAATCGTTAAATATTTTGTGCCGAAAAGGAGAAACATACCATGAAAAAGACCTATCAGATCGAAGTCGACTGCGCCAACTGCGCCAACCTTATGGAAGAAGCCACCAAGAAGACCGAGGGCGTTGCCGACGCCGTCGTGAACTTCATGACCCAGAAGATGACCATCGAGTTCGCCGAGGGTCAGGACCCCAAGGCCGTGATGAAGGCCGTCCTCAAGAATTGCAAGAAGGTCGAGGACGACTGCGAGATCTATCTGTAAGAGATCTTCTCCCTCTCACGCCCCGGACGAACGCACCGGGGCGCTTTCTTAGGCAAAATTCAAATTCTCCCCCTTCAAGGAGGTCATCTTTATGACGAAAAAGCAAAAAAAGATGCTTTACCGCATCCTGATCGCGGCGGTGCTGTTCCTCGCCGCGAAATTCATTCCCATGCCGATGCTCGTCTCCACCGCGCTCTACTTCGCCGCCTATGTCACCATCGGCTACGACATTCTGCGCAAGGCCTTCAAGGGCATTCGCAACCATCAGGTGTTCGACGAAAACTTCCTGATGGCGGTCGCCACGATCGGCGCCATCGCGCTCGCCATCTATGAAAAGAGCGGCGACTATGCCGAGGCCGTGGCGGTCATGCTCTTCTACCAGATCGGCGAGCTGTTCCAGAGCTACGCCGTCGGCAAGTCCCGCCGCAACATCACGGCGCTGATGGACATCCGCCCCGACTACGCGAACATTGAGCGCGACGGCAAGCTCGAGCAGGTCGACCCCGACGACGTGGCCGTCGGCACGGTCATCACCGTCCAGCCGGGCGAGAAAATTCCTATCGACGGCGAGATCGTCGAGGGCGCGTCCACGCTCAACACTGCGGCGCTGACGGGCGAGAGCCTCCCGCGCGACGTGATGACCGGCGACGAGGTCATCAGCGGCTGCATCAACATGACGGGCGTTCTGAAGGTCAGGACAACGAAGGCCTTCGGCGAGTCTACGGTGTCCAAGATTTTGGAGCTGATGGAAAACTCCAGCTCGCACAAATCCCGCTCCGAAGCGTTCATCTCCCGGTTTGCCCGCGTCTACACTCCCGCCGTGTGCTACAGCGCGCTGGCGCTGGCCATTTTGCCCCCGGTCATCAATCTTTTGATGGGCAATGCCGCCTCGTGGGGCGTGTGGGTCTACCGCGCGCTCACGTTCCTTGTCATTTCGTGTCCCTGCGCGCTGGTCATCAGCATCCCGCTCAGCTTCTTCGCGGGCCTCGGCGGCGCAGGACACGAGGGCATTCTCATCAAGGGCTCGAATTACTTAGAGGCTCTGTCGAAAACCAAGATCGTCGTCTTCGACAAGACCGGCACGCTCACGCAGGGCGTGTTCGAGGTCACGGGCGTGCACCACAGCCCGATGGAGGACCACAAGCTGCTTGAATACGCGGCACTCGCCGAGTGCGCATCCTCGCACCCCATCAGCAGGAGCTTGCAAAAGGCCTGCGGCGTGGAGCTCGACCGCTCACGCGTGACGGACATCGAAGAGCGCAGCGGCCGCGGCGTGGTCGCGGCCGTGGACGGCCACAGCGTGGCCGCGGGCAACGGCAAGCTCATGGATGAGCTCGGCGTCAAGTGGCAGGACTGCCACAGCGTCGGCACGATCGTCCACATGGCGGTCGACGGCGAGTACGCCGGCCATATCGTGATCTCCGACGTGGTAAAGAGCGACGCGCGCGATGCCATCGCGGCCCTCAAGCGCGCGGGCGTGCAGAAGACCGTCATGCTCACGGGCGACATCAAGAAGGTCGCCGATCACGTGGCGCAGGAGCTCGGCGTCGACGAAGTGCACGCAGAGCTGCTCCCGGGCGACAAGGTCGCGCGCCTCGAGCGCCTGCTGGGTGAAAAGGGCAAGGATGACTGCCTCGCCTTCGTCGGCGACGGCATCAACGACGCGCCCGTGCTCTCCCGCGCGGATATCGGCATCGCGATGGGCGCGATGGGCTCCGACGCCGCCATTGAGGCAGCGGACGTCGTGCTGATGGACGACGATCCGATGAAGATCGCCAAGGGCATCCAGATCTCGCGCAAGTGCATCCGCATCGTGTACGAGAACATCGTCTTCTCGCTCGGCGTGAAGCTGACGTGCCTGCTGCTCGTCGCCATCGGTATCGCCAACATGTGGATGGGCATCTTCGCCGACGTCGGCGTGATGGTCTTAGCGGTTCTCAATGCAATCAGAGCGCTGCGCACTTCAAAAAACTGACAAAGTCAGTTTTTTGAGCAGAATTTCACTGCGCTCAACGCACGCGCCAAAGGCGCGCACGTTCGCTTCGTGCAAAGTGTTTTTTGGCACGCACATGTCGTTCCAAAAAACGATTTCAATTTATTTGCGCCGTGCGCGGCGCTTGGGCAGCCGTTAGCAGCTCTGCTGCTTTACGGATGCCGCATACCCCTTGCGGGTAAAAGTCTGCGACGCTTTTACAAACGAGAGGACGGCATTTGCCGTCCTCTTTTTGTTGTGCATTGCAATGCAGGCTTTCTTTTCGTATAATGACCGTATCAAAACGATTTTGGAGGACACCACCATGAAGGTCAGCGTGATCCAGATGAATATGCGCTCGCTGGAGAGCAAAGCGAACTTTGACCGCGCGGAGGCGCTCGTGCGCCGCGCTGTCGGGGAAAACGGCCCCGACGTTGTCGTCCTGCCCGAAACATGGAACACGGGCTTCATGCCCGCGGGCGACCTTGCCGCGGCGTGCGATGAAAACGCGAAGGCCGTCCGCGCGCGCTTTTCCCCGCTCGCGCGCGAGCTGAACGTCAACATCGTCGCGGGAAGCGTGTCGAATCTCCGCAATGGCAAGATCTGCAACACCGCCTGCGTCTTCGACCGCGCGGGCGCGTGCATTGCCGAATACGACAAGACCCATCCCTTCACGCCGATGGGCGAGCACGAGGTCTACACCCCCGGCGACCACCTCGTCACCTTCACGCTGGATAGCGTGCGCTGCGGCCTTCTCATCTGCTACGAGGTGCGCTTTCCCGAGCTGTGGCGCACGCTGGCGCTGCGCGGAGCGCAGGTCATGTTCTTGCCCGCCCAGTGGACGGCGGCGCGCCAATACCACTGGGAGACGCTCACCGCCGCCCGCGCGATCGAAAACCAGCTCTTTGTCGTCTCGTGCAACGCCTGCGGCGAGCGCGACGGTACGCTGTACGGCGGCTTTTCGCGCATCATCGACCCGCTGGGCGCGGTCTTAGCCCAGGGCGGCGGGGAAGAGGAGATCGTCACCGCCGACTTGGACCTTTCCTCCATCGCGCCCCTCCGCGCCCGCGTCCCCGTTTTCCACGACCGGCGGCCCGCGCTCTACCGCCTGTAAAGCGGCAAAAAGCGACAGCAAAAGAGGCATCAACAGAAATGAAGATCACCCTGCTTGCATCGTTTCTCGTCATGGCGGCGTATTTTCTCCTACTGTACGCCGGCGTCGGGCTCATTCAGGAGAAGAAATTCTTCTCCTCCGCGCCGCGTGAGGTCTTCGCCGCCGTTCCTGAGAGAAAAGCCAAGCGCTTCCGCGGCGCGCATATCCTCGGCTGGTGCCTCGGCATCTTGGCGATGCTGCTGTTTCTCGGTGCGGCAGTCCTCGCCGCGTGGGACGGCGTTCGGAACGGTTTCACCTTCGGCGCGTTTTTCACGCGGTATCTCGTGATCCTCTATGTCATGGAGGCCTACGACATTCTCTTTTTCGACTGGGTGCTGCTGTGCCATTCGAACTTCTTTCCCCACTTTTATCCCGAGGTCAAAGGCATCGTCGGCCCGCAGCTGTTCGGCTATAACAAAAAAGCGCATCTTACGCACTTTCTGCTCTACATCCCCCTCTCCGCCGCCCTCGCGTGGGTTTGCACGCTTTTCTGAGGGGCGGCAGACTTTACTACTATGAGTCGACAAAGCGTTACGTCATTCGCCGGAGGTATCCTATGGCAAAAGCAGAACAAAAAATTGAATTATTAAAGGACATCGCGCATCGATTCAATGAGGCGCACATCATGTGGGCTTTGGGTGCATCCATGCTGCTCTACTTCAAAGGAATTACATCCGAGTTCCACGACATTGACTTGATGATCTCAACCGCTGATGTTCAACGTGTCCGAACGATCTTATCTAAAATGGGAGAAATCCAGCCGCCAAATCCCGATCCCAAGTATCAGACGAAAGCATTTATGGAATTCGTCATCGACAACATCGATGTCGATGTTATGGCCGGCTTTTCTATCCTAAGCAACGGAGAACTTTTCGACTGTTCCTTGCAGGAAAGCCAAATTGTCGAGAACATTCTTCTCGAAACAGAGCTCATTCCTTTGCAATCTCCCCTGCTGTGGTGCAAGTATTACCGGCTGATGGGCAGAACCGAAAAAGTTAAGATGATCGAACAAGCCTTGGCAAATCGTTAACTCTCCCCTTTCCCCGTGCCGCATTCACTGCCTCAGGCAGCGAACAGGCCCCCGCACCAAAAATCGACGCAATCACGCCCGTCTCGCACCCGCCGCATTTTCTGCCCTACGGGC
>ERZ773218.1098-NODE-1098-length-27950-cov-12.154114_pt1 | contig 27950 bp, 18 predicted proteins | sample MGYA00580527_ERZ773218 | MGnify/ENA primary metagenome ERZ773218 (study PRJEB29015, sample SAMEA2737763) | human gut metagenome | biome: human gut; feature: human-associated habitat; material: faeces | place: China | collected 2012 ...
AAGGTAGCGAAATTCCTTGTCGGGTAAGTTCCGACCTGCACGAATGGCGTAACGACTTCCCCACTGTCTCGACCAGGAGCTCGGCGAAATTGCAGTACGAGTAAAGATGCTCGTTAAGCGCAGAAGGACGAAAAGACCCCGGGACCTTTACTATACCTTGGTATTGGCGTTAGGCGCGGATTGTGTAGCATAGGCGGGAGGCTTTGAAACGGTGGCGCCAGCCATCGCGGAGCCGCAAGGTGAAATACCGCTCTGTTCTCGTTTGACGTCTAACCTCGACAAGTCATCCTTGTCAGGGACAGTGCCTGGCGGGTAGTTCAACTGGGGCGGTTGCCTCCCAAAGAGTAACGGAGGCGCTCAAAGGTCCGCTCAGCCCGGTTGGCAATCGGGTGTCGAGTGTAATCGCACAAGCGGGCTTGACTGCGAGGACGACGGTCCGAGCAGGGACGAAAGTCGGAGATAGTGATCCGGTGCCGGCGCACGGGCGCGGCATCGCTCAACGGATAAAAGGTACCCCGGGGATAACAGGCTGATCATTCCCAAGAGTCCATATCGACGGGATGGTTTGGCACCTCGATGTCGGCTCGTCGCATCCTGGGGCTGGAGCAGGTCCCAAGGGTTCGGCTGTTCGCCGATTAAAGCGGCACGCGAGCTGGGTTCAGAACGTCGTGAGACAGTTTGGTCTCTATCCTCTGCGCTCGTTGGAATCCTGAGGAGGCCTGCCCATAGTACGAGAGGACCTGGGTGGACGAACCTCTGGTATGCCGGTTGTCGCGCCAGCGGCACGGCCGGTTGGCTACGTTCGGGAGGGATAACCGCTGAAAGCATCTAAGCGGGAAGCCTGCTCCAAGATTAGGATTCCATGGATCTTCGAGATCCTGTAGCCCGCATGTTGAACACGTGTTTGATAGGCCGGAGGTGGAAGCCCCGTGAGGGGTGGAGCCGACCGGTACTAACGGGCGATGGCGACACAACAATTCCGATCCTCTTGTGGAGGGTTGGTTCCGCGTCTTTCCTGTGCTTCGGTCCCAGGCGACAATGAGCGCTTGGTGGTCACGAATACGATTTGAACGATAGGCGTTTGCCTCGCGTCCGCTAGCCGGTTCCCAAACCGCCACCGATAACATGCCGGTTTGGATTCCTTTGGTTTCCTTGCCGTGGCCATTAGATTTGCGGTGGTCATAGCCCTGGTGAGACGCCCGGTCCCATTCCGAACCCGGTAGCTAAGGCCAGGCGCGGCGATGGTACTGCACTCGAGAGGGTGTGGGAGAGTAGCACGCCGCCGCTTCAAACGTATCGGGCCTCCCGGTCGAGCCTTTGGCTCCCGGGAGGCCCCTTTTTATGCTCTCTTTCCGGGCTTCCCGTCGAGCTTTCGCTCCGGGAACCACCGTTTTTCTCTCATGCCCATCCGGATTAGATGGTTAGATGTGGTTCGGAGCTGAATGTCTCGTTATTTTTGAATGTTGTCCAAGACTTTCAGCACTTTATCACGATACTTCTTTTTGCCGATGAAGGCTGCGGGGTGCAATATTCTGACCACTTCATACCCTTCCGACTTCATGCATTTCAGATTTTTCTCGGCGGCGTATCCGAGAGCCACCAATACAGGCTTGCCACCGAGTAGCTCGAGCTCCTCCCTCAATCCCTTGAGGTTCTCATCAACGCGTTCCGGGTTACTTTTGAGTGTCTTTTCCACTTCACCGGAATCGGTTTCTTGGTAATCCTTGATTGCGTCGGTTATGTAGCTTCCCCAATACCGTGTGCCCTGCAGCGCATATCGCAGTTTGAAATCGTTCCTTCCCGCATGGAAATTGAACCACGGATCCTTCGGCTTGTCCGGCTTTTTCTCCGCGTTGCCGTCCTTGGGTTTACCGGAGCGGTTCAGCCCCACGAACACGAAGCCGGTGTTCAATTCGGACAGATTCGGGGAGTCGAATACGCTCAGATCGTTTATATTGCGGCTGGGCTTGGAATCCGCGTAATCCGTGTTCCAGACGGCCCAGCTGGACGCATCTCCGTATTTTTCCTTCACAGTATGTCGTAGCTCTCTTGGCTGATCATCATCCGCTCCTTTTACGCTTACGTGGACGACAGTCGGTCATTAAACGCCATCCGTGGTTATCCGTCATTCTATGTTGCGTGAATACGAGATGTACATGTTGGGCCGGATTATTGGAGAGTCTTGCAAAACGTCACTAGCCTTGAACCGATATTGGAGCTCTATATGTTTTGCAGATTTGGTAGAGCGACACGCCGATTTGGTCTTCTGCCATTCCTGTTGTATTCTAGTCAAGTTGCGCTTAACGGATAGACACCGGAAAACGTTGCATAATTGGAGAATTCGCCTAGTGGTCTATGGCGCACGCTTGGAAAGCGTGTTGGTGTAACAGCCTCACGAGTTCGAATCTCGTATTCTCCGCCCGGATTGGAACCCCGGAAACCGTTGAAATCATTCGGTTTCCGGGGTTCCTTCTTTTCCACTCCGTTTTCCGGTTCCTTCCAGATTCCCTCCGAATGCTTCTTTCGTTGGCCTCGGTTTTTGAATCGTCCCGTATCGCAAGTCTCGCGTGTACGGGCCGGCATCCAGGAAAGTCTCTGATTGCCATGCTGCGGCTTATTGGTGCCAGTCTGTGGTCTCAATAATGGGATTGTTTGCCCTCATATGTCGATATTTGATTGCGATTCGGTGGGGGAGTTGCGTACATCGTCGTTTTACGCGCACTTTTGCGCTGCGCTACGTTACGCTCGAAATCGTGACGTTGAGAGAAAGAAGCACGACGATGGTTGACAAGACGGCTGCCGGCAGCCAGCAGACTGACCAACGCGATGCTGATACTCGTGACTCTCTGGCGGCGCTTGCCCGACGCCGTTCGAATTCATCGCCAATCGCATTGCAGAGTGATGTGCAGGCCGCTCCGCAGGAAAAGCAGGAAAAACAAGAAAAGCAGAGCGAAGCTGGGTCTGCCTTGCAAACGGGCGAGGATGCGAATGATGACGCGAATCGTGCGGAAGAATCGCAAACCGTGAAAGAAAAAGACGCTGCGGATGGTCCTGATAATACGCAGCAGCCGCAAATGGCATCCATAAGCGCCATCACAACGCAGGTTTTGCCACCAAGCTTTATTCCGACCGCAACCGGTCGTATTCGTCCCGTAACGGGCGCTTTTCCCGCAATTCAGTCCGCTTCGCAGACGGAACAGGCGCAGCGCAGGCGATCCATCCGCTCGTTGGCCGCGGGGTCGTTGCGTAGAACCAACATCGGCAATGCTGAAAAGGCCGGCGATGTGGGGAGCGCGGGTAGTACCGGACGGACGGCGGGGAATGGCGATACGCCGTCGCCGCGAATCGCCAGCAGTGCTCCCCATTATGCGAATTGACCAGTGGACTGATCAGAACGGCCAACGTAACAAATCAGTGGGAATACTGGACATACACGCGGTTCACGCACGGTACGCGCGCTTCGCGCTGCATTGTACGTCGCTGTACTACGTCATTCCAATTGAATCGCAACAATGCGTATAGCAGATGAAAAGCACATACGAAAAACGCGCATGAAAAAACGGTCCCGATATATTCGAGACCGTTTTTCATGAGTCGATGAAGCAAACGCTGTCCGGCAGCGAGCCGGCTCAGTCTTCGCTGGTTTCGCGCTTATACTGCACGAACGTCTTCATGGCGTAGGCAAGGCCGGCAAGCAGCAGAATGGCTGCGCAGGCAAGGGAAATGCCGATGCCGGTTTGTGCAAGCTGTCCATATTCCGACTTGGTCAGCGCGCCGGTGGACGCGGCGGTTTGATCGCCGGAAGCTGTGACGGATCCAGTTGCAGCACCATTCGCGCCAGTGTCGGCAGCCATGCGCACAGTGCCAGTGGTGCCGTTGACTCCAGTAACGGTCGTACCGGCATTCGTTCCAGCCGTGATGCCATGCGTGCCGGTAGCAACGGATGAGCCGCCCTGCTGACCCGTCTTGGAGTTCGCGTCCTTCAACGCCGCGATGAACGACTGATGCCACTGGTGGCTGCTCGCCACGAACGCATCATGCTTGGTTTTAAGCTCGTCGTGAGTCTCTTTCATGTCGGCATGCATCTGGTTCAGATGGGTCTGCGTATCCTGCATATCCTGATGCAGAGTGTCGTGGCGCTCCTGACCGCGCTTAACCGCGCCATCGATCGCATTCTTCACATCCTCACGGTCCTGCTGATAGTTCTGCCAAGCCTGCTTGTTGTACTGGCGGAGCGCATCGGCGTCCTCGTGCGCGTTCTGATGCAGCTGCTCGGCGTGCTGCTTGGCGGTATCGATGTCCGACTTGATCTGCTGGTTGGTTTTGCGCACATGCTGTACGGCATCGCACGTTTTGTCGGTGCACACGGCCATATCCTGGTCGATCTGCCCGCTGATGGCGGTGCTGCCGGCCAATCCGTCCGTAGACGGTGCGACTTCACTGGCCGAAGCCGCGGAAGGCAAGGCGGCCATGCCGATGGTTAATATTCCCGCCGCTGCAGCTGCTGCAATACGATTCCTCATGGTGGTTCCTCTCCTGCGCACGTTTGCATTCGATCTGTGATTGTGCGCTCGCGTTCGTTCCGTATGCCATAGTAGGAAGGGAATGTGCCTAAATAAACCGGTGGAAAAATGACATTTGTCTAGTTTCTGCGATGCTGCAGCAGTCTTCATAGTTTAAGCGGGAAACCAGAATCCAAACCAGAAGCCGGAACAGCCTGCTCAAAACATGATCAAGCAGGCCAAGCAACGGCTCAGACCGCCCGTACTTATCCCGCCCGTATTGGTTTATCTAGCGGCGGCCCCCAACAAAGATTACTCAACAATAGTGATGAATGGGCTAGCCGGCAGATTAAAGTCGTTGTACAGCATGCTCGCGCACTTCGGATTGCCACTGAACAGGTAACGTACCTGGCTCATGGCGTTGAGATCGTTCAGTATTGAACCATCGGCTGCGGTGAGCAACACCTGATTGCCCCTGATAGTGGCATTGACCGCCTGCCATTGACCGGAATAATTGGCGACCTCAAACCCCTGCAATGCCATAGTGGTGGGAGCGGCGATATTGCTGATACCGCTTAACGGGGTCGCTTTCGGAGCGCTCTTATAGTTCGGTGCGATTGCGCTCGCGGTCTTCGAATAGTTAGGTTGCATGGCTTTCAGCCTGCTTGCGGTGCCGTTCCGGAAAGACAAGGCGATTGCGCCGTTCGCAGTGTGCCGGGCATGTTCGATAAGCGGTCCGTTGGGTACGGTGGTGCCGTCTTCCATGGCGAGATATTGCGCGGCCATGCGCGCCCCGAGAATATCTTTGCCGAGCGGATGGATTAGCGCGGATGTGCCCTTGTCTGTGTCAAGGGAAACCGTCATCGCCACGTTTGACGAATCGTGCAGGTTGGTGTTGCCGAGCGTAGTCCGTTGCGCTTCTCGCACGTTTTGCGTGTACTGGTAGTTTGGCCAGCGCGCGAGCTGTACGTACAGGAACGGCAGGTCCTTGCGTCCGAACACGTTACGGTACTGGTTGATGAGCGTGGTCATTTGCGATTCGTATTGCAAAGCAGTTCCGTAATTATTGGCGTCATCGCAACCTTGATACCACAGCACGCCCGCCACATGGAATCCCTTCAACGGCGCGATATGGTTCGCATAAATATCGCCGCCTTGTACATGCCGGCGAATAGGCGTGCCACCCCACGCGGTCTGGATGATGCCAATCGGCACATTGGGGTGCTTGGCGCGCAACTGCATGGCGAATTGCTGAGCCAGATAGCTGAGGTGCAGTGAATTCGTGGAATCTGCAGTCAGCCATGCATCGGCGCTCTGATTAACAGCGGACAGTGGAAAATCAGTGTCTTCAACATCATGATTTGCGATGACAAATTTCACGTTGTCATCTACGAGCGGTTTCGGCAAATCGCCTGTCGTGATTAGTCCATTGCCAAAATTGTAAGTAGCGTTTTCGTAATACTGCACATAGTTGAGTTCCATATTCGACTGGCCAGCGGCTACGAAGACGTCTCCCATATACACTTTGGCCAGTTTCAGCACGGTTTTGCCGGCGTACTGCACTTGCAGCGAATACGGATTGAGACTTGCCTTTTGCGCGCTCAGCGTGCAGGTGAAACTGCCGTTTTTCGCTGCCTTTGCCTTGACGCTCTCGGAGGTTTTGCCTTGCGTAAGTGTCGCTGACAGTTTCGAAACGTCGATGGAGTTGCTTTCCGTGGAGCTGACGTTGCCTTTGACTACGATTGGCTGATCGCGCTGGAACACCATATTGTCCATGTAGTATGAGGGCAGCTGCACATCAACAGTGGCCGCAGTATGGGCGGTGGCGGTGGATTGCGATCCGGTTTTACCGGTTGCCGTTCCGTTGCCCCATTTGGGGCCGCACCCGACGATGATGGCAACGACTATTCCTACGGTTACGATAACGGCAAGTGCCGTTCTTGCCAATCGTTTCGTATTCAATTCTGATTTGCCTCGTTCTTTGTCAACGCCCGCTCGAAGGTTCTGGCCTGTTTGTCATATGCGGCTCGTTCGGTGTTGGCTTTGCTGGTGGTTCCGGACGGATCGGCTTTGCAGTCAAGCGCCTTCGGCGATTTGACTTCTTCCTGATACAAGGTGCTGAGCTTTTCCAGATCATATGAGGAATCCATGCTGGAGAATGCGTCGACAATCTTTCCCTTGAGCTGGAAATCCTTGGAATATGAAGCGTTCATGGCGGCAACCGCGTCTCTGCAGTCGTTAATGGCATTCAGTTCGCGCATTTTCTGCGATGTTCTCACGCCCATGACGCCGAAGACCACAATGCATACCGCAACGACGATAACGGCTACGATGATGGAACGGCGAATCAAGTTCTTGACATGGTTGTGCACCCAAGTGTCGCCATCTTGCACGCCTTGCGATATGGCGATTTGGAATGGATCTTTGGTGTTTGTTTGATAGGAAACCCCTGATGCGTCTGTTTCAGGCTTTCCGTTACGATTGGTGATGTTAACGGAATTGTCGGGTTTGCTGGTTTCGACGGTCGCGGTACTGCTGAACGTTCGGGGCTTGCGGACGTTACTTGCTTGACTGTCAGCTTTATTTGGCTGCCTTTCGTGCCGTGCCATGCTTCCCTCCAGGAGTCCGCGATACCGTTTTGATGTTGTCTATTGGAGGTGGTCCGACAAGGTCCTCTGTTCCCAAATGACAATACATAAGGTATGTTACCCGTTCCACTTCCGAATGCCAGCACTTCATGTTGTGGCATATTCGGTAAATGTGAAGTTTGGTCTGGAATCCATCTGCTTTATTTTAAGTGGGGACATCTCAGAATACACTTAAGTTTTGCGTGTGCAATTGCGTCAACGAGTGAAAATGCGTTTTGTGAGAGAGGCTGACGATGATATCGCCGAAAAGCTTGATGAAGATTGCGACCACCGCTTCCGTGGTTGCAATGACGGTTTCCGTTGCCGTGGTGCCGGCTTACGCCATGCAGGATATTGCGATTGAGGATACGCCAAGTTCTTTTGCCGCAACTGTGGATGATGCGCAGAATTCGTCAAACAGCATGCCGGACAATCCGAACGCGACGCTGCCGGAAACGGTAAGCGAAAACATTTCGGACGATTCCACTGTGGTTTCGGAGAACCTTGCGGTTACGCCGGAAGGTGATGTACAGAACATTGAGACCGGCGAAACCGTGACGGACGCTCAGCTGGTCGGCACGCAATCGCAGCAACCTGATCCACTGGCCAAAACGGATGGCGAATCATTCATTCCGGTGAGTGCCTCGGATGTGAAAGATGCTGTGGAACAACCTGTGAAACAGTCTGCGGAGCAGTCGTCCTTGAAGGGTGGCTCGACTGTCCGGCTCGCTAAATTCGAGAGCAACGAATACGGAGCACACTGGGGAACCTACAACGGAACAAAGGCGTTTTTCGATTATAGGAACAACCTGTTCGTTCAACAGGCCAAGGGCGTGATTGATGTTTCCTCATGGCAGGGTGACGTCGATTGGGCCAAGGCGAAAGCCGACGGCGTGGAAGGCGCAATCATTCGTTTGGGCTATGGCTGGGGCAACTATGCCGATGCCAAAGCGCAACGTAACATCAACGAATGCAAACGTCTTGGTATTCCTTTTGGCATCTACTGGTATTCGTATGCATACGATGCGAACTGCGCACGTGCGGAAGGCAATGATGTGGCTGCCAAACTCCGCCAGATGGGCGTGAGCCCGAACGATCTGAAATACCCTGTGTATTACGACCTTGAAAAGTGGACGTGGGCTGGTCATACCCCGCCGACCAATCCGAATGTTTATAGCGGTATGGCCGACGCCTGGTATGGCGCACTGCAGTCCGCCGGATATAAGAATCTCGGTGTGTATTCGTATACGAGCTACCTGCAAGGCCCGTTGAACAATTCGAACATCTACGCAAAGACCCGTTGGGTGGCCCAGTATGGTGCTCAAATGGGATACAACGCCTTTGGCACCAACGACCGCGGCTGGCAATACACCAGTTCCGGCCGTATCAACGGCATCAGCGGTTCCGTGGATATGAATGCTTTTGGTAATAAAGCGACCAACGTCGCATCGGGAAAATGGGTGTACAAGGACGGTCGCCAGTATTGGCAGGAGAAGGATGGCTCATATGCTCAAGGAAAAGAGATATATGACCCATCGACAGATGCTTGGTATTGGATAGATGCAAATGGCGTTATGGCTCAGAACAAAGATGTGTATTTGCGTTCGAATGGCGGTAAGTGGGTTCGCTATGATTCGAACGGCCGGATGGTTAAAGGTGAGGATTTCAGGTATGGAGCTTGGTACAATTTTGATTTTACGACCGGTGCGATGAGTAAAGGAATGACATATTTGTCCGATGAGGACAAATATGTCTATTACGATGAGACTACTGGCAAGATGATTTATGGCGAAGTTTATCTTGGCTATGATGATGAGCGCGCTGGATGGTACATGTTTGACGCAGTTACTGGCGCTAGACGCGTAGGCGATGTTTTTATACGTTCGAATGGCGGTAAATGGGTCCGCTATGATCGAAAAACCGGCAAAATGGTAAAAGGTTTGCAGAAACAGAATGGTTCATGGTACTACTTCGATCCAGTTACGGGAGCTATGGCTCACGGAAACACGTGGGTTCCACAATGGCAAGCATGGCATTATTTCGATAACGTCACAGGCCGAGGCTGATTCGTGACTTACATTTCAGATTCGGTTATGTTACCTGATTGATTCGGCTGGAAAATGGTGAATTTTCCAGCCGCTTTCATAATAATGGCGACTGTGTTGCCTGTCATGGCTGATTTTCGTGCTTTGGATTCGTTGAATGATCCGGAAACGTAAATTACCGTTTTCATCAAAACGGATCCAGATTCCGTCTTCGCGGTTTGTCGGAGAACTTGGAATGAACACTCCGTGCTGATGGCCATAGTGCCATTTTCGTAGTAGTGCTCCTTATCCTGATCCCAACCGTTTTCAGGTTGTTCTGTTTTAGTCGATTCGTTGGAACTAGCGCTGCCGTTATTCCTGTTCGATTCGGAAGAGTCGGGTTGGCTGTCATTCCTGTTCTGTTGGCTGGATTGAATTATTTCTTCAGTTGTGTTGATTCGGACACTGAATCAGAAGATTGCGAGGCACCATTGGCCTCTGAAGCGATTGCATTAGAATCATCTCTCTGGGTACTATTTGGATTCTGAACCGGTACGGCAGTTTGATTATTAGAAGACGCTTGCATTGCGTTAGGCTCGCTGCCCAGTACGATTGCCGGGTAAGTAATTCCCTGTAGCATTGTAATGGTTAGAAAACCGATTAGGATTTTTCTCCGTTGGAACATTATTGCTTTTTCTTCTCATTGTCCGAGACCAATTATAGCTATTGCCATAACAAAAGCTTGTTTTGCAAGTCACTCGTTGGAGCTTTTGGTGTATGTCTAGAGGTGTGGCAATACCGCTATGCAAGGAGGCCTTTGAAGATACGTGATGAAGCTGTGGGCAGGGTTTGACTATTTGCGTTGATAGCATGACATACACTGTTAGACATGACTCATGATATGGAAACGAACAAGCGTGGAGTTCAGATGAGACGTGAACCGACACTGGCTTTTGTGATTCCTTGTTTTAACGAAGAAGCCGCATTGCATATGACTGCGGATGTTTTGAAGAAAAAGATGATTCAGCTTGAGAATTCGCAGGCTGTTGCACGAGATAGCTTTGTTATTTTTGTCGATGATGGGTCCCATGACAAGACTTGGGATGTGATTACGTCGCTGCATGAGAAAGATCCCTCCTTATTCCGTGGTGTAAAACTAGCTCACAATAGAGGCCACCAGAATGCTCTTTTTGCTGGCTTAATGCATGCATTGAGTATGAATGTCGACGCTGTTGTTTCTATGGATGCTGACTTGCAGGACGATCCCAATGCGGTCGACGACATGGTGCAGGAATACCTCCGGGGTGCTGAAATCGTCTATGGTGTGCGGGACAACCGTGAAACCGATACCGCATTCAAGCGTGGCACCGCCCATGCTTTTTATTCCCTGATGAAATGGCTTGGAACGGAAACAGTGCCGGATCATGCCGATTATCGATTGATGAGTCGTGCCGCATTGCAGGCTTTATCGCAATACAAGGAATCGAATTTGTTCCTACGCGGTCTGGTTCCTTCTCTCGGATTCAAAACGGCAAAGATATATTACAAGCGCGGAACCCGAGTGGCCGGGGAATCCAAGTACCCGTTGAAAAAGATGGTTTCCTTCGCGATTGAAGGTGTGACTTCCTTCTCGACAAAGCCGCTGACCATGATCACCGGTCTGGGTCTGTTCTCGGTGTTCGTTGGAATCGTCATGTTGATTTATACCCTTGTTTCCGTTTTCTCAGGGCATGCCGTTGCGGGCTGGGGATCAATGATGTGTTCCCTGTGGATTCTAGGCGGCTTTATTTTGCTGGCACTCGGTATTATTGGTGAGTACATAGCAAAAATTTATTTAGAGGTTAAAGCTCGTCCTCGCTATATTGTCGAGACGACGCTCTGAGTGGGCAGTTTATTTTTTTAGGGAAAGATAGGACTATTACCGAGTGAATAAGCCGGATATTGTGCCTGAAAAATGGGTATTCTTCAAACGTGTGCTACCGAGATGGCTCGTTGTACTTGCCTTGGGATTCCAGACTGCTATTGTCGCGGTATTGCTCGTATTGTCGATTCTCTTTACAGTTACATTTAAGAGAGCCAATTCGCAACTCGGAAGTATCACAGAGCAGGTTGACTACCACTTTGGCATGCCATCCATTGCATTTGTGCTGGGCATGGTCATGTTATGTGCTCTGTTTGGCTTGCTTGCGCAAGGCTTTTCGAAGTTGCCACGCTACTGGGTTTTTGCCGCATTGTTGGTATATACGATAATGTTGCAGATCATCTGGCTTACTTCATTGAGCTTGGTAACATACACATATCCGGATTCGCAGAGTCTGATGAATGCTGCGGATGTCTTGCTTAAAGGTGATATCAGCCAATTTGGTGCTGACTATTGTTCGGCTGGTAACGTGCAGAGGGAATGTATTGCACGAGGCATTCCAAGCGCTCACACATATTTCTCCTATTACCCGTTCCAAAGCGGGCCAATGCTGTGGTATCTGTTGGTATTTGCCTTGTTTGGATCGAACAATATTCTCGCCTTTCAGATTGTCAGTGCCGTGGCGGTTACTGCATTGGTCGCGGTTTTGTGGCGCTTGAGCGGCATGCTCGGGTTGAATAAAAAGGGTCATGGCGCATTCACCGTTCTGATTGCAACATGCGTTCCTCTTATGATGTTCGCGGCTTTCGTGTATCCCAATGCCGTCGGGTTCTTCATTACGATCTGCGGTGCCTGGATCATCGCAGAAGGTTTTCGCATGAGGAGGACCTGGTCCAGCGCTCTCGCGATTGTTGGTGGTTTCCTGGTCTGTGGTACCGGCATTGTTTTCAAATCGACATATCAGATAGTGGTTCTTGCCGCGCTTCTTGCTGTTGTTTTTGCGGTTTGGCATAATCGCTGTATTTGGCAATTATTGATCTCTTTGCCTTCCGCTTTGGCAGCGTTTATCATTTCTAAACTTCCTGTTGCGTTAGTGCAGTCTTGGACTGGCCAGGACTTTGGCAAAGGCATGCCGATGCTCTCATGGGTTGCTCTTGGATTAGGACATCCAGATAATATGCCGCCTGGATGGTGGAGCAGATTTGCCTTAGATGCATTTGAAAATACAGGTAATGATTATTCTCTTCAATCCCAGATTTCCAGAGATTTCGTTCAAGGACGACTCTCAGAATTCCTGCATAATCCGGGGAACGGGATGCATTTCTTTGCTGGCAAGCTTGCGTCAGAATGGGCTGAACCAACATTTATGACATCACTGTATTCGGAGTTGGGCGAATCCTCAAAGCATTTTGTCGGTTTGAGTTCGTTCTTCCTTATCGGCAATGGCTCGGATGTGTTACTTCGATATGAAAATGTTGCTCAAACTGTTACATATTTATTGGCGCTCATCGGCTTGCTTGGTCTTCTTCGTTCGTTGATTAAGGAAAAGCCTATCGGGGTTGATGCAGCTCAAATCTTTACTAGGGTTTTGCTTTGTGCGTCGTTCATCGGTGGTTTTCTCTGCTACCTTTTCTGGGAAGCAAAAAGTATCTACACTTTGCCGTTTTTCCTGCTGCTTATTCCGATGGCGGCATGTGGCGTCCAGCAGATGATTGATTTCGTAGGCAATAAGAAGCAGAAGATACGCGAATAAGGGCAACTGTGGGAAGAGAAGAAGAGCTTCTAGGAACTTCGATGAGAAAAAAACTGGTTTTTTGGTTGAAAGGATTAGTGCTTTTCGGATTTTGCGTGGTCTCGATTTTTTTGCTAGGTGCTGGTTTCAACAATACGTCTTACGCTTACGCAGAGGAAGGAGCCATCGATTCAGGTCCTTTCTCCGAAGCTGATGCCAACGCTCATCCGGTCAATGGTTGGGATTCGAAGAAGGAACATTATTACGAAAATGGTCAACAGGTCTGTTCCAAAGAAATATACGATGCTAAAGATAAGAATTGGTATTGGATAGACACGAATGGTTCCGTAGCCCGTAACAAGGACGTATATCTTCAATCCAATGGTGGCAAATGGGTTCGCTATGACGCTGCCGGTCATATGGTCAAGGGCGAAGATTACCGCTATGGTGCCTGGTACTATTTCGACACCACCACCGGTGCGATGGCGAAGGGTATAACGCACGTCTCCTCCAATGGCGGCAAATGGGTCTACTATGACCTGACCACGGGGAAGATGCTCTACGGGGAACGCTACGTGAACTATGACCAGAGCCACGCCGGCTGGTATCACTTCGACGAGAACATCGGCGCGATGTCCTATGGCTTCTATTTCAACTCGCCACAACATAAATGGGTGTACTACGACCATGCCTCCGGCCAGATGCTGTACGGGGAACAGCTGATCAATGGGCATTGGTATGACTTCGATGAATCGACAGGTGCTATGCAGTATGGCTTTGTACACCTGTCGAAATCTCAGAAGTGGGTATTCTACGATCGCCGGATGGGTTGGATGTTATATGGGGAACGTCCCATTGACGGCGCGTGGTACCTGTTGGACGCTCATACCGGCGCAGTACAGTACGGTTGGCAAAGACTAGGTGGGAAAACGGTATGCTACAGCTGGCCGAGCGGCAAGATGCTGTACGGCAAGCAGAACGTGAATAACGCCACCTACTATTTCGATAACCGCACCGGTGCTCTCGATACGCAGCGCTCGTCTGTCATACCGAGTGATTACGTCGGAGCCGCTGCTGGAGCATTTGGTAACAAAATCAAGTCGGGCCGGTACCGTTCCGTTCGTCTTCTTGGAGACAGTATCGCTGCCGGAGTGGGCGCGGCGAACACGTATCCATGTACGTCTCGTGAGCTGTTCCAGCTTGAGGGAGTCACCTATTATGAGCCGTCCCATCAGACGGATATGGCCGCCAACAGCCTAAGGCGTTACCTGGAGTCGCGCGGTGTATCCATGACCAATGCCAGTGCGCCGGGCAAGGGCTCCTATTCGGGCTATAACTCCATCGGCGATGCGACCCTCGGGCATGAGGATGCCGTTATCGTACTGCTTGGAGCTAATGACCGATTGAGGCTTTCGAATAGCGGTGATTTCAAACGCGAAGCGGAGAGCTATCTGAATCGTGTTGCCGCACGATACGGGGCCGATAACGTATATGTGCTTGCGAACATCGATACGTTATCCGATCCCAGATCCCTCACCATGGGGCAGGAAAATACGGTATTGCAGGATATTTGCCGGCAGCATGGTTGGCACTTCGCTTCAATGTATTCGGCATTTCGTACGGTAGGGCGTTCGACGGGAATACCACAGCAGGCATTGTATAAGGATGGCATCCACCCGAATCGTATGGGTCAGGTGGTGATGTGGCGTGCATTGCAGCAATTGCTTGGCCTGTAATGTCCGATAAAACGTCTGACAAGCGGTAGAGAGAACGCGTCAACAAGAGACTTGAGAGAGTATGCAACGTATTAGATTTTTCGATATTGCCAAGGGCATAGCCATTCTGGCTGTGATACTGGGACACAGTGCCATTGAAACGAACCTATTTGCGCCCCACCGCACGGCCCAAGTTGTTCTGTCCATCTGTTTTTCATTCCATATGCCGCTTTTCTTCATTCTTTCCGGGTATTTCATGCATCCAGAAAGACGATTCCGCTGGATGAAGGAGACAAAACAGCTGCTGTTCACCTACGTGGTGACGGCATTGTGCGTGCTTGTCGGCGTGACCTGCATGGCGACGTTCGACCATGAAAGCCGTGCGATTGCCCTTCGACAGTGGGGTATGGCCGCGATATATGGAAGCGGCGATATCTCGAATCTGACGCTCTGGCGAGTAGACTTGAGAATCGGCGCGATCTGGTTCCTGCTTGCACTGTTTTGGGCTCGTCTGCTGCTGCATTGCCTTGCAAGGCTCCCTATTATCCCTGTCTGGGTGGTGCTGTGCTTCGCTGTAGGCTATGTTTCTTCGCGATATGTACTGCTGCCGTGGAGCATTCAATCCGGAATGTGTGCGGTCGCGTTCCTTTATTTGGGGTATCTTGCCAAGAAATACGATGTGCTCGGCATGGTGAAGAGGTTTCCCTGTGTATGGGCTTTCGCGTTTGTTATTTGGGTGGTCGACATCGTGCTTTTTGGCGGTATGAGCATGGCCGTCAATAACTATGGTTCGCGCCCTGTCCTGGCTGTAATCGGCAGCATTGCGGGGACATTGTGCGTTGTTGGCATCTCACAGTTGATCGATCGGGTTCCGGCGTTGGGAAGCGCGTTGAGCAACATTGGCCAAGCGAGTCTTGCCATTCTGTGCGTGCACTTGATTGAAGATGACGTATTGTCCTGGCAGATATATTTAGGAGTGTTGCGTACGGTGCTTCCTCAAGTTCCGCTGGTTATGCTGAGTTTCATTGGTCGACTGCCGATTGATCTTATCGGTGCCGCGCTGCTGTATCACATTCCGGTGATCAATGAATGGTTTTATCCTCAGCTGACGAAGAAGAAGCATAAGACAAATATGGTTAGTGTAACGGAATAGTCTGAAATACCCGTTTGAGAAGTGTATGCCTTTTCTTCAAGGGTTTACGCTAGTCTATGGAATATGGTTTCGATGAAATTCGCAAATATCCTTCTGGAAACGAATCCTCGCTCTGTCGCTTACCCGGCACTGTACTGCCGTTCCAATCAGCCTGTTGTCTTCGACGAGCAACTTGGCGAGTGGAAGATGTTTAATGCGGGGACCTTCGACTTTAGCACGTATTTCAATTCCTTGTCCGTAATGAAGCTGCGGAAGTACACGCGCGCAACAAGCTTCATGCTGCATCTTGAGCTTAAAGGCGCTGCTTGTGAGGTGCAACAGACCATGGGTGATGCTTTCGCACATGATCCGCTGCCTGTCAAGGGGGTCTCGAAGGTACTGAGCGCTTCTGATGGCTGGCAGGTTGTCGATTTGCCTCTTACAATCACCGATGACATGGTGATTGTCGGTTTCCTCATCAAGACGGAGGGCGCGGTCGCCATTCGCAACAGTTATTACGAACTTGGCATTGATGGCGAACTGAATGATGTTGAGCTGGTGCTGTCTACCACCACGTTCAAGAAGGAAGCGTTCATCGAACGCAACATCGGTCTGGTCAAGAATCAGATTATTAATTCCGGAGACCCGATCGCCGACCACTTCCATATGTACGTGATTGATAATGGCCGTACTCTTGATGCTGAGAAGCTGAGTGGTAATCGCGTTCAGGTTGTGCCGAACGACAACGTTGGTGGTGCCGGTGGCTTTACCCGTGGCATGATTACTGCCATGGAACAGATTCCAAAGGCCACGAACATTCTGCTGATGGATGACGATGTCGCGGTCTCCCCGGAAAGCATCAAGCGTACCTATAATCTGCTGCGCATTCTCAAGCCCGAGCATCGTAATGACATGATTAGCGGTGCGATGCTGAACTATGAGGTCGGCGAGGACCAGTGGGAAGACATCGGCAACATGACTCAGCAGGGCACCTTTGCCGGTTGCAAGCCACCACTGCGTCTGACCCTGTTCGAGGATCTGGTATACAACGAGATGTACACGCCTACCAAGTGGCAGCGGAACAACATGTATGCCGCGTGGTGGTACTGCTGCATTCCGATTTCCGTGATTGAGAAGAATGGCCTGCCCCTTCCCGTGTTCGTTCGCTGCGACGACGCTGAATACGGTATTCGATGCAAAACCGGATTCATCACCATGAACAGCCTGTGCGTATGGCACATGTCGTTCTTCGAACGGTATAACGCGGCGGTGGAACGTTACCAGACCACTCGTAACACGATGATCGCGCAAGCGACGTGCGGTATGGCGCCGAAGGCCGACTTCATGTATGAGCTGCACAACAACATCCGGCTTGAGCTGAAGAAATTCGGCTATGCCAACGCGGAGTTGTGTCTGGATGCCTTCGAGGACTTCCTCAAGGGGCCTGAATTCATCAAGAAGCCTGGTCAGGCGGAGAAGAGCTTCATGGCTGCGAACCGCAACAAGGAACAGCTTGTGGATTTCGTGGCGCTTCAGGCTCAGATTGACGCTGATACCGAATTGAATGGTCTGTGTATCAAGGACATCGATCGTCAACTGATTGATGGAGATAAGTCTCGTAGCCTGCCTGAACGACTGGAAGACCTTATCACCGACAACAACCAACGCTATTTCAAGAAGGATGGCACTGGCTATGCTGTCATTCCACTGCAGGGATGGCTGTATCCGGCCGGCGCGATTCGTGGCAAGCGCAAGCTTGTCGTTCTCGATTGGTACAACCGCAAAGGTATCATCCGCACCAAGGATGTGAAGCGCTACCAGGAGATTAAGAAGCGTTACGCAAGAGCTCTCAAGTACTACAAGGCAAATATCAAGCGCCTGCGCCAGGAATACGCCGCAGCCCGTAAGGAATTGACCTCGGTGAAGTACTGGAAGCATTATCTTAAGATGGACTGAGTTATAGATAGCCACGCGAGGAGCCTCAGCGGATTGGGGCTCCTCCTTAATCTTTGCGGCCTGTCTTTTCAATGAAGTTCTCTAGATTTCCAGTGACCGGATAGTGCCGATTTCTAGCTATATGTCATGATTGGAATAGTCGCTGATAGGATACAACTTGTGAAACAGTTGGTGAAAAAAATGCAAGATAGGTATGGGTATGCGTGGACTGTCCTGCAGGGGTTGGTAAAAACAGATTTCAAGCTACGCTACCAAGGCTCGTTCCTAGGGATTGCATGGTCGGTGCTTAAGCCTCTGATGATGTTTTGTGTGATGTATGTGGTGTTTGGCAAGTTTCTTCGTATGTCGGATGGAACTTCCACATATCCGGTTGTACTCTTATTGGGTATCAGCTCGTGGCAGTTTGTCACGGAGGCAACGAATGTTGGGCTTCGATCAGTAGTTGATCGAGGGGACCTACTTCGGAAGGTTCATTTCCCAAACTATATTGTTGTGGTTTCAGCTACAGTTGGTGCATTTATTAGTTACGCAATTAATCTTGTTGTTGTTTTAGTATTTGCCATCATCGCTAGGGTTCATTTTACATGGCGAGTAGTATTGCTTCCTTTAAATATCATTGAGTTATATGCGATAACACTTGCTGTCACATTGCTCATGGCTACAATGTATGTTTATTTCCGTGACATTGCGCATATTTGGGATGTCCTCCAGCAGCTGATTTTCTACGGTATGCCTATTATTTACCCGTTGACGTATGTTACTAACCGTGGAGGTATGCTAGCTGATATCGCTCGTCTAGAGCTTGTTAACCCGTTTGCCCAAGCGATTCAAGATATTCGTCACAATTTTATCGCTCCTGTGACACAGCCAACCGTCTGGAATCAGTTCAGCAACTGGGCGATTCGTTTGTTGCCTGTTGCTTTGACGATTGTTTTGCTCTGGTTTGGCGTGTCATTATTCCGGCGGAATAGTCGTAAATTTGCGGAGGTTATGTGATGCCCGAAGAGGGAAGCGATAAGAAGATGAATTATTCTCAAAATCCGGTGGTCTTGTCTGCTAAGCATGTTTCTAAATGCTTTAAATTGCCGACTGAGCAGGCCACTGGTCTTAAGCAGGCTTTTATCAATTGGACTAAAGGGATTAAAGGGTATAAACAACAGCAGGTTCTTAAAGACATTAGCTTTGAAGTCCATCAGGGCGAATTTTTTGGTATTGTTGGTCGAAACGGTGGTGGCAAATCCACTCTGCTTAAACTCATCTCGCAAATTTATTATCCAGAAAAAGGATCTATCACTGTTTCTGGCAAATTGGTCCCATTCATTGAATTGGGAGTGGGATTTAATCCTGAACTCACTGGCCGAGAGAATGTATATCTGAACGGCTCTCTTCTTGGATTCACGCATGAAGAAGTTGACGCAATGTATGATGACATCGTCGATTTTGCTGAGCTGGAAGAGTTCATGGACCAAAAGTTGAAGAATTATTCTTCTGGAATGCAGGTTCGTCTTGCTTTCTCTGTTGCAATCAAAGCGCAGGGCGACATACTGGTTCTTGATGAGGTCCTTGCTGTTGGCGATGAAGCATTCCAACGTAAATGCGATGATTTCTTTACGGAAATCAAAAAAGACCCGACTAAGACGGTCATTCTCGTGACTCATGATATGAATGCTGTCAAAAAATACTGTTCAAGAGCAATGATGATTGCTGATGGTGAGGTGGAAGCCATTGGAGATCCGGAAACCGTGTCACAGCAATACACGCTCGCCAATCTTGAGGCTGAGGAGAAAGCTGAGCGTAAACGTCAAGAAGAGCGTGGAGGCTATCCAAACGGTCTAAATGAACGATGCCCGTTGCTGAAGACTACTGCAGTTTCGCCTAAAGTGTGCACTAGTGCAGACATCTTTAAGTTTGATGTGGAATATCAGTATGATGAGCCGGGTGATTTTTATCTTGCTATTGCCTTACATGATATCCGGCGTGGCGGAATTACCTATGATACTGGTCCAAAGGTAGTGAAGATGGACAAGCATGGTCATCAGATTGTTCATTTTGCGATGCCGCTTAATTTGTTTAACAATGGCGAGTTTCGTTTAATAACATCGCTTCGTACTCCAAGTCTGAGCGACCCTAATATGACGGATGCTGTTGGCGTCGCTCTTGACGATAATGCATGCAGTTTTGTGATTCGAGATGCTCGAAATGGTGAATATGCATTGCTCAGCGATAGGGCGATGACAATTACGCAGATTGATAAGACAGAGGAATAAAAACAAACCGGTTTGAGCGTACGGCGTGGCACCTGTAAAGTGGTGACATCATATGTGAATTACGTCTTGCTTGTTGACTCGAAGCGAATCAGGTCTCGATTAGGCAGCATTTTTATTTATGCAGAATAAAGATGCGCTGATAATGAACATAGTACGATTCAGCCGGTTGTGCCTTATGAGACTGTTATCTATCTTTGGAAGAGTAAGCTAATTTTCAAGAAGAGAAGCAGGTAGTGCCCGAAGGTTTGCGCACTTAGGGTCGTGCCCGTCCATGGGACGATGATCAGTTCGCTTCCTGCAGGTTGTCATCGAGCCGGGACATGTCGAGGTAGCGGCGCGTGCTCCATTCGTTCGCGGTGACGTACCTGATTCTGGCGCAGATGAGCATCAACGCGCTGTTGCCGTCCGGGAAACTGCCGACGACGCGCGTGCGACGCCGGATCTCCCGGTTCAGCCGTTCGATCATGTTGTTCGTGCGGATCCTCCTGCGGTGCTCCGTCGGGAATTCCGGCAAAAGGTAGGCGGTCGTCTCCCCGATGCCCTCGCGCAGGCAGCCGGCCGCCGCCTTGAGCTTCCTGGACTCCATCTCCGCGGCGACCGTCCCGGCCTTGGCGAGGGCGGATTCGCGGGACTCCATGGCGAATATCGCCTTCAGGGCCGCGGACGCCCAATCCCGGTGGTTGGGCGGCACCTTCGAGAGCACGTTGCGCATGAAGTGCACCATGCACCGCTGGTACTTCGCCCGGGGAAGCATCGAGTTCACCGTGGAGACGAGTCCCGCGCACCGGTCGCCGACCACGAGGCGCACGCCCTTCAAACCGCGTTCGATCATGCTTCGTATGAACTGCTCCCAGCTGGCAGCGTCCTCCCTCATGCCCTCCGTCACGCCGATGACCTCGCGGTGGCCCTCCGCGTTGACGCCGATGGCGACGAGGACGCTGACGTTCTCCACGCTTCCGCCCCAGGAGCGCTTGTGCCACACGCCGTCCATGAACACGTACGGGTATTCGGATTCCAATGGCCGGGTGCGCCATCGGTCGATGTCGTCATACACGCGCTTGAGCTTGTCGGAAAGGGTCTGGGATGGCATCCTGTCACCCCACAGCAGTTTGCTGATGTCGTCGACCTGACGGGTGCTCACTCCCGCCAGGTACATCTCCATCAACGCCTCCTCGACGCTGGACTCCCGCCTGCGGTAGCGTTCGATGACCGCGGATTCGAAGACCGCGCCCTTGAGTTTCGGCACCCTGAGCTCGAGCCTGCCCGCCTTTGCCGTGAGCGTGCGTTCGTAGTGGCCGGCCCTGTACGCCTTCCGTCCCCCGCTGCGCTCGTATCTGGCGGCCCCGGTGATCTCGTCGGCCTCGGCGTCGAGCATGGCGTTGAGGATCTGGGTCATCTTCTCGGTGATCAGCCGGTCGAGTTTGGTCTCGAACAGGTTCTGGTCGATCTGTATGATGTTGCTGTCGGGCATGGCTGCGCGTCCTGCTTTCCAATTGCGATTCTTTGTTTGGCGACTGAAAATCGTACACAGGACGCGGGCCATGCCCGCTTCAACATCTCAACGAAGAACAAAACCGAAAGTGCGCAGGAATTCGGACGTTATCGAGAAGCAAAGATGAGAAAGAAATTACGGAGTTGTATTGCGCTGTTGGGTGCTTTATCCATGGTAGCTTCGTTCGGAGTCCAGGTGGCATCCGCTGCGGAAGCGGATTATCCGGATATGGAAGTCGGCGTCTTCTGGAACAGCGATTCGGATCGTTCCGACACGGTGTATATGTCGTACAATGGCGCTGATTTCCAGCAGATCAGTACGGCGTATAAGGCTGACGGCAATGGCAGTGCGCATGTCTCGGGGAAGCCGAACTACGTCAACGCTATTCATGATCCGAGTATTACCTATAAAGATGGTACATTCTGGATTCTTGGCGGCTATGTGCAGAAGCAGCAGAACTTGGGATGGCGTTTTACCCCGATGATGGGATATTCCAAGGATTTGGTGAACTGGAGCTACCCTAACAGCGGCAGTCCAACGAACCTTGCTCCTTCGGTAATGCCTTATACCAATGGTCTTAAGGACGGCCAGTACGATTCCGCAGGAACCGACGGGTTCGTTGACAGCCACGGCGATATGTGGATCGTGACCACCCTCGGATATTATGGCGATTTTCACGGCAATGCGCAGAAGGATTATATGTATCCCTACATCGTCAAGGTGTCAGGGTTGCAGCCTGGAGCGGATCCCGCAGTCGATCCGGGAGCTCAACCGAGGCTAAGCTACGGCAGTTTGAATCCGATCAAGCTTCCTGATACGAAGACCAGCAACTGGCTTGACCCGTCATTGTTCGAAAAGGACGGTGTGTACTACCTCAGCATCAAGAAGAATGGTGTCACCAATCAGATTTATTCCATCGGCGATCTGTCTCAGGCTGGGAATCCTAAGGCATGGCGTTTGGTGAACGATAATGTCGTGACCGGTTATGAAGGTCCGTCCCTGACGTATTACAACGGGCAGTACTTCTTCTATACCGATAAGCTCAAGGACTATCCGTATGGTAAGGCTGATGGAACTGCCGGCACTTTCGTTACGCAGTCGTCGAGTTTGGCCAGCGGATGGCATAGTACTCGCCGTATTACCACGACCAACGTTGATGGACGCAGCATTCCTAATCGTCATGGAACAGTGGTAACCGTTACTGATCCGGTGGCGAAGAGAATCGTCTGGAATGCAAGAATTCATGCAGGCTATGGCGAATATAAGCCTGGAGCAAATGGTTGGGTAACGGAAAGCGGCAAGCATTACTGGTATGACAATGGTGTGAAAGCTGTCTCCAAAGAGGTATACGATCCTGCAAGTGATGCGTGGTACTGGTTTGATAAAGACGGTTCCCTTGCTGTGAACAAGGACGTGTATATCCCTGCGGGCAGCAAGTGGGTCAGGTATGACAAGAACGGTCATATGATCAAGGGCGAGGATTACCGATATGGCGCCTGGTACTACTTCGATCAAACGACCGGCGCAATGACCAAGGGCATGAAACACGTTTCCTCCAACGGCGGGAAATGGGTGTATTACGACTGGACGACCGGCAAGATGGCGCACGGCGAGCAGTATGTGAACTATGACGCGCAGCATACCGGCTGGTACCTGTTCGACCAGCACACCGGTGCCATGTTCCACGGCGACACCTATGTCCGCTCCAACGGTGGAAAATGGGTTAGGTATGATTTCTCCACCGGAAAAATGGTCAAGGGACTAGATCGCCACGATAACTCGTGGTACTACTTCGACAAGACCACCGGCGCTATGCAGAAGGGGCGGGTCTGGGTTCCTGAATGGAATGACTGGCACTGGTTCGATTCGACCACTGGCCGCGGCTGAGTTTTGCAGCGTGAGATAGACTGGTTTTGATGCGATTACTGGTTGTGATTGCATCAAAACCAGTTTTTCATAGTAGGGGGAGGCTGTTTTGCCGCGGCATTATTCGGGGAAGCGTCAACGTGACCTGAAACATGTGGAGCCTCATGCCTCTGGTTATATTTCCTTGCTGTACTGGATCGGCACAATCACAACAGGGTGCATTCTTATTTTCTGTGGCAAACAGCATTGTTTTAACGATGCAATGGCGCATTGGGCCAGAATCCTGCAAATCAGAGCGGGGAATATAATTCCGGTATTTTCTGATGAATACCATGATTGGGTGGTTTACCGTGACCACGGGAAGATAATAACCTTCAACAACACTGCGGTGAATGCTCCCTTTGTCTATTTCCCCAGTCTTATTGTGCGCGGGAATTTTCGCGTATCGAGTGTGGCAACATTGATCTGCTCGGCCACTATTATTGCCGTGGCAATATGGGTAGCCAAATCTTATGTCAATATCATTCTGGCTATAGCGATTCTTCCTACCACATTTTTTTCAATGATATTCCCGACAGCTGATGCCGTCACCAACAGCTATTGTCTGCTGTTCATTGCGGTTGTTCTGTGTTTGTATCAACGGGATGACATGTTGCAATACTGGCATATTGCTCTGCTCTGCATGATGGGAGCTCTGCTCGGACAAGTCAAGATTACCTGTTTCATCATCGCATTATTTGTATTGTTCTTGATTCCTAAGGCTCACGGATGCGTAAAAAAGATCACCTTGGCGCTTCCTGCTCTCACTGCTTTTGTCTCCATGTGGCTTTGGCGGGCGAAGACCTCGCAGATAGCGGTTGCCCCGAATCGTGTTCCATTGGAGAAGACACACGAGCTTGAGGGGCAGTTACTGCAATCTTCCTGGAAAATATTTCCGCTTATCGGCCGGTCGTTGTTCGAGCCTATGGATTTTGATGCTGAGAAGATTAATGGGCAATTGGTGAATTCAAGAAGAAATCTTCAGTTCTTTACAGGAACGGAAGAAATTCAGTTGCCTTTAATCGTTATGGCTCCAGTGCTTATCGCTATTATGATGCTTCTGATTGTGCATATGAGCTATAAAAATATAAATAAATTGCAGGTTGGATTAATAGTATTAATTATAGTTCTGTATTACGTATTATCGTGTGTGGCAATGTCAATCACATGGGTTGGAAATGTAGATGTATATGCTTCGGGATTGCAGAACAGGTATTTCATACCGGTATTGCCGCTTGCTGCGCTGTTGTTCCCCAACTTTATTAGGGATGAAAATATCAATCGCAGAGTATTAGCTATTTCTGTGGCGGCTTTAACGGCATTTTCATATATCGCTATAGCGATTACGTATGTGATTCAATGGAAATGATTCTTGGAAGAAAGCGGAGGTATCTCCGGATTCTTCCAAGAATCATACGGAATCATACGGTGGTTGTTATCTACTTGGCATACCAATGCGGGGTGTTGTTCCCGTTGCGGCATTCGCAGACGATAAGTGTACCGTCGCCATCGATACGCTGCTGGCCCTTTTCGCTCTTCTTGCAGAATCGACCACGGATGTTTTCTCCTCCGGTATTTCCCGGATTGTTATTGCCTGAATCCTTGCTAACATAGCGGCCAGAGACGGAATCAAAGGTCGCATATGAGTTCCATTCGGGCACCCACACGCGTCCATGCGCCATGGCGCCAGTGGTCTGGTCAAAGTAATAGTAGGCTCCATCCTGATAATGCAAGCCCTTGACCATCTTTCCTGTCACTCGGTCATAGCGAACCCATTTGCCGCCATTGGATCGGATATAGGTATCGCCGTGGAACATGGCACCGGTGTACTGATCGAACAGGTACCAGCCGGTATGCTGCGCGTCATAGTTCACATACTGCTCGCCGTGCGCCATCTTGCCGGTCGTCCAGTCGTAATACACCCATTTGCCGCCATTGGATCCGATATACTTCATACCTTTGGCCATAGCGCCGGTTGTCTGGTCAAAATAATACCAGCCGCCATATCGGTAATCCTCGCCCTTGATCATATGGCCATTGGAATCGTACCTAACCCATTTACCACCATTGGAACGCTGATAAACATCTTTGTTGCGTGCCATTGTTCCATCTGCGTCGAGCCAGTACCAGGCATTACTGCTCGGATCGTAGATTTCCTTTGAACGTGCCATGGTACCGGAATCGAACCAATAATGCTCACCATCCTGAACAACCCAGCCAGTGTATTCGGGATATGGCGGTGAGACGATCTCTTCCGCATTGGCTGAGGCAATGGGTAAGGCAAGCATTGAAAGAGTTGCGGTTATGGCTGCGATGCTTCGAATGATTTTCTTTCTGAGAATCATGATCATCATCTCCTTTGTACTGATGTACGTACGCGCTTCTGATTTTAGGACGGGAATGTCATATAAAAAACCGGCGTCGTACGGTTATTCGGATTCGAGCAAATCCTGTGCACTGACTATGCAGACGGATTGTCCAAAGTGCGAGGCAGCCACTACGATGAGTAGATGAACGCACATGGTGATAGGAGAGGATGCATGAATCAGAAGGCTTCTATGAAGAATGCCGGGGCAAACAACACCTGGGAAACGGTTATGCGTGTTGTGTATCCGGTCAAGGACGCTGAGCAAACTCTCCCGCTGTATGCGCTTGATTGGACTCGTCCGCATGTTGCGGAGACCACGCTGGACTCCCGTATTGACATGCGCCGTTTGGAATTCGGCTCCATGAATCAGTCCACATTGCAACGCTTGCTTCGCAATGCCGGGTCGTCTGCAGGAGTGTCCTGCGATTCGTTTGAAATTGCGGGGCGTACCTCTATAACCTTGAAAAATCGTGGTCACATGTCTGGATGCGCATTCTTCAATGCATTCCCCGCTGCATATTGGCGCCGTTGGACCAGTGTAAAAACGGTGCGATTCGAAGCGACAGTTCAGGGAAACTCCAAAATCAGCGTATTCCGTTCCACAGGTCGTGGACTGATTTATCCGGTTTCGACGAAGACGACAACGGCTTCGGAGTCTGAAACTCGTGTATGCATAGACGTGCCGATGACAGGTCTTATGGATGGTGGTTACTTCTGGTTCGATGCGGAATCGCTTGATGGTTCCGTGACCATTGCTGATGCTACATGGTCTGTACCCCGTGAGGCACGTACCGCTAAGCATGAGACAACCCTGTCTATCGCCATCACGACCTTTAATCGCGCCTCATATTGTATGGATCAATTGCGTACTATCGCCGGTGCTTCGGCATTGCGCGAACGTTTGGATACAGTGTATTGCACGGATCAAGGCAGCGACTTAGTTAAGGATCAGAAGGACTTTGATGAGGTTGCCGCTAATCTAGGCGAACAGCTTACATACATTCAGCAAGCGAACTTGGGTGGTTCTGGAGGATTCTCCCGAGGCATGTATGAAACGGCTAAGGCCGGTGATAGTGATTTTGTGCTGCTGTTGGACGATGATGCCATCAGCGAACCGGAATCGATTCTGCGTGCAATCCAATTCTCTGATTACACGGTGCGACCAGTTCTTGTCGGCGGCGGCATGTTCCATTTGGATAATCGCACCATGTTGTATACGCAAGGTGAGCGGATCAATGCGCAACGAATGTGGATGTACCCGTCCAAGAGCATGGGATACAACCATGATTTCTCTGTGGAACCGCTCCGTGACTCTCCGGATCGTCATCAGCGCATCGATGAAGACTTCAATGGGTGGTGGATGTGTCTGATTCCGATTGCGGTTGTGAAGAAAATCGGTCTCTCCATGCCAGTGTTCATCAAATTCGATGACATTGAATATGGTCTTCGTGCCAAGAAAGCAGGATTTCCCACAGTCTGCCTGCCAGGCGTGGCCGTATGGCACCAAGCATGGCATGACAAGGATCCAGCACGTTCGTGGGAGGAATACTTTACTGAGCGTAACCGTTGGCTCGCGGCATTGTTGACGTATCCGGATAGGCCGCCTCGCATGTTGGTGGAGACCTTGTATGGTGATGCCAGTCTCGGGCTTCGGTTTGTGTACTCCGCCATGGCATTGCATCATATGGCGCTAAGGGATATTCTTCGAGGCCCACAGTACCTTGTAGATTGCTTGCCGACGAAACTTGGCGAAGTGCGTGAACTGCGAGCAAAATATCCCGATGCTCAGTCCAAGGAGAGTTTTGAGGAGTTCCCTGAGCCAGCTGGCGAGGTTGAACCGCCAAAGAACCATCCATCGACTATGAAAAGCCGGTACAAGGCGGCTGTCGGCCTTATCGCGAAGAGCTTTATCAAGAAGGCCAATCCCGATAAAGCCACTCGTCCGGATGCGGCCATCCCCGCACGCGATGCTGCCTGGACTTGGCTTGCCTTTGACCATGTCAATTCAGCATTGGTGACCACGCCAGACGGTAATGGGGTGGCATGGCTAAAGCGAGACAACAAACGTTTCCGTAAGAGCATGATGGAAGGATATCGGCTTACACGCAAGATTCTGAAGAATTGGAAGCGATTGTCTGCCCAATACCAGTCTTATGGGATTACCTCCATGGAGACGTGGGCAAGAATCTTTGGAGATGAATAACTCGGAGTATGGATCGGCTGCGTTCATTCGTGGTATGCGAGTATCATGAACGCGAAACGCACATTGGCAGTGTGCATTTGCAATTGAACTGACTGTTTTGGAAGGTTGTTCTTATGACTGATGCGGTGGAGTATCCCGATCTGGTGGTCGTGGGCGCGGGCCTGTT
>ERZ773218.1103-NODE-1103-length-27772-cov-12.286755_pt1 | contig 27772 bp, 21 predicted proteins | sample MGYA00580527_ERZ773218 | MGnify/ENA primary metagenome ERZ773218 (study PRJEB29015, sample SAMEA2737763) | human gut metagenome | biome: human gut; feature: human-associated habitat; material: faeces | place: China | collected 2012 ...
GCAGGCTCTTGGGGTTGGAGATCAGGGGTGCGAAGTCGGTCATGGTGCCGATGCCGAGGAAGATCAGCGGCGGGTAGATGCCCAGCTTGACGCCCATGTAGAGCATGTCAGCCAGACCGCCGTTGTTCAGGATCTCGACCCACATCGGGTGCTCGAGGCCGTCACCGACGAAGTACTGCATATGGATGACGCCGCTGCCGGGGAGGTTGGCCAGGATCATGCCGAAAGCCATGGGCAGCAGGATCAGAGGCTCGAACTCTTTGACGATAGCGAGGTAGAGCAGGAAGCAGCCTACGCAGATCATCACTGCGTACAGCCAGCCGCCCGGCTCACCGAACTTGGCAAAACCGGAACTCTGGAAAATACCGACCAGAGTCTCAATAAACTGAGTCATGTTTTTCCTCCTGTGTTAAAAGGGTGCGGTGGTGTCGTTGACGCCAGCCTTGCCCCAGCCATTCTTGCCGCGGCGGACTGCCTTCAGCACATACTTGCCGTTGCCCATAGAGTAGATGGCTGCCATGATGGCTGCCACAACGTCGCCGGGGATGCCGGCCTCGACCTGCGGGGCAGCAGCCTTTGCAGGAGCGGGCGCAGCGGCCTGTTTCACAGGAGCAGCCGGTTTTGCAGCAGAAGCAGCAGCCTTGGCAGCTGCCTTCTTGCCGTTCATGGCGTCAAAGATTTTACCCTCCAGCGTGATGATAGCCATCAGCAGGACGAGGATCAGAAACACCAGCACAATACCGGTTATGGTAACGATCACATCATAACCTAAATCCATGGTCTTCCTCCTATTTACTTTTTTCTTTGCCGCCCGGGGGGCGGGCGGCAAAAAGCGATTTGAAGATATTATACAATATTTTCCGGGTCGATTCAACAACTATGAACAAAAATCATATTGTTTTTCACGGTTCTGTGAACAGCACTTCCCTCTCAGCGGCGGCCCATGCGGGGGGTGGCGTCCATGAAGCCGGTCTCCAGCTTGTCACCCAGACGCAGGCTCATGGCCGTACCCAGCGCGACACAGTTGACGGGGTCAGGCGAGACGGTCACTTCCACCTTCAGCTCCTGGCTCAGGTACTCAGGCAGGCCGTGGAGCTGTGCGCCGCCGCCGGTGAGGACGACGCCATTGCGGTAGATGTCGCCGGCCAGCTCCGGAGGAGTCTTCTCCAGCACCTGATGGGCGGCGGTGCCGATCTGCTCGCTCAGGCGCATGACCGGCTCGTAGAGGTCGGCGGTGGAGACATTGACGCGCACGGGCAGGCCTGTGAGCAGGCTGCGGCCCTTGATCTCCATGGTCTCGTTGAAATCTGCCTTCTGGGGGCAGCAGGCCACGTTCTTTTTCAGGTTCTCAGCGGTGCGCTGGCCGATAGCGATGCTGAACTTGTTGCGCACGAACTTCAGGATCTCTTCGTCGTAGTGATTGCCGGCCACGCGGACGCTGGTGGCCTTGACCTTGCCGCCGAGGCTCAGCACGGCGATGTCGGTGGTGCCGCCGCCGATGTCGATGATCATCCGGCCATCCGGCACGGTGATGTCGATGCCGGAGCCGAGAGCTGCGGCGATAGGCTCATCAATGAGGTAGACCTGACGCGCACCGGCAGCCATGACGGCCTCCACCACGGCGTCGCTCTCGATGCCGGTGATGGCGGCAGGCACACAGACGGCCACACGGGGCTTGACCATGTGGGAGCTGTAGACCTGATTGACGAAGCGGCAGATGAGCTCCCGGGTCATGGTGTGGTCGCTGATGACGCCATCCTTCAGCGGGAAGATGGCGGAGATGTAGTTGGGCGTGCGGCCCACCATTGCAAGGGCCTTGTCGCCGGCCTCAAGCACGCAGTTCTTGCGGGTATCCACCGCCACCACGCTGGGCTGGTTGAGCACGACGCCCTGCCCCTCCTGCGCGATGATGATGGTCGTCGTACCAAGATCGATACCGATGTCGTTCTGTGCCATAGTTGTGATATTTCCTTTCTCTGCTGCCCATTCTCTATTTCCATCGCCCATCTCCGGGCGCGGGTCATCAAAACACATTATAGTATAACACAGGTGTATCCAAAAAGAAACCCTTAAAGGTTCTCCTGCTCCGGGAGCAGAGCCTGGGCCAGCAGGGCGGCCAGGCCGCTGTAGCGCAGGTTCTGGCGGATATTGGACATCATCCGGTTCACCACGTCCCGCCGGCCCACCACGATGCAGAGCTTCCGCCCGCGGGTGACGCCGGTGTAGAAGAGGTTGCGGTAGCACAGGCGGGGCGGCACCTGTGCCGCCGGGAGGATGACCGCCGGGAACTCGCTGCCCTGGCTTTTGTGTACCGTGATGGCATACGCAATTTCCAGCTCGTTGAGGTTCTCCGCCGGGTAGACCAGCCGCCGGTCGTCCATCCGCACCACCATGGAGCGACTGCGCACGTCGATGGACTCCACGATGCCGATGTCGCCGTTGTAGGCGCCCACACCCTGTTCCCCGCCGATGCGCTGCCACGTTATCTCGTAGTTATTGCGCACCTGCATCACTTTGTCCCCCACCCGGAAGACCCGGGCCGCGCTCTGCAGCTCCGGCTTGCCCTTCTTTGGCGGGTTGAGCATGGCCTGTAACTCCGCGTTGAGGGCCTGAGTGCCGGTGGGGCCGAGCTTCGTGGGGCAGAGCACCTGAATATCCTTCACCGGGTCGAACTGGTAGCTGCGGGGCAGACGGGTGGTCACGAGGTCGCAGACCAGCTTCTGGGCTGCGTCGCCGTCGGCTTCGAGGAAGAAGAAATCGTCCGTCTTTCCGCCCTTTTTCAGCGGTTCGCCTGAGATGATGTGGTGGGCGTTTTCCACGATGAGGCTCTGAGCGGCCTGCCGGAATATCTCGTTGAGGCAGACCGTCGGCACCAGCCCGGAGCGGATGATCTCGCCGAGGATATTGCCCGGGCCGACGCTGGGCAGCTGGTCGGCGTCGCCTACCATAATAATACGGCAGCTGTACCGCAGTGCCGCAATGAGGGCCTGGAACAGCTTGACGTCCACCATACTCATCTCGTCGAGGATAACGACGTCGCACTTGAGCAGGTTCTTGTCATTGTGGATGAAGCTGACCACGCCGCCGGTGTAGTCCACTTCCAGCAGGCGGTGGATGGTGGAGGCTTTCCGGCCCGTCAGCTCGCTCAGACGCTTGGCGGCGCGGCCTGTGGGAGCACAGAGGGCTACCCGTTCGGCCTCGTTCTCGAGCAGCTGCAGGATGGCGTTGACCGTGGTGGTCTTGCCGGTGCCGGGGCCGCCGGTGAGGACAAGGCAGTTCTCGGTCATGGCCTTACGGATGGCTTCCTTTTGGAGCGGCGCGTAAGCAAAGCCCTGCGCCAGTTCCAGTATCTGGATGTTCTTGTCGAGGCCGTGGGCTGTCTGCTTCCCGCGCCTGGTCAGCATGGCCAGACGGTCGGCGATGTCCTGCTCTGCGGCCAGCAGATCCGGCAGATAAATATACGGTGTGCCGTCGAACATCCGCACCGCCAGTTTCCCGGTCTGGATGCAGCTGTCCAGCGCCGCCGCCAGCTTTTCGGGGGGCTGGTGGATGAAGTTCGACGCCGTTTCCAGCAGCTGCGCCCGGGGCAGACAGGTGTGGCCGTTGCCTGCGTTGTGGCGCAGGGTGCGCAGAAGGGCGGCTTCCAGCCGTTGGGCGCAGTCCCCTGCCATCTGGTAATACTGGGCGATGCTGTCGGCATGGCGGAAGTCCAGCTGCAGCGGCTCCCCGCACAGCAGGTAGGGGTTCTGCTGGATAGCCTGCATGGCCCCCGACCCGAAGGTGCGGAAGACCTCCATCGCCCGGCGGGGACTGATCTCGAACTGAGCCAGATAGGCGATGAGCTCCCGCATTCCGAACATCCGCTTGAACTCCTGCTGGATGCGGTCGGCCTTGTCCGCCGAGATGCCCGGGATGAGGGTGAGCTGGGCGGGGTCGTTGGCGATAACTTCCAGCGCCGCCGCGCCGAATTTGTCAATGATCTTATCCGCCGTCCGAGCCCCGATGTAGGGCAGTGACCGGCTGGCGAGGAAGGCGTAGACGGCCTCGAGGTCTTTGGGCATATCCGTCTCGCACTCCTGTGCGTGGAACTGTCGGCCATAGGTAGCGTGGTTCTCGTACCTGCCCCGGCAGACGACGCTCTCACCGGCGTGGAGCTCTCCCACCACGCCGCACACAACGGTGACGACACCTCCGCCCGACACCTCGAACACGGTGTAGCCGTTGTCCTCGTTCAGGTAGATAATGTCCTCTACCGTGCCTTCCAGCCGTTCCAGCTCCTGCTCCATCGTCCCGCCTCCTCGTTTTGACACAACTATATATAGTATAGCGGTTTTGGGGGGATTTGTAAATACAACAAAAGCTCCCCCGAAGGGGAGCTGTAGGCGAGGTTTAATCCCCCACCCCATATGCATTTTCTTTCATCAGCCGATTGCGCACTGCAAAGTACGCCGGGATGAGGAAGAAGCAGGCGAAGAACCATGCCACAGGGTTGGCGATGCAGGCCGCAAAGTAGCCCCAGAGCGGCACGAACCAGAAGCCCACCATGGCACGGGCGACCATCTCGGCCACGCCCGCGAACATGGCAAGGCCGGAATAGCCCAGGCCCTGGATGGTGTAGCGGTAGATGATGAGGACGGCCAGCGGGATGTAGAACACGCTGTTCCAGAAGATGAAGCTTCGGGCATTCGCCATGATCTCCACTTCGCTACTCTCGAGGAAGAGACTGATAAGCGGCACATCCAGCACACGCAGGATGAGGAAGGACGCCACACTGTAGACGCAGCCAATTCCCAGCGCAGTATTGACGCCCCGGTCCACACGCTTGAGGTCGTGAGCGCCCATGTTCTGGCTGGCGTAGGTGGTCATGGCGGTGCCGATGCTCTCCAGCGGCACCGAGAGGAACTGGGCGGCCTTGCTGCCTGCGGTCTGCGCGGCCACGATGCTGCTGCCCAGACCGTTCACCGCGCCCTGCAGCACGACGCTGCCGATGGCGGTGATGCTGCACTGCAGGCCCATAGGGATGCCCATGTTGCAGAGCTTGAGGCAGTGGCTGGCGCTCAGACGGCCCTCTTCCCTGCTCCACTTCAGTTCCGGGTAGTGGCGGACGATGTAGATGAGACTGCCGATGCCCGCCACCGCCTGACTGAACACGGTGGCGAAGGCCGCGCCGAACGCCCCCATCCGGAAGGTGAGGATGCAGAGCAGGTCGAGGCCGATGTTCAGCACACTGGCCACCAGCAGGAAATAGAGAGGCCGCTTGCTGTCGCCCAGCGCGCGCATGAGGGCGCTGGTGACGTTGTACAGCAGGGTGAAGGGGATGCCCCAGAAGATGGTGCGAATGTAGATGTCCGCGATGTCGATGATGTTGTCGGGGGTGTTGGTCCAGACCAGCACCGCCCGGGTCAGGGCCACCGTCACCACCGTGAGCACGACGGCGAAAAAGAGGCTGAGCCAGACGGTATTAGCGGTGTAGCGCCGCATCTCTCTGTAGTCCTTCGCGCCGAAGGTCCACGAGATGGGGATGGAGAAGCCGCAGGCGATGCCGTTGACGAAGCCCAGCACCAGATAGTTCAGGCCGCCCACGCTGCCCACCGCCGCCAGCGCTTCCACGCCCACGAAACGGCCCACGATGATGGTATCGGCCAGATTGTAGAACTGCTGGAACAGGCTGCCCAGCATCAGCGGCACCGCAAAGGCAAGGATGAGCTTGAGCGGGCTGCCCTGTGTCATGTCTTTTGTCATACAAAGCCCCTCCCCGGGCGGTCACTTAACATTTCTTTGCCAAATTTTTACCGACAAAAACGCCCTGCCGGACGAGGGGCAGGACGTTTTGCGTTTCATGAGTGGTATTATACTCAGCTCATCGTGATTTTGCAAGGGGTTTTTCTCAGATTTCTTCGTACAACATTGCTATTTTCTATCGGTGGTTTTTGGTGATTGTGCGCAGGGGAGCGGCAAGGCCCTCCTGCTGCACTCCCTCTCAGCCTTCATAATCGTACTTCCGTATGGAGTCATAAAAGGAATTCCACCAAGCAAGATCCGGCGACTGACTGACCCTTACCCATTTTCTTGTCTCCCAATCTCCTCTCAAATCCGGCGGCTGACTGTCCCTTATCCATTTTCTCGTCTCCCAATCTCCTCTCAAATCCGGCGGCTGACTGTCATCCTTGCCCGGCTTCCACACCCAGTCACCCTGACTGTCCGTTACCCATCCGCCTGTTTCCGGCTGCTGGGTGCTTGTCTCCGGCTGCTGGGTGCTTATTTCCGGCTGCTGGACCGTGGTGAGGCTGTCCGGCGAGAGAGTCGTCGGCCCGCTGAGGTCACCGACGGAGGGGGCCGGGTCGTCCTTCTTGCTGTCCTGCTTCCCGCCCACGAGCTTCACGATGTTACTGGTAAATGTCTTCCACACCGTCGGTTCGGAGGCGGGCTGCTCGGACGGACGGACCGTGATGGGGCCCATGTCGAGGATGGTGGGATCCTTCGGGGCTGCGCTGAAGTCGGTCACGCCGCCGACGGTACCCGTTCCCGGCTGAGTCAGCTCGGGCAGTCCGCTCAGGGAGCCGCCTTCCAGACCGGAGAGGACCGTTCCCCATTGCTTTTTCTCCTGCTTGCGGCGGGCGATCGCCTCCTCCACCCGGGCGGTCTCCTGCGCTTTCTGCTCCTCATCGCCAACGCGGTACACGAGGATCAGTTCCTTGCCGCTTTGGCGCAGGACGGTCTCATCCGAGAATGTTTTTCTATCATATCCCGTCTGCCCGACAACATGGAATCGAGAAAGCCCTTCATGGGACAGCTCGAGTTCGAATGCGCCATTCACGCCGACCAGATCTTTGATCCTGGCCAGCGGAATGACCGCCTCCATCTCCCGCCCTTCCCCATCAAGGAACCGGATGCGAAGCTCATGGACCTCCTTTGCAAGCTCCCGCAGCGAGTCGCCTGTCATCCGAAAGAGTGTGCTGTGGGCATCGAAGCTCAGGACCTTGTTGACCGGGTCATACTCCGCCGTGGCCACATTACCAAGCTCCTGTGTGCCATCCAGATGGGTGATCACGCCGACGGTCTCGTACATCTGCTTCACACGGTCCGGCACCTCGCCGGTCTGCACGCTTGGAGCGTCGTCCTCGTCGTCGTCCTCGTCGTTCTCGGTATCATCGGGCTGCTCCGGCTTGTCCGGCTGTTCCGGCTGGGAGGGCGTCCGCCGGTCGTAGCTGTAGTCCTCCATCTTCTTCCCGTCGGGGTCGTAGCGGGTCAGACTGCCGCCCGTCACCTTGTGGTCGTCGTCAGAGAGGGCGTCATTGGGGATCTCGCCGACTATGCCGCCGCCGATGGCCGCAGTTTTGCCGCCGGTGCTTGCGCCTGCCTTGGCCTCCACCTCGGCGTCGCCGGAGATATAGATGTGATTGGGATTGCTGGGCGGCGCATCCGGGTCTATCTCAGACCACGCACCCGCGCCGTCGCCGATGCCTGCCGCGCCGGGGCGGGGGTCGCCGCTGTAGCTGCCGCCCGTGGCCGACACCTTGCCGCCGGAGATTTCGATGTCGCGGCCCGGGCCGTACACACCGCCGCCGATACCGGCAGCACCCTCACCGCCCACGGCTTCTACCGTGCCGCCGGTGATCTCGATGTTTCCGGCGCCGCTTTCGTAGCCGCCGCCGATGCCTGCGCCGTCTTTGCCGCCTTCGGCGGTGAGGGAGCCTTTGGTGTCGTTGTCGTCCTTGATGGTCAGCTTGCCGGAGGACTCATTGCCGTTCTTCTCAAGACCCGCATTGTGGCTGCCGCTCTTCAGCTCGTTGTCGCCGTCCAGCTCGATGGCGGCATCGTGGTCACCCTGCACGGTGACGGCGGCTTTGCCCGCATCGACTGGGCTGTCACCGCTGCTATCCACCTCGGTCTTGCCGCTGCCATCCACCTCGGTCTTGCCGCTGACGTCGATTTTCAGGTCGTCGAAGGTGACGTCCACGTTGCCCTCGGAGGTGTCGATGGTGACGGTATGCTCCTTCGACTCGCCGGTGATGACGGTCTCCCCCTCATCCTTCTCGAAATCCTTTTCACCCTGCTTGACATTGTTATAGTTTCCGCTTTCATCGCTCGCACCTTTGACCGTAATGTCGCCGTCGGCGATGTCCCATGTTTTCGCATAGGCCGGGATGCCGGAGCTCACCACGATGCCCGCGATGACGGCGGCGGCCACGCCCCGCCGGAGTGCGCTCTTCAGTCTCATAGTACATCTCCTTTCGTTCTGTGTATCATGCAATGCCGTCGCTACGGCTCAGGCTCTCCTTTAAGATGCTTATTTCTTTGGGCTGCCCCAAGTCCTCCGGTATCCAGATCTTTATCTCCCCCTGGGTATCCGGCTGGTCGTCCCAGTCGTCACTAAGGTCGGTATAGCGCCGCAGGTCACTCTCCAACGGATTGGTATACTTTTTGCGCTCCGTGTGGGGGGGTTCGACCAGAAAGAGCAGTGGCTTCTTATCCTCCTCGGGAGCGATGTCCTCAAATCGGGAAGCCAGCTGTTTCAGGGACTCCTCAAGCCCGATTCTCGGCGTTTCCGCTCTCGCAGGCTCGAGCCACCAATCCAAACTCGGGAGGTCGTCCCTTTTTTTCGCGAGTTGGAAGTCCATCATATCCAGCTCTTGTTTCCGTAATTCGTCGCGTTCACGTCTGAGCTCTTCACTCGTTTTTTGCTCTACCCCTTCGTGGGTCAATATCAGCCGCTCCTGCGGCTCTGGCGTCTGCACCGGCACCCACTCCAGATAGCGCTCCGACAGGTCGTCCCGCGTTTCGCCGTCCAGCCGGAGGCTGATGTCCTCCCTGTTCTGCTTCAGCTCCACGTCAGCGTCCTCGCCCGCCGCGTCGGCCATCTTGTCCACGCTATAGTGGGTCATGGTGTCCTCATAGCGGAAGAAGATGTCCTCCACGCCGTCCTCCCGGAGGCTGGAGATGTCGGTGGTGACGGTGGACCGGGGAGCGGCGCTCTCAATAAGCACCACACCCCCCGGGGTGAGGACCTCTCCGGCGTCGCCGGCCATGGGGTCGGTGCTGCTCTCCGCGACCACCGCAGGGTCCAGCCACTGGACAACTCCGACGCTGCCGGCCTTTACGCTGCCGAACACGGGGACGATGCCGCTCTCCGCGACCCCCGCAGGGTCCAACCGCTGGATGGTGACCCGGCTGGAAAAGAAGCCGCCCACCACCATGCCGCCGGGCAGGGGTTCGGGAGCGTTCTCCTGCACCGGGGGCGGGACGTCATCATCATCGTCGTCCTCATCGTCGTCCGGCTGGGGCTTGGGGGTGGAGGTGTAGTCGTAGCCCATCCCCTCCATCACGGTGCCGTCCGCGTTCAGACGGGTCAGCCGTCCTCCCGTCACCTTATGTTCATCGTCAGAAAGGTTCTCCGTGGGTACTTCGCCGTAGCTGCCGCCGATGGCCGGGGCCTTGGCGTCCGTCATCTGGCTTCCCGCCTTGGCCGTCACCTCGGCGTCGCCGCAGATGTAGAGGTCTCCCGGGTTCGGGTCGTCGGTGTCGTCCGACGCGCGGCCTGCACCGTCGCCGATGCCTGCCGCGTTGCTCCCGCCCACAGCCTCGATGGTGCCGCCCCGGATGGTGATGTTGCTACCGGTGCTCTCGATGCCTCCGCCGATGCCTGCGCCGCCGAAGCCGCCCTCAGCGGTCAGCGCGCCTTTGGTATCGTTGTCGTCCTTGATGGTCAGAGTGCCTTTCGACTCGTGTTCGTTCTTCTCAAGACCCGCATTATAGCTGCCGCTCTTCAGCTCGTTGTCGCCGTCCAGTTCGATGGTCACATCGTGGTCGCCCTGCACGGTGACGGCGGCTTTGCCCGCATCGACTGGGCCGTCACCGCTGACGTCCCCCTCGGCCTTGCCGCTGACGTCGATCTTCAGGTCGTCGAAGGTGACGTCCACGTTGCCCTTGGAGGTGTCGATGGTGACGGTGTTCTTATCCGACTCGCCGGTGATGACGGTGTTGGTGTCGTCCTTGTCGATGGTCTCGCCCTGTGAGACCTTGTTCTTTCCTTCGGCGTCGCCCGCTTTCACGGTGATGTCGCCGTCGGCGATGTTCCATGTTCCCGCATAGGCCGGGATGCCGGAACTCACCACGATGCCCGCGATGACGGCGGCGGCCACGCCCCGCCGGAGTGCGCTTTTCAGTCTCATAGTCTATCCTCCTTTGGTCTGTTCGTCTTTTGAAGAATCAGCCTTTTCTGATGCAAGTTTACCAAAAAAGCCAGATGATGTAAATAAAAACTGCGCGAATCGTGGTGTTTTCGGCGTGAATGGCGCAAAAAAGCCCTCCCGAGCGGGGAGGGCCATAGCCTGTCTTATTCAGAGTAGTGCGCCAAAAACTGCTTGGTGCGTTCCTCCTGGGGGTGGTCGATGAGCTGGCGGGCCGGGCCTTCCTCCACCACGACGCCGCCGTCCATGAACATAATGCGGTCGGCCACGTCGCGGGCGAAGTGCATCTCATGGGTGACGATGATCATGGTGGTCTTTCGGTCGGCGAGATCCCGCAGGACACGGAGGACTTCGCCGGTCAGCTCCGGGTCAAGGGCGCTGGTGGGCTCATCGAAGCAGAGGATGTCCGGGTGGAGCGCCAGCGCGCGGGCGATGGCCACCCGCTGCTGCTGACCGCCGGAGAGCTGGTGGGGGTAGTGGCCTGCCCGCTCCGACAGGCCCATCTGGGCCAGCAGGTCACGGGCCTGTGCTTCCAGCTGGGCGTGGATGGCCTTTTTGTTGGCCTTGTAGTCGGGCTGCTCCTTTGCCAGAAGCTCCCCCGCCAGCATCACGTTTTCCAGTGCGGTGTACTGGGGAAAGAGGTTGAAGTTCTGGAACACGAGGCCGAAGTGGAGGCGCTTTTTCCGCACCTCGCTCTCCCGCTGGGTGGCAGGGTCGGCGGCGTCCCACATGGTCTCGCCGTTCACCCTGATGACGCCGGTGTCGGGACGCTCAAGGAAGTTCAGGCAGCGCAGCAGCGTCGTCTTGCCCGAGCCGGACGAGCCGATGATCGCCAGCGCCTCGCCCTGTTCCAGTGTGAGCGAGATGTCCTTGAGAACTTTCGTCTCGCCGAAATTCTTCCCGATGCCAGAGGCTTCGAGTAATGCCATAATTCAGTATCCTCCTTAGCAGCGGAAATAGTCCATCTTTTTCTCGGCCCAGTCCAGCAGCAGGGTGAGTGCGCCGACAAAGACGAGGAAGAAGATCGCGGTGGAGAACAGCGGCCAGATGAGGCCTTTGGCGCTGTACTCCTTTGCCATCATGATGATCTCCTTGTTGGCGATGACATTCGCCAGCGAGGTATCCTTCACCAGCGTGATGACCTCGTTGCCCATCGGGGGCAGGATGCGCTTGACGACCTGCAGGAGCGTGACCTTGAAAAAAATCTGGCTCTTGGTCATGCCAAGCACCTGACCGGCCTCGGTCTGGCCTTTCGGCACAGCCTCGATGCCGCCGCGGTAGATCTCAGAGAAGTAGCAGGCGTAGTTGATGGCGAAAGCCACCACCGCCGCCACCAGACGGCCCGAAGAGCCGGAGGGCCAGGGGTTGGTCATACCCAGCAGGCCGGGGCCAAGGTAGATGACGATGATCTGGAGCATCAGCGGCGTACCGCGGATGACCCACACGAAGGTCTTGACGACGCCCCGCAGCGGTGCGCACCGGCTCATGGAGCCAAAGGCCACCACAAGGCCCAGCGGCAGCGAAAACAGCAAGGTCAGAAAGAACAGCTCACAGTTGAGCGCGAATGCGCCGGTCAGACGCTCCAAAATCACAGTCACAGAATCACTACACCTATCCGTTTATAATGTAAGTTACTCAGCCAGAGTCAGGCCGTACTTGTCGGCCAGAGTCTGCATGGTGCCGTCAGCCTTCAGCTCGTCGAATGCATTGTCCACAGCCTCGGCCACATCGCTGCCCTTGCGGAAGGCCACGCCATACTCCTCGACGTTCAGCTCATCCACCATCTTGAGGTTTGCGTAGTCGGTACCCTCGCCGATCATGGCAGAGGCCAGAGTCAGGTCGAGGACGGCGGCGTCAGCAGTGCCAGCGGCGACTTCCATCAGGCAGTCGGTCTGAACAGCCTTGGAGATGAAATCAGCCTGAGACAGGTCGGCGTTCTCGGTGATGGTGGTCTCACCGGCAGAGCCGGCCTCGGCCACCACGGTCTTGCCGATGAGGTCGGCGGTGGAGGTGTAGTCGGTGCCGTCCTTCACCACCACGACCTGGGCGTTCTTGACGTAGGGCTTGGTGCAGGCCATATTCTCCTCGCGGTCATCGGTCAGGGTCAGGCCGTTCCAAATGCAGTCGATGCTCTTTGCAGCCAGCTCGGTCTCCTTGGTGTCCCAGTTGATCTCCACGAACTCCGGCTCGACACCCAGCTTCTCACAGACAGCGGTGGCCAGCTCGGTATCGAAACCGGTGAAGTTGCCGTCGGCGTCGGTGTAGTTCATCGGCTCATAGACAGTGTAACCAATGACCATCTTGCCGTTGGACTGGATGTAAGCCAGGTCGCTGTCAGCGGCCACGGAGCTTGCCGGGGCGGCAGAGGCGGCGGCAGAAGAAGCAGCCGTAGAAGTGGATGCGGAACCGCCGCAGGCGGCAAGGCTCAGTGCCATCACACCGGCCAGAAAAGCAGATACCAGACGTTTCATGTTGTAATTTCCTCCCTCAGATTCAGCAGAAGCGGCGCTTCGTTTTACCGCTTTACCATGCTAAATTGTTAAACTGTGACTATAGAATAGCGCGTTTTACCTCGTTTTGCAAGAGGAAAACCGATTTTTTCGCGTTTTGCCCGCAGACCGCCCCTTTCCGATAGGGTTTTCGGTGTATTTGTACAAAGGACAAAAAGAAAACCGCCACCTCACGGTGACGGTCAGACTTTCCGTTCAATTTATAATGACGCATTCTCAAACGCATCCCCTGCGGCCTTTTGCAGGGCGTCGATGGAGATGGTGCAGAGGGCCGCGAGGTCGGCGTCCGAGCCGTCGGCGGGGATGTCCGCCACCTCTTTCTCAGTCTTGCCCTTGAGGTAGCTGCAATAGCCCTCGCTGTGCTCGTACCACTCCTTGCCGAGGCTGGATGCGTTCCGCATCCCGTAGCTGTCGCCCAGCTCAAGCTTGGAGCGGACGGTGTCCGGAGCGGTGACGCCGCCGTCTGCCGCGATGGTCAGCGCAGGCTCTGCCATGTCGCCGATGGCGCTGGTCACACGGCCATCGGCATCCAGCGTCAGGGCCACGACGGTAAGGTCAACTTCTGCGTTCACATCCTTGTCGTCGGTGGCGGTGATGTCCGAAGAGGCATTCTCCGCCTCCACGCCGAGGCTCACCCGGTCGCCCTTTGCCGCGCCGAGGGCGGACGCATTCGTGCAGGCTTTCGCCACGGCGTCGCGGTACTTATCCACCCGGATGGTGCAGCCGGACAGCAGGTCGGCGTCCACAGCCTTGCCGTCCTTATCCGTTTCCAGCATGGATGCCTGTTCCGGCGTCATGCCGGTGAGGTAGTCGGCGAAGTCATCGGCCTGCTCGGCCCAGCCCTTTTTCAGCGAAGATGCCGCCGCCAGCGGGTAGTCGTCCCCTTTCTGGCGCTTAGTGCGGTAGTCGGTGGGCATGGTGACGACGCCTTTGCCGTCGGCGGTAACTTCCACTTCCAGCTCATCCAGCATCACGTCGGCCAGCTTGCCGTCTCCGTCCAGCAGGACGGCGGCGGCGATGGTATGGATGGTGCCGGTGCGGGCCTCATCGGAAGCCTCGGTCAGGATGCCGAGGCCGGTCTTCCAGCCGCCGGTCTGGGTGGTGCTGGCGCTGCTGGACGAGCCGGACATGGCGTTCGAACTGCTCATGCTGCCGGAATCGCTGTTGCCTTTGCGGCAGCCGGACAGCAGCAGTGCCGCCGCCACGGCACAGCTCAGAAGAGCTTTTTGTCTCTGTGTCATAAGCGTTACGCTCCCTTTCATCTCTTTGGGAGTAGTATAGCCCGACAGGAGTCTATTTATTTATGTATCTTTTTGTTGGAAACTGTGTTATACTTGTCCTGCGGCCTACCCCGCCCAGTTTTATGGGAAGGGAGGTGTTGTCCAATGGCGTATATTTCCACATTTATCCTGTCCGTCGGAGCAAATGTAGCTTCTTACTATATCTGCAAGTGGCTTGACGGATGGCTGAAGGGCCGTAAGCACTAAAAAGGACCCCCTTTCGGAGATTGCCGCTCCGGGAGGGGGTCTTTTCCTTTTGGGTGTGCCAATGACATATTGGCTTCCACATTTACCATCTTTATTATATGCGATTCCCTGCAAAAGTCAAGCACCACGCAGAAAATTTACAACTGTGCTCTGAGACCGACGTGTTATCTGGCAAAGTGGACCAATATTGACGTTATATCATGCAAAATCGCACTTTGCCAAGGTGGCAATCTGCCAATCAGCTGGCACTCTGACCCCACTTTGCCAAAAGAGGCAGAATACCAAGTTGGCAAACCGGCAAAATATAACGTATCTATATTATTAAATAGCCATATTGCCACTTATTCCACCACAGTATCGCTCACATCAGCGGGCTCAGCAGGCGGAGCACACTGTCCAGCAGCGTCCCGGCCAGCGAGGTGCGGCAGTCGGCCAGCTGCACTTCCCGGCACTCCGGCAGGGTGCGGAGCACATCGTCCCGCAGCGCAATGACCTGACTGTTATAGAGCAGCAGCGCCCCGCACTCAAAGTGGAGGAAGAGGCTGCGGTAATCCATGTTGATGCTGCCCACCACGGCGGCGCGGTCATCGCTGACGTAGCACTTGGCGTGGAGGAAGCCGGGTGTGAACTCGTAGATGCGCACCCCCGCCCGGAGCAGCGGCACATAATAGGAGCGGGTCAGCCGGAAGATGAGCTTCTTGTCCGGGATGCCCGGCAGCACCAGCCGGACGTCCACGCCCCGCTTTGCCGCCGCCTTGAGGGCTTCCAGCATGGTCTCGCCCACCGCGAAGTAGGGCGTATAGATATAGACATACCGCTGGGCCTGATTGATGATATTCAGGTAGACCGTCTCGGCCAGAGCCTCTTCGTCCAGCGGGCTGTCCCCGTAGGGCTGTATCACTCCGTCCGACTGGGCAGACAGGGACTCAGCCTGAGGCATAAAGGGCGCATAATCCTCCTCGCTGGGGCGGAAGGCGTTCCAGTGGTCGAGGAACATCACCGTGAAGTTCCAGACCGCCGCGCCCTCGGTGCGGAGGGCTGCGTCCTTCCAGTAGCCGAACCGCTCTTCTTCATTGATATACTCGTCGGCCAGATTGATGCCGCCCGTATAGGCTGTATTTCCGTCCACGACCACGATCTTCCGGTGGTCGCGGTGATTCATGACCAGCGACACCAGCGGCACCACCGGGTTGAACGGGATGCAGCGGATATGCGCCCGCTCCATCTTTACCACGAAATCGGACGGCAGACCCAGCAGACTGCCGAAATCGTCGTAGATGAGCCGGACGTCCACCCCCTGCGCCGCCTTGCGGACAAGGATGTCCTCTACCCCCTTCCACATCTTGCCGGTGCGGACGATGAAGAACTCGAGGAAGATGAACCGCTCTGCCTTTTCGAGGTCGGCCAGCAGGTCAGGGTACATGGCCTCACCGCAGGGGTAATATTTTGCCGTGGAGTTTTTCCATGCGGGGTACGGCCCGTACTCCGAAATATACCGGCTCAGTCCCCTGCTGGCGGGGTCGAGGGCGTCGGTCTGGCCCGGCTGCTGGGCGAGGTCGGCGGTGTGCTGGCGCTCCACCGCCTGCATCCGCTGGCGCATCCGCTTGGCGGGGGCCTTGTTGCCGAAGGCCAGATAGAGCGCACCGCCCAGCAGCGGCATCATGCCGATGAGGACGAGCCAGATGATCTTATAGTCGCTGTTCTCGTCCTTCCGCACGAGGTAGAGGGTGATGAAGAGGCTGAGAACGTTCAGCCCCGCATTCACCCACACCTTTCCGGCGGTGAGGGAGAAGAAGGCCCAGAGCAGCCAGCCGATCTGTAGCAAAACAAGGGCCACTGTGACCGTGGCCCTGTTGATGACACGATTGAAGAACCGTACGACCGGCAGCCGAAAGAACATCTGCGCCTCCCCCGCTGCCTTTCGGCAGCATTTTTATGGGAATAGTATAGCGCAGAGATGCGGAGATTTCAAGCTCAGGCGTCCGCGTCCTCGAAGCCCACCATGAGGCCGCCCAGCTCAGCGTAGTAGCTGCACAGGCCGCCGCACTCGGTCACCCGCACCTGTGCGCCCTCGAAGACAGCCCGCACCATGTGCATCAGGCGCTCGGCGGCGGCGGGGTTGCCGCAGTGGGCAATGATGACCTTGCCGTTCGTGTAGCCGTGGCCTTTGAGCTCCAGCACGATGCGCTCGAGAGCGCCGTGCTCGCCGCGGGTCTTGCAGAGGACGTCCAGTTCGCCCACATCGCTGGCCTTGCCGATGACCCGGATGTTGAGCATCCGCGCCACAGCAGCCACAGCGGGCTTCACCCGGCCATTGCGGGCCAGATTCGCCAGCGATTCCAGCGAGAACAGCAGATGGGTGTGGTGACGGTAGCGCAGCATCTCTTCGCACACCTCGTCAAACTCCCTGCCCTCTTGGATGAGCGCACGGATATGCTCTGCCAGCAGCACCAGCTCCGGGCCGGCAGACAGGCTGTCCAACACAAAGACCTGAGCGCCCGGGTGCTCTGCCTGATACTCTTCTGCGGCCAGCTGGGCGGCGTTGCAGCTGCCCGACAAGGTGCCGGTGATGGTGATGGCATAAATTTCATCTGCGCCATCATAAGCCTCCAGCCAGTCGCCGATGTTGGGGCAGGAGGTGCTGGTCTTGCCCTTATAGGTGCGCAGGGTAGTCGCCATTTCCACGGCGTCCAGCGTGCCGTCGTCAAGGTATTCCCTCTCGTCGGTCACGATCTTCAGAGGCACAGCAGCAAAATCAATGCCGTCCATCTGATACAGGCTGGCAGAAGAGTCCACAACGATTCGTTTCATCTCATCTATCTCCATTCCGGCGGATGTCCGCCGCATTTTTTACGTTCTGCGAGTCCACTATATCAGTTTTTCAAAAACCTGTCAAGCGATTTGTAAAATTGTTAACGTCGTTTTCATAAACGGTTGACCCCGACTCAAAAATGCGATATACTACCACCATGAATCAGGAAATGAAACGCCGTGTCACGGCCTGCGCCGCCGGGTTTTCCCTGCCGCGCTACCGGGAGCTGCCCTCCGTGGGGCTGTATCTCGACCAGACCGTGCAGCTCGTCAACAGCTGCTTCCGGGGCTTCCCCGGGGTGGAGCTCACCCCCTCCATGGTGAGCAACTACGTCAAGAAAGGAGTCATCTCCCACCCCGTCAAAAAGAAGTATTCCCGCGAACAGCTGGCTTCTCTCATCTATATCGTATTGTCTAAAAATGTCCTCTCGCTGGAAAACATCGACACCCTCTTTCAGATGCAGCGGGCTCACTGCACCGCCGCCGAAGCCTACGACTACTTCTGCGACGAGGTGGAGAACTGCCTGCCCTACATTTTCGGTGCCAGCCGCACCATCTGTGACCTCGACCCGGATGCCGCCGACGAAAAGCGTCTGCTGCGCGGTACCATCGTCGCTGCTGTGAACAAGATGTACCTCGACTGCTGCTTTGTCGCCATGCGGCAGGAGGAAGCGCTCTGGCCGGGGATACTCGGCGACCTCGAATAAAAAGAAAAACGTCTGTACCTCCAAACGAAGTACAGACGTTTTTGTTATGCTCTGATTTTAGGTATCCTGCAGCTCACCACGGCTTGCAGCCTTGAGGTAAGCGAAGATGAAGCCATCGAGGTCGCCGTCCATGACAGCGTCCACGTTGCCGGTCTCGTAGTTGGTGCGGTGGTCCTTGACCATCGTGTAGGGCATGAAGACGTAGGAGCGGATCTGGTGGCCCCATGCGATCTCGTTCTGAACGCCCTTGATGTCGTCGATCTTATCCATGTGCTGCTGCTTGGCGATCTGGTACAGCTTTGCCTTCAGCATTTCCATCGCGTAGTCGCGGTTCTGGAACTGGCTGCGCTGGGTCTGGCAGCTGACCACGATGCCGGTGGGCTTATGGATGAGTCGGACAGCGGAAGAAGTTTTGTTGATGTGCTGGCCGCCGGCACCGGAGGAGCGGTAGACCTGCATCTCGATGTCCTCAGGGCGGATGTCCACCTGGATGGTGTTGTCCAGCTCGGGCATGACTTCCAGCGAAGCAAAGCTGGTCTGACGGCGGGCGTTGGCGTCAAAGGGAGAGACGCGCACCAAACGGTGGACGCCGTTCTCGCTCTTGAGCAGGCCGTAGGCGTTGGCGCCCTTGACCATCATGGAAGCGCTCTTCAGGCCGGCTTCGTCGCCGTCCTGATAGTCCAGCACCTCTACGGTCATGCCGTGGGCCACGGCCCACTTGTTGTACATGCGGTACAGCATCTCGGCCCAGTCCTGTGCTTCGGTGCCGCCGGTACCGGCGTGGAAGGTAAGGATGGCATTGCTATGGTCGTACTCGCCGTTCAGCATGGTCATGAGCTGCAGCTCATCCACAGCCTTGCCTACGGCGTTCACAGCCTCTTCGGCTTCGGGGATCATGGCAGGGTCGTACTCCTCGTCCAGCATCTCGATCATGGTCTCGGCGTCATCGTACAGGCCCTGCAGCTTTTCAAAGCGGCTCAGCTTGCCCTTCAGGTCGCCCACCTCGTCAAACACCTTTTTGCTCAGGTCGGCGTCATCATAAAAGCCGGGGCGGGACATGGTGTGCTCCAGCTCCTGCACACGCTTGCGGGAAGCCTCGATGGCCAGAGCCTCTTCCAGGTCCTTGACCGCCTTGGCATAATCGGCAAGCTGCACTTTCAGTTCGTCAATGGTGATCATTCTCTTGTTCCTCTCGTTCCGGGTTGGATCTACATTTAGGGAAGCGGTCTTTCGGGGTGACCCAAAAGACACAGTTTATACACAGATACTTCATTAGTATACCGAGAATCTGTGGTAAAGTAAAGAGGAAAAACGGTTGATCTGCTGGAATTTTGAAGAATTTCACCTTTTCTTTTGCCAGGTGGGAGAGTATAATACCAGTATGAACCTTATCACTGGAGGAAAACATGCCGAAATATTATGGCTGTCCCTGCGAGGGCTGCGGTGAGCCGCTGACCCTGAAAGATGACATCGTGGTCTGCCCGGACTGCGGTGCCCCCTATCACCGTACCTGCTACGAAAAGCTGGGCCGCTGCATCCACAGCCCCGCCCATGCAGCCGGGTACGAGTGGCATTTCCCGTATCAGGATGCCGAACTGCGCACCTGCCCCAGCTGCGGGGAGCGCACGCTGCGCAGCGAAGAGATCTGCCGCTGCTGCGGCGCTGCCCTGCCCCCGGAGACGGAAGCGGATGAGCAGCTCAATGACCGCAAAGCCGCACAGGACGAGCAGCACGGCGGCTTTGACTACGAGCGCTTTTACCGCCAGTACGAGCAGCAGACCATGGACCCGCTGCACCGCAACCTGCAGGCCGCTTTCGGGAAGGATGAGCTGATCGACGGCATCCCCAGCAGCGACTGGATGACCTACATCGGCACGGCCGCCCCGGCCTACCTGAACGATTACAGCCGGATGCAGCTGCAGCACACCAAAATTTCGCTGAGCTTTTCGGCGCTGCTGTTCGGGCCGTTCTACTTCTTTTACCGCAAGGCCTGGAAGCCCGCGTTTGCCTTTCTGGCCGCAGAATTGCTGCTGTTCGTGCCCACGCTGCTGCAGATGATGCAGATCACCGGCAGCTCGCTGTCTTTGGGCCTGAGCGATTCCACCTATGTGGTGCTGGGCCGCGTGGTGTCGTTGGCCAGCTTTGCGCTCATGCTGGTGCGCGGCATGTTTGCCAAGTGGTTCTACCGCAAGAGCGCGGCGGAGCACATCCGGCGCATCCGCGCGGAGTTCCCGGACGATGCCCAGCGCAGCGTGGTGCTTTCGGCACAGGGCGGTGTGAGCTGGGGTGCTGTGCTGGGGTCGCTCCTGCTGCTGATGGTGTTCGGTGCCTGCTGCAGCATGCTGCTGGGCCCCAATCTGGATGTTCTGCTGAACGCTCTCTCCTGATGCGATTTATAAAGGAGTTTTTATCATGAAAAAGGTAACCAAAGCTGTGATCCCCGCTGCTGGTCTTGGCACCCGTGTGCTGCCGGCCACCAAAGCCATGCCCAAGGGCATGCTGCCCATCGTGGACAAGCCCGCCATCCAGTATCTGGTGGAAGAGGCCGTGCGTTCCGGCATCACCGACATCCTGATCATTCTGGGCCGCAACCAGAGCGTGATCGAGGACCATTTTGACCGCAGCCCGGAGCTGGAAGAGAAGCTGGCCGCCCCCGGCAAGGAAAAGATGCTGGCGGAATGCCTTGGCATCTCCAATTTGGCCAACATCTATTTTGTACGCCAGAAGCAGACGCTGGGTCTGGGCCATGCCGTGAGCATGGCAAAGCCCTTTACCGGGGATGACCCCTTTGTGGTGATCTACGGCGATGATGTGATCTGGGGCGAGGACCCCGTGTGTGCTCAGTTGATCCGCGCCTACGAGGAGTTCGGCCGTCCGGCAGCCGGTGTTTCCGCTGTGCCCTGGGCCGATGTGAGCCGCTACTGCAGCTTAAAGACCACCCCCATCCACGACAACTATTTCTTTGTGGATGACATGATCGAGAAGCCCAAAAAGGGTCAGGAGTTCAGCAATTATTCCATCCTGGGCCGCGTGCTGCTCACCCCGGAGATCTACGACCTGCTGGCCCACACCAAACCCGGTGCCGGCGGTGAGATCCAGCTGACCGATGCCATGGCCGAGTACGCCCGCAATTACGGCGGCATGACGGCCGTGGAGTTTACCGGCAAGCACTACGACATGGGCAACAAGCTCAAAGTGGTAGAGGCTCAGGTGGAGCTGGCCCTGCAGCACCCGGAAATCGGCGAGGCCTTCCGTGCCTACCTGAAGGAGTTCTGCAAGACGCTGTAAAATAAAATGATAATGAAAACACCCCGGAGGCTTTCGCTTTTCCGGGGTGTTTTTCTATGCTGCCGTAGTGTCCTTCATGCGCCGCAGCGCACATCATTTTTGCGCAGCAACATATCATTTGCGCAGCAACATCATTTATTTTGCCTGACTGGGATGCGGCACGGGCGGGTGCTTGGTGAACATCGCCTTGAGTGCCAGCGGGGTGGCCACACTGGACACCACGATCAGCAGGATGACGGCGGTGAAGTAGACCGGGTCTACCACGCCGATGGCAAGACCCTTCTGCGCCACGATCAGTGCCACCTCGCCGCGAGTCATCATGCCGACACCAACCTTCAGGGAGTCGCCCCAGTTGAAGCGGCAGACCTTGGCAGCCAGACCGCAGCCGATGATCTTGGTGATCAGTGCCACAATCACAAAGCAGACGCAGAACAGCAGGATCTCCGGGGTCAGGCCGCTGATATCGGTCTTAAGGCCGATGGAGGCAAAGAAGATAGGTGCAAAGATGATATAGTTGCTGATATCCACCCGGCGCTCCACATAGGGTGCGTCATTCATGGTGCACAGCACGATGCCGGCAATGTAGGCACCGGTAATATCGGCAATGCCAAAGTAGGCCTCGGCCACATAGGCCATGCCAAAGCAGAAGGCCAGGCTCACGATGGTGATACGCTGGGTGTGAGGGTTGCGCTGATCCAGCCACTTCATGGCGTAATGGACCACCAGGCCCACACCCACAGCGGTGGCAAAGAACAGCAGGGTGTTGAACAGCACCTTGCCCAGACCCGTACCGGTGCCGCTGCTGGCACCCAGCACACAGGTAAGCACCACGATACCCATCACATCGTCAATAACGGCTGCACTGACGATGGTGGTGCCCAGAAAGCTCTTCAGGTGGCCCAGCTCCTGCAGGGTGGCCACCGTGATGGACACACTGGTGGCGGTCATAATGGTGCCAATGAACAGAGCCCTGTAAAACTCCGGGCTGCCCACTGCTGCAAAGCCGTAGAACGCACCATATAATAAGGTGCCTCCCACCAGGGGCACAGCCACGCCCACGGCGGCGATCAGGGTGGCGATGGGGCCTGCCTTGATCAGTTCCTTCAGGTTGGTGCCCAGGCCCGTGGTGAACATCAGCAGCACCACGCCGATCTCGGCGAAGGTGGCAATGGAGTCACTGGTCTGCACCAGGTTGAGCACACAGGGGCCGATGACAAGACCTGCCAGGATCTCGCCCACCACCTGCGGAGCCTTGCACTTGCGTGCTACCAGCCCAAAAAACTTTGCACTCAGGATGATGATTGCCAGATTGCGGAATATCGAGTACATAGATACGCTCCTTTTCCGATTTTTTAAATTTCCCACTTCCCTGCCGCCGCAGTACTTTGTTCCACGGTATCATCAGAAAGCGACTATATTATAGTCCCCTATGGCAAAAAAAGCAAAGGATTTTTTCAGCACTTTTTTCATCCAAGGGCTTGACAGACGCCGCCGGACTTGCTATAATAAATTGCTGTCTGAACAGACACGCCGCACACAGCCGCAACGCCGCAGCTGTGTGTACCCTTGGTCTTGTGATTGCAAGACCCTTAAGTCCAAAAGGAGGTGCTACAAAAATGGCAAAGTACGAAACCATGCTGATTACCAGCGCCGCTCTCGACGAGGAGGCTACCGCCGCTCTGGTTGGTAAGTTCAAGTCCCTGATCGAGGCTAACGGTACGATCGATTCCATCGACGAGTGGGGCAAGCGCCGTCTGGCCTACCCCATCAACGACGAGGAGGAAGGCGTCTACACCGTGATCGACTTCACCAGCGAGCCCAGCTTCCCTGCTGAGCTGGACCGTGTGTACAAGATCACTGAAGGTGTTATGCGCAGCCTGATCATTGCTCACGAGGAGTAATTCTTCTGTGACAGAAAGGGAGACCGTAAAATGTTGAATGTTGTTGCCATCATGGGCCGTCTTGTGGCGGATCCCGAACTGCGCACCACCCCGCAGGGTACCAATGTGTGCAGCTTCCGCATTGCCTGTGACCGCAATTTTGCGCGTCAGGGCGAGCAGCGTCAGGCCGATTTCATCGATATCGTTGCATGGCGTCAGCAGGCCGAGTTTGTTAGCAAGTATTTCCAGAAGGGCAGTCTGATCGCCATTGAAGGCAGTCTTCAGACCCGCCAGTATCAGGATAAGAACGGCAACAACCGCACCGCTGTGGAAGTGGTAGCCAACAATATCAACTTTGCAGGCCCCAAAAACAGCAATGCAGGCGGCGGAGCAAATTATCAGAATCATTCTGCTCCCGCCTACCAGAACGCAGCGCCTGCCCGCCCGGCCGCTGTGGAGGCAGCTCCCAGCTACTCTGCCGGCAATGCAGACGACTTCGCCGTCATCGACGACAGCGACGACCTGCCGTTCTGACACGAAACGGTCAATCCGTTAAAAATCCAATAGGAGGTAATAAGCAATGGCTTTTGAAAGAACCGAAGGCTCTCGCCCCGCACGCCCCATGCGTCGCGGCCGCAAGAAGGTTTGCAGCTTCTGTGTCGATCGTATCGACACCATCGATTACAAGGACGTGCCCCGTCTGCGTAAGTACGTCTCTGAGCGTGCAAAGATCATTCCCCGCCGTGTGACCGGCACCTGCGCTTATCATCAGCGCGCACTGACCATCGCCATCAAGCGTGCTCGTCACGTTGCTCTGATGCCCTACGTCAGCGACTAATCCTTAAAGAATCAACTCAATCAAAATAATCAGCAATCAGCAAAGGCTCTTTCCCGATGACAAGGGAAAGAGCCTTTTTTCTGTCTTCGCGCATAAAAAGAGACGGGCACTCCCCTTTCCGGGGTGCCCGTCCCATCGCTTTGTCTTCCGGTTTTGCGGCAGGCGATTACTCGAACAGTTTCTGGAACAGGCCGAACAGTTTCTGGAACAGGCCGCCCAGGCCGAAGAAAGAATCTGCTTCCTTCTTTTTCTGTGCACCGACGGAGCCGGTGTACACTTTGCAGGAAGCGCAGCGGCCTTCGGCGGAGGTCGCCGTGATCACGGCCTGACCGTCGCCCACGGCGGTGACATTGCCGTTAGCGTCCACCACAGCGGCGGCGGTGTTGCTGCTGGTCCATGTGATGGGCACGGCCTCCGGGTTCGCCACCGCCACCTTTGCGCAGAGCGCGCCCTGTGCGCCGATGCTTTCCAGATACATGCGGGACTTGTTCAGAGTCACGCGGCCGATGTTGTTCTGGACCGTGACCGTGCAGGACAGCGTGCCGCTGCAGTAGGTGGTGGCATAGATGGTGGCGACGCCCTCCTGATACGCGGTGAGGTTGCCGTTGCGGTCAACGGAGACAACGGCAGGGTTGGAGCTGCGCCACTGGAGCACATCATCATAGCCGTTCCTGCTCTTCAGATACAGCTGGCTGCGGGGCTGGGGGTTGTTGTACTCGATCTCCATCGAGAGGAGGCTGGTGTTCAGCTGGCTGGCCTCATCCTTGGTGACGTAGACTATGCAGCTGCCGGCAGAGCCGCCAGCTGAGCGGGCAGTGATGATGGCCGTGCCCTGACTCCAGCCGGTCACGCGGCCATTGCCGTCCACAGTGGCAACGCTGGCGTTGCTGCTGGTCCAGGTGATGCGGCTGGACTGGTCTTCCACATACAGCACCTTGAGATATTGGCTGGTGCTGCTGCTTCCGGACGGAATGGTCAGATACAGTTCGTCCTGATCCAGACGGATGTAGCCGTAAGTATCATCGTAGCTGATATAGCCGTCGTCATCGTAATAATAGTAGTAGTTTGCCGGCCCCAGTACTTCCGGGGCGGCCTGATCCGGCGCAAGCGCCGAAGCAGCCTGCGGCGCGGCGATCAGCACCCCGCAGGCGATGGCTGCAGCCGCAAGGGGAAGCAGTTTTTTCCGTTTCATGAGCAGATTCCTTTCCGTTCATCGTCCAATAAAAGTAGCGGTACGTTCAATATTCCTGATACTAGGATACACCCTGAAAGGATTCTTTTCCAGTTCTTTTCTATATATAATTTGTATTTTGTAACAAATAACAGACGCAGGTGTCGAAAACCGTCATTCTGACACAGTGTTCCCCTGCTGCTCTTCCCCGTTCCCGCTGGTAATGCAGCCAGAGGCTGACGATTTTTATGGTCTGTTCTTCTTCACAGACCTGATACACCAACCGATGCTGTAAGTGTACGTTCTTTGCAATGTCAACTGCGTTTTGCCGCTGATTTTTCCTCTCTTTCTCCCCTCTTTCAACCGGGAACGCTCCCGCAAAAAGTTACAAAGCGGTACGGTTTTGCCGGTAGTTTCTGACTGTTCCCGGGAATTTGCGGGAAGTCCGGTGCGTTTTGCTCTGCGGGCAAATCAACCTGCACAAAAACAGCTCAAGATGCTATGCAATTTTCACGAAAACACTTTGTGGTTATTGATTTTTTATACAAATTATGCCATACTATAGTCACTGAAAACGTTCCCGACAACGTTCCCGAATCTATTACCGAAAGTGAGGTACTCCGACAAAATGCCGAATCTGACCATTAAGGACATTGCCCGGATCAGCGGCTGCTCGGTAAGCACCATTTCTCGTGTCATCAACGACCGGCCCGATGTCCGGCCCGAGACCAAGGAGCATGTACTCAAGGTAATGCGGGAGGCCGGGTTCGTGCCCAACACCAATGCACGACAGCTGAAGATCCAGCAGTCCCGCAGTCTGGTGTTCGTGGTCAAAGGCACCCGCAATCTCTTCTTCTCGGACTTCTTAGTCCAGCTGCAGCGGGCCGCCACCCTGTATGGCTACAATGGCATCGTTTCCTATTTGGATGAAAACGCCAACGAGGTCGATGCCGCCGAAAAGATCCTGCGGGAGATCAAGCCCAAAGGTATGATCTTTCTAGGCGGCAGCGTAGCCAACTTCAAAAAAGGCTTTGCCAACATCACAGTCCCCTCGGTGCTGACCACACTGGTCTCCGACGAGCTGGACTTTCCCAATCTTTCCATGGTGGGCGTGGATGACCGCGCTGCAGCCTACACTGCTGTGGACTACCTCATCCAGCAAGGGCATCGTAAGATCGCAGTGCTGGGTGGTCCGGTCACCAGTTATCCCAGCGTGATGCGCCGCGAGGGTGCACAGCAGGCGATGCAGGACGCGGGCATCCTGTTCAGCGACAAGCTGTACGGCCTGTCCAACTACGATTTTGAGTCTGCCTATCACGCCGTGAACAGTCTGCTGGCCCGCCGGGCCGACTTCACCGCCCTGTTCGCCATGAGCGATGTGATCGCCTTAGGTGCCATCCGTGCGCTGGTGAGCGCCGGGCTGCGGGTGCCGGAGGATGTTTCGGTGATCGGCTTTGACGGCATCACGATGTCCCGTTACTGTGTGCCTGTTCTGACTACCGTTGTGCAGCCCAGTGAACAGATCTCGCTGCAGAGCATTGAGTTGCTGGTGCGGCAGATTGAGCACGGTGCCCCGGCCCAGACCATCACCTTGCAGCCGGAGTTGCAGCAGGGCGAAAGCGTAAGGGCGATTTAAATTTTGTTTTCCCTCCGTCAGGGGACGGAGATTTTGAAATAGTTTATTTTTAATAAGAAGGAGAACTTATTATGAAGAAAATGATTACTCGTCGTAACTTCCTGAAGGCCGCTGGCGTTTCCGCCGCTGCTCTGGGTCTGGCTGCCTGCGGCGGCTCCTCCAGCAGCACCGCTTCCTCTGCTGCCAGCTCTACCGCTGCTTCCAGCACCGCTGCAAAGGCTGACGGCAAGGTCTACTACCTGAACTTCAAGCCCGAGCAGGATCAGGCTTGGCAGGATCTGGCTAAGGTCTACACCGAGGAGACCGGCGTGCCCGTGACCGTGGTCACCGCTGCTTCCGGCCAGTACGAGACCACCCTGATGAGCGAGATGGAGAAGAGCGAGGCTCCCACCCTGTTCCAGGTGAACGGCCCTGTGGGTCTGGCAAACTGGAAGGATTACTGCTACGATCTGTCCGGCAGCCAGCTGTACGGTGAGCTGACCAGCGATTCCTTCGCACTGAAGGATGGCGACGCCGTTGCCGCTATCGCCTACGTTATCGAGACCTACGGCATCATCTACAACAAGGAGCTGCTGACCGCCGCTGGCTATACCCAGGACGACATCAAGGGCTTTGACGATCTGAAGAAGGTCGCTGACGACATCCAGGCTCGCAAGGCTGAGCTGGGCGTGGACGGTGCCTTTACCTCCGCTGGTATGGATGGTTCTTCTGACTGGCGTTTCAAGACCCATCTGGCCAACCTGCCCATCTACTACGAGTACAAGGCTGACGGCATCGGCTCCACCGACGCCATCAAGGGCACCTATCTGGACAACTACAAGCAGATCTGGGACCTGTACATCACCGACTCCACCTGCGACCCCAAGCTGCTGGCTTCCAAGACTGGCAACGACGCTGTGGCGGAATTCGTGGACAAGAAGGCTGTGTTCTATCAGAACGGCACTTGGGCTTACGGCGATGTTTCCAGCCTGGGTGACGACAACCTGGGCATGCTGCCCATCTACATCGGCGTAGAGGGCGAAGAGAACCAGGGCCTGTGCACCGGTTCCGAAAACTTCTGGTGTGTCAACAACGCCGCTTCTGAGGCCGACATCCAGGCCACCCTGGACTTCCTGTACTGGTGTGTCACTTCCGACAAGGGCACCAGCGCCATGGCCGACGACATGGGCTTCGTGATCCCCTTCAAGGCTGCCAAGGATTCCACCAACCCCCTGATCGGCATTGCAAACCAGTATGTGGCCGACGGCAAGACCA
>ERZ773218.1120-NODE-1120-length-27541-cov-17.320054_pt1 | contig 27541 bp, 26 predicted proteins | sample MGYA00580527_ERZ773218 | MGnify/ENA primary metagenome ERZ773218 (study PRJEB29015, sample SAMEA2737763) | human gut metagenome | biome: human gut; feature: human-associated habitat; material: faeces | place: China | collected 2012 ...
GAACGATATATTCAAGCGGTGAAGCGTTCAGACTCAATTCCGTGTGCTCCACCTGTGGATTGACGATGACCATATCATCCGGCTTGACCGGGTACAACTGCCCACTCAGGTAGAACTGTCCTTCTCCGCTCAGGCAATAGAACAGCTCCGTGCAGGAATGGGTGTGAGCCGTGCTGTTCCAGTCGCCGCCGAATTTGCTTTTGCTGATGTACAGCAAGCGAAAGGACTCACGGGGAGCGGGAGCGTGACGAATATCAAAGCGTTCGGTGCTCATAACAGGCTCCTTTACAGCGAAACGCAATAAACATAAAAATAAAAACAAGAGACTAAAAATATAATCGCAAAATAATCGCAAAAACCGATGCGTTGAATCGTGCGTTTTTCTCATTATAGGGGCAAAGAAGAAAAAATGCAAGCCCTGATTTTGGACAGGATAAATATTTTTAATGCCGTTAAAGAATAAAAATATGTCAAACTGGTTACAAACGGGAAGAATGTACCAAAACAGATGGGACGAATTTAGCGCTTTTGCTGAAAGAAATTTCTAAAAAGCAAGATTTATAAAAAACGAAACAACAAACATCTTGTTGCAAAGGGTGAAAACCTCTATATTGAAATCAATAAATCACACGACCCTCTCGGACAAAACCTGTTTGTCCCGGTTGTGGTTTTGAACGGAATCTTTATGATGGAGGATACACTATGAAACGCATTTCTCGTCGCAATTTCCTGAAAGCGGCTGGCGTGGGTGCCGCTGCACTGGGGCTGGCCGCCTGCGGCAGTTCTTCCAGCTCTACCGGTTCCAGCACGACTTCTTCGGCTGCTGCCTCTGCCACGCCTGCGGAGGACGTGACCATCAAAGTCGCTGCCATTGAGACCGCTTACGGCTCCGAGATGTGGCAGAAGGTCGCCGATGCCTTTACCACCCAGACGGGCATCAAGGTGGAACTGACCACCGACAAGAACCTGGAAGATGTCATCGGCCCCTCCATGCAGGGCGGCGATTACCCGGATGTGATCCATCTGGCCACTGGTCGTGAAGCTGCTCTGACCGAGCAGTTCATCAAGGGCAATCTGATCGCTGACATCACCGATGTGCTGAGCATGACGGTTCCCGGCGAGAGTAAGAAAGTCAGCGAGAAAATTGCCGGCGGCTTTACCGATACTTCTCTTACCAACCCTTACGGTGATGGCAAGACCTATCTGGCTCCCATGTTCTACAGCCCCTGCGGTCTGTTCTACAACGCAGGGTTGCTGAAAGAAAAAGGCTGGGATGTGCCCACCACATGGGATGAAATGTGGGAACTGGGTGACAAGGCGGCTGCGGAGGGTACCTACCTGTTCACTTACCCCACCACCGGCTACTTTGATGCGTTCTTTTATGCGCTGATGTATGCAGCAGGCGGCCCCGACTTCTTCAACAAGGCTACCCATTATGAAGAAGGCATCTGGGACACTGCCGAAGCACAGACCTGCTTTGACATCGTGACCAAACTGGCCTCCTACACCAACCCCATCACTCCGGCACAGGCGAACGATCAGGACTTTACCCAGAATCAGCAGCTGGTGTTGGATAACAAGGCTCTGTTCATGCCCAACGGCACTTGGATCGTGGGCGAGATGGCCGAGGCTCCCCGTGCGGATGGCTTTGAGTGGGGCATGACCGCTCTGCCGGCTGTGCAGGCTGGCGGCGACGGCTACAGCTACACCTGGTTTGAGCAGGCATGGATCCCGGCCGGTGCCGAGCATCTGGATGCTGCCAAGCAGTTCGTGGCTTACCTGTACAGTGACGAGGCCTGCAAGCTGTTTGCCGAAAGCGGCGCGATCCAGCCTGTGCTGGGCATCGCCGACAGTCTGGAAGGCGACAACAAGATGTTCTACTCCATCTACGACAACGGCGCAAAGGCAGCTATGGGCAACTTTGCTTCCTTCACCGCTATCCCCGGTGTGGAAGTCCGCACCGTGTTCTTTGACCCTGTCAACTCTCTGGTGTCCGGCAGCATGACCGAGCAGCAGTGGATCGACGGCATCAAGTCCGCCAGCGACCAGATGCGTGCCAACATCATCGAGTAAAAACGAAGCTGCATCCGAAAACAGCTTCCAAGGCCCTGCCCAGCGGAGGCGGTTTTGACCGCCTCCGCTTTTTTGGGTTTCTGGATTCCAGTAGAAAGGAACGGTTTGTCTATGAAATCTGACAAAAGCCGCAAACGGTTCGTGTTCCTCTGTGTGGCACCGGCCACCATCCTGTTTTTCATTTTTATGATTTTGCCAACCCTCAATGTGTTCCGCATGAGCCTGTATGAGCGTGGAGCCTACTCGCCAAACGAAACCTTTGTCGGGCTGAAAAATTTTCAGCATCTGCTGAAGGACACCCAGTTCATCCGCTCCATGCAGAACATGATCCTGCTGGTGGTGGTCGTTACCATCATCACCTTTGCGTTTGCGCTGGTGTTTGCAGCCATCCTGACCCGCGAAAAAATCAAGGGGCAGAATTTCTTCCGCATCATTTTCTACATCCCGAACATCCTGTCTGTGGTCGTCATCGCCGGTATCTTCTCTGCCATCTATAAGCCGGAGAATGGCATGCTGAACAGCATCATCGGGCTGTTCCGGGATATGACTGACCCTATCCTCTGGAAAGGCGAAAAGCTGGTCATTCCGTCCATCATCATTGCAATGGTCTGGCAGGCTGTGGGCTACTATATGGTGATGTATATGGCTTCCATGTCCTCGGTGCCTGCCAGCTTGTACGAGAGTGCCAATCTGGATGGAGCAGGCCGTCTGACCCAGTTCTTCCAGATCACGATTCCGCTGGTCTGGACGAACATCCGTACCACCCTGACCTTCTTTATCATTTCCACCATCAATATGGCGTTCCTGTTCGTCAAGGCGATGACCAGCGGCGGGCCGAACGGTGCCTCGGATGTGGCTCTGAACTATATGTACAGCCAGAAAGATGCAGGTCTGTACGGTTACAGCATGGCAATCGGTGTGGTGATCTTCCTGTTCTCGTTCGCCTTGTCCGCCTGCGTCAACCGTGCCACCAGCCGTGAACCGCTGGAGTTTTAAGGAGGAAAAATATGAAGAAAACGGAAGAAAAATCCTCCCGTTCGGCGGAGGGCCTGTACAAATTTTTCATCTATTTTGTGCTGATCCTGCTGGCTGTGACGATCATTGTGCCGGTGGCATGGGTGTTTATGGCATCCATCAAGCAGAACTCGGAGTTCTACGGCAATCCGTGGGCACTGCCTGCCGGATTCTACTGGCAGAACTTCGTCAATGCGTGGAATGGAGCCAAGATGGGCGAATATATGCTCAACTCCGTTCTGGTCACAGCGCTGGCTCTGGTGCTGTTGCTGGTGATTGCGCTGCCGGCAGCTTACTGCCTGTCTCGTTTCCGGTTCAAGGGCCGCAAGCTGCTGAACACGCTGTTTATGGCAGGTCTGTTCATCAATGTCAACTATATCGTAGTTCCCATCTTCCTGATGCTGCGTGACGGTGATGTGTGGCTGAAAAACCATATCGGCAGCGGCTTTTTGCTGAACAACCTGTTCGTTCTGGCGGTTGTGTATGCCGCCACGGCCCTGCCCTTTACCATCTACCTGCTGTCGGGCTATTTTGCCACTTTGCCCCACGACTTTGAAGAAGCAGCCTACATCGATGGTGCCAGCTATTTCTCTGCAATGACCCGTATCATTTTCCCAATGGCGAAGCCGTCTATCATCACCATTATTCTGTTCAACTTCCTGTCTTTCTGGAATGAGTACATCATCTCCATGACCCTTATGAGTTCCACCAGCGCACCCCGTACTCTGCCGGTGGGTCTGCTGAATCTGATGCAGGCTCAGCAGAGTGCTGCGCAGTACGGCACCATGTACGCAGGTCTTGTGCTGGTGATGCTGCCCACTCTGATTTTGTACATCTGTGTGCAGAAGCAGCTGACGCAGGGCATGACGGTGGGCGGCTTGAAAGGATAAGGTGACAAAACATGAAAACATTCTGGAAAACGCATCCTGCCCTGCGCATCGTGCTGATGATCGTGCTGTTTGTGCTGTCCATTGCATTGGTGGTGGCAGGCTGGAAAATGACCGGACAGCTGGCAGGGCTTGGCATCATGCTTGTGGGCGTGGCACTGCTGCTGGCAGTATTGGCCATTTACAATGCAACCTATCAGGATTGAGGATAAGAGAGGAAAACTATGGAAGATAAGTGCAAGACCGGGCGCGTTACCATTCCGACCGACCTGGATGTGGTGCCCGAAACGTTGGAGATTCTGAAAAAGTGGGGTGCGGATGCCATCCGTGACTGCGATGGTACGGATTTTCCGCAGGAACTGAAAAACGCCGATGCAAAGATCTATTCCACCTATTATACCACGCGCAAGGATAACGCATGGGCCAAAGCAAACCCGGACGAGGTGCAGCAGTGCTACATTATGACGGGCTTCTACACCGCCCCCGGCGACACCGTGACCATCCCTCTGATGAAAGGCATCAGCCCGGAGCTGATGAAAGTGAACGATCACGATGACATCACCCGCTGGTGGGAGGTCATGGATCGCTCCACGGGTCAGCCTGTGCCGCCAGAACAGTGGAGCTATGCGGATGGCAGCGTGACCGTGCAGGCGGTGCCGTTCCATGAGTATACTGTGAGCTTCCTTGCCTACCTCATCTGGGACCCGGTGCATATGTACAATGCCACCACCAACGGCTGGACGAATTTCGAGCATCAGATCACGTTTGATGTGCGCCAGCCGAAAACCCACAAATATTCCATGGAGCGTCTGCGGAAATTCATTGCAGAGCATCCGTATGTGAACGTCATCCGCTATACCACGTTCTTCCATCAGTTCACCCTGATCTTCGATGAACTCAAGCGGGAAAAATTCGTGGACTGGTATGGCTATTCTGCTTCCGTCAGCCCCTATATCCTCAATCAGTTTGAGCAGGAAGTGGGTTACAAGTTCCGCCCGGAGTATATCATCGACCAGGGCTACTACAACAACCAGTATCGTGTGCCCAGCAAGGAATACCGTGATTTTCAGGCGTTCCAGCGGCGCGAAGTAGCAAAGCTGGCCAAAGAAATGGTGGACATCACGCACGAATGCGGCTGCGAGGCCATGATGTTCCTGGGCGATCACTGGATCGGCACCGAGCCTTTTATGCCGGAGTTCAAGACCATCGGGCTGGATGCCGTGGTGGGCAGCGTGGGCAATGGCTCCACGCTGCGCCTGATCTCTGACATCGAGGGCGTGAAGTACACGGAAGGACGCTTTCTGCCTTACTTCTTCCCGGACACGTTCCATGAGGGCGGCGACCCGGTGAAAGAAGCCAAAGAAAACTGGGTCACAGCCCGCCGCGCCATCCTGCGCAAGCCCATTGACCGCATTGGCTATGGCGGCTATCTGAAGCTGGCATTGCAGTTCCCGGAGTTTGTGGACTATGTAGAGAGCGTCTGCAAGGAGTTCCGCGAACTGTACGAGAATATCAAGGGCACTACGCCTTACTGCGTCAAACGGGTGGCAGTGCTGAACTGCTGGGGTAAAATGCGTGCCTGGGGCTGCCATATGGTCCACCATGCCCTCTACTACAAGCAGAACTACAGCTATTCGGGCGTGATCGAAATGCTGTCCGGCGCACCGTTTGATGTGAAATTTATCAGCTTTGAGGATATCAAGAACGATCCGAAGCTGCTGGAAACGGTGGATGTTATCATCAATGTAGGCGATGCCGACACCGCCCACACTGGCGGTATCTGGTGGGAAGACCCGGAAATCTCCTCCGCCATTCGCCGGTTCGTCTGGAACGGCGGCGGCTTCATCGGCGTTGGAGAACCGTCCGGTCATCCATATCAGGGTCATATCCTCCAGATGGCCAGTGTTCTGGGCGTGGAGGAAGAAAATGGCTTTACCCTGAACTACGACAAGTACAACTGGGAAGAGCATCCGAATCATTTCATCTTGCAGGATGCTGACAAACCCATCGACTTCGGTGAGGGAAAGAAGAACATTTATGCCCTAGAAGGCACGGAAGTGCTGGTGCAGCGGAATAAGGAAGTGCAGATGGCGGCGCATGATTTCGGCAAGGGACGTGCCGTATACATCAGCGGTGTACCGTATAGTTTCGCCAACAGCCGCACCCTTTACCGAGCCATCTTGTGGAGTGCCCACAGCGAGGATGAACTGCACACTTGGTTCAGTTCCAACTACAATGTGGAAGTCCATGCTTATGTCAAAAATGGCAAGTATTGCGTTGTGAATAACACTTACGAGCCGCAGGATACCACAGTTTATACGACGGATGGCAACAGCTTTGACCTGCATCTGGATGCCAATGAAATCAGATGGTATGAAATTTAAGTTCTCCTTATCAATCTGTGCAGTGAACGACCACTGCACAGCATAAGAGAAAACGGTGGCTTTCCGCAATGCGGAACGTCACCGTTTTTTCGTTATACTCTTCTATGCTGAACCAGATAGGCTCGATAAAAAGTTGTTCTTACGACCAGTTCTTTTTGAAGAGTGTTAGAACGAAACCTTATAAGAGCAGTGAGATCGGGCATTTGGTTTTACATTAAAAACATAGAGGACGAGATTATGGGATTGGGCGGAATTATTGTATGGACGAGCATCTGTCTGAGCCGGTGGACATTGCGGTGCTGGAGTGTGCTGTCCGGAAGTACCTTGTTACCCCCCCCGAAAATGAGAGACCGTCAACCGAGATTTACCCGTGAGCCCTTGAGCTGACACAAGAAAAAGGACAGAACTGCATGGCGGCAGTTCTGTCCTTTTTGCGTATTCCGGTCAAAAATAGGTCACCGCCAGCCCCGGGCCGCGGGGTCCAGCATTTCGGCGGCAGAGTAGAGCAGGGCATTGCAGATGGCGGCGGCCACGTTGCTGCCGCCCTTGCGGCCCATGGCCACGATGGAGGGTACGCCAAAGGCTTCGCAGGTGGCAAACAGCCGCTCCTTGCTCTCCACCACATTCACGAACCCCACCGGTACGCCAATGACCAGTGCAGGACGCAGCCCGGCTTCGATCTGGTCGGCGATGGTCAGCAGGGCGGTGGGGGCGTTGCCCACGGCCAGCACGGCACCGGGGTGCTCCTGCGCGGCCCGCTGCATGGAAGCCACCGCCCGGGTGGTGCCGCCTGCTTTGGCAAGGGCGGCCACCTCCGGGTCAGCCATGTAGCACAGGGCCGTGCCGCCCAGGCGGGCAAGGCCGGGCTTGGTGATGCCGGCCAGCGCCATGTTCGTGTCGGTGATGATGGGAGTGCCCGCCCGCAGGGCCTTCACCCCGGCCGCCACGGCACCGGGGGTGAAGCGCAGATTTCGGGCATAGTCAAAGTCGGCGGTGGTGTGGATCACCCGCTTGACCACGGCGGCGGTTTCCGGCGGAGGCGTCAGGCCCAGTTCCGCCAGCTCGGCTGTGATGATGGAAAGGCTTGTCCGCTCGATGTCGGCGGGCAGATGATGCTGCGGGGTCATACGCGGTTCCCTCCTTTGCGGTCCATGCCCATGGCGGCGTATACGGCATCCATGTCCAGCGCGGCCCGCACGCCGTCGGCCAGCAGGTCGAACTGCTGCTGCCGGTACTGCTCCATCGAGAGCAACGGTGCGTCGGCGGGGGAGATGCCCTTCTTTTTGCACAAAAATGCGGTGAGCTTTTCGGTCAGCTCGCCGGTGTCAAACAGCCCATGCAGGTAGGTGCCGAACACATTGGCCTGCACACACCCTTCCGGCGTGCCGTCGGCCAGAATGCAGAACGGGCTGCCCTGCACTGTCGTGCGCCCGGCGTGGATCTCGTAGCCGGTCAGCTTTGCCCCGGCAAAGGGGATGGCCTCGGCGGTGGCATGGGTCTGGCGCAGCTGCTTTTCGGCGTTGAACACGGTGTCCGTGGGCAGAAGCGCCAGCCCGCGCAGGGTGCAGGGGGTGCCGCTTTCTTCGCCGTCCGGATCGGCAAGGGTGTGCCCCAGCATCTGGTAGCCGCCGCACACGCCCAGCACAGGGGTGCCCTGCGCGGCCAGCTTGAGCACCGCCGCTTCCAGCCCGCACTGACGCAGCCACAGCAGGTCGTCTATGGTGTTTTTGGTGCCGGGCAGGATCACCACATCCGGCGTGCCCAGCTGGCGGGGGCTCTGCACATAGCGCACCCCCAGCAGCGGGTGCTGTTCCAGCGGCATGAAGTCGGTGAAGTTGGAGATGTGCGGCAGGCGCAGAATGGCCGCATCCAGTGGTTTGACGGCCCGCCCTGCCTCCAGCCGGGTGGAAAGGGAATCCTCATCCTCAATGTCCACCTTCAGGTAGGGGATGACCCCCAGCACCGGCAGCTGCGTTTTTTCTTCCAGCATGGCAAGGCCGGGACGCAGGATCTCCACGTCGCCCCGGAACTTGTTGATGAGCAGCCCCTTGATGCGGGTCCGCTCGTCCGGCTCCAGCAGGGCCACCGTGCCGTACAGCTGTGCAAAGACGCCGCCCCGGTCGATGTCTCCGGCCAGCAGCACAGGGGCGTCCACCAGCTTGGCAAGGCCCATGTTCACAATGTCGTCGGCTTTCAGGTTGATCTCGGCCGGGCTGCCAGCTCCCTCAATGACGATGATGTCCACCTCTTCGGCCAGACTGTTGTAGGCGGCAAGGATGTCCGGGATCAGCGACCGCTTCATTTTAAAGTAGGCGGCGGCGGGCATCTGCCCCCGCACCTCGCCGTTCACGATCACTTGACTGCCGGTGTCGCTGCTGGGTTTGAGCAGGATGGGGTTCATGCGCACGTCCGGTTCCATCCCGGCGGCCTGCGCCTGCACCACCTGCGCCCGGCCCATTTCCAGCCCGTCCCGGGTCACAAAGCTGTTCAGGGCCATGTTCTGGCTCTTGAAAGGAGCCACCCGGTAGCCGTCCTGTGCAAAAATGCGGCACAGTGCGGCGCACAGCAGGCTTTTGCCTGCACCGCTCATGGTGCCCTGCACCATAATGCAGGTTGCTTTGTTCATGCCAGTACCTCCGCAAGGGTCTTTAACAGTTCATCGTTTTCCGGCTCGGTACGCACGGCGGTGCGGTACCAGCTGCCGTCCAGCCCGGGGTAGTTGCTGCAGCTGCGCAGCACCACGCCCTGCTGCCGCAGGGCATCACCCAGCGTTTCCGGCCCCTGGAACAGCAGGTAGTTTGCTCGTCCGTCCAGTACCCGCAGGCCCAGTGCCCGCAGCCCGGCCGTGAGCCGGGGCCGCTGCTGCGCAATGAGTGCCCGCACCTGTGCCACATAGGCCGTTTCGTCCAGTGCGGCAAGCCCGGCGGCCTGCGCCAGACTGGACACCGCCCACGGCTGCCCGGCGGCCTGCATGGCTTCCAGCAGGGCCGTGTTGGCACACAGGCAGTACCCCAGCCGCACCCCGGCCATGCCGTACAGCTTGGTAAAGGCCTTGAGGATCAGCAGATTTTTGCTGTCCAGCAGGGCTTTGGCGGTCAGGGCGTCGCAGTCGGGCAGAAAATCCAGAAAACATTCGTCCACCACCAGCAGTGCCCCGCAGGCTTCGCACCGGCGCAGGATGCGCTCCACAAGGGGCAGCAGCGTGAGCTGCCCGGTGGGGTTGTTGGGCTGGCAGAGAAATACCATGTCCACCTCCGGCGTGATGGAGGAGAGGATGGAATCCGTCACGGCAAAATCGACCTCTGCCTGCAGAAAATGTCGCCGCACCGCACAGCCCGCACTTTCCAGCGCGGCGGCGTACTCGGCAAAAGTGGGGGCGGTCACCAGCGCGGTGCGGGGTTTTGCCGCCCACGCCAGCCGGAAGATCAGGTCTGCCGCGCCGTTGCCGCAGAGGATAGATTCTGCCGGGATCCCCTCGTGCGGGGCCAGCTTTGCCCGCAGTGCCCGGCACAGGGGGTCGGGGTAGCGGTCGGCGTGAGGCAGGGCGGCAGCAATGGCGTTCGCCACGCCCTGCGGCAGGCCCAGCGGGCTCACGTTGGCCGAAAAATCCAGCGCGTCGTGCCCGTACTGTGCCCGATATCCGGCCCAGTCGCCGCCGTGTGTCAGCTGTGTCATAAGATCACCCCTCGGATCGCCAGCCCCAGCAGCAGGGCCAGCAGGCTTTCGGCATACATCATTTTATTGGCGCGGCGGATGTCCTCTGGCTCAATGGGACGCAGGGCGTCGCCAATGGTAGGCTTGGGGTAATATTCCCCAAAATAGTAGGCAGGCCCGGCCAGCTGCACGCCCAGTGCTCCGGCACACGCGCTCTCGGTCTGGGCACTGTTGGGGCTGGCATGGTTGCGCCGGTCCCGCCGCCAGATACGCCACGCCCCTTTGGCGCTGTTGCCGGTCAGGGCCGCCGCCGCGCACCACAGCAGACCCGCCAGACGGCTGGGCAGATAGTTTGCCGCGTCGTCCAGCTTGGCGGGGATGCGGCCGAAGTAGAGGTACTTTTCGTTTTTGTAGCCCAGCATGCTGTCCATGGTGTTGATGGCCTTGTAGGTCAGTGCCAGCGGTGCCCCACCGATGAGCATATACAGCAGCGGCGCGATCACGCCGTCGCTGGCGTTTTCGGCCACGGTCTCCACGGCGGCTTTGGTCACACCCTCAGCGGTCAGATTCTGGGTGTCGCGGCCCACGATACGGCTCACAGCCTTGCGGGCTGCAGGCAGGTCGCCCTTCACAAGCTCTTTGTGCACGTTCATGCTCTCCTGCGCAAGGCCCTTTGCGGCCAGTGCCTGCCCGCACCAGAACATCTGCACGGCCAGCCCCAGCCACGGGCTGAGCTTTGCTGCGCCCAGGCAGACAAGGCCGGTGCACACAAAGGTGCCCACCGGCAGGCAAAAAGCCACGATGCCGCCGCCCAGCAGCTCACCTTGCGGCGTTTTGGGCAGGCGGGCGCGCAGGCGCTTTTCCAGCGCGGAGATGGCCTTGCCCATGAGCACCACCGGGTGGGGCAGCCACGCGGGGTCGCCGAAGAGGGTGTCCAGCACAAAGCCGCCCAGAACGGCCAGCCCGGTCATACGTCGGTCTCCCTGGTGTACTGCACGGTCTTTACAAGGTGCAGCACCCGCTTGTCGGCCCAGTCGGCGGCGTCCAGCACAAAGCCGCCCGCATTGGGGCCGCACCATTCGTAGTAGTCTTTATGGGGCAGGGCGTAGCGCTCCAACGCGGCCATCTGGGTGCCGCCGTGGGCCAGGATGACCAGCAATTCTTCGCCGTCGGCCAGTGCCTTGTCCACCAGTGCCGAAAAGGCGCGGCAGATGCGCTCAGAAAAAGCGGCCTTGGTCTCGCCGTCCGGGCAGGGGCTCTCACAGTTGGCGGCCACCCAGGCCAGATAGTCCGGGTCGTGCTCCATCTCGATGTAATTGCGGCCCTCAAAGCTGCCAAAGCACATCTCCTTCAGGCCGTCCACCACCACCAGCTTTGCAGTGGGAAACAGCACCTCGGCGGTCTGCCGGGTGCGGCACAGCGGGGTGATGTACACGGTTTTGGGCTCAATGTCTGCCTTGCGCAGCATCGCGCGGCCAGCGGCAGAAAGCGGGATGTCCCGCTGGCCCTGATAGCGTTTCTCGGCGTTGTATTCGGTCAGGCCGTGGCGCAGGAAATAGATCAGCATGTTGGCAGTTCTCCTTTCAGAACGGTGGGGATGCCGCAGAACATCTGCACAACGCAGCCTGCCCGTGCGGCCAGCAGACAGGCCAGCCGCCCGGCGGCCTCGCGTCCGGCACGTTCGGCGGGGTCCATGGGTACCACGCCGCCGCCCACCTCGGTGGCAATCACGATATCGTAAGCGGACAGCTCGTCCGCGAGTTTTTCCAGATTTTCGGCCCCGGCGGCCAGCTCCTGTACATCGCAGATGCACCGTCCGGGCAGGGTCTTGGCAAAGGTGCGCTTGCCGCTGTAAAGCGGCCCGGTGATAAAGATCATAACAGCCCTCCCCACTGGCAGGCACACAGTGCCGCCAGCATCCAGATCTCGGTTTTCTGCAAAAACCACCCGGCCAGATCACCGGTGATGCCGCCGAACTGCTTGCAGGCAACGGCGTGGTACCGCCACAGCACAGCCAGTGCGGCCAGCACCAGCGCCCAACCACCCAGTGCCAGCATGGCGCAGCACAGTACAGCGGCCAGAAGGGCCAGCACCCGGCATACAGTGGCTCTGTCGGCTGCCGAGGCAAAGGTGTGGGCAAGGCCGGTGTTCTTTGCCATGGGGAACGCCGCCACCGCATAGCCGGAGAGCGCCCGTTCCAGCACCAGTGCCATCATCCAAAGCAGCCCTGCCTGCGGGGTGAACTGTACACAGGCGCACAGGGCCAGATAGGCCGCAAAGTAGCTGCACAGACGGATCACGGCAAAGGCCCCGCAGTGAGGGTCCTTTAAGATCTCCAGCTTCTTTTCCCGGTCGCCGTAGCTCGAAAGTGCGTCGCAGGTGTCGGCGTAGCCGTCCAGATGGATGCCGCCGGTGACCCAGACCGGGATCAGGCAGAAGCCCGCCGCCCGCGCCGCACCCGGCAGGGGCAGCACGCCGCACAGGAACCACAGCAGCCCGATGACCACCCCGATAAGCGGGAAGGCGCACATCGCATACCGCATGTTCTTTTCGGTCCAGTTGAACTGCGGCACCGGCACAGCCGAAAACATGGCGAACGCCACGGCAACGGTCTGCAAAACGATCATTTTTCCACTCCTTTATAATAAACAGGGATGCCGCACACCACCCGCACCACGGCGTCGGCCCGGGCGGCCAGCGCGTTGTTCACCTGCGCCAGCGCCAGCAGATAGCGGTCGGTGTCGCCTGCGTAGTCGGCCCCGCCGCTGAACACCTCGTTGGAGACGACGATCAGGGTTTCACACTGGGCATACACGGCGTCCAGCCCGGAAAGAATGGCCTGCGCGGTCTGCGGCCCGGCCCCGGCGGGATCATAGAGCTCGTTGGCAGTCAGGTTGCCCAGATCTTCCAGCAACGCGGTACCACGGGCGGGCAGATGCACGGCGTCCAGATGCAGGGGGCACTCCACCGTTTCAAACTGCTTTGCCGCCCGCATTCTGCGGTGCTTTTCCACCCGGGCGGCACATTCGGCGTCCCACACCTGCATGGTGGCCAGATAATAGCGCGGCAGAGTGCTGCGCAGTACCAGACTCTCGGCGTATTCGCTTTTTCCGCTGGCCGCCCCGCCGATCACCAGCGTCAGCATTGCGGGGTGTACGGCGTGATGCCGCCCTCCGCAAAGGAATAACAGTGGTCGTACACCGCCAGTGCCATGTCCCACAGCGGGAGGCTGGCCACAGCGCCGGTGCCCTCGCCCAGATGCAGCCCGGCGGTGAGAAGCGGGGCCTTGCCCAGTGCATCCAGCACCAGACGGGCGGCAGGCTCCGAGGAACAGTGACTGGCAAACACCGCTTTGGCCGCGGCAGGGCACAGCCGCACGGCGCACAGGGCCGCCACGCCGCTGATGAAGCCGTCCATTACCACGGGCACGCCTTCCAGCGCACCGCCCAGAAAGACGCCGCACAGCCCGGCAAGATCAAAGCCGCCCAGCTTGGCCAGCACGTCCAGAGGGTCTGTGGGGTCCGGCTCGTTGCGCAGGATGCCCCGGCAGATGGCATCCACCTTGCGGGCCAGCCCTTCATCCGAAAGGCCGGCTCCCCGGCCGGTCATCCGTTCCACCGGCTGGCCCAGCAGCACCGCTGCCACCGCACTGGAAGTGGTGGTGTTGCCAATGCCCATTTCGCCGGTGGCCAGCAGCTGCACACCGGCAGCTTTCTGCTCCTGCACCAGCCGGATGCCCCGGCCGACGGCCTCCACAGCCTGGGCGCGGGTCATGGCGGGACCCTGCGTGAAATCGGCAGTACCGGCGGCAATGCGGCAGTCTGCCACCCCCGGCACCGGGTCTCCGGCCATGCCCATGTCCACGGGCACCACATCGCAGTGGGCAGTACGGGCCATCTGGCACACGCTGGTACGCCGGGCAGCCAGATTCTCCGCCACTGCGCGGGTCACGCTCTGGTCAGTCTGGCTCACGCCCTGGGCCACCACGCCGTTGTCGGAGCAGAGCACCAGCACAGCCCGGCGGGAAACATCCAGCGACGCACTGCCGGTGAGGGCGGCGGCATCTTCCAGCAAAGTTTCCAGTGCGCCCAGCCCGCCCAGAGGTTTGGCCAACCCGGCCCAGTGGGCGTGGGCGGCGGCGCGGGCAGCTTCATCCGGCAGGGTGATGCCGGAAAGTAAAGTTTTCAGTTCCGTTTCAGTCATGTGTGTTTCTCTTTTGTCGTTGATAGAACTTTGCACCGCTCACAAAGCGGCGGGGCAGGGGAGTGCCTGCCCAGTAAAGATGCGGGAAACCGGCGTACAAACTCATGCTTGCAAATCCGCATTCCCACTGTGCTTTTTCACTTTTCCAAACGGAAAAGCCCGAACCATTGTCGGTGGAATCCCAGTGGTGGAATTCGTGAATATACAAATGATCTCCTGCATGGAACAGCAGGCTGTCGGCTTTGGCGGTCATGTCGGCATAGCCGAACCGCACCAGCCGCCCCACCTTGACGCCTTTGCCGGGCAGAACGCCTGCCATGGGCCAGGCGGTACCGCTGGCATCTTCCAGCGTCTGCCCCAGATACAGAAAGCCGCCGCACTCTGCCACCGTGGGCAGGCCGCCATTTACGGCATCCCGGATGGCATCGCGCATGGTTTTGTTTTCGCTCAGCGGCCGGGCATACAGTTCCGGGTAGCCGCCGGGCAGATACAGCCCGCAGATGTCCTCCGGCAGGGTGGTGTCGTGCACCGGACTGAAGAACACCAGCTCTGCCCCGGCAGTGCGCAGGCAGTCCAGCGTTTCGGCGTAGGCAAAGCAGAATGCCTTATCCTGTGCCACAGCAATGCGGATGCCCACCGTTTGCAGAGCAGGCGGCGGCACCGGGGCAGGAGCCGGTCGTTCGGTCAGCGCTTCCAGCGTTGCCCAGTCCAGATTTGCTTCCAGCGCATCGGAAAGCAGGCTGATCTTCTGGGCAAGATCGGTGATCTCTCCGGCGGTTTTCAGGCCCAGATGGCGGCTCTCCACCACCGCCTGCGGCAGGCGGGGCAGATACCCCAGCACCGGCAGGCCGGTCTCGGTTTCCAGCAGGGGCTTGAGCATCCGGAAGAGCTTTTCGGAGCAGTCATTCAGCAGGATGCCTGCAATGTGGCTCTCCGGTTTGAAATGCACAAGACCCTGGATCTCTGCTGCCAGCGTCACACTGGCCCCCTTGGGCTGTACCACCAACAGTACCGGCAGGTCCAGTGCATCGGCCAGCTCCCAGGCACTGGCGCGGGTGGTCAGGCCCTGCCCATCGTAAAAACCCATGGCCCCTTCGCACACCACAGCCCCGTGCCCGGCAACATAATGGGCGTACAGTTCCCGTACCGTATTTTTGGCAGAAAGATAAAGATCCAGATTGTGGCTCTCCACCCCCAGCACCGACCGGTGGAACATGGGGTCGATGTAGTCCGGCCCGCTCTTGAAGGCGCAGGGGTCCATGCCCCGCTTTTTCAACGCGGCCAGCAGGGCGCAGGTGACGGTGGTCTTGCCGCTGCCGGAACGCGGTGCGGCGATGACGAACTGCATCATTTGCGTTCTCCCGTGATCAGAAAAATGGGGTTGTTGGCGGTCAGCAGGTGGAGCCTGCCTGCCGGTCTGGTACGGCTCACGGCAAGCTGGGTCACCTCAGCGGAAAGGCCATGAGCCGTAAGGGCTGCAATGGCGGCGCTCAGAGATTCCAGCGCAATGGCGGCAATGCAGATGTGCGCATTGGCGTTTTTGGCCAGAACCGTGTCCACCACCGCGGCCATGCTGCCCTTGGTGCCGCCAATGAACACGGCATCCGGGGCAGGCAGGGCTTCCAGTGCGGCAGGGGCACGGCCCTCAATGAGGGAGAGGTTCCACGCCGCAAATTTTTCGCGGTTCCGGCGGATGAGGGCGCAGGCGTCCGGCTCACACTCCACCGCATACACATGCCCCTGCGGGGCGGACAGTGCCAGCTCCACGCTCACGCTGCCGGTACCGGCCCCCACGTCCCACAGGGTATCGGCGGGGCGCACGGCCAGTTTGGCCAGCGCGGCGGCCCGCACTTCCTGCTTGGTCATGGGCACCTCGCCCCGGATGAAGGCCTCATCCGGCAGGCCGGGGGTGCGGCGTTCCGGGTGCACGGCATGTTCCACCAGCAGGACGCTCAGGGAAGCAAAGGTCTGCCCGGCCAGTTCCTGCGCGGTGCCAAAGTGGATCTTTTCGTCGGGCGTGCCAAGGTTTTCGCCCACAAGGGCGTGGGCATCGCCCAGCCCGGCGGCGGTCAGCGCGGCACACAGGGTGGCCGGGGTCTCGGCCCCGCCGGTGAGAAAGAATACGGTTTTATGGTTCATGCAGGCGGACACCGGGTCGCAGGCACAGCCGTGGGCAGAAACAAGAGTCCAGTCCTGCCAGGGGCGGCCTACGGCGGCGGCCAGCAGCTGTACGCTGGAAAGGCCGGGCAGCACCCGGCAGGAGATGCCAAAGGCCCGCAGCATGGGCAGCAGCTGGGATGCGCCGGAGTAGAACCCGGTATCGCCGCTGTACACCAGCGCAATTTCCTCGTCCGGGTGCGCGGCCAGACAGGCCAGAATTTCGTCCGGTTTGTACAGGGCCTGCCGGTTTCCGGTGCAGCCCTCCGGCAGTGTGGCCAGCAGCCGCTTTGCGCCCAGAATGCGGTCGGCACCCTGCAGGGCGGCAAGACCCTGTGCGGTCAGGCTGCCGGGGGTGCCGGAGCCCATACCAATGAGTGTGATCATCCTTTCAGCACCTCCCTGCAGCGGGTCAGGATCTGGTCTGCCGTCTCACCGGTCTCGGCCGGGCGGCGGATCACGATGAGCTGGACGCCGGTGTCGGCGGCAGCCTGCGCTTTCTCGGCAAAGCCACCGGCGGCCCCGCCGTCCTTGGTCACGAGAAAGCGAATGGAGAATTGCTCCAGCAGGGCCCGGTTCAGCGCGTAGGAGAACGGCCCCTGTAAAGCAAGGATATTCTTGTGGGGGATGTGCGCGGCCTCGCAGGCGGCAATGCCGTCCAGCGTGGGCAGCACACGGGGGTACAGCCGTTCCGGGGCCAGCTGCGCAAAGGCAGGCAGCTCCTTGGCCCCGGTGGCCAGCAGGACATTGCCCTGCGTTTGGACCAGAAAATCCGCCACATGTGCCGCCGACTGGAACCCCATGCTCCCGGCAGGCAGGGGGCTTTGCGCACGCAGCAGCCGGTGATATTCCACCCCGGCGGTGCGGCAGGCTGTGCGGATGTTGCGGGTGGCGTCCACCGCATAGGGGTGGGTGGCGTCTACGCACAGGTCGGCTCCCTGCACAAGGGCAGCCATCTCGTCCGGGGTCAACCGGCCGCAGTGCACCGTGATGCCGGCAAAGCTGCCCTGTTCCTCGCTGCCCAGCGGGGTGGCCACGCTCACCAGAACGTCCGCCCCAAGCTGGGCCAGCTGCCGGGAAAAAATGCGGCCCTCGGTGGTGCCGCTGAACACCACTGCCCTCATACGCGGTACCCCCGCGGCGTGACCATGCGGCCCTGCAGCACCCGGGTGTTGCGGTTGCCGATGTACACGGTGGTGAACATATCCACGGGCGTTTGCTCCAGCTGGGCCAGCGTCAGCACCTGAGCGCTCTGGCCCTCCCGGCCGATGTTGCGCACCAGCCCACAGACAGTGTCCGGGGCCTTGCCGTTTTGCAGCAGGATGCGCACGGCCCGGGCCAGATAGTCCGGCCGCCCCTTGGAAGAAGGGTTGTACACCGCCATGCAGAAATCACCCATGGCCGCTGCGGCCAGCCGCTTTTCGATGACCTCCCACGGGGTGAGCCGGTCGGAAAGAGAGAGCACACAGAAATCATGGGCCAGCGGGGCACCCAGCACCGCGCCGCCGCTCAGGGCGGCAGTCAGGCCGGGCACCACCTCCACGGTCACGTCCGGGCAGCCTTCGGCCAGCTCCAGCAGGGGGCTGGCCATGCCGTACACTCCGGCGTCACCGCTGCACACCAGAGCCACGGTCCGGCCGCTGTGGGCAGTTTCCAGTGCCCAGCGGCAGCGGTCCAGTTCTTTGGTCATGCCGGTGGCGTAATATTCTTTTTCCGGGTAATAGGGGCGTACCAGATCCAGATAGACCGGATAGCCGCACAGCACCTCGGCTTCTTCCAGGGCGCTCTGCGCCTGTGCGGTCAAAAACTGCGGGTCGCCGGGGCCAAGCCCGACCACATATACGATATCAGCCATTCTGCCACCTCCAGTCCGGGGCATAGGGGCACAGCGCCAGCGCAAAGGTCACACCGCCGCCCGCCTGTTTCGGGATGCGGATGCAGCCGCCGGACGCCAGCACAGCGGCCCGCTCACACACGTTGTCCACCCCGGTGACGCTTTGCACGAAGGAAGATGGTGTGAACGGCCCGGGCAGTGCCCGCAGCTGCTCCGCAGAATAAAATGTGATGGGCCAGCCGTGGGCCCGGCAGAACGCCAGCAGCCCGGCCTCGTCGGCCTTCAGGTCGATGCTGGCCGCCGCTGCGATGCACGCCGGGGCAATGCTGTGCCGGGCGCAGAAGTCCGCAAAGGCGGCTTCCAACTGCTCGGCACACGTCCCCCTGCGGCAGCCGATGCCCAGCACCCCGATGCGGGGCACCAGATGCAAAGCGTCCCCGGCAGGGGAGAGGGTAAGGGCAAAATCGGCTTCGGCAGGGGTCCGTGCAGGATCCACCCCGGCGGGCGGGGTGCCCTGCACGGGAAACTCAGCGGCAAACCGCACCGACTGCCCGGCCAGCAGCTTGCTGCTGACATGCTTGATGCGCTCCGCTTCCAGCACCGTGCAGTTCTGGTGCTTTGCCCACTCGTCCACCGCAAAAATGCCGTGGGCGTCGGTGGCCGTGGTGATCACCGGAACGGCTCCGCACACGGCGGCCAGTGCACGGGCCAGGTCATTGGCACCGCCCAGATGACCGGACAGCACCGGTACCGCAAAGCGGCCGCATTCGTCCAGTACCACCACCGCCGGGTCCGACGCCTTGCTGCGGCAGTGCGGCGCAATGGCCCGCACCGCAATGCCCACAGCTCCCACAAAAACAAGGGCGTCGCTCTGCGCAAACTGCAGGGCGGTCCACCCGGCAAGGGAGACGCCGCCGCTGCCGCAGCGGTCCACACTGCCGGGCAGGGCGTCTGCCAGCCGCCGGGCCAGTGCCAGACCGGTGTCGGTAAAGGCCAGATAGGCCCGGGTCATTGGTCGGACCCCTTGCGGAACTCGGTGGTAAAACCGGGGTCGTACAGCTTGCTGCGCTCGTACCGGGTGCCAAGAAAATCGCCTGCCACGATGAGCGCTGTTTTGGTGATGCCGGCGTCGTGCACGCTCTGCGCCAGAGAACCCACGGTACAGCGCACGGTTTTCTGCTCCGGCCAGGTGGCCTTGTATACCACGGCGGCGGGGGTGTCCGGCGTGTAGGCACCGCCCTGCAGTAGAGCATCCTGCACCTTGTCCACCAGACCGATGGACAGGAAAATCACCATAGTGGCCCCGTGGGCGGCAAGACTGGCCAGCTTTTCCCGCTCGGGCACCGGGGTGCGGCCTTCCATGCGGGTGATGATCACGGTCTGGCTCACGGTGGGCAGGGTGTATTCGGCATTCAGTGCCGCCGCCGCGCCGCAGAAGCTGGACACGCCGGGCGTGTCATCGTAGGCGATGCCGTCGGTGTCCAGTGCATCCATCTGCTCCCGGATGGCCCCGTACAGGCAGGGGTCGCCGGTGTGCAGGCGCACGGTGATTTTGCCGTCTGCCTCCATGGTGCGCATCACATCCAGCACCTGTTCCAACGTCATCTCGGCGCTGTTGTAAATGGCGCAGCCGGGTTTGGCCAGTCCCAGCAGGGCTGGGTTGACCAGACTGCCCGCATAAATGATGCAATCAGCCTCCTGCAGCAGGGCTGCGCCCCGCCGAGTGATCAGGTCCGGGGCACCGGGCCCCGCGCCTACAAAGTGTACCATAGCAGTTACTCCTTTACCAGTACCGTTGCAAAATATCCGGCCTTGCTGCCATCCTGCGGCGGGCGCGCAGTCGAAAGGTCGGGGAAGATCGTTTCGTCCGGCAGGCCGCAGCTGCACACGAGGGCGCTGCGGCTCAACGCACCGTGGGCGTCCAGGGTGTCCAGCAGGGTGGGCAGCTGACGCCCGGTTTTCATCAGGACTTTTGTACCGGGGATGTCCAATACCTCGTCGGCCCGGCTGCCGGGGGCGATGGTCAGCGGAGCGTCCATGCCGCCGGTAAGGGGCTGATTCAGCCGGGCTGCAGCCGCGCAGAAGCTGGGCACACCCGCCGCCATCGCAGTGGCATAGCCCTGCGCCTGCAGGATCTCCTGCAGATAGCCAAAGGTGGCATAAATGGACACGTCACCCAGGTTCAGCATGGCCACATCCTGCCCGGCATCCAGAAAAGGCCGCACTGCGCTGGCAGCGGTCTCGTGAGAGGCGCGCAGTACGGCGGCGTCCCGGCTCATGGCAAACTGCAGGGGCAGGATGGTCTTGCCGTCCAGCTCGCTGCCCAGCGCCCGGCGGGCGATGTCCAGCGCCAGCATCTGCCCGGAAGCGGTCTGCGGCGCAGCCAGCACCGGGCACTGCCGCAGCAGACGCACGGCCTGCAAAGTCAGCAGCTCCGGGTCGCCGGGGCCGACGCTGACCCCGTAAAAGGTGCCGGTCATGCGTTGTTCCATTGTTCAAGCAGCTCCTTTGCAGTTTGTGTTGCGCCAAGCGGCCCGTGCTGGTTGGAAAACAGCACTGCACCCACCCGGAAGGCTTCACCCGCCCGGCGGTCGAGGTGCAGTTGGATGGCATCCAGCAGGCTTTCCAGCACCGGGGCGCGCAGTCCGGCGGCGTCCAGCAGCTCCAGACAGGCGTCGGTGGTGGCGGCGGCGTACAAAGCCGCGCACAGCTCCCGGCCTGCTCCACAGAGGGCGGCATGGGCACAGAACAGCTCGGTGCGGCAGTCGGCCGTGTGGGAGTGGGTGTTCATGATGCCGCCGGCCACCTTGACCAGCTTGCCTACATGGCCCACTAGCAGCACCTGTTCAAACCCGGCAGAAGCTGCCATATCCAGCGTATCTCCGATGAAGTTGGAGGTCTTGACCACCGGGATGGCCGCAAAGGCCGGGTAGGTGTCGTGCAGGTAGTCCAGCCCGTAGTTGCCCGGGGCAAGGATGAGCCGCTTTGGGGTACCGGCCCGCAAAACAGCCTGGTTCATTTCCAGCTGGATGGTGTCCAGGATGGCCTGCTGGCTCATGGGCTCCACGATGCCGCTGGTGCCCAGCACCGAAAGGCCGCCCTCCACCCCGATGTGCGGGTTGAAGGTGCGCCGGGCCACTTCCTCGCCGTTCTGGATGGAAATGGTCACCGCAAAGCTGCCGGTATAACAGGCGGCTTCAGCCTCCCGGCGCAGGGCCTCGGCGATCATCTGCCGGGGCACATGGTTGATGGCGGCGGCACCAACGGGTTGGTCGAGGCCGGGTTTGGTCACCCGGCCCACACCTCTGCCGCCGTCGATGCGGATGTCCGTGCAGCCCGGCAGCAGCTCCACTGTGACGATCACCGGCAGGCCGGTGGTCACATCCACGTCGTCGCCGCCGTCCTTTTCAATGGCGCATTCGGCCCCAGTGTCGGTGCGGCGGCAGAACAGGGGTGCTACCTCCACCACGATGCCCTTTGGGGTGCGCAGCGCCACCGTCTCCGGCGCATGGCCGGTGAGCAGCAGCCGGGCCGCGCCCGCTGCCCCCAGCGCCGCACAGGTGCCGGTGGTATAGCCGCAGCGCAGCAGCTTCTGCCCGCTGCGGACGTAGTGCTCGAACGTGGGCTTTTGGGGTTTTGTCTGCCCGAACAGGGCCGTGTACTGCGCTTCGCTCAGCGCATAAAGCGCACGGATGTTGTCCGGGGCAAAGGCGGCATCCGGGGTCAGCACGCCGGAAACATGGTCCGGGAACACGCACACCACTGCGTCCGCGATCTTCTGTGCCATGTCCAGCTCATGCAGGCTCACGATGACCGCAAGGCCCTGTTCATGGGCCAGCTTCTGCAGGATGGTCAGCAGCTCGATCTTGCCCTTGATGTCCAGAAAGGAGGTGGGCTCGTCCAGCAGCAGCACTTTAGGCTGCTGGCAGATGGCACGGGCCAGCAAAACACGCTGACGCTGACCATCACTGATGCAGTTGAAGTCCCGGTCCGCGAGATGCGCAGCTCCGGCAATTTCCAGTGCATCCTGCACGGCCTGCCGGTCGGCGTCGGACAGAATGCCCAGCCGCCCGGTGTAAGGGATGCGTCCGGCGGCGGCAAACTCAAAGCAGGTGGTCAGCTCGGTGCGGCGGGTGTGGGGCAGCATCAGAGCCAGCTTCTGCGCCCGGGCCGTGCCGGTGTAGGCGGTCAGGTCCTGCCCGTCCAGCAGCACAGTGCCGCCCAGCGGGGCCAGCTGCCCGGCCAGTGTTTTGAGCAGGGTGGATTTGCCCGCACCGTTGGGGCCGACAAGGACAAGGATCTGCCCCGGATTTGCCCCCAGTGCAATGCCGGAGGCCAGCGGCGTTTTGCCGTAGCCGATGGCAAGCTCCTGCGTTTCACAGAAAAATTCCTTCATTGTGCACCCTCCCGGTTCCGGCGGATGAGCAGCCCGATGACCACTGGCGCACCAAACACGGCGGTGACCGCGCTGATGGAAAGCTCCGTGGGAGCAAACAGGCTGCGGGCGATCAGATCGCACAGCAAACAGAAGGCGGCCCCGCCCAGGCAGCAGCCCGGCAGCACCACCAGCGGCTTTGCGCTGCCCAGCAGCTGCTTGACCAGATGCGGCACTGCGATGCCCACAAAGGAGATGGGCCCCGCAAAGGCCGTGACACAGGCCGCCAGCAGACTGGAAAGCAGTACCAGCAGCCGGGAAAAACGCTTCACGTTCACGCCCACGCTCTGGGCATAGGCTTCGCCCATCTGGTAGGCGCTCATGGGTTTGGCCAGGCAGAAGGCTGCTGCCAGCGCAGGCAGCACCACCAGTGCAGCCGCCTGTACATTGCCCCAGGTCATGCCGGAAAAGCTGCCCTGTGACCAGTTGTGCAGGTTGACGATGTTGGAGTCCTGCGCAAATGCCACCACGAACTCGGTGACAGCGGAACAGATGTAACCGATCATGACGCCGCAGATGACCAGAATGCTCATGCGTTGCACCCGACGGGCCACCGCCAGCACAAAGGCCATGGCGGCCATAGCCCCCGCAAAGGCGGCCAGGATCAGGGTGAGGGAGCTGGTGAGCAGGCCGTGGTTCAGGAACATCACCATCACCAGTGCTACGGCCAGCTTGGCTCCGCTGGAAATGCCCATGACAAAAGGCCCGGCGATGGGGTTGGCAAAAAAGGTCTGCAGCAGATAGCCTGCCGCAGAGAGTGCCGCGCCCAGCAACACCACCATCACGGCCCGGGGCAGGCGCAGCTGGGTGATGATGCCCACCGACAGTGCGTCCTGCCCGCGGCCGGTCAGGGCCGCCAGCACGGCACCGGGGGTCAGGGCAACACTACCCCAGAACAGGTTGACGGCAAACAGAACCACCAGCGCCAGCGCCAGCAGGAGATAAGAAAACAGATAGCGTTTTTTGCGGGTCATAAGCGGTTCCTTACTCAACGTGAATGAAATACTGCAATCCGTCCGGCGCATCCTCGGTGAACAGACGGTGCAGCTCCAGGATAAAATCGGCCAATTCCATGCTCTGCTGGAAAAAGCTCTGGGCAACGCACCAGACATGCCCATTCTGCACAGCCTTGAAGTCCGCCAGCAGGGAGCACTTGGCCACCAGCTCGTCGGTGGTGGAAACAACGCCCTCAATGGTACTGTTGTAGATCAGGAAGTCGGCGTCCCGTGCACCGGCGTAGAAGTCTTCCAGCGGCAGGTTCATGGTGGAAAGGCTGTTGCCGCTGTCGGTCAGATCGGCAAACACATAGTCGGCCCCGGCCATCTCGATCATGCGGGCCACATAGTCGCCGCCCTTGCGCACGTTGGCCAGATTGTTGGCCGAGATAGAAAAGAACGCGCAGCTCTTGCCGGTGGACTGCTGGTCCAGCAGGGGAGCGATGCGCTCCGCCTGTCGGTCAAACACCTGCTGTGCCAGTTCCTCCTTGCCCAGCAGGATGCCGTAGAATTTGATCCACTCCATGCGGGCCAGCGGGCCGCTCTCGTAGCTGGAACGCTCCACCAGCACCGGGATACCGAAGCGCTCCAGCTGCTCCTTGACCTCCGGGGTGTGGTAGATCATGGTGTTCTCAATGGCAAGGCCGCAATTCGCGGCAAGGATCTGCTCGTAGTCCGGGGCGCTGTATTTGCCCGCATAGGCAATGCGCCCGGCCTGCATGGCCTGCTTTGCCTCGTCCAGATACCAGCCCTCGGCGCGGGTGCCGCTCAGAGCGATGCAGTCCAGTGCGTCCAGTGCAAGGAACAGGTCCATCACCGAGGTGGACACCAGATAGAGGTTCTGCACCGGCTGCTGCAAAACGGTCACGCCCTCGGGCACAGTGCGCAGGGTGGCAGCGCCTTCCGGCCGGACAAGGAACTTTGCCTGTGCGTCCGGGATGGTCAGCAGGGTAGAGCCGTCCGCATAGCAGTCGGCGGTAAACTGGGTGGCGTAGTCCAGCGGGTAGGCGTGGTCAAACACCAGCTCGTCCGTATCGGCCGGTGCAGTAGGCGCGGCAGTGCAGCCTGCAAGCGCCAGCACCGCGGCGGGCAGTGCCTTTAAAAATTGAGCGCGGGTCAGCTTCATGGAAGGTTACTCCAAAGTAAAGGTCAGGGTGTATTCGATCTCGTGCGGGGTGCTCATGGCCACCGTGTCGGCGGTCACGGCCAGCGGGGTGCCCAGGGCAGCGACCGGGATCTCAAAGGTGGAGTTGCCCTCGGTGTTGGTGGGCAGGTACTTCTCGCCATCCACGACCATATAGTCATAGTTGGGGCTGCTCCATGTGATGGTGGCGGTCATCTTGCCGTCGGCCACGGTCAGAGTGGCGGGGCTGTCCACGGTGGCACGGCCGGAGCCGCCCTCCAGTGCCACAGATACGGCGTATTCGCCGTCTGCGGGGGTCTCGGAGACTTCCTCGGTCGTGGGCTGGGCATTGCGCACGCTCACGGTGTGGTCGTACCAGGTACCCTTGGAGCCCAGAATGGCCAGCGGGAAGTCGGTATCCAGCGCAGTGACCGGGATGTCATAGCCGTACACCTCTTCGCTGGTGCCGTCGGAGTAGGTCACAGTGTCGGTGGTGGGCAGCAGCCAGTCCGTTTTGTGGGCCTCGGCATCAGCGGCCAGGCCGGGGTACAGGTTCACGATCTTTTTGGACACCAGGCTGACGTGGAAGGTCATCTTGCCGTCCTTGACGGTCAGGGTGCCTTTGCCGTCGCAGGCCTCGTTGGCATGGAACATGCCGCTGTCGGTATCAAACTCGGCAGTGTATACGCCGTCCGGCAGAGCGGCGGTCTCCGTGACTTCGGATGCGGCGGAACTTGCCGCGCTGGAAGGGGCCTCGGAAGAGACGGCCGACGGAGCGGTGGAAGAAGTGCCGCAGCCTGCCAGAGAAGCGGCCAGCAGCACGGTGACAACGGAAAGAGAAAGCATCTGTTTGCAGCGCATAGAAAAATACCTCAATGTTTCAGAATCAGAAAGGGAGAAACTCCCTGCAGGTCTCAGTATACCACAATCCTGTCAAAAAGAAAAATTGCCCGAAAAGATCACTCCCTTCGGGCAATTTGGCAGTTGTTTTCAGCCGTTCAGAGAATCAATGGCAGCCTTGGTGTGGGCAACGTACAGCTCCTGAATGGAGGGCACTTCGCCCAGACCGGCGATCTGGCAGTCCACAGACTCGAATGCGCCGGAAGCGTTGAACTGGCTCAGCCAAGAATCCTCGTCGGAACCGGCCATGTCGTTGTTGGCGTGGTCGCCTGCAACCACCATCAGGGGACGCAGGACGACCTTGGTGTAACCGGCGGCCTTCACAGCCTCGATCACGTTCTCGCAGGCGGTTTCCTCGGGCTCACCCTCCACGGTGCCGATGAACACATTGTCATAGCCCAGGGTCTGCATGGTGGTCTGCATCTGGCTGTAGCTCACCTTTGCAGTGTGGGAAGTGCCGTGGCCCATGAACACGAAGGCGACCTTCTCGGCAGCGGCGGCGTCCAGGCTCTCGTAACCGGCATCCTTCACGGCGGCCTCGGTCACGGCCTTGGCAACCACTTCCTTATCGGAGTTGATCACGGTGGCGTCAGAGCCGACCTCGCCCAGCAGGGGCTCAGCCACGGCAACGCTCTCGAACTTGTCGCGGTAGGAGTCGATCATCTCCATCATCTCGTCGTACTCGGCACCGTGCATCAGATGGGTGGGCTGCACGATCAGGTTCTTCACGCCGTTGGCCACAGCGCGGTCCATGGCCTGCTGCATGTTGTCGATCTTCTCGCCGTCACGGGCCTGCACATGGTTGATGATGATCTGTGCGGTAAAGGCGCGGCGCACGCTCCAGTCGGGGTAGGCTGCCTGCAGGGCGTCCTCGATGCCCTTGATGTCCTTCACGCGGCTGTCGTTGAAGGAGGTGCCAAAGGAGACCACCAGCAGCTCGTTCTCGCCGATGTTGTCCTCGTTGCGGGCGGCATCCTGGGAAGCATCGCCGGTGTCACGGCCAAAGTAATCAGGGTCAGCATTTTCGCCTTCCACCAGCTCCTTCTGAGCGTCGGTCAAGGCGTCCCAGGCAGCCTTGGCAGCAGCACACTGCTCGTCGGTGTTGTCGTTGCGCTCCTGGACATAGATGGCATCGATCAGGTCTGCCACGTTCTTTGCGGCAGCCTCGTCGGCGTCCTCGCCGGATGCTTCGCTGCTGGCAGCGGCAGAAGAACTTGCTGCGCTGGAAGCGGTGCTGGATGCGGCGCCGCCGCAGCCGCTGAGCACACCGGCGCACAGAGCCAGGGCAGTCAGGGCGGCAGCAGCCTTGCGGATGTTGCGTTTTCTCATGACGAATTCCTTTCCTTTTTGTTCGTATAGAACGGTTTGCATACCCCTGAACAAGGCTCTGAAAGGGCATTTTCCGCAAACAAAAAAGGCCTTTCTGCTTGCGGAATGGCAACACAAAAAGACCCATGATCCATAGGCTTTTCGGCACGACCAATTCCTCGTGGTCCGGAGCGGTGCGCTCCTGTACCAACAGCAGGCAGGTTTCCTGGCTGAAAGATCTGCGCCCGCCGCCGCCTTCCCAAAGCAACGCTTCAGTGGCCGGTGCCAGAAGCACCCGGGCCGCGGGCTCCCTTATCACAGTGACGAGATCGTGCGGGATTTGCACCCGCTTCCCTTTTAACGTTCCTGCCGCGGCAAAGCGCCTGCGGCGGAACGCACCTGCTGTTTTTGTTCAGTTCGCAGAGAAGTATAGCACAGTACCGGGAAAAACGCAAGAGCGGCATAAAACAAGCCCCCGACCCTACATGAAATTCATGCAAGACCGGGGGCTTGTTGTGCTGGAGCAGGATACGGGACTCGAACCCGCCGCCTACTGCTTGGGAAGCAGTCGCTC
>ERZ773218.1123-NODE-1123-length-27486-cov-15.142321_pt1 | contig 27486 bp, 25 predicted proteins | sample MGYA00580527_ERZ773218 | MGnify/ENA primary metagenome ERZ773218 (study PRJEB29015, sample SAMEA2737763) | human gut metagenome | biome: human gut; feature: human-associated habitat; material: faeces | place: China | collected 2012 ...
TAAGGCCTTTGAATAAGACAAAAGGCTGCCTCATCGCTAACTTTGCAACAGTGCCGGATTGAATATAACCGACGTGACTGTTACATTTAGGTGGCTAAACCCGTCAAGCCCTCAGGAGTGAATCATGACCGTAGTCACGACCGCCGATACCTCCCAACTGTACGCACTTGCAGCCCGACATGGGCTCAAGCTCCATGGCCCGCTGACTGTCAATGAGCTTGGGCTCGACTATAGGATCGTGATCGCCACCGTCGACGATGGACGTCGGTGGGTGCTGCGCATCCCGCGCCGAGCCGAGGTAAGCGCGAAGGTCGAACCAGAGGCGCGGGTGCTGGCAATGCTCAAGAATCGCCTGCCGTTCGCGGTGCCGGACTGGCGCGTGGCCAACGCCGAGCTCGTTGCCTATCCCATGCTCGAAGACTCGACTGCGATGGTCATCCAGCCTGGTTCGTCCACGCCCGACTGGGTCGTGCCGCAGGACTCGGAGGTCTTCGCGGAGAGCTTCGCGACCGCGCTCGCCGCCCTGCATGCCGTCCCCATTTCCGCCGCCGTGGATGCGGGGATGCTCATCCGTACACCGACGCAGGCCCGTCAGAAGGTGGCCGACGACGTTGACCGCGTCCGACGCGAGTTCGTGGTGAACGACAAGCGCCTCCACCGGTGGCAGCGCTGGCTCGACGACGATTCGTCGTGGCCAGATTTCTCCGTGGTGGTGCATGGCGATCTCTACGTGGGCCATGTGCTCATCGACAACACGGAGCGCGTCAGCGGGATGATCGACTGGAGCGAGGCCCGCGTTGATGACCCTGCCATCGACATGGCCGCGCACCTTATGGTCTTTGGTGAAGAGGGGCTCGCGAAGCTCCTCCTCACGTATGAAGCGGCCGGTGGCCGGGTGTGGCCGCGGCTCGCCCACCACATCGCGGAGCGCCTTGCGTTCGGGGCGGTCACCTACGCACTCTTCGCCCTCGACTCGGGTAACGAAGAGTACCTCGCTGCGGCGAAGGCGCAGCTCGCCGCAGCGGAATGAGCGAACGTCGATATAGCCCGCTCGCGACGCTGTTCGCGGCGACCTTTCTCTTCCGGATCGGCAACGCGGTGGCGGCCCTCGCGCTTCCATGGTTCGTCCTGTCTCATACAAAGAGCGCGGCCTGGGCGGGCGCCACGGCCGCTAGCAGCGTCATCGCGACCATCATCGGCGCGTGGGTTGGTGGTGGCCTCGTCGATCGGTTCGGGCGCGCGCCCGTCGCATTGATCTCGGGTGTGGTGGGCGGCGTGGCCATGGCGAGCATCCCACTGCTCGATGCCGTTGGCGCCCTCTCGAACACTGGGCTGATCGCTTGCGTGGTGCTCGGTGCCGCGTTCGACGCACCCGGTATGGCCGCGCAGGACAGTGAGCTGCCCAAACTCGGCCACGTCGCCGGGCTCTCCGTTGAGCGCGTCTCGTCACTGAAAGCGGTGATCGGGAACGTCGCGATTCTAGGTGGCCCGGCCCTTGGGGGGGCCGCAATCGGCCTGCTTGGCGCTGCGCCAACGCTCGGGCTGACGGCGTTCTGCTCCGTCCTTGCAGGTCTGCTCGGCGCGTGGGTGCTTCCCGCGCGTGCCGCTCGGACGATGACCACGACGGCGACTCTCTCCATGCGCGCCGGCGTCGCTTTTCTCTGGAGCGAACCCCTGCTGCGCCCTCTCTTTGGTATAGTGATGATCTTCGTGGGCATCGTTGGCGCCAACGGCAGCGTCATCATGCCTGCGCTGTTTGTAGATGCAGGACGCCAAGTAGCAGAGCTCGGGCTGTTCTCCTCAATGATGGGGGCTGGTGGTCTCCTTGGCATTGCCATTCATGCGTCGGTCGGCGCCCGGATATCAGCGCAGAACTGGCTGGCGGTGGCATTTTGTGGCTCTGCGGTGGGCTCGCTTCTGCTTTCACAGTTGCCAGGCGTGCCGGTGCTGATGTTGTTGGGCGCGCTCGTGGGACTGCTGACCGGCTCAGTCTCTCCCATTCTCAACGCTGCCATCTACAACCGCACGCCGCCAGAACTTCTCGGCCGGGTACTCGGCACGGTCTCGGCGGTGATGCTGTCAGCCTCGCCCATGGTTATGCTTGCGGCCGGCGCGTTTGTCGACCTTGCTGGTCCGCTCCCTGGCCTCGTTGTATCGGCCGTGTTTGCGGGGCTCGTGGCTCTACTCTCGCTCCGTCTTCAATTTGCTACAATGGCGGCGGCAGCCACAGCCTCCGCCCCAACCCATACAGAAGGTGAACACTGATGCCCCGCCCCAAGCTCAAGTCCGATGACGAGGTACTCGAGGCCGCCACCGTAGTGCTGAAGCGTTGCGGTCCCATAGAGTTCACGCTCAGCGGAGTAGCAAAGGAGGTGGGGCTCTCCCGCGCAGCGTTAATCCAGCGCTTCACCAACCGCGATACGCTGCTGGTGAGGATGATGGAGCGCGGCGTCGAGCAGGTGCGGCATTACCTGAATGCGATACCGATAGGCGCAGGGCCGCAAGGGCTCTGGGAATTTTTGCAGGTGCTCGTTCGGAGCATGAACACTCGCAACGACTTCTCGGTGAACTATCTCATCTCCTGGTACGAGCTCCAGGTGCCGGAGCTACGCACGCTTGCGATCCAGCGGAACCGCGCGGTGGTGGAGGGGATCCGCAAGCGACTGCCCCCAGGTGCTCCTGCGGCAGCTGAGTTGCTCCTGCACTCGGTCATCGCTGGCGCGACGATGCAGTGGGCCGTCGATCCGGATGGTGAGCTAGCTGATCATGTGCTGGCTCAGATCGCTGCCATCCTGTGTTTAATGTTTCCCGAACACGACGATTTCCAACTCCTCCAGGCACATGCGTAAACGGAGGTGTGCAGAGTCCCTGCGGCAGGCGACGAACACGACCGTCGTCGATTAGTACCGGTACGGTCGGTGGTATCGAAGTCTTGATCACCACTCAGGTCTACGGCTTACAAATGGTGACCATCCCGATACTTGCGTCAGAGCACCGGGCCGATTCTTTGACAGTGAATCACTCCCGTAAGGTTGTGCCGGTGTGGGTGTCCCGGGTCGAGACGATACTCCGCCAATGCGCCCAGCAAACAACCTGGCCATCGCAGGTGGTGGGGAGCGGTGTGGCGGATGAGTTGGACAAGTTGGTGTAGCAGCACGAGCACGGCGAGATAACATCGCAGGAGTTCGACATGCTCAAGAGACAGCTGATTGCGAATCGCGATGCAGATTCATAACCCGATTGCGGGTTGGCTTCACTCCACCATCACCGAGCAGACTAGCACGGCGGGCTCTGTTGCAAAGATTGGCGGCAGTCAGAGGTAGGCTGTCGCTCTGCGCCGATCAGGCGGCTGCTGCGAAATGGTGGTTGAGCATGCCCATGGCCTCCGTCAGCGCCGAGGGCCCAATGCCAAAAGCTCTCTCCACAAGGCGCACCTCGCCCCTGATGCCGGGCTGCAGGCACCAGGGGCGAGCCTGTCCTTTGCGCAGGGCTCGCATGACTTCGAATCCCTTGATCGTGGCATAGGCCGTGGGGATCGATTTGAAACCGCGCACCGGCTTGATCAGTATCTTGAGCTTTCCGTGATCGGCCTCGATCACGTTATTGAGATACTTCACCTGCCGGTGGGCCGTCTCCCGGTCCAGCTTTCCTTCGCGCTTCAATTCGGTGATCGCTGCACCATAGCTCGGCGCTTTGTCGGTATTGAGCGTGGCAGGCTTTTCCCAGTGCTTCAGGCCTCGCAGGGCCTTGCCCAGGAACCGCTTCGCTGCCTTGGCGCTGCGGGTCGGCGACAGGTAGAAATCGATCGTGTCGCCCCGCTTGTCGACTGCCCGGTACAGGTAGGTCCACTTGCCCCGCACCTTGACGTAGGTTTCATCCAGGCGCCAGCTCGGATCAAAGCCACGCCGCCAGAACCAGCGCAGCCGCTTCTCCATCTCCGGGGCGTAGCACTGGACCCAGCGATAGATCGTCGTATGGTCGACCGAAATGCCGCGTTCCGCCAGCATTTCCTCAAGGTCGCGATAGCTGATCGGATAGCGACAATACCAGCGCACCGCCCACAGGATCACATCACCCTGGAAATGGCGCCACTTGAAATCCGTCATCGTTCCGTCCGTCCAATCTCCGCCAAGCATGCTCAAGCTTCACGATTTTTGCAACAGAGCCCACACGAGTATTGAGCATAGTCGAGATTGGTGCAGATCACTTCTGATATTGAACTGTCAGGAGCTGGCTGCACAACAGCCATTACGCCCAATCAACTGGTGCAGTCGTCTTCTGAAAATGACATCCATGCCCAGCCCGTGCGCGAGCTGGATCACCGCCCGCACGATAGTTTGGTCACGGGCATCATCCGGGAGCCTGGCGACAAAGGATTGGTCGATTTTCAATGTGGTGATGGGGCAGCATTTCAGATGTTGCAGGCAGGAATAGCCGGTGCCGAAGTCGTCGGCGGCGAAGCGCACGCCGATGGCGCGCAAGGCGTCGAAACTGGCGAACAGGGCTGGATTGCCGAATGCGACCGATTCGGTCAGTTCGATCTCCAGAAGCTCGGCGGGCAGGGCCATATCGGCCAGCACCCGCTTTACCTCGTCGTCGAACGTTGGCCCAACCTGGCTGGCGGACACATTGATGGCAAGACGGAACGGTTGCCATGCCGGTCCTTGCCACTTGTGCATCTGGCGACAGGCCTCGCCCAGCACCCACGCGCCTATTTCCGGCATCAGGCCGAACGACTCGGCCAGCGGCAGGAACTGGCCGGGCGGCAACAGGCCAAGCCTCGGATGCCGCCAGCGCATCAACGCTTCCGCGCCAGCGATCCGGTGATCGCGCAGATCGACCAGCGGCTGGTAATGCAGGTCAAGCTGTCCGCGCGCCGCCGCCTGCGCCAACTCGGCCGCCGTCCATCCGGCGGGCTGCGAACTCGTCATGATCCGCCCCGGAAGGCGCGCAGCAGCCGCGTTACGGCCAGAACGAACAAGCCGGTCAGCGCGAGCGCGGCAACACCCCAATGCTCGCCAAGGAAGGCACCGGCGGTCGTCCCGGCCAGCACGGCGGCGAGAATCGGCAGATGGCAGGGGCAGGTCAACACGGCCAGCGCACCCCACAGGTAGCCGGAAACGGGTTGGCGCGTCTCGGGCGGCAGTTTGTCAGGGGCGTTCACGGCAATGCCTCCTCGTGCGCCCGCTCGGCTGGCATGGAGGCCAGTTGCGCGTCCAGATGGGCCAACGCCGCGCGCCGCCGCTCGACCAACTGGCGCAGCACGGCAAGCTGCGCTGCGGCTTGTGCGCCGTCCGCTGCGTCGAGCGCACGGCACAGCCGCGCCAGGGCATCCAGGCCGATACCCGCCTCGAAGGCCGCGCGCACGAAGCACAGCCGTTGCAAGGCCGCATCGTCGAACACGCCGTAGCCGCCCGTGGTGCAGGCCACCGGCCGTAACAAGCCGCGCACCAGGTAGTCGCGCACGATATGTACGCTCACCCCAGCGTTATGGGCCAGTTGCGATACCGTGTAGGCGCTCATCGCACACCTCCTTGTCCTCACCCGGCGCAGCAGGAAAGCTGCTTCACATCCTTGTTGAAGGTCTGCGCCGCGAGCTTCAACCCTTCGACCATCGTCAGGTAGGGGAACAACTGGTCGGCCAGTTCCTGCACCGTCATCCGGTTGCGAATCGCCAGTGCGGCCGTCTGGATCAGTTCGCCCGCTTCCGGGGCCACTGCCTGCACGCCGATCAGTCGTCCGCTGCCTTCTTCAACCACCAGTTTGATGAAGCCGCGCGTGTCGAAGTTGGCGAGCGCGCGCGGCACGTTGTCCAGCGTTAGCGTGCGACTATCAGTTTTGATGCCGTCATGGTGCGCTTCCGCCTCGCTGTAGCCTACGGTCGCCACTTGCGGGTCGGTGAACACCACGGCCGGCATCGCGGTCAGGTTCAGGGCCGCGTCACCGCCGGTCATGTTGATCGCGGCGCGAGTGCCGGCCGCTGCCGCCACATAGACGAACTGCGGCTGGTCGGTGCAGTCGCCTGCGGCGTAGATGTGTTCCACGCTTGTACGCATGCCGGGGTCGATGACGATAGCGCCTTGCGGGGTGAGCGTGACGCCCGTCGCATCCAGTGCCAGCTTGCGTGTGTTGGGCGCGCGGCCGGTGGCGACCAGCAGCTTGTCGGCGCGCAGTTCGCCGTGCGCCGTGGTGAGCACGAATTCGCCGTCCCCTTCACCATTGATATACGCGACCTGGCTGGCCTGGGTGTGTTCCCTCACCTCGATGCCCTCCATGCGGAATGCGGCCGTGACGGCTTCGCCTATAGCTGGGTCTTCGCGGAAGAACAGCGTGCTGCGAGCCAGGATCGTCACCTTCGCTCCGAGTCGGGCGAACGCCTGCGCCAGCTCCAGCGCCACCACTGATGAGCCAATCACGGCCAGGCGCTTAGGAATCGTCTCGCTGACCAGCGCTTCAGTGGAAGTCCAGTACGGAGTGTCTTTCAGGCCGGGAATCGGCGGCACGGCCGGGCTCGCGCCGGTGGCGATCAGGCAGCGGTCGAATGCCACCACGCGCTCGCCGCCGTCGTTGAGTTGCACGATCAGGTTGCGATTGTCCTTAAAGCGGGCGGAGCCGTGCAGCACAGTGATCGCCGGATTGCCCTCCAAGATGCCTTCGTACTTGGCGTGGCGCAGTTCATCGACGCGGGCCTGCTGCTGGGCCAGCAGCGCCGTGCGCTGGATGGTCGGCGTGGTAGCGGCGATGCCGCCATCGAACGGGCTTTCCCGGCGCAGATGGGCGATATGGGCGGCGCGGATCATGATCTTGGACGGCACACAACCGACATTGACGCAGGTGCCGCCGATGGTGCCGCGCTCGATCAGCGTGACACGTGCGCCTTGCTCGACGGCCTTCAGCGCCGCTGCCATCGCGGCCCCGCCGCTGCCGATGACGGCGATATGCAATGCGCCGCTGCTACCCGTCTTGTCGTTTCTGCCCAGCAGATCGCGCATCTTGTCGAGCAATCCGCCCGGCGTCGAAACTGAGGGGGCATCGGCCAGCGTGGCCCATCTTGCGGCCGCCGAGGTAAAAGTCGGTGCTGTCCTCGTTGGACTTGCTGTAAGCAAAGCCCACCAGCAGCATGCCCACCAGATAGATCACAATGGTGGCAATGATGCAGACATTTGTCATAAAGGTTCCCCCTCTCGTTTGACTTTTCCCGCACGCCGCACGGGAAAAGGATGGTATTATTTTATCACAGTAAAGCAGCAAAGTACAGCATCTTGCGCCTGCACGGCCGATTTTCGCGCTTTTGTGGGGATTTCCGGGCCGGAACGCCGCATTTTCTGCCACTTTGCCAATAGCATTTTCCCCTGTCCGCCTGTGCGGAGCGGCGCTTCTGCTGCTTTGCACTGTCCTTTTAAAGTGGGATATGCTATAATCAGACCGGATTTCGGGATATTTATTGCTACAAGGAGATGTTTTTATGCAGGATATTACCATTCGGAATGTATCTCTGGCCGATGCGCCCCGCATTCTGGAGATCTACGCCTGGTATGTGGAGCACACGGTCATCACCTTTGAATACGACGTACCCTCACTGGAGGAATTTGAAGGCCGCATGCGCCGCACCATGCAGAAATACCCCTACCTCGTCATTGAGCGGGACGGCCGGGTGGAGGGCTACGCCTACGCGGGGCCCTTTGTGGGCCGTGCCGCCTACGACTGGGCCTGTGAGCTGACCATCTACCTGGACCACGACGCCCGGAAGCACGGCATGGGCCGTGCCCTGTACGAGGCGCTGGCCGACCGGCTGCAGGCCATGGGCATCCTGAACCTGTATGCCTGCATCGGCTACCCGCAGGTGGAGGACGAATACCTGACCCGGAACAGCGCCCGGTTCCACGAGCATCTGGGCTTTGCACTGGTCGGCACCTTCCACAACTGCGGGTACAAGTTCGGCCGCTGGTACGACATGATCTGGATGGAAAAGATCCTCGGGGAGCACCGCCCCGACCAGCCGCCCGTGCAGCCCTACATTTACTAAGCCCCACACACAAACAGCCCCGGACTTTTCAACAAGTCCGGGGCTGTTTGTTTAGAATGAAGGAGAAAATCCGGGAATGTCAGATGGTTTTACACCGCCGGGCCGCCGCGCTCGGCGTCCAGTGCCGCGCGGAACTTCCGGTTGGAGACTGCGTTCTGCCCAAAGCCGATGAGCGCCCGCAGCAGGCCGATGATCCAGAAGCCCTTTGCTTCCATCACGATGCCGTCCACCGTCTCCTGCCCGACCATGCCGCCGGTCATCTGGGTCAGCGCACGGACAGGCATGTTGTACTGGAACAGCAGGTTCAGGTCCGGCGTGCCCTCGCGGGAGCTGCGCTTGAGCAGGGTGTGCAGCACAGCCCAGGCCAGCCAGCACAGCGGACTGCGGCTGTGGTTCAGCTCGCCCAGCGTCATGGTCTGGTCGATGTGGGGCTTGTCCTCCGGGATGGCGTGGCCCAGCAGGGCCTCAAAGGCGGCATCCGGCACATTCTTGATGTCAGCGGTGCGGTAGCACTGCACAGCCTTGCCAGCATAGGGGTCCGGGGCACCAGTGCCCTGCACGGACACCTCGGCGCGCAGGCGGATGTCCTGTACGCTGGCACCCACCAGCAGCTGGTAGCTGCCGCCCTCGGTCTCCCAGCGGTCCGTTTTCACGTTCCAGTAGCGGAAGGCCTTGTCGTCCAGCGGAATGGTCACGGTCTTGCACTCGCCCGCCTGCAGGAACACCTTGGCAAAGCCCTTCAGCTCCTTTTCCGGGCGGAACACGGCTGCGTCGGCCTTGGCCACATACAGCTGTGCGATCTCGGCACCGGCGCGGCTGCCGGTGTTGGTGATGGTAAAGGTGACCTTGTCCGCGTCCGCTTTCAGGTCGGAGTAGGCAAAGGTGGTGTAGCTCAGGCCGTAACCGAAGGGATAGCGCACCGGCACATGGGCCGTTTCGTAGTAGCGGTAGCCGATGTACAGGCCCTCGCGGTACTCCACGTTCTGCTGTTTGCCCGGGAAATACCGGGCCGCCGGGGTGTCCTCGTAGGTCAGGGGCAGAGTCTCGGCCAGCTTGCCGCTGGGGTTCACCCGGCCGGTGAGCACGTCCATGATGGCACCGGCACCGGCCTGCCCGCCCAGATAGGCGTGCAGCACTGCCTTGCAGCGGCTGACCCAGCCCGTTTCCACCACGCTGCCGGCGCTCAGCACCACCACGAGGTTCTCGTTGGCCTGCGCCACAGCTTCCAGCAGCTGCTTCTGGTTCTCCGGGATGCAGATGTGGCTGCGGTCCAGGCCTTCGCTCTCGCTGGACTCGTCCAGACCCATGCAGAGCACCACCACGTCGGCCTTGCGGGCCAGTGCGGCGGCCTCTTCCACAAAGGCCGGGTTGGGGGTGCCGCTGCGCTCATACCCTGCGCAGAAGCCTGCCAGCGTGATGTCGTCCGCCTCGGCGGCGTCCTTCAGGTTGTCCACGCGGGTAGCGTTCACCGAGCTGGAGCCTGCGCCCTGATAGCGGGGCGTCTGCGCAAAATCACCGATGAGAGCCACGCGCTGCCCGGGCTTGAGGGGCAGCAGGTCATCCTCGTTTTTCAGCAGCACCACGCTTTCGGCGGCGGCACGGCGGGCCAGCGCATGATGGGCGTCCCGGTCGAACCGCTTCGGTGCGGCCTTGACTGCCGCATCGGTGGTGAACACCAGCTCCAGCAGCTCGTCCACCCGGGCATCCACCGCGGATTCCGGCAGACGGCCCTCCTCCACGGCCTGCATCAGCCGCTTGGCCGAGCCAAAGCCGGGGCAGGGCATTTCCAGCGTGGAGCCTTCGCGCACACCCTCCACATGGTCGTTGGAGCCGCCCCAGTCGGTGACCACGGCCCCGTCATAGCCCCACTCGCCGTGCAGGATATCCTGCAGCAGGTGATGGTTCTCGTTGGCGTAGGTGCCGTTGACCCGGTTGTAGGAGGTCATGATGCACTTGGGCCTGCCCTCTTTCACGGCGATCTCAAAGCTGGTGAGGTACAGCTCCCGCAGGGTGCGCTCGTCCAGCACGCTGTTGCTGGCCATGCGGCGCAGCTCCTGATTGTTGGCGGCAAAGTGCTTGGGGCAGGCCGAAACGCCCACCGACTGGATGCCGCGCACATAGCCTGCTGCCAGCTTGCCGGACAGGTACGGGTCCTCCGAGAAATACTCGAAATCGCGGCCGCACAGCGGGCTGCGCTTGGTGTTCAGGCCGGGGCCCAGGATCACATTGACGCGGTAGGAAGCGGTCTCCTCGCCCAGCGCTTTGCCGATCTCCTCGCCCAGGGCGGGGTCCCAGCTGTTGGCCACGGTGGCCGCCGTGGGGAAGCAGGTGGCCGGCTCCGAGGGGTTCAGGCCCAGATGGTCGGCCGGGCCCGCCTGTTTGCGCAGACCGTTGGGGCCGTCCGACAGCCAGATGGCCGGCACCCCCTTGTTGGGCAGGGCATGGGTCTCGAACACGGTGGCGCCGGAAAGCAGGGCGCATTTTTCCCGCAGGGACAGTTTGGCGATCACATCTGCATGTTTCATTTGGCTTCACCCTCCGGGAAAATGATCTTATAGATGGGGAAATAGATCACCATCTGCACGCCGCCGTTGATCACGGTGATGAGCACGTTGTACACCGCCGGGGAGAAGAACTGCTTGCACAGGGGCACATACAGGCCCATGAGGAAGCTGCACACGATGGTGATGAGCACAAAAGCGATGACGTACCACAGGATCTGATACCAGATGTTGCCCTTGGACTTGAAGGTGATGTTGCGCTGCATGGGGAAGTTGACGCACTGCGCCAGGAACAGGGTGATGGCAAAGGCGGCAAAGTAGCCCATGCCGCCGGTGGCGTCCCCGGTGACCGGGTAGTTGAACACATAGGTGTCCACCGGGCCAAGGTTCAGGTGGATGAGCTGGCAGGGGATGCTGCACCAGTCGGTGTGGGCGTAGAACAGCCCCGGCAGAAAGGTGAGCAGCAGGTACTGCAGCAGGGTGACCAGCATGGAAAAGGCATAGAACTTGATGAACTGCCCGGCCAGCTTGGCCAGCTTGGGGTTTTTCTCTGAAATGGACATGGGTATTTACTCCTTATGAACTTGCACGGCAGCCACGGCAGAACCAACTGCGCTGTCGGCCTGCAGGGTCACGCAGCCTTCGGGGCCGGCTTCCACGATGGCCATGGCCTCGCCCCAGTAGGGGGCGGTCTGGCTGGTGCGGTAGCCCTGCAGATTGAAGGGGCAGGCATTGCCCAGCGCCAGCAGGCGGCCGCCGGTCACCTGCACCCGGATGGGCTCCCGCACAGTGGGCTTGAGCACGCCGTTCTGGTCGGTGTAGCGCAGGCGGATATAGCACAGCTGGCCGGGGCGCAGCACTGCTTCCTCCGGCTCGGCCCGCAGCTCGGTGGCAGGGCCGGCGGTGGTCAGCGCACAGCGGCCGGTCTCCTGCCCCGCTGCGTTGTAGGCCACAGCCTCCAGCGTACCGGGCTGGTACGCACAGCGGAAGCGGAACAGGCAGTCGTTTTTCGCATTCTTGCGGGCGATTTCCTTGCCGTTGAGCACCAGCGCAGCGGAAGCCGCGCGGGCATAGACCTCCACCTCAGCCTGCTTTCCCTCGCAGCCGGGCCAGGTCCAGCTCGTCATGGCGTCTGTCATCTTCCAGGCCGAGGGCGAGTGCTTGTCGCCGGTGTGGTTCACCGGGCGCACGGCCAGGAACGGCCCTTCGGCCTGTTCCAGCGCCACCCGGGTATACAGGGCCTCACCCAGCGGCTTGCCGGTCAGGTCGATGCGGCCGGAACCGGCGCTCACCCAGCCAAGGCCGCCGTCAAAGCGGGGCGCGTTGTCGGCATACTCCCAGCTGCCCACCATCACTTCGCCCAGGTAGTCCATACCGGCCCACACAAAGTCACCGATGAGCCGGGGTTCTTTCTTGGCCAGCTCCCGGAACCGGTAGGCGTCGCTGCAGAAGGTCTCGCTGCCCAAAATCAGGCGGTCGGGGTATTTTTTCAGGTCATGCTCGTAGCGGTAGATGCCGTAGTTGTAACCGGCAATGTCCATGTTGGCAAAGGCGTCGCGGGTCTTGACGTCGCAGCCATGCAGGGTGGCACCGTGCTTCATGAACTCGCTGCCCAGCAGGCCCGCCAGATTGTTGAAGAACTGGCTGCCCACGGCCTTTTTCTTTTTGGTGGCGTCCTCGGCCTGCTTTTTGGCTTTTTTGTCGCTGTACACACCAAATCCGATGGAGCTGAGGAAGTTGAAGAAGATGTTCACACCGCAGGTCACCGGGCGGGTATCATCCAGGCGGTGCAGATACCGGGTGAGCTGCTTCGTCAGGGCAATGCCCTTTTTCTGAGCCGTCTCGCTGACCTCATTGCCGGTGGAATACAGGATCACACAAGGGTGGTTGTAGTCCTTTTTGACCATGCTTTCCAGGTCGCTGCGCCACCAGTCGTTGAAATAGTCCACATAGTCGTGCTCGGTCTTGTGGATGTACCAGTGGTCGATGTACTCATCCATCACCAGCATACCCTGCTCGTCGCAGGCGTCCAACAGAGCCTTGGAACAGGGGTTGTGGGCCGAACGGATGGCGTTGTAGCCGTTCTCGCGCAGGATGCGCACCTTGCGGCGCACCGCATCCGGGTGGCACACTGCACCCAGCAGGCCGTTGTCGTGGTGGATGCAGGCACCCTGCAGGATGATCCGGCTGCCGTTGAGCAGCAGGCCCTCCCTGCCCCAGGCAAGGCTGCGGATGCCAAAGCGGGCCGCTGCCGTGTCGGTGCCGTAGGCCGCCTGCAGGGTGTACAGCTGCGGGTGCTCCGGGCTCCAGAGCGCTGCCTCCGGCAGTTTCAGGCACACCGGCTTTCCGGCCTCAGCGGACGCACTGGCCAGCACGGTAGTGCCGTCCAGCACCTGCAGCTGCACGGTGCCGGGGGCGCTGGCCGCCGCCGTGACTTCCACTTCCGGCGGGTCGATGGACACGGTGCGCACCCGCAGGCCGTCCAGCAGCAGGTGTGCTTCCGGGCCCACCCACAGGGTGACCGGGCGGTAGATGCCCGCGCCGGAATACCAGCGGCTGTTGGGCTGGTCGGCGTTGCGGGCGATCACCTGCAGCACATTTTCGGCGTCAAAGTCCAGCTTCCCGGTCAGGTCTACCTTGAAGTCGGTGTAGCCGTAGGGGTTGAACGCCAGCTTCTCGCCGTTGAGCCAGACTTCGGCGTTGTGGTACACGCCCTCGAATTCCAGCACAAGGGTCTGGCCCTGCAGGGCTGCGTCCGGGGTGAAGCGTTTTTCGTAAAGGTAATCATAGCCCTCGTACCAGCCGGTGTTGGTGCCGCCGGGGGCCGTCTCGGTACGGGGTTCGGCCAGTGCCGCATCATGGGGCAGGGTGACCGGCACGGCCGGTCCCTCTTCCAACAGGTGGCGGCAGGTCCAGCCGGTGTTGAACGAACAGGCGATCACAGGCATCTGCCTCCTTTCATTTGATCACAAGATAAGGTCCGGAACCCAAAATACCGCCCGGCAGAGCTTCTCCGCCGGGCGGCTGGGGGATTCATCAGTTCTTTGCGGAGAAGCCTTCCACGATCAGGGTCACGATGCCGACCAGGTAGCACACGGCACCCACGATGGAGATGTGCAGGGCCGTGGCCTCAGAGGCCGGATAGTTGACCGGGATGAAGTAGACGTCCGCAGCCAGCGAAACGCGGGCCAGAACGAATACGGCGAAGCTGCCGATCAGGCAGACATTGGCTGCCACCAGCAGCACGTCGTTGACCACGGCGGGCAGCTTGCTGCCGGCGAACTGGCGCAGAGCCAGGCACACCAGCGCGGCCACGGTGAGCACCACCGGCAGGGTGCTGGTGGCCGAAGCCGCCAGATAGCCCACCATCGAGGTGTAACCATAGACTGCAAGGCCGATCACACTGGCCACAGCAGCCACGATCGTCTTCGTGTTCAGTTTCGTTTTCATGGCTCAGGCCTCCTTTGCAGTCTTCTGCTTCTTGCTCTTGACCGCAGACACGACGTACAGCAGGGCGCACAGTGCGGTGAGAGCTGCAAAGCCGTAGATGCACACGCGGTAGGTCATACGCCACCAGGTCATCACGCTGATGGTGCGGGTGGTGGAGTTGACGCCGTTCATGGCGGCACTGTTGGCCAGAGCGTACAGCAGGTAATGGATGTTCTGCTTGATGGCCAGCAGCATGGTGCGGTCGCCCTTCAGAGCGTCAGCATTCCAGTAGGTGATGCTGTCGTCCTTGCCGAAACCGCAGAATGCGGTAGTGCCGGCCAGGATGGACTCCTTGGGAGAAGCGTGCAGGGTAACACCGGTAAAGTCGGTGACGTTGTAGCCCTTGAAGCCCCACTCGTTGCGCATGATCTGCACCTGGACACCAGCGTTTGCGCTGGAGGCCACGGCACCAATGCGGTTGTAGGAGCTCATCACGCCCAGAGCACCCACAGTGTAGGTGTCATCGCGGGAAGGATCCGCCTCGAAGGAAGCGGGCTTGCCGTTGCCCTCAAAGGCCTGCTGCAGGTTGCGCAGCTCCAGCTCACGGGCCTTCTGCTCAGTCATAAAGACTGCGATGCCGGAGCGGTTGATCTCCTGATCGTTGAAGGCAGCGTGCTTGATGTTGACCAGGGTGCCCTTGCTCTGAGCGCCCTGCACCACAGCGGAACCGGTGTAACCGGACAGGACGGGGTCCTCGGAGTAATACTCTGCGCCGCGGGCGTTGTAGCCGTGACGATGGATGTTCATGCCGGGGCCGATCATGATGGGCAGGTTCAGCACCAGGGTGCTCTCGCCCAAGGTGATCTCACCCACGCGGTAGGCCAGTTCCTTGTTCCAGCTGTAAGCAATGTTCTCCGGGGTGGGGCCGACGCGGGTGCCGTAGTCGTAATCGGCAGCATCCGCATACGGAGTGCCCTGGTAGCTGCCCTCGGTCAGGTAGTGCGAGTCGGAACCGTTGGGGCCGTCGTCGGCTGCGTACTGCAGCAGGCCCACAGAGTCGATGTTCTGGATGTTGTGGAAGGCGTTGGAGGCAAAGTTCAGGAACTCGTCGATGGTCACTTTGCCGACCAGCTCATCCCAGCGGGGATCGTCGAAGTCAGCGCCCTTCAGGTCGTTCAGGGTCAGGGTGCTGGTGGTGTCGCCGAACACGATGTCCGAAGTGTCCTCATCGGTCTTGATGTCGATGAAGTCGTTGGCCAGCAGGGTGGCCAGACGGCCCTCGGCCTTCAGGCCGGTAATGGTGGTGGGGAAGGTGCCGTCCCAGTCGCTGCGGGACAGATAAGTAGCGGTGCCGGGGATGAAGGTGTTGATGTCCATGGAGTAGTCGCCGTCGCTCACTGCGTTGGTGATCTCCACGCCGGCCTTGCTCACAGAGAAGGTGTCGGCATCCACAGCGCCGTCCCAGGTCCACTGGTAGGTCTTGGAAGCATCGCCGTCGGCGGTCATGCCGTCGGCAGTGGTCTTGCCCTGAGCAGCCAGGATGTTGTTCAGAGCATCATGGGCGTCAGAGCCGATGGCGAAGTAGTAGTCGCCCGGGTCCACGATGAAGGTCTTGGCGTTCTGGCTGTCGTAGCTGGCCAGCAGGCTCATGTCCACATTCATGGTAATGGTCTGGCTCTCGCCGGGCTGCAGGGTGTTGGTCTTTTCGTAGTCCATCAGCTGCAGGGCGGACTTTTCGATGCCGTTCTGCTTGTCGTAGTCGGTGTAGGGTGCGCTGGCGTACAGCTGCACGACAGCCTTGCCGGCTACATCGCCGGTGTTGGTGGTGGTCACGGTCACGGTAGCGGTGCGCTTGTCACCGGTGATGACCACGCTGTCCAGGGTCTGCTCAAAGGTGGTGTAGCTCATGCCGTAGCCGAAGGGATAGACCACCTCGTTGTCGTAGCTCCAGGTGCCGTCGCTGGCGGCCACGGTGCCGTCGGCGTTGGCGTAGGTACCGGCAGAGGCATTGGCACCGCCGTTGCCCAGCACGATGTCCGCATAACGGGTCTCGTAGTAACGGTAGCCGGTGTAGATGCCCTCGGTCTCGATCAGGTAGGAGTTGACGCTGGTGCCCTCAGCAAAGTCCGAAGCGTTTGCCCAGGGGATGTTGCCAAAGTTCTGCATGGCGGGAGCCAGTGCACCGTTCTTGACGAAGGTATCGCCCAGATGGGCAGAGGGAGCCACGGTGCCGTTCAGCACGTCGGCCACGCCGTAGAAGCCATAAGCACCGGGGTAGCCCACCCACAGGATGGCGTCAATGTCGGGGTCCTCTTCCAGGTTGGAGATCTCCATGGGGTTGGCTGCGTTGACCAGCACGATGACCTTGTCGAAATTGGCCTTTGCTTCCTCGATCATGGCCATTTCTTCATCGCTCAGGCTCAGGATGTTGCCGTTGACGGTGTGCACGCCGTCTGCCAGGCCTTCCTCGCCGGGGTAGTATGCACCGGCTTCGCCGCCGACACGGCTCACCACCACGATGGCAGCGTCGCCGTACTCGGTGTACTTGGACTCAAAGTCGGGGTTGAGCTGCTTGAGCTCGTCCAGGGTCAGCTCGTGGGGATCATCGTAAGCGGTGATCTCGGCGTAAGCCGGCAGGATGCCGCCGCCGAACTGGGGCTTGGTCCATTCCTTGTCCGCAAAGAATGCCTCGTAAGCTGCCAGGGTCTCCGGGTTCAGCTGGAAGCCGCGCTCGGTAAAGGCGTCAAAGATCTGCACGGTGGACTTGCCGTCCGGCACGCTGCCGCCGCTGTTGCCGTAAACAGGAGCATAGCTGCGGACGCCCAGCATGGTGATCTTGGCATCCTTGGCCAGAGGCAGGGCACCGTTCTCGTTCTTCAGCAGGGCAAAGGTCTCCTGCGAAGCCTCGATGGCGAAGTCCTTGAAGCCCTCGTAGGCTTCTTTGGCCGTGGTGAATTCCGACTTGTAGGTCCAGGCATCGGATTCATCGTCCGACTGCTCGGTCACAGTCTGGGTGCTGCGGGTGCCCAGGAAGGCATCCACAGAGGTGCGGTAGAGCTCCAGGATGTTGCCTGCCATCATGGAAACGGCCAGAAGCAGGGCAAACACCATGGTCAAACCGCGCCACAGGTTTTTCTTCTTCAACATTTTGTCCTCCTTTGAAAGTTGTCCGCTCTCCCCCTGTGCGGTGCGGAAGCAAACGCCGCACAAAAAGAAACCGGCAGAGTGATTCAAAGCTCTGCCGATAGTATAGAGGTTTTGTGAATATTTACAACAGATTTTTCCCAAACTGTCATTTTGGGGCCCTGAACTGTCATTTGAGCGGCAGGAGCGCCACCAGACGGAACATGCCGTCCTGTGCCTGCATCGTCAGGGTGCCGCCGTGCTGCTGCACGATGCGGCGGATGCTCTTAACGCCAAAACCGTGCCACCGGGCGTCCCCCTTGGTGGTCTGGGGCAGGCCGTCCACAAAGTGCAGCGGCTCGGCGGCGCAGTTCTCCATGCGGATGAGCAGCATGCCCCGCTCGGCCCGCACCTGCAGGCCGATGTAGCGGCGGTCCGGCTCCAGCGGGGTCACCGCCTCGATGGCGTTGTCCAGCGCGTTGCCGAACAGCGAGTACACCTCGCCGGGCTTCAGGAAGTCCAGCTTTGCACCGTCGGCGATGTAATCCAGCTGGATGCCGCGGCCCTTGCACACGATGGAGCGCTCCGCCAGCAGCACGTCCAACGTCTCGTTGCCGGTCTTGACCGTGGAGTCGTAGATATCCACCGCCTTTTTCAGCTCGTCCAGCTCCTCGGTCGGCACCCGGCTGCCCAGCGTGTACAGCTGCTTGCGGATGTCATGGCACTTGATGTTGATGAGCTCCACCGTCTCCTTGGACAGCTCCATCTGCTGGCGCTGCTGGCGCATCATCTGCTGCAGCACCATGTTGTCCCACTCGGCGTCGCTGTGCTGCAGGATCTCACACAGCAGGAAGAACAGCAGGATGGTGGTCACCTCGTCGTAGACGCTGTAGACGGTAAAGATGCGCGGGGCGCTGTCCACACTAAAGGCGTTGAACAGGTTGACGAAGATGTTCATGCTCAGCTGGTAGCCCACCATGATAAAAGTCATCGTGCGCCCGGGCAGTGTGCCCAGATTGCGGCTGTGCAGCCGCCGGGTGAGGGTCAGGCAGCACACCGCGAACAGCAGCACGAAAAGGCCCAGATAGACCCACCGGCTCCAGGCCCAGTACTGCCGGTCCATGTGATACACCGCATTCTGCAGCAGCTTGGCCCCCCGGTAGATGATGTGCTGCATGGTGCCCGCCGCCGTGGCGTAGAACACCGCCCACGCTGCCGCGATGCGGAAGCACAGCCGGATGCCCACCGCCGCGATGCTCCACAGCAGAAAGGTGCGCAGCGACTCGGTGTAGAGGTTGTGGGGCACCTGCTCCCACACGATGGTAAAGCAGGCCTCCGCCAGCAGGATGCCGGTCAGCCGCGCCGCAAAGCGCTCCTGCCGCTCCAGCTTCCAGGTGGTGGCCGCCACGCACGCCAGCAGTTCCAGCACATAGCCGTGGCGTTCAAACAGATCGATGACCGTACTCATAGCACAAATTCATTGCCCATGCTGCGGGCCAGCTCCTCCATGAATTCCTTTTTGCGCAGACGGCTGATCTGCAGCTTCTCCCCGTTGGAAAGCACCACGTCGCTGCCGGTGACGGTCCGGATGTGCTTCTGGTTGACCAGATAGCACTTGTTGCAGCGCAGGAAGCCCTTGCCGTGCAGCCGCTGTTCGGCGTCCTGCAGGGTTCCGGTGCCCGGCAGCTGGCCTTTTTCGGTGTGATAGGTCAGCTTGTGGCCCTGCACCTCGATGTAATAGATCTCCCACAGCAGCAGCCGCTGGGTGCCGGTGGGCAGGGCCACCATCACGCTCTCGGCGGCGGCGCGCCAGCGCTGGGCCGCACGGTCCAGCTTAATGCTCAGCGGCCCATACTGGGCAGGCTTGATGATGTAGTCCAGCGCATCCACCTCATAGCCCTTGACCGCAAACTGGGCCATGTTGGTCACAAAGATCAGGATGACCTGCCGGTCGATCTCCCGCAGGCGGTGGGCCGCCTCCATGCCGTTGATGCCCGGCAGCTCGATGTCCATGAACACGATGTCATAGTCGGCACGGTAATGTTCCAGAAACGATACCGCATCTCCGAAGGCCGTGGTCTCCAGCGGGATATCCCGCTCTGCCGAGTAGCGGGCAAGGCATTCTTTCAGATGTTCCAGCTCTCTGGGGCTGTCCTCCACGATCGCACAGCGCAGCATCCGGTTCTCCCCTTCACAAAAACTTTTCGGAATCAGTATAGCGCAATCTGTAAAAAATGGCAACAATTGCCCTTGCACACAATAAACAACCACCAGCCGAGCTGGTGGTTGTTCCTTCATTTTTGTCGATTCGTGTCCATTGGGAAACAGCTGAAGGTTTTTCACGCTCCCAGGGTCCGGCCTTGCCCATATTGTAAAAGTCAAAATATTTTCAACATTCAATCAAAAAACAAGGCAATGTGTTGACTTTTGCGGAAAGTCTTGCTATAGTATGAGATACAAGGATTCCATACAGGTTCTGCGTGAGAGAATGAGAGACGCACAACAGCCCCTTTCGGCTTGTGGTGCGTCTTTTTCTTTTTGCAAGGTTGGAATCTTCTCTGCGTTTTTCCGTGTGCACCGGAAGTACAGCAGTCCCAAAGACCCGATGGGAGAATGGCCATTCCCGTCCATCATCACAAGAATGACACGCTACCAAGAGACTGTCAAAAGGAGAACAGAATCATGAAAAAGATTTCGCGGAAAAGTTTCCTGAAGCTGGCAGCCGCCACCACTGCCGGAACTGCTATGGCTCCCGCTCTCATGGGCTGTGCCTGGCCCGACACGCAGGACCACACCCCCTACAAAGGCGATATCGTGTTGCTGCTGAGCAACGATATCCACTCCAATCTGGGTACTTCTAAGATCATGAGTACGGACGGCTCTACCCGGATCACCGGCGGCGTGGCGCGAATGGCCGCCGCACAGGCCGGAGTACGCCACCGAGCCTTTGGCAAAACCCTGACCTTGGACGGTGGTGACTACTCCCAGGGAACTCCTTACCAGGACGGCTATCAAAAGGGCTGGGAGATCCTGGCCCTGGCCGAAATGCAGGTGGATTTCTGCACCCTGGGCAACCACGAATTCGACGTGGGCGATCAGGCCGTCGAAAACTCCTGGGTCAACGCCCGGAAAAACCGGCTGCGCTACGGGGTCTACCGCAAACTGCCCCAGTTGCTGGTATCCAATATGTTCATCAAATACAACGCCAACGGCGAGCCGATCTCTTATACCAGCGCCGACATCCGCCCCGATGACCTGAGCACCAATGCTTTTGGTGCCGGGGCCTACGCCAAGACCGGGGCCAAAAACTACGCCATCCGCCAGGTAGCAGGCTACAGGGTGGGTCTGTTTGCCCTGGAAGGCGAGGAGTCCTACGGCTACTGCAAGAACTCGGACCTGACCCGGATGGACTGTGCCGAGGTTGCCAGAGTCTATGCCCGTTTCCTCAAGGAGGAGAAGGGCTGTGATCTTGTCATCGCCATCAGCCACTGCGGCATGGAAGAGGACCGGGCCACCGCGCGGGCTCAGGAAGGCTTCCTGGACGTGATCCAGAACGCTCACGACCACCTCGCCTATGACCAACCCATCGTGGAAAACGGCGTGATCATGACCTCCACCGGCTGCTATGCTCAAAACCTGGGCGTGCTGAGCCTGCAAAAAATATCTGCCGGCTGGACCTGGGTGCCAGAGGAGACCTGCTGCTATGAGCTGACGAAGGCATACGACTACGAGGATCCCCGGGATCTGTCACCGGAAGCTCTGGCATACCGGAGTATGCAGGATCTTCTGGCCCGCTACGACGCAGACCTGACGGCACCGGACGGCTATTTCTCCAAGCTGGGTCTGGACGATGTAACGCCGGACAGCGTGGTGATGACCATCCCCACCGGCTACGACTATATCCAGTACGAAGACGGAAAGGCCATCGGATACACTTACATCCAGTCTCCTGTCACCGCCTTTATCTGTGATTCCTTTAATTATGCCTCCGGCTCTCAGGTATCCTTCGTGTTCGGCGGCTACGTCCGCACTGCGCTGTATCAGGGTGACTTTACCGTCGCGGACGCCTTCAACGAGCAATCCACCGGTGAATCGGCGATCGACCACAGCGCGGGCTCCAGTCTGGTGGTCTGCGACTTGTCCGGTGCACAGCTGGCATCCATCTGTGTCTTTGATGCTGCGTGCTCCGGTGTCACCCCTCAGGGCCGGACCTACGGCGGTGCCGGCACCCTCCACACCGGAAATCTGCGCTACCGCTATCACATTTCTGACGGGCAGATCTCCTGTGATGTTTCCAGCATCGAAGTCTATTTCCCGGAGAGCGACAGCTGGCAGCCTCTGGACTTCCACAAAGCCTACTCCACCTCGTTCACCTTTGAATCCTCCCAGAACTTGGTGAGTCTGCTGCCCTGGGCCAGCAAAATGGCCACAGGGCAGGCGCTTCCCTTTGCCCCCTACGATGAGGCCACCGGCACCTACATGGATGTTCCCTCCGACAACAAATCGGAGGAATACTACCGGTTCTGGGCTCCTTATTGCCGCGGCAAGGGTGTGCTGGAGGGCACCAGCTATGAACTGAAATCCTGGACAGCCCTGTATTACTATGCCGCCAGCATGAACGGTACCTTATCCGATGCCTACACCCCGGACCATCTGATGCAGACCCGCATCCAGGGTTGATTTTCCAACAACTTCTGATGTAAAAAGCTATACGACCACGGCAGGCTAGAAGATTAAATCAAAAACAGCTGGATGCTTCATCTGAACGATGATACACCCAGTTGTTTCTTTTATTGGCACAGCCTCTCTAACAACGCCGTGCAACCTGCCAGTACATCCCGCCATGTGTCCTCGAAATTTCCAGTAAACCACGGGTCGGCCACATCGTGCGGCGTACTGGTATACGACATCAGGAGGGAGACCTTGTGCAACGGGTCGTTCCCTACAAAACGAGCCATATCCCGCAGGTTGCTTCGATCCATTGCAACCAGATAATCATAGGTATCATAATCCTGCCGTGTCATCTGACGCGCCGTTTTGCCTACACAGGAAATGGCATGGTCTGCCAATTTTTGCCGAGCGGGTGGATAGACCGGGTTGCCCACTTCTTCCGCACTGGTCGCAGCGGAGGCGATTTCAAATTTTTCTGCAATACCGGCTTTTTCCACAAGGTCTTTCATAACAAATTCCGCCATGGGACTACGGCAGATATTCCCCAGACAGATGAACAAGATTCGGGTCATTTTCTCTCAGCTCCTTCGGGCAACAGTATACCATTGTCGGGACAGTATTGGAATGGGCTTTTCCCTGCTCTGCCAGAACGTAACGAAAAGCATACCCTCCACCAACTGTGCAAAGACATCCGTCCAGCCCGCAGAATGCCAGCTTCTTTCGGAGATTGGAAACGGTATTGCCAACCACTTTTAAGGTATCGGCGCAATCCTTTCCCCATACAGCATCAAAAAGCTCTTTTTTAGAGAGCGTCGTTCCTTCGCAGACTGCCAGCACCCACAACAGGTCGGATTCAAGACGTGTCAACGAAATATTTCTGCCGTTGGCTGAAATTTCATGTCGGGTGTTGTCAATCACCAATCCCGGCAGTTCCAGTTTTTTCTTTGCGCAGAATGCGATCTGCTCCGCATCGATCTGCGCCTGTTGCAAAAGGCGCAGAATTGTTTGCTCCAGTACCTGGTCCGGGGTGTTCGCTCGTATCACAATCATGGAAGGCTCCTGTGTCACCGTTACTCTGCATCCATTTCGCGAATCAGATTGACCATTTCGATGGCGCTGACCGCGCAGTCATAGCCCTTGTTTCCGGCTTTCGTACCTGCCCGCTCGATTGCCTGCTCGATATTTTCAGTCGTCAGAACGCCAAATAAAACAGGAATACCGCTTTCCAGCGAAACTGCTGCGATGCCTTTTGAGACTTCGTTGCAGACGTAGTCGTAATGGCTGGTAGAGCCGCGAATCACTGCGCCAAGGCAAATCACAGCATCGTACTTTCCGCTTTTTGCCATTTTGGAAGCAACCAGCGGAATTTCAAACGCTCCCGGCACCCATGCGACATGAACATCGTCCTCGCTCACATCGTGCCGGAGGAGTGCATCCATTGCCCCGCCAAGGAGCCTTGAGGTGATGAACTCGTTGAATCGTGCAGCAACGATACCGACCCGGATGTTTTGTGCAATCAGTTTTCCTTCAAATGATTTCATTGTAAAATCCCTCTTTTCCTTAATAACTCAGGATATGTCCCATTCTTGCCTGCTTGGTTTTCAGATAGAACAGGTCGTGCGCGGTCGCAGTCATCTGAATTGGGACACGTTCTGTAATCTCCAGACCGAACTCGGAAAGTTGGTATACCTTATCCGGATTATTGGTCAACAGGCGCAAACTATGTGCTCCCAGCTCCCGCAAAATCTGTGCTCCCATGTAATACTCCCGTTCATCCCCATGGAAACCAAGGGCGAGGTTGGCTTCCAGGGTATCCATGCCCTGTTCCTGCAACTCGTAGGCACGCAGCTTATTTATGAGACCGATACCGCGCCCTTCCTGCCGCATATAGAGCAGGATGCCACGCCCCTCCTTTTCAATTTGCGTCATCGCCGCAGCCAACTGCTGTCCGCAATCGCAGCGCAGCGAACCGAACGTATCACCCGTCAGACATTCCGAATGCACCCGGCACAGGACATCCCGGCCATCACCGATTTCACCTTTTACCAATGCGATGTGATGCTCTCCGTTCAGGCGGCTCACAAAACCGTATGCGCGGAAGTCGCCGTATTTTGTCGGTAGATTTACGGCAGCCACCTGATCGACCAGCTTTTCGTGACACTTCCGGTACTCTTGCAAGGCTTGGATGGTGATGAATTTGATTTGGAATCGTTCTGCCAGCTGTGCAAGTTCCTCCGTGCGCATCATAGTGCCATCGTCCCTCATGATCTCGCAGCAAAGCCCGCACTCTTTCAGCCCTGCCAGACGGCACAGGTCTACGGTGGCTTCTGTGTGGCCGTTCCGTTCCAGAACACCATTTTTCCTTGCTAAAAGCGGGAACATATGACCCGGTCGCCGGAAATCTTCTGCGTTTGCGTCTTCTGCTACACAGGCCAGCGCGGTAATAGAGCGTTCCGCAGCAGAAATGCCGGTCGTGGTTGAAATATGGTCGATGGACACGGTAAAGGCGGTTTCATGGTTGTCCGTGTTATGCTGAACCATCTGCGGAAACTTCAGCTTCTGCACAAAGACTTCCGACATCGGCATACAGATCAGACCTTTGCCGTGGGTCGCCATGAAATTGACATTTTCTGTTGTCGCAAACTCAGCGGCGCAGATAAAATCGCCCTCGTTTTCGCGTTCCGGGTCATCCGTCACCAAAATGATCTTGCCTTGTCTCAAGTCTTCCAGAGCTTCAGGAATGGTATTGAATCTCATTGTTGTTTCTCCTTATTCAAATCCGTAGCGTATCAGCATTTCTTTCGTGACAGAGCTTTGCCGGTGTTCCTGCGGTATCGGCTGAAACAGCTTTTCGACATACTTGCCAAGGATGTCGGTCTCCAGATTTACCACATCGTTTTTGTGCCTTTGACACAGATTTGTACAGCTGACGGTGTGAGGGATGGTGGACACTGAAAACGCATCCGAACTGACTGCTGCCACCGTCAGGCTTATACCATCGACCGCGATGGAGCCTTTTTCCACGACATAGCGCAAAAGATTCGGTTCCGCATGGATGGTAAACCAGACCGCATTGTCGTCTTTTTTGATTCGCAGGATGCACCCGGTGCCATCCACATGACCCGCCACAATATGCCCGCCGAACCGTCCATCCGCAGCCATTGCCCGTTCCAGATTGACCCTGCTCCCGACCATAAGACCTGCAAGAGAGGAGCGGTTCAGGGTTTCATGCATGACATCGGCAGAAAAGCTGTCTGCAAAAAGCCGGGTAACGGTCAGGCAGATGCCATTCACTGCGATGCTGTCACCGATTTTTGTGTTTTCCAGAACGGTCCGTGCCTGAATGTTCAGCACTTCCGAATGCTGCCCATGCGTGATCTGCTTTACGGCTCCGACTTCTTCTATAATTCCAGTGAACATGGATACTCGACCTCGCTTTCAATCAGAATATCCTCGCCAAGATGGGTCAGGCTGCTGTTTTTCAGCCGGAATGCTGCACTCGGCACAGGAACTCCTGCACCTTCCACCGGTGTTTTTGCTTCCTGTCCGCCGAACAGCTTTGGGGCAATGTACGCCTGCACCTGTTGAACAACGCCACTTTCCAGTGCTGCCCAGTTCAGTGTCCCTCCGCCTTCCAGAAGAATGCTGTCGAGTTGTTCCTGACCAAGTTTTTCCATAAGCTGTACAAGGTCAATGTGACCGTTCCTTTTGTCCAGACAAATCACTCGGCACCCAGCCTGTCGATATATCGCCTGCCGTTTCGGGTCGGCGCAGCAGGTCGCAAGGATGGTCGGGATCTGTTTTGCTGTTGCGACCACCTGTGCTTGCAATGGTGTCCGCAGTTGAGTATCGCAGACGATGCGAACTGGATTTTTTCCGTTCTCCATGTGGCAGGTCAATAAGGGATCATCGGCAAGAATGGTTCCGACACCGACCATGATTCCGCTGAAACGATGCCGCTGTTGTTGAACATACGCTCGGGCAGCTTCACTTGTAATCCATTTGGATGCGCCCGTAACTGTGGCAATTTTTCCGTCCATTGTCATGGCATACTTCATAGAAACAAACGGGCGTTTTGTCGTTATAAAATGGAAGAATATCCGATTGAGTGCGTCGCATTCTTCCCGCAAAACGCCTTCCGTCACCGCTACCCCCTGCACCCGCAAAGCAGCAATTCCTTTTCCCGACACCAGCGGGTTTGGGTCTGCCGACCCCACTACGACCCGGCTGATGCCCGCTTCCAGAATAGCATTCACACACGGCGGCTGTTTTCCAAAATGACAGCAGGGCTCCAGCGTCACATACATCGTTGCCCCTTCGGGGTCAACAGCGCAGGATGCCAACGCATTTCGCTCCGCATGGGGCTGGCCATACCGTTCATGCCATCCCTGCCCGATGATCTGACCATCTTTTACAATGACAGCACCCACCATCGGATTTGGGGATGTCCATCCGCATCCTTTTTTAGCCAGTTCTAAGGCAAGACGCATATACTCTGTATCGTTCATCTCTCTGCCTCCAAATAAAAAAGCCCCGAACCAGATGGTTCAGGGCAAGGCAAACAGGCGCAGTATCTCCTGCGCAAAAAGAAAGCTCTGAAATGCAAACGCATCTCAGAGCAGCTTCCATGAGTACAGAGATCTTGTGGTTTCTCTATGCTTTCCTATCTTCTTTCATCCAGACTGTACTGTCGGCTTCGGAGTTTCACCGAATCATGCCTTGCGGCTCGTGGGCTGTACCACCGGTAGGGAATCGCACCCTGCCCTGAAGATTTTCTATTCAATTACGGTGAAAGTATAGCACGGCGGCAAGTGGATTGCAAGGCCATTTTGCAAACCGGGACAAAACCGGGACGGCCAGACTTTCGGGACGGAAGATCAAATATATGCTCTTCGCACTGCGGCTTCGGCTGTAGGACATGCAGAGAAGCATTGGAAGCACTGGCTTTTTGCACAGTCCTGTGGTATCATTTCTCATAGAGAGCTGAGCGGCGCAGACAAGAAAAACAGCGTCTATTTCACATGCGCATCCGAGCAGCTCCAGCAAAGACAAGCTGTCTGCGTTTTTTGAAGGATCGCCGTGTGTCTCGGCAGCGGCGAAAACACAATGCACGTTCTCTGAATGAGGTGACCGGATATGGCAAAGAAAATGACGCGGGCCGCGCTGTTTTTCATGATTGGGACGGTCATTTTGACCGCTTTCTACAAAAAGGCCACTTACGGGCCGGCGCTTTCACTTGCCATTACCTTCGGTACGGTTTCCTACCACCTCGTCATGCGGCTGCTGGTGGGAGGCGCATTTCAGGCAGTGATGCAGAATCGTGCGGATCTCTACAAGCGGTGGTACCGGGTCGGCAGGCGGGAAATGGCGGTCTATGAAGCGCTGAAGGTAAAACGGTGGAAGCGCAGAATGCCCACCTATGACAACGCGCTGTTTGATCTGCGTCTGCATACATGGAACGAGGTCGCCCAGGCCATGTGTCAGGCGGAGCTGGTCCATGAAACGATCGCGCTGCTCAGCTTTCTGCCCATTGCGGCGGGGCTCCGTTTTGGCGCATACCCGGTATTCATCGTGACCTCCGTTTTGTCCGCCGGATATGACCTGCTGTTTGTGATGATGCAGCGGTATAACCGCCAGCGGATCATGGCGCTGCTGGAGCGCAAGCGCACATCGTCCGCCTGCGCCAGATGAATCCGTGGCCGATCAGCAAAGGGCCGCCATCCCGATCCACCGGGC
>ERZ773218.1144-NODE-1144-length-27099-cov-16.692945_pt1 | contig 27099 bp, 22 predicted proteins | sample MGYA00580527_ERZ773218 | MGnify/ENA primary metagenome ERZ773218 (study PRJEB29015, sample SAMEA2737763) | human gut metagenome | biome: human gut; feature: human-associated habitat; material: faeces | place: China | collected 2012 ...
CGCGGCAGGCCAAATTGTTCGCCGTGAAGAATTCGGGATGGGCGTTGTCCCATCCGTCGGTGATCGAGTTGCCCATGAACACCACCGCGGGCGGGGTCGTGAGCTGCGCATTGGCTTCGGCATAGCGGCCGTAGTTGGCCCAGTCGCGCTGTTGGGCCGTCAGCAGGGCCGGAAGTGCGAGCGCGATCAGCAGAATCAGTTTTTTCATGGAGGTCGTTACTTTTTTTGAGCTTGGGTGATGTTGCGTGCGTTGCGTTCGTCGTCGCTGCGGCGGCGTTTGCCTCCGAAACGGCCGAAGAGCCATCCCGCCGCGAAGGCGGCCAGCAGGAGAATGATGTCCACGAAGACGCTCGCCAGCCACCGCTGGATGGCCGGAGCGAAATTCCAGAGCAGCAGGAAGACGATCAGGATGCCCAGCAGGCCCAGGCCGATTGTCCATTTTTTGTCCATAGTCGTATTATTGAGATTATTCTTTTTCCGCTCCGGCTAAAAGCCGGGTTTTAAAGAGGACCGAAGCGCGGTACAGGCTCCGATATGCAATTCCTGCCGTCGCCCCTAAAAAAGGCTTTTTAAGCCTTCCAGTTCTTCGACTGTGACGGGGATTTTCCGGTCGCCGATGATGCGGCTGCCCGACTCCGTCACGAGGATGTCGTCCTCGATGCGGATGCCGCCGAAATCGCGGTAGGCCTCCAGCGCGTCGTAGTCGACGATGCCCTTGTATTTCCCTTCGGCGCGGCACTTGTCGATCAGCGCGGGGATGAAGTAGAGACCCGGTTCGTCGGTCATCACGGTCCCCGGTTCGATCCGCCACGCCGCGCGGTAGACGCAGGTTCCCGACTCGGCGGCCCGTTCGGCGATCGAGCCGTAGTCGAACGACCTCTCGCCCATCGCCTCGCAGTCGTGCACGTCCATGCCCAGCCCGTGGCCCAGTCCGTGGGGCATGAGCATCGTCATCGCCCCTGCGGCCACGGCGTCGACCCCACGAGCGTGGAGTTCTGCCACAATGTCGGTCTGGACTACGTCAGCTGCTCTCCCTTCCGTGTGCCTATCGCACGTCTGGCTGCCGCTCAGGCTGCGATCAAGAATCCCAGAAAGTAAGATTGTTGCATCGAGATGCACTAATCGCGCAAAACATGGGAAGATAAGCGTATGATAAACCTCCCCGGTGAAACTGAATGGTTTTGCCGGGGAGGGTTTTTGTTTTAGGAGGAAACTATGAAAAAGGACGATGAAAAACAGGTGAAAGAAGGTATAAAAATTCTCAAAGCAACTGCAGCGCGATTGGATGAAAGGGAAAAAAAGTTGAAGTCAAGTCCAGCGGTGCAGCTCACATATATAAAATGGAAATATGATAAAATAAGAAATCTGGAAGAAAGTATGCAATTCCGCCAATATTGTAGAAGGCGATGGGTAGGTATAAAGGGAATACAGGGAGTGGGGGGTCCAGATGACATAAATACAGATAAAAAATTTCAAAAATATACGAAAGAATGGTACCAAAACCAACTAAATAGGAAGACAACTCTACTGGATAGAAAGAAAGTACCGGATAAAGAGCCGAATGCAAAAAGTGGAGTAGATGGAATTAGAAATAAAATTAAATCAAGGTTGAATATAGTTTTGGGCATAGAAGAAAATAAACCTAAATTAAGAATAAAATCAGAATATCCAGCTCAAAATGCAAAGCTTTTAAGGGAAACATCGATAGTAACACCTGAAAATATGGCCTTTTTTGAGTTGCTGTTATCCTTAAAGACAGAAAGCGTAAGAAGTCTTGTACAAAGTATTGAAGATCAAAAGATAAAAATTGATTATAATAAAATCTTTGTGGATGATTTTAGTGAACTTGATAAGTTCGAAGCGGACGACTTTGATGATAATAATATTTATGAAGAATTTGATCCAAGTGGAACAACAGCTCTCTTTGATTTTTTTCAAAAAGCTGTGATTCGGGGAATTCGTTCGTTAGGAGACAATGAGAAGCTTGGTTTTACGAAAGTGGCAATGGAGTCCCGTCTGGAGTCTCTGAACATAAGTGATGAAGAGTATGAATTTACAAATCAACCATATCAGATATCAAAATCAATGGAATTGATAGGAGATATTTATGAGTTGATGTGTGATTGTGAGATGCTATATCCGCAATCATTTGGAAGCTACCAGATAATTTATGAGGAAATGGAGAAAAAATTAGAAGAATGTAAAGGGCAACTTGAAAGACGTAAAGAAAAACTGGATGAAATTAGATGTATAAAAGAAGGGGAAAACTATAAATAAAGAAAAAACATTATAAACGGTAAGGGAAGGCAAACCTCCGAAACACTTTTAATTTTCATAATTAAAAGTATTTCGGAGGTTTTTGTGCTTTATGGGTGCTTTATACATTACTAGATAGGAATTGCTTGAATATGAATAAAATGTTAACAAAGAGATTTGAAATTTAGGATTTTGAAGGATGTAATAACAGATTTCTGATAGAGCAGCTGATAAAATAAAGATGCACTCAGGGATAGACTTATGAGGCGAAAAATATGAAGATGTAAAGAGGAAAGGAGGTGTAGGGTTGTGGCTTCTTATACAGAGGATAGTTTAGAACTTATGAAGACTATGGGGAAAAACATTCGAGAATGTAGAGAAGAACGTGGTCTGTCACAGAGTCAACTGGGAAAGGCTATAAGTAGCAATCAACCCTATATCTCTAACATCGAAAACGGATACGGGAACAAGGTCAATTGCACAAAGCTTTATAGCATTGCTCAAACATTAGAAGTATCGATAGATGATTTGATGGGGCGAAAAAGCTCGTATCCACCTCAGTATACACTGCTAAACGAAAAAAACCAAGAAATAATAATTAAGATGATACAAGTACTCCTTAATTCTCAAACAAAAACTCAATGATGGATTGTAAAAATGCCATGCGAAACATAATGTTCGTATGGCATTTTATGTTTCATGTCAGATATATTCTGTTAGATATAAAACTGGAAAAAGTATATGACCTTTTAAATATGGCTTTGTGGTACGATACAGCCAGACCTGAGGAACACGTCCGAAGGCAATATAAATTATATGGAGGTCATATTATGACACAAATCAAGAACATCAACGCTATGCAGGAATTAACAGAAGTACAGGAAGACATGGCGGACACCCACGATAAGTTTCACAATAAGAGTCTAAAAGGCAAAAAAGGATACATCACCTTTGCACGAACGAAGGAGGGAATGTTCATCTGCGGTGATGGAGAAAGCAGCGTAATCAAAGGAATCCAAGCCAGAGTTCTAGTTGGCGAAGAAGTCCTTGCAGATTGCTACTGGACTGAAAAAGAGGGGATAAATCTGTGCCCGATTACGTTTAGTACCTACACCGATGATGAAAACGATCAAATCATTGGCAGCGTTTTTATTCAGGGTGGGTCAATGAAATCGCCAGTCATTACAGATTCCTTTAAAGACATCAAACCTGATGCTGAGTACAAAATCATGGTCCATGTCTGGAACAATGATTTTGGCTATCTTTGGACGAATATCAATCGACCCAATGGTTTGACACGGATCGATTACCTAATTATGAGTGGTGGTTGGGGTCAAGAAAACCCCGTCCAAAATCTGGTGGAACAGTGCTACTTCAAGAAAGGCAGCGTGGAGGAAACTAGCCATGAGCAAATCTAAAATCGAGGATAGACTTAACACAATGCGCCATAAACAGGCACAACCGACAGATAGCTTAACGCTTGCGGAACCCGTTAAGAAGATGAAACAAGAACAGGATGAAATACCGTCTCTTGATGAACTTTCTGGGTTTAAAAACTTAGCTGAGAAGCAAGCGGTACTTGCAATGTACATGAATCATGAGAGTCCGGATAAGATACAAAAGGAGCGCGAACGGTTCGAGAAAAAACGCGCGGAAAAACGCGGAAGATTGAAGCCTCTTTCGGAGGAAAGGAAGCTTCCAGATCCGATGGAGTACTTTAATGTTCGCTCTGCTGTTGCACCGAAAATTTCAGACAGGGATGAATTGATGAATGTCGGGAAAAAACTTCAAAATAATCCTGTTCCACCAGCTCCTGAAGAACCAATTGTCAAAAAGGGACCCAAAACGCAGGACATTGTGGGGATGACAAGGGAACTCAAAAAGAATGTCTCCATCATCTCTTACCATGGCGCACTCTACTTCTTCAATACAGACTATCGCTTCTGTTAAAAACAAGAGAAAAGCAAAGGAAAAATGGGAAAATATGGATGATGATATAAAAAGTTTGTTATGAACTTCTGACACAACTGACACACTAGGCACGAATTAAAGCGTATTTCGTAGGATTTTATTTATATATTATCTTATTGAAATGACCTGAGGAAAAGTTTCGCACTGTCCTCAGGTCATTTGTTTTACTGAAAAATGGGAGGTAATACCAATGACTGAGATCATCGCAAAAGTATCCTTTGAGGCAGCAAAAGCAATCGGAAAGGCCGCTGCTGCACTCATCATCTGGACCGCACATCAACTCGAAAAGAAATAATTATCCATGTATGAGGTAGACAACCGGGATAAGACCGCCGACCTGAGTACTCTGCATGGACTTCTGGATAAGCGGCAGGAGCTTTCCATCCAAATCGAGCATATGGAACAGGAGAAAACGGCTATCGAGCAGCAGGTCAAGCTGCAAATGCAGGACGCCGCTTATGGCACAGCACCGGGTTATAAGGTATCGTGGGTATCTTCTGAAAGCAAGCGTGTGGATTCCCAACGTCTGCGGAAAGAGCAGCCGGACATTTTCAACCAGTACAGCAAAAATGTAAGCAGCCGCAAATTCACCATCGTTCATGCGGCATAAGTTTGCGGTTTGTGGCGGCAGGAAGTGATTTTCCTGCCATCTTTTTTCATGGAGGTATCATTATGGCAACCGATAATCCATTCGTAAAATTATCTGCCGTTGACTTCAAAGACCATTTGGAAGTCAAGAAATCCGGCAACACAGAGCTGAAATATGTGAGCTGGGCCTATGCCTGGGCTGAGGTAAAGAAACTCTATCCTGCGGCAAGCTATGAGGTCAAGAAATTCAACGGTCTGCCTTATGTCTATGACCCCATTACCGGCTTTATGGTATACACAACCGTTACCATCGAGGGCATTTCGCACGAAATGTGGCTTCCGGTTTTGGACAGTTCCAACAAAGCCATGAAAGCGGTTCCGTATACTTATACTACGCCCAAGTGGGATTACAACCCGCAGACCCGCCGCAGAGAGAAAATCGGCATAGAGGAACGCACGGTGGATGCTGCATGGAACAAGCTATATCAGGTTTTGCAGGCGGGGGATATGGTGGTCTTTGATTCTGTGTCCCGGATGTCCAGAAATGCCGAGGAAGGCTTTGCTCTGTATGAAGACCTTTATCATAAGGGTATCAGTTTGGTGTTCCTGAAAGAACATCACATCGACACCGAAACCTACCAAAAAGCCCTGTCCGGCAGCATTGCCATGACAGGGACAAGTGTGGACTTCATCTTAAAGGGTATCAACGAATATCTGATGGCTTTGGCAAAGGAGCAGATTAAGCTGGCCTTTGAGCAGTCCGAAAAGGAGGTGGCCGACCTGCACCAGCGTACTCGTGAGGGTCTTTTAACTGCCCGACTGAACGGGAAACAGGTTGGCCGCAGAAAAGGTGATGGATTTGAAACCAAGAAAGCCAGAGAAGCCAAGCGGGTGATAAGTACGCACTGCAAAGCATTTGGCGGAACACTGGACGATGCCGAGTGCATGAAGCTAACTGGATTGGCTCGTAATACCTATTATAAATATAAAGGGCAGATACGGGAAGAACTGACCGGCAAGGAAAAACTTCCATAAGGAGTTCCTGAATCAGAAAAGGATACGGTGCGACTGCAAAGCGTGCGGTATCCTTTTTTTGATTCGTTACATTTTTTGAATCAAAGAATGAACCGGGTCTTTTTTGTCCAGAGCTTTCCCATTTTGAGGGCGGCGGTTTCAATGCGATTCACAATGCGTATCAGGAAAATTGCGTATGATCAGTTCATCTGCTCCAGACGATTCCACCGGTCTATGCCAAGAAAATATTTGAGCTGATAAAAAGATTCGATGTCAGCTAAGGAGCATGCATGAATTACCAATCTTGATGGTTTCAATAAAAAGGCATCTGGATTTTTTCTCGAAGATATGTGAATTGGAGAAATCAACGGTTGAAAGCTCCGGGCTGAACCGATATAATAAACTCAAGGATTAAAAAGTAAGTATTCCGGGCATGAAATGCTTGCAGGATGCGTAAAAACGAAAGTAAGGAGGCGGCGGTATGGGATTCCGGCTAAACATCAAAGGGCAACTGAACAGCATCCACTTGGCAGAGGCGAAGGCGCTGTGGCCGCTGTTTGAGGCGGTAGTCAACTCGATTCAGTCAATAGAAGATTCGCCCAATAAAACTTGCGGTAAGATCGAAATCTATGCACAAAGAGAGGACACAGGGGAAATTCGGCTTGATGACGGAAAGCCGGATAAGGACGAGCCGCTGGAAAAATTTGAGTCTTTTACAATTGCAGATAATGGACTGGGCTTTAATACAAAGAACTATGAGTCCTTCCAAACAGCATATTCGATGCATAAGATATCGAAAGGCTGCAAGGGCATTGGTCGATTTCTTTGGCTGAAGGCTTTTGACTCCGTTGAGATCAAAAGTGTATTCGCTGAAAATGGAAAGTTCTATAATCGGACATTTTCCTTTACGGCGGATGGTATTGAGCCGGAGGACGATAATCTGAAGGAAACGGAATCTCAGGAAAACTGCACCCAAATTACGCTGAAAAATTTTATGCCGCGTTACCGGAATGCTGCACCGGTAGAATTAAACGTCGTCGCAAAGAAAATCATTGAGCACTGTTTGCTGTTCTTTGTGACAGGAAACTGCCCGGAGATTGTACTGAGAGACGACCAGAAAACGATAAATCTCAATCGGTATTTTGATGAAAAAATTAAGGATTCAATTTGCCAAGACAAGTTTTCGGTAAAGGAAAAGCAATTTAGAATTTATCATCTGCATTTTCCGAGTGGCGTGATGAACCATGAACTGCATCTGTCAGCGAATATGCAGGACGTCTGTGCGGTTGACCTGAAAAAGTATATTCCGAATTTGCAGAAAAAGATTGCCCCCGAAAATGGAGAAATGCCATTTTATTATGTAGGTTATATCACAAGCCCCTATCTTGACTCCATCGTGAATACAACAAGAACGGAGTTTGATTTTGATGAACGCCATGGTCAAACATCGCTTTTTGGGGTCAGCGAAGAAGATATTCTTTCAACTGCGGTAGAATTTGTAAAAGCATACCTGAGTGATGATCTAAAGAATATTGATGCTCAGAAACGAGATGAAATTGATCGATTTGTTGCGGAAGAACGACCGACATACCGTTATATGCTTCATAAGAGACCGAATGTATATGATGAAATTCCGGCCAATTTAAAACCAGAGGCTTTGGAACTCGAACTTCACAAGCAACTGCAAAAATGGGAACGAGAAATCAAAAAGCAAAGTGTTGAACTGGAAGAAGCTGCAAAAGAGGCTGTGAAAAAGGAAGATGCCTCGTATAAAAAAGTTTTTGAGACCTACTGGGAGTCGATTACTGAAATCAGCAAAACCAGTCTGGCGGAGTATGTGACCCGTAGGAAAACACTGCTGAAGCTGCTGGAAGATGCACTGACCGTGCAGAAAAATGGCCTTTTCAAAAAAGAAGAAGTGATCCATTCATTGATTTGCCCGATGCAGCATACATCGAATGACGTTCAGTTTGAAGAGATGAATCTGTGGGTCATTGATGAACGACTGGCCTATCATAAATTTTTGGCATCAGATAAAACACTGAAATCCATGCCGCTTATTTCCAGTGAAAGCTGCAAGGAGCCAGATATCGCAGTTTTCGACCATGCGTTTGCTTATTCGGATAGTGATGAACCGTTTAATTCGGTGACGATCATAGAGTTTAAGAAACCGGATAACGATAATAAGAATCCCATCAATCAGGTTGGCGAATACGTTGATAAAATCCGGCAAGGACTAAAGAAAAAACTGAACGGTCAATCGTTTAATGTTACAGAGGGGACCGTTTTCCGCTGTTATATTATCTGTGATCTGACGGATAAAATGCGGACGCACTGCAAGAATAGTTCCCTGCTGGTGACACCGGATAACTTGGGATATTCTGGTTATAACCAATCGCGTCATAGCTATATAGAAGTGATTTCTTACGAAAAACTTTTGGGTGATGCGAAAAAGCGCAATGAGATTTTCTTTGAAAAGCTATTTGGACCGATGCCGGGAAAAATGAGCCACATGCCCGAAAAATAAAAAGGGGGAACTATAAAATGCCCAGAAAAGCAGCCGTTTCCGATGCAGATAAGATGCGTGACATCGAAACTTATACTCACGATGACAAAAAGCGCACCAACAATCCGCCGGTGGGCATGGCACAGCGCGATAAGTCAGAGGAAAAGGTGAAAACATATCAGTTTGACCCGCACCTTGATCCGACTCTGCAATGGGCGGGCAAAGCAGAGGGCACGAGTTTTGATGTCCCGACTTCGTCCATTCATATTCACGAGTCCATTAAGCCGCACAATATCATTGCGCGTGTGACAAAGGAATACAGCAAGGCTCTGGAAGGCCAGCTGGAAGGCCAGACAAGTATGTTTGAGGCAGAAACGCCCGCTGAACGGATGCGCCGCCGCCGTGAGACGATTGAGTTTTATCAGCATGGTGTGGACTGGACGAACCGCATGATCGCAGGCGACAGCCTTGTAATTATGAACTCGCTGCTGGAAAAAGAGGGTATGGCTGGGCAGGTACAGATGGTCTATGTGGACCCACCCTATGGCATCAAATATGGTTCAAACTTTCAGCCGTTTGTGGATAAACGGGATGTCAAGGATAAAAAAGACGAAGACTTGACGCAGGAACCGGAAATGATCAAAGCTTTCCGGGATACATGGGAGCTTGGCATCCATTCTTATCTCAGTTATCTGCGGGACCGGCTGCTGCTTGCACGGGAACTTCTGGCCGATACAGGCAGCGTTTTTGTGCAGATCAGCGATGAGAATGTGCATCATGTGCGAGAACTTTGTGATGAAATTTTTGGTGTATCAAATTTTGTGAGCTTGATTCCGTTCAAAAAAACTGCTGGAAAAATGGGAACGCTGTTAGATAATGTAAACGATTATATTATCTGGTATGCGAAAAACAAGGAATCTGTAAAGTATAGACAGCTTTATACTACTCGAACCGAAAAGTCCTTGCGACAGGGCTATACTTGGATTGAGTATCCAAATGGTGAAAGAAGGCGGCTTTCTGGCGATGAATTGAATGGTGTGGTTAAGGTTCCTGAAGGAAGAAGATTCATAACTGCACCGTTAATGTCTCAGAGCGGTGGAGAAAAGACAGCATTTGCAGTTGAACTGGAAGGAAAAACCTATTATCCTTCAGCTAATACACATTGGAAAACCAACGAAGAGGGTATGAAGCGCCTTATTGCGGCAAACCGCATAATGGGCGTAAAAAACACGCTAACTTATGTGAGATACGCAGATGATTTTCCTGTGGTAAGCCTCTCTAATTTTTGGGAAGATACCCAAGAAAGTACGTTTGCAGTAGATAAAAAGTATGTTGTTCAGACAGCAACAAAGGTAATACAGCGATGCCTGCTGATGACAACCGACCCCGGCGACCTTGTGCTGGACATCACTTGCGGCAGTGGCACAACAGCCTATGTTGCAGAGCAATGGGGCCGCCGCTGGATTACCTGTGATACATCCCGTGTGGCAATTACACTGGCAAAACAGCGCTTGATGACGGCTACCTTTGATTACTACAAACTGGCACATGAAGAGCAGGGAGTGGGAAGCGGCTTTGTTTACAAGACCGTGCCGCATATTACGCTGAAGTCCATTGCCAATAACGAACCTCCTGCACAGGAAATTTTGTATGACCAGCCGGAAATCGATAAGACAAAGGTGCGCATTACCGGCCCATTTACCGTGGAAGCGTTGCCTGCACCGGTGGTGAAGCCGCTGGATGATCTGGCAGAGCAGGAAGAAGACCTGAGTGCAAAGCAGACAGACTGGCGGGATCAGCTGTTGGCAACCGGTATTCTGGGACGCGGCGGCGCAAGACTGGAATTCAGCCGGATCGAGCCGCTGGCCGGTACAACGTATCTTCAGGCAGAGGCCGAAACAAAGGAAGAAACCCCGCGCCGTGCGGTGATCTGCTTTGCAGGCGAGACGAAACCGTTGGATTCCCGGATGGTGTCGATGGCATTGGACGAAGTGGAGAATGTGCGCCCGAAGCCGAAACTGCTGATTTTTGCTGCATTCCAGTTTGACCCGGAGGCTGCAAAAGACATCAGCGAAACCAAATGGCCGGGGATGGATCTGCTGCAAGTACAGATGAACACAGACCTGATGACCGAAGATCTGAAGAAAAAGCGTTCTTCGGACCAGTCGTTCTGGCTGATCGGACAGCCGGATGTGGATTTGATCCATGATAACAGAACCAAGGACCGATACAAAGTAAAGGTCAATGGCTTTGATTACTACGACGTGAAAAAAGGCACGGTGGAATCGGGCAGTACCAGCCGGATCGCAATGTGGATGCTGGATACCGATTACGATGGAATGTGCATCGAACCGGATATGGTATTTTTCCCGATGGGCGGCAGCAAGGATGGCTGGAATAAGCTTGCCAAAACACTGAAAACCGAGATTGACCCGGACCTGATCAAGACTTATGCAGGAAACGAGTCGCTCTGGTTCAATGCGCCCCAGAATACACAAATCGCCGTTAAAATCATCGATGACCGCGGCATCGAGAGTATGAAAGTAATCAAGGTGGTGAGTGAAAATGGCTGGAATCGATAAGCTGATCATCAATTCGGCATATCGGGAGCCGGAACATCATTGGAAATACGACCTGAACGGACAGACGTTTGTGCAGGAACCGGGCCGCAGACCCGCCGGTTACTTTGTGGCCGGACAGGGCACGAACCAGTATAATGACATTGGCCGCTTTATTGAACTGGAAATGGTGAACAAGATTCGGCCCCGTGTCAAGGCGTGGCGTGAAAATGGCTATCCGGGCGTAACAGGTGTGACCCAGAAGCTGCTGGAACACTGGAACGACCCGAATGCACGCCAGTATCAGTTCTTCTTTTGCCAGCTGGATGCAATGGAGACCCTGATCTGGCTGGTTGAAGCTCCCGAAGCAGAGAAAGTGGGCATTGATATTCCGGGCGATGGGGGTGCGTTCCAGCGTATCTGCACCAAACTTTGCACTGGCGGCGGAAAAACCACTGTCATGGCCATGCTGATTGCATGGATGGTTTGCAATAAGGTGACCTATCCGCAGGATAAGCGGTTCTCCAAATACATTTTTATTGTAGCACCCGGCCTGACAGTGCGCAGCCGATTGCAGGTTTTGCAGACGGGCGGCGAGGAAAATTACTATACCCAGTTTGGTGTTGTGCCGGTTGGACTGATGGACAAGCTGCGTCAGGGCAAGGTAATGATCACAAACTGGCAGGCTCTTGCATGGGAAAGCGATGAGGCTATCGCCAAACGAAAGAGTGTGGACAAGCGTGGTGCAAAAAGCGATGAAGCCTATGTGCGGGAAGTGCTGGGCGAAATGGCTCCTGCGCAGAATATCGTTGTGATCAACGATGAAGCACATCACGCATGGCGTAAAAATCCGGAAAACAAGGGACGGACAAAAGAAGAAAAGGAAGCGGAAAAACAGGCAACCATCTGGATCAGTGGACTGGACCGCATCAACAAGGTGCGCAACATTCTGTGCTGCTATGATTTCTCCGCAACGCCGTTTGCACCCTCTGGCAAAAAGAACGACGAAGAAGCACTGTTTGGCTGGATCGTCAGCGACTTTGGCCTGAACGATGGCATCGAAGCGGGTTTGGTCAAGACACCGCGGGTGGTCGTCCGGGATGACAGTATCCCGGATAAGGCCAGCTTCATGTCCAAACTGTACCATATCTATGCGGATGAAACGGTCAAAGACGATATCAACCGGGCAGCCAAGGAAGAAGAGCCGCTGCCGGATCTGGTGACGCAGGCGTATTATCTGCTTGGTAAGGACTGGCAAGCACTCTATCAGTCGTGGGGCGATGCGGGGTGTCCTGTGCCGCCTGTGATGATTACAGTGGCGAATCGCACCGAAACCGCTGCCCGCATCAAGTATGCGTTTGATCATGGCCGAATCCCGGTGCCGGAATTGTGTGTTTCAGAACATACTTTGCGGATCGACTCGAAAACGCTGGATGCGGCGGAAGCAGCAGATGGCGGAAAGAAAGCGGAGGCTGCGGCGGCTCTCCGAGAAATCGCAGATACTGTGGGCCAGAAAGAAAAACCCGGCGAACAAATTCGGAATGTGATCTCGGTTGGTATGCTGTCTGAGGGCTGGGATGCAAAGACGGTCACGCACATCCTTGGATTGCGGGCCTTCTCCAGCCAGCTGTTGTGTGAGCAGGTCATTGGCCGTGGTCTGCGCCGTACCAGTTATGATCTGGAAGAAGGCTCGGAGCTGTTTTCGCCGGAGTATGTAAACATCTTCGGAATCCCCTTTACGTTCCTGCCCCATGAATCGGATGAACAGGGTACGCCGCCTGTTACACCGCCCAAAACGCAGATCGAGGCATTGAAGGAACGCAGGGATTATCAGATCAGCTGGCCGAATATCATCCGGCTGGATGAGGTGTTCAAGCCGCATCTGGAAGTGGATATCGATAAGATCGATACGCTGACGCTACAAGCCGCTGAAACCCGGCTTCGTGCAGATCTTGCGCCGATCATTGATGGAAAGACCGACCTGACGAAGTGTACAGAAATTGACCTGCAAAAACTGGATGCACAGCTTCGGATGCAGAGCATTGTGTTTGAGGCAGCAGCACAGGTTTATGAGCAGATGAACGCTTCGTGGCAAAATGAGGGAACGAAGCTTGCGCTGCTGGGACAGGTGATTCGGTTGGTGCAGCAATATCTTGAATCCGGTGCAGTTCAGGTCGATCCGCCGATGTATGCACTTGATCCGCTGAAAAAGCGCATCATCTACATGATGAATATGAACCGAATCGTTCGGCATTTGTGGGATTTTATCCGGCTGAAAACGACAACAAAAATCGTTCCGATCTTTGATGCGAACAAACGTGTGCGAAGCACTGCGGACATGCCGACATGGTACACCAGCAAACCGTGCAACATCACGCAGCACAGTCAGATTAGCCATTGTGTCTATGACAGCGGCTGGGAAGCGACCGAAGCGTATGTACTGGAAAAGAACCCTCATGTGAAAGCATGGGCCAAAAACGACCACCTTGGATTTGAAATCGTGTATGTGTATGAGGGCGTTGTCCGAAAATACATCCCGGATTATCTGGTAAAACTGGAAAATGGAAAAACACTGGTGCTGGAAACAAAAGGACGCATGACAGAAAGAGATATGGCAAAACGGAAAGCTCTTGAAACATGGATCAAAGCAGTAAATGGAACTGGCGAGTTCGGAGTATGGTGCAATGCTATTTCCATGAATGTGGCAGATGTGGATAGCATTATCCAGCAGAAGATGCGGTAAGCTGATCGTGTAGATCAGGAAAGACTTGACCATCAACCTGCGGCATCTCATGGACTTTGGTAAGAAAAAATTCCCGGTGGATGTGAAAGTCCTGAACACGGGTGATGTGGTGTACAGCATGGAAGAACTGATGCCGATTGCATTTCAGTTTGTGTGACAGCTGAAAATGAGTTTTTTGACGAATTGAAATGAAATTCTGAGATTGATGTTTTTCGGTTGCTAAGGTAAAAAAGCAGGTTGCTAATCTGCCCGCAATCGTCAGTAAAGACGAAGCCTATCAGAATGCTATAAAAACTCAGATGCACAGAATGCTCGTGTTGAAAGCGACCGTGCAACGATGCAGGCGATTCTCGATTCCTTGAGTACGACGATTGAACTGTACAAGGCAGTGAACGAAAACCCGGCACTCTGTAAGTGGATTCAGGATATGGTTTTTGCCAACACGTATCAGACTTCGCCGCCTGCCAAAGAAGATCTGCCTGATTTCGATTGAAACACCAAAAGATATGTGATAGAATCAACTTATGATAGGGGATTATGCCCATCGACGGGTAATCGGCCTATCAATTTGCATGAAATTTGGACTTTGGAAGGAAGCAGCTATGCGTATTGACAATCTGACCTTGAAGAATTTCAGGAACTTTGAAAATGCCGAGATTCCGCTGAATCCTAAGATGAATATTGTGATCGGCAACAACGGCAGCGGAAAAAGTTCTCTGCTTATGGGCGCATTGACTGCCGCCAGCACTTTCTTCCTTGGAATTGACTATGCTTCTCCCCGCAGCATTAAAACGGAAGATGTTCGCCATGTGGCGTATGAAACCAATAAAATTTATCAGCAGCGCGAAGTTTATCCGGTTGAGGTGTCCTGTCAGGGTGTTGTAAACGGTAATGCTTGTACATGGTCTCGCTCTCTGAGTGGACCAAAATCCAACACTACCTATGGCGCCGCATCGGATCTGAAAAAAATTGCATCTGCGCTTCAAAAAGAAGCAGCACTTCCTTCTTCGCAAACGGTACTTCCGCTCATTGCTTACTATGGTACGGGTCGCCTGTGGGCACAAAAGCAGGCGAAACAGAAGGGAAAACAGAAGCTGAAGTCTCGCTTTGAAGGCTATCAGGACTGCATCGCAGAGCAGGCCACGGACAAGCAGCTTATGGAGTGGTTCAGCGACATGACTCTTCTTGTCAGTCAGGAAGGACCTATTCCGCAGGTGAGTGCAGTCCAGCGGGCGTTGGAATGCTGCTTTGCGGATTTGATCGACCACGATGAAACGCAGCGCGTTAAGGTGGAATATCGCCAGAGGTATCGGGCGATTGTCGTTGAATACGTTAATCGGAATGGCGAACATGAGCTTCATCCGATGTCCGAGATGAGCGATGGATATCGGTCTGTGCTGAATATGGTAGCAGATATTGCGCACCGGATGGCTGTTTTGAATCCCCAGCTCGGTGATTCCGTTCTGGAAACACCCGGTATCATCATCATTGATGAGATTGAATTGCACTTGCATCCCGGCTGGCAAAAGCGAATCCTGAATGATTTGACAACGGTTTTTCCCAATATTCAGTTTATTGTATCCACGCATTCTCCGGAAGTGATTACTTCCTATAAGGATGCAAATCTTATTCTGCTGAAACATGAGGGCAGTGCAACACAAATCGATTCTGCCTATGGCAAGGATGTAAACACTGTTCTGCGGAGCATCCTGCTGGTTGGAGATCGTCCGATTGAAATTGAAAAGCTCTTTGATAAATTCTCGGAGCTTCTCCATAAGGAGGATTACGCAAAAGCCAAAGAGGTGCTGGGAAATCTGGAACAGATTTTGGGATATGATGATCCGTCCGTCTATGAGGCCAGAAGCAGTCTGGAAATCGAGCAAATGGAGTGGCCGGAATGAGGTATATCAAAAAGTCAGAAACGGAACCGCGAGACTTGCGAGAGTATAAAAAGAACTGTCGCAAAGCATCCCCGCCGTTAAAAATCACCTATAAAGATATGCCGAAGGACGGTACACGGCAGCAGTTGGCACGAGACCAAGGTTACCTTTGCGCATATTGTATGCGTCGTGTAAGTCTTGATCCGGCAGACCAACTCAACTATCTGAATATTGAACACCTTGATCCGCAAAATCAGTTGACGGATGAGGCAGCTACGGATTTTTCAAATCTTCTGGGCGTGTGTCCCGGAAATCGGAGTTCTACGGAAAATGCAAAAAAGACTTGCGATGCCTACCGTGGAATCTTGGAAGAAGATCAGCAGACAATGCGCTTGAATCCGCTGGATGAAGCTCAGATGGATACAATCTTCTACCAAAGAAATGGTGAGATAGGATCAACCGACACGGAACTTAACAAGGAACTTTCCGACAAGCTCAACCTGAACAGTGAAGCGGCCTACTTACCGCAAAATCGTGAAACTGCTTACAGTCAGTTGGTAAGATTTCTGAAAGCCAAAAAGCCCATAGGTGAATGGTCAAAGCCATTTCTTCAGCAGGCATGGCAGTTGTTTTGTACGCCGGACAAAACAGGGCTCTATCGGGAATATGTTGGGGTCTATGAATACTGGCTCAAGCATTGGATGAAGAAGTGATTTCGTGCTAAGTGTTAGTCTGCTATACCGGTGCTTGAAACACAAAGTCTGCTGCCAGGCTCAATATCATGTGTTTTATAGCCTGCTTAAAATAAAAACGGCATACCACCGTAAATCCAAATACTCTGCAATTTTGGCACCCGCCCAGGCTGCTATCAAGAATCCCCGCAAGTGATCGCGTGAGCGCTTGAAAAAGCACCAATAAAACAAACGAACCGCCCCGGTTTCCGTAACAGGAAGCCGGGGCGGCTTTTTATACAAAAAAGAAATCGTTTTTTGTAGTTTTGATGAATTGGCGCAGAGTCATTGACAGCAGAAGGGCAGAAGCGTATCTTTGAAACAGAAAACGGAACCGGGCTATAAATAGCAGGTTTCTTTACCTTGCGAGGACACTTTCGTTTTGATGAGGCACGACCCGGTGTGCCGCTTTTTTCATTTGCGGAGATAAAATACAAAAAGTACGGATTATAGTACACATTATCTGTTGTGCTCGGTACATGGAAGGCACACACACACCGGAAAAGGAGCAAAAATGCGAAGGACGTTGAATAAAACAAGGTTTTTGGCCGGTAAAACGGACCCGGAAAATACCAGCCTGTGGCTGCCGCTCTGGATGCATCTGTGGGATACGGCGGGCATCATGGAGCGGCTAGTCCGGCAGTGGCTCCCCGAAAGCGTAAAACGGGCCATGGGCTTTGAGTGCGAGGAAGCGTTGCTCGCGCATGCCCGGTTTTTGGGTGGAATCCATGATATAGGCAAGGCTACGGTAGCCTTTCAGGCAAATATCCTGCGCACCCTGCCGGAGGCGCGGCAGCGGCTGGAAACGTTGACACCGCTGGACTGTCCTGAACAGAACCGCCGGGAGTCGCCGCATGCCCGGGCGGGCGAGGCAGTCCTGCTGTGGGATGACTGCCCCGGCGGGATCGCCTCCATTGTGGGGGCGCACCACGGCAAGCCACAGAGCTGCGCGGCGGTCGATGATCAGTTAGAGGGTTGGGAGAGCAACTACTACCCCAAGGGACAGAAAAAGGTCTGGGAGGACTTCTGGACAGAACTGCTCATGACTGTTTTGCAGGACTGTGGCTTTGACGACACAGCGGAGTTGGATGATCTGAATCCGCAGGAGGAAGTGCTTCTGACCGGACTTCTGATCATGGCAGACTGGATCGCCAGCAATACGGAATACTTTCCCCTGATCCCGGTAGAGGAGTTGGGCAGCATGGAGGATTACCCGGCGCGGGTGGACAGGGCTTGGGAAAAGCTGGCGCTGCCCTTTCCGTGGGAGGCACAGCCGGGCATCGCAGACCCGCAGGAGTTTGCGGTGCGGTTCGGCTTTGCGCCCAATGCGGTGCAGAGGGCTGTTCTGGAGGCTGTGGATACCGCAGCAGAACCGGGCATCCTGATTTTGGAAGCACAGATGGGCGTGGGTAAAACCGAGGCGGCGCTGGCCGCTGCGGAGGTCATGGCCAGCCGGTTCGGGCTGGGTGGTGTCTTTTTCGGGCTGCCCACACAGGCCACGGCAAACGGCATCTTTCCCCGGCTGCTTGGCTGGGCAGACACACAGTCTGAGGAGACGCTGCCGCAGGCTATAAAGCTGGCACACGGCATGGCAGAACTGAACGAGTGCTATCTGCGGCTGCAGGGGCGCGGAGTGCAGTTGGAGGAGGACGCGCAGGAAGCGCATCAGGTGCAGGTACACCAGTGGTTTCGGGGAAACAAGCAGGCACTGCTGGCAAACTTTGTGATTGGCACAGTGGATCAGTTGCTGCTGGCGGCACTTGCCCAGAAGCACGTTATGCTGCGGCATCTGGGGCTTGCGGGCAAGGTGGTCATTATTGACGAGTGCCACGCCTACGATACCTACATGAACTGCTATCTGGACCGCGCACTGGAATGGCTGGGTTGGTACAAGGTGCCGGTCATCCTGCTGTCAGCCACCCTGCCTGCCCGGCGGCGCGCGGAACTGGTCGAGGCTTACCAGCAGAAAAAGGCTGTCCCGGACGCCCCATGGAAAACCAGCTGCGGCTATCCGCTGCTGACATGGACGGACGGCGCAGAGGTAAAGCAGACGGCCATCCCACCAGACGCACCCGGTAAAACGGTGCAGCTGACCACGCTCATAGAGCCGGAGCTGCCCGCGCTGCTGCGCCGGAAGCTGGCAGAGGGCGGCTGCGCGGGAGTGATCGTCAACACGGTCAAAAAAGCGCAGAAGATCGCGCAGCTGCTGCGGGAAAGCCTGCCGGACAAAGAGGTGCAGCTGTTCCATGCGCAGTTCCTGATGCCGGACCGCGCAGCGCGGGAAAACCAGCTGATGGCACGCATTGGCAAGGGCTCTGAACCGGAGCGCCGGAACGACCTGATCGTGGTGGGCACGCAGGTGATGGAGCAGTCGTTGGACATTGATCTGGACGTTCTTGTTACAGAGCTTTGCCCCATGGATCTGCTGTTGCAGCGCATCGGACGGTTGCACCGTCACCGCCGCAGCCGCCCCGCCCCATTGCAGCAGGCCTGCTGCGCGGTGCTGGACACCGGGGAAAATGCCTTTGATGCGGGCAGCGAGGCGGTATATGGACAGTGGTTGCTCTGGCGCACCCGGAAGTTTCTGCCCCGGAGCATCCGGCTGCCGGAGGAAATCTCTCCGCTGGTGCAGCAGGTCTACGGCTGGGAGCGGGAAGCTCCCGGTGGAGCGCAGGGGGAGGAAATGCGCTGCGTATATGAGCAGACGCAGGAGAAAAAGAAAGCGCGCGCCGAGGCGTACCTTGTGCCGCAGCCGGAAACGCACCGGCTGGCGCAGTTGAATACGCTGGACGACTGGATGCAGAACGAGGGTGCCCGCTCCGACCCGGCGGCGCGGGCAGCAGTGCGGGACGGCGACCCCTCGGTAGAGGTGCTTGTAATGCAGTGTCGGGCAGACGGCAGCATCCACTTTCTGCCGTGGCAGGAGGGTGGCAGCGCCGTAGCTGCTGACAGCCCGCCCCCGCCGGAAACGGCACTGAAGATTGCCCGGCAGAAGCTGCGGCTCCCGGCGGTGTTCGGCAAAGCGTGGAAGGTGGATAGGGTCATCCGGGAGTTGGAAGCGGATAACCGCAGCCGCCTTGCGGCGTGGCAGCTGTCGCCGCTGCTGCACGGAGAACTGATCCTGCTGCTGGATGAAAACCTGACTGCCCGGCTTGCGGGCATGGAACTTTGTTATGACCGTGAAAACGGCTTATATTACCAAAAGGAGGAAACGGATGAAGGAAATCGAATTTAACCTGTTGACGGAGCCGTGGGTCCGGGTTCGTCGGCCAGACAATACGGTGCAGGAAGTTTCTTTGACGGACGCACTGCTCCATGCGCAGGATTATGTGGATCTGGCAGGCGAAATGCCCACGCAGGATGCCGCCGTGCTGCGGCTGTTGCTGGCGGTGCTGTTCACCGTGTTCTCCCGGGTGGATGCAAAGGGAAAACCCCAACCGCTGGCACAGAGCGATGATGCACTGGAGCGCTGGAGCGAGCTGTGGCAGCTTGGGCATTTCCCGGCAGAGCCTGTCCGGGACTACCTGGAGCAGTGGAAGGACCGCTTCTGGCTGTTTCACCCGACACACCCCTTTTGGCAGGTGCCGACCCTTAGCAATGGCATTGCGTTTGACGGAAAAAAGTTGAACGGGGAACGAGCGGAAAGCGGTAATAAAACGCCGCTATTTCAGAACATTTCAAAAGCAGAATGTGCGGTACTCACCTATGCACAGGCAGCTCGATGGCTGATTTATCAAAATGGATACGATGAACGCGGCGGCCGCCCGAAGGCTGGCAATAAGCCAAGGCATGGTGTTGGTTGGCTGGGGCAGATTGGGTTTGTGGCTGTTAAGGGGAAAAATCTGTACGAAACGCTGCTGCGGAATATGGCGTTTTCGACAGAGCAGGATGCTCTACGGGAAAAGCAACTGCCTTGCTGGGAGCGGGAGCACGCCAGAACGGAACAGAGCGTTGAGATTGTGATGCCGAAAAATCAGGCAGAACTTTTGACCCTGCAATCCAGACGCATTTTGCTGATACGCTCAGAAGAAATGCCCGGTGTAGTCGGGTATGAGGTGTTGGGCGGAGACTATGGGGACAGCGAAAATGCGTTTGGCGAGCAAATGACTCTTTGGCGCAGAACATCGAAGGAAAATGAAAAGGTGACCTATGAACCGCAACAGCATGAGATGGGAAAGCAGCTGTGGCGAGAACTTCCCGCCATGCTAGACCCGGAGGGCCGTAAACCGGGTGTTCTGATATGGAATCAAAAGCTGCAAAGTCTGCGAATTCTGAGCAAAAAAGAACAGATCGTGATTAGTGTGGTCGGAATACGATATGACGATCAGGGAGCATCTGTTAAGGATGTGTATACTGACCAGTTGGAAATGCAACTTGCTACGCTAAACGATCTTGGCCGAAAATGGACGGTGCGGATAAACCGGGAAGTACAGCGCTGTGAAGAAACTGCCAAAAACATTGGCACACTGTGCGTGGAACTGAAGCTTGCCGGGGGATTGGACTACAATAAAGTGAAAGGGTTCAAGGATAAGCAAAAGGTAACGGAGGACGCCCGTGCACAATTCTACTTTGCAGTGGATCAGCCTTTCCGGCAGTGGCTGCAGGCGATCGACCCGGAGCAGGACGACCCGGATGAGGCAGCGCTGCGCTGGCAGGCGCAGGCGCGAAACATCGCGGAAAAGCTGGGAAAACAGATGGTGATGGAGGCCGGAAATGCCGCCCTGAAGGGACACCGCATTGTGGTGGATAAGGATAAAAAGACCGAGCGCACCATTCTGTATACCTCGCCAAAGGCCTATAATCGTTTCCGCACAAGGCTTTGGGAGATCTATCCCAAAACAGAACCATAAAGGGGGAATTGTATGAAAACACAGGACGTCAAAATGTATGCGGCGCAGCAGCTGCACAGGCTTCAGGCTCTGCCGGACAACCAGCGGCGGGCAGAACTGGCAAAGCTGCGTCGGGGCATCGGCCACGCACCCGGCGAGCTGCCGGAACTGTGGGGAAGCTTTTTGCTGGAAATGCCGGAAAGCTTTCAGGGCCGCAGTGCTCCCTCGGCGGCAGAGTGGGCGGTCTACCTTGCCCTGACCCTGTATGCTATGCATCAGCAGGGGAACGACCGCCCTATGAACTGCCCCGGCAACACGCTGGGGCGTGCGGTGCGGCAGCTGGCAGAGCGGAACAGTGCCGGACAGGACTGGACCGAGGCCAGTGTGCTCCGGCGGTTCAATGCGCTGGCCACCGCAGAAGAAATCACCGAGATCAGCCACCATCTGCGGGGCATGATCCAGCTGTTGAGTGCGGCAAAGGATGGCGGCATCCCGCTGGATTATCCGCAGCTTGCGGCAGACCTGTATGAATTGCAATGCGCCGACCCGCGATATGCGCAGACCCCCGCCAATGTCCGTCTGCGGTGGGGACAGGACCTGTACCGCGACCCGAAGCATGCACCGGATGAGAAAGAAAAGGAGAATTGATCATGAATAAGCGCCTGTATGTTGATTTCCACATTTTGCAGACCGTCCCGCCCAGCTGCATCAACCGGGACGATACCGGCAGCCCAAAAACGGCAGTGTACGGCGGTGTGCTCCGCGCCCGGGTATCCTCGCAGGCATGGAAGCATGCCATGCGCGCAGCCTTTGCGGAGAATGCTCAGCTGGACGTGGGCAAGCGCACTAAAAAGGCCGCAGAACTGGTGAAGGCGCAGATCCTTGCACTGGCCCCGGAACTGGATACGGACAAGCTGGCAAAAAAAGCGCTGGAGAATGCGGGCATCAAGAGCGACGATAAGGGCACCAAGGCACTGTTCTTCATGAGCACTGCGCAGGCAAAGGCATTGGCAGAGCTGGCTGTGGAGGGCTCTGCGGATAAAAAGCAGTATCGGGATGCCCTGAAAGCGGCGCCCTCGATGGACATGGCGCTGTTTGGCCGTATGGTGGCAGATGACCCTTCTCTGAACTATGACGCCGCTGCGCAGGTGGCACACAGTATCTCCACTCATGCTGTGCAGAACGAGTACGATTACTTTACCGCCGTGGATGACTGTCAAGCAGAGGACAACGCCGGTGCAGGCCATCTGGGCACGGTGGAGTACAACTCCTCCACCCTGTACCGCTATGCCACAGTGAACGTGATGGAGCTGGCCGGGCAGCTGGGTGCAGCGCAGGCCGCGGAAACGGTGCGGGCTTTTGGTGAGGCGTTCCTCTTCTCCATGCCCACCGGCAAGCAGAACACCTTTGCAAACCGCACTCTGCCGGATGCGGTATATGTGACCCTGCGGGAGGATCAGCCGGTGAACCTGTGCGGCGCATTCGAGCGTGCCGTGCCCCGCAGTGCGCGGGGGTATGCCGCGCCTTCCAAGGCGGCACTGGCACAGTATGCGCAGCAGATGTACAGCAGCTTTGCCGAGGCCCCGGCGCAAAGCTTTACCGTGGGCAGCGGGCTGGAGGAACTGGCTCCGGCGCAGACGGCAAAGGCTATGCTGGACGCACTGGAAAAGGCTGTCCGGGATGCACTTGCCGGAAATGAGGTGGGGTAATGGCAACGCTGTTGCTTCGGCTGGCAGCGCCTTTGCAGGCGTGGGGCGCAGACTCCAAATTTGAGACCCGCAAGACGGGCCGTGAACCCACCAAGAGCGGCGTGATCGGCCTTTTGGCGGCAGCTCTGGGGCTGCGGCGGGACGAGCGCGAAGCACTGCTCCGATTGACCGGGCTGCGGTTTGGCGTCCGCGTGGAGCGGGAAGGGCAGCTGCTGGTGGACTACCACACGGCAAAGACGCAGGATGAAAAGACCTCTTATGTGACCTACCGCCATTATTTGCAGGACGCCGTGTTTCTGGCCGGTATTGAAAGCGAGGATGCCGCCCTTTTGCAGCAGCTGCAGCAGGCGCTGCTACACCCGGCCTTTCCGCTGTATCTGGGCCGCCGGTCCTGTCCGCCCACCCTGCCGCTCTGTCTGGGAGTACGCCCGGGCAGCTTGCAGGAGGTGCTGCAAGCGGAACCGCCCCTGTGTCCGGGACGGCAGAGCCGGATCTTGTTGGACGCCGACCCGCTGGAGCCGGGCACGGCTCCGCAGCGGGATATGCCGGTGAGCTTTGACCCGCATCATCGGCAGTACGGCTACCGCTCGGTACGGGAGCTTTGGCAGAAAGTGCCGGACAGCCCGGAGACTACGGAGCACGATCCGTTCCGGGAATTGTAAAAAGGGAGCGAGAGAATGTATTTATCACGGGTAGAACTAGATCCAACCCGCCGCAGCACCATGGCTGCGCTGTCGGCACCGCAAAAACTGCATGGCGCAGTGGAAAGCGCTTTTGCAGGGGAGCGCCGCCGCAGACTGTGGCGGTTGGATCGTCTGGGAGAGCGGTTGTATCTGCTGCTGCTCAGCGAAGATGCGCCAGAGCTGTCCGGCGTGGTGGAGCAGTTTGGCACCGGAGCGGCTGCGGAGACCCGCAGCTACGACCCGCTTTTGCAGCGGGTGGAGCCGGGCAGCTGCTGGCAGTTTCGGCTGACCGCAAACCCCACCAAAAGCAGCAAAGACCCCCAAAACCCCGCAGCGCGGGGAACTGTAGCCGCACATTGCACGACACAGTACCAGAAGCAGTGGCTGTTGGAGCGCGCCGCAAAGCACGGCTTTGCCCTGCGGGAGGAGGAATTTACCGTGACCCGGGTGCAGTGGCAGCACTTTGCCAAGCACGGCACCCGGCCGGTGACCCTGTTGGCAGTGACCTATGAGGGCATTTTGCAGGTGACCGATGCAGAGCAGTTCCGGGCACTGCTGTGTCAGGGCATGGGGCGCGGCAAGGCCTATGGCCTTGGACTGATGACCGTTATGCGCGGAGGAAACTGAGATGGACGAGATGCCGGGCATGATCCGGCCGGACCTGCAGGCGCTGCCGCAGGTGAAAGACCGGATGACCTTTCTGTATCTGGAACACTGCACCCTTGGCCGACAGGACGGCGCAATCACCGTTACAGACGAAAAAGGGATCGTTCAGATCCCGGCGGCGGGCATCTCGGTGCTGCTGCTGGGGCCGGGTACACGGGTGACCCACCGTGCCATGGAACTTATGGGTGACACGGGCGTGGGTGCTGTCTGGGTAGGTGAGCACGGTGTGCGGTATTACGCCCATGGCCGTCCCCTGACCACCCACTCGCAGCTGTTGCTGCGGCAGGCAGAGCTTGTCAGCAACACCCGCAAGCACCTGGATGTGGTACGCAAGATGTATCAGCTCCGTTTCCCGGACGAAGATATCTCCCGGCTGACGATGCAGCAGCTGCGGGGACGCGAGGGCAGCCGTGTGCGGCAGGTATACCGCAAAGCTTCCAAGGATACCGGTGTTCCGTGGAGCGGCCGACTGTACCGCCCGGAGGATTTTGCATCGGGAGATGCCGTCAATCAGGCGCTTTCTGCCGGGCACGCCTGTTTGTACGGTCTGGCGCACGCGGTAATCGTGGCATTGGGCTGCGCCCCGGGTCTTGGCTTTGTTCATGTGGGGCACGAGTGTTCCTTTGTGTACGATATTGCCGACCTGTACAAGGCCGAGGTGACCATTCCCATCGCCTTTGAAGTGGCGGCACAGGCTCCGGACGACCTGCCGGCCGTAGTGCGCCGCCGGGTGCGGGATGCCATGGTAGAGCATCATATTCTGGAGCGCATGGTGCACGATATCCGGTATCTGCTCCTGAATGCGGATGAGCGGGAACAGGAGCCGGAAGCTGTTTATCTGTGGGACAACAAAGTGGGCACTGTGGCCAACGGCATCAATTATTTTGAAGAAGAGGGTGATGAAACATCGTAGTTCTCACCATGACGAACTGCCCGCCAAAACTGCGCGGGGATCTGTCCAAATGGCTGTGCGAGATCAACACGGGCGTTTATGTGGGCAATGTGAGCAGCCGCGTGCGGGATGCCTTGTGGGAGCGGGTGTGTCAGAACCTGAAAAACGGACAGGCAACACTGGTGTTCACCACGGCGGGAGAGCAGCGGATGGATTTTCGCACCCACAATACCGCATGGGAAACCGTGGACTTTGACGGGATCAAACTGATGCGACGACCGCTGCCGCAGGCCGAACAAAACCAAATCGACCTGAAACCCGGGTTCAGCAAAGCGGCACAGCAGCAAATGGTGCGGAAAGCGGGCAGAACAAAGCCGAGCACAGGCAATTACACCGTGATTGATCTGGAAACCACCGGCCTGAAAGCCGCGTCCGATTCCATCATCGAATATGGAGCGCTGCGGGTCCGGGACGGTGTACCGGTGGAGGAGCTGACCATGCTGGTCTGCGTGGAAGAAAACGTTCCGGCAGAGATCACAGCCCTGACAGGACTCAGCGCTGCGGAATTGCAGCAGGGAACAGAACCACGGGAAGCGCTGAATAGCTTTTTGTTGTTTATTGGCAAAGCCCCACTGGTGGGACATAATATTGCCTTTGATCTGGAGTTTCTGCGCATGACCTGCAAACGATATGGCTTTCCGGCACCGACCAACCGCCAGATCGACCTTGCACAACTTGCCCGCCGAAACCTTACAAGGATCGCAAATTACAAGCTGGTGACGCTGGCACAGCATTTTCAGCTGGCAGAAAAAGTGGAGCATCGCGCCCTGCCGGACTGCCGTCTGATACAACAGGTTTATTGCAAACTGAAGGAAACAGCGGTACAATAGCAACAGGAGACACGGTGCTACGGGATCTTTTTAGTCTTTTCCCCGCATACGCGGGGGTGATCCCACGCCTGAACTGAAGGGCATGTCGGTTTTCCGCTTTTCCCCGCATACGCGGGGGTGATCCCGAAATACAGGGGTCAGGGCATTCAGACTTACACTTTTCCCCGCATACGCGGGGGTGATCCTACGGGTGCGACCCCGACACGTTGGAGTGTACGCTTTTCCCCGCATACGCGGGGGTGATCCGGACTGCTGCGTTGTCCACGTTTTCGTCCCTAACTTTTCCCCGCATACGCGGGGGTGATCCCACATGAGCAGTACCGCATACCAAAGAGCCGTTGCTTTTCCCCGCATACGCGGGGGTGATCCTCCATCACAACGGATACTATACAAGTGAATGGCCTTTTCCCCGCATACGCGGGGGTGATCCCAATCTCGCTCATTTCAAGCAAGCATTGCTTGACTTTTCCCCGCATACGCGGGGGTGATCCAAATTTGAGCCTGTGTAGTCACCCTTCAACCTACTTTTCCCCGCATACGCGGGGGTGATCCCTGTTGCTGGTTCTGGTTAAGGCCTTTGAACTGCTTTTCCCCGCATACGCGGGGGTGATCCCATTTCATGGGAGAAGTAGAAGAAACGCCGTGGCTTTTCCCCGCATACGCGGGGGTGATCCTTACCGCAACGCCAAAGCGGCAGGGCTGGACGTCTTTTCCCCGCATACGCGGGGGTGATCCCAGAGAGTGGCAAGAACACATGTCAAACACGGCCTTTTCCCCGCATACGCGGGGGTGATCCTTTCTTCATCTTGTACAAGGTTTTTGTTGCCCTCTTTTCCCCGCATACGCGGGGGTGATCCTCCGGGAAGCCCTTGCCATGGTGTACACCCTTGCTTTTCCCCGCATACGCGGGGGTGATCCTAACGAACGGCATTTTAACGAGATCCCGCAGATCTTTTCCCCGCATACGCGGGGGTGATCCCCACACCACGCGGCGGGTCTTGCCGGTCTTGCGCTTTTCCCCGCATACGCGGGGGTGATCCTCCTTTTCGGTCTGGTCTCTGACGTTCCATGATCTTTTCCCCGCATACGCGGGGGTGATCCCATACTGCTGGACTACAGGGAGTTGCTGAGTGACTTTTCCCCGCATACGCGGGGCTTACAAAAAAGAACCACGGGCGCAACG